>Ga0187865_1001467_pt1 | contig 26995 bp, 20 predicted proteins | sample June2016WEW_11_1_2_FD_132989 | JGI IMG/M metagenome (GOLD analysis project Ga0187865, IMG submission 132989) | Peatland microbial communities from SPRUCE experiment site at the Marcell Experimental Forest, Minnesota, USA - June2016WEW_11_100 | ecosystem: Environmental > Terrestrial > Soil >...
GGGGAGGCACATTATTGAGAAGACCGGGAACATTGCTGCAGTCCAGAGGCAGCTTGGGCATAGGAATGTAGCTTACTCGGTGCAATATGCGAGGGTGTCAAATAAAGAGTTGAGGGATGTGCTGAACAATAGATCTTGATTTCTAAATTCAAAGACTTGCGCAAGAGAATACTCCTTACTCCTCTATTTTTAGCAGGAATGATGTTGATATCCGTCGGCTATGGCCTCTCACCTCGGTTGGAACGAATACCTGCGGTGCTTATAATTTTATCCTCTACCCTTTATTCATGAATTTATAATCCACGCTGCGTTAGCAGCACCGCCTCGCCGAACATATTCAAGACCATAAAGCATGAGATCAGCAAGATGTTCGTCTATTTGGCTTTGCGCAATTCCTGGCTGTACTGCATACACATCGAAAAAGAGCTTATTTGCAGGAGTATCCTTGAGAATCCTTTGCAGGATTGGGAAATCTCCCACGATGAATCGGGAAGGGCAACTGTGACGGTGTTCATTGATCCTGTGTTCAACATGATTGCAAAGAACAGAGGCTTCGCAATAAGCTACAGATTTAAGCACTTGCCCGGCCACTTCACATACATCGTCAAAGCGGCCACCTGAGGGAGAACCTCCCGCCCCTTTGCAGTGATATAAAGATACACGAAAAATCTCGTCTTCACATTTCGTTATGGCTATAAAGTCAGCAGCCTCTCCACTACGGTGGTCATAAATCAGGGCCTGAAGACCAGCCAAGTTCTGAAGGTGATGCTCTAGATACTGATGAACCGTCATTTGCCCGTTAGCCCTTGCTTCATCGCATTCAACCTGGATTGCACATCCGTCCCAGTCTAAAATTGTTGTATCGTCGGGAGCGAGAGTAGCAGCAGTTATTTTTGGTGGACGCATTAGGTTCATTCCTTCAAAAGAGGATTTATCTGCTGCGTAAAATATCGGTGGATGCATTGCCATCCATGTTCCTATAGGCATCCAGTCGTCTAAACCTGACAAAATTTCAATGGTCCAATCCTGCGAGTCCTGCTTGACTAGAACCCCACCAGTGAGTGTAAAAATGAATTTTGTAGCGAATGAATCATTGCCGATTTCGAAACGAAGAAACTGTTTATCGTCTGAGGTATTGAAGTTAGCAAATTCAAGATCAGTGACCTGTGAATAATGCCATCCATCTTCATTCTCGCGTCGGTACCTGACTCGAGGAGCGGATCGATAAGCTACCTTGTTCCAACCGGCAGCGATGATTCTTTCGGGAATCTTTTGTAATAATCGTGCATGTTGCACTATATCGAGTTGAGAGGCTGCAATCTCATCATCACCGTTAAGTCGATTGTTTAAAATGGTTATCCAATCAAGATATTCAGCAACCGTAAGTCGCTTATTACTCCAAATTCGCGAACTACTACTTGCACCAATTGTTTCTCGTTCCTGGTTAGAAACTCCACTGCCGAAGAAGTGCCCTTGGACATATGCCCGACCATCGCCAGCCGTCACTGCCCGCTCGGCGTGTGGTCCGGTAAGCATTCTATAAGATTCAGCCTGAGTGTTAATTGCTGTGTTCTTAAATCCAAGATTGTAAAACCGAAGCCCTGTGAGTCCAGCAAGTGCTCGGCGTGTAACTTCATAGCTTAATGGACGATGTTTTTCTGGACAGACTGTTTCCATCAGTTCCAGATAGATTCTTTTAGTTCGTCTAGTAGAACCAATAAAACAAAGCCTCGTGGCATCATTGAATGCTAGAAGGAATGCATCGTGTCGTGAATTAGCCAAAGCGTCTGAAGCAGCCCAGTCGGGTGGAGAGTGATCTATAGTAAGAAGGAGGGTAATCAGACCATCTTCGGAAATCCATTGTTTTACGAGTTGCAGATTCCTCCCTACAATAGGCTGGACTGCTGAAAAATCCGGTTTTTCGCTGCAATGAAAAATCTGGGCATGCGCATAAAGTTTTAAGAGTAGGGGCGATACTGCGTCATAATCTGACAAAGCTTGTTTCTTTACTTTCAGGATTTGAAGGATTTCTCTATCGGCTTCAGCTTCCGCTACTTGAGCCTGTGCAACATCATCAATCAATTCTGCCACATCGACGCCTTCTTGGAAGAGCTTGAAAATTGCGTCTTTTAACTTACTGATAGGCGCAATCAGCGTAGCGTCTCCTGTACTAACATCATTTGTACGGGCGAAACGGCCAATAAATTGCAGTGTGGGTACAAGTGATCTATGTGGCTCATGTAAAGCTGCTATCTTGAGCTTCGGAAAATCGTATCCCTCGCCAAACATGTCCACGCACACCACCCCATCAAGCTCTCCATCAATAAGTCGTTTTTCGATCACATCCTGATATCGCCTTGATACATGACTAGCAATGGCTTCAATATTTGCCCCGATATCGGCGTATACCTTAACCAGTGCCTTTGCTGATTTGATGGAACCAGTCCGAGCGAAGATGCGATGATCGAATCCAGCCGTACGGTCTCTTGAGAGCTGTTCGAAAGCCAACTGTGCGACGGACTGCTCAATCTCCGACTCGTCTTGATCATTGACAACGGGAGCAGCCATGAAACGTACCTTACCAAATGCTTTCTCACGAGATGCTTTAGTGACAGGATAGCAATAGGCAAGGCGTCCAGGAATTGGTAGCCGATCACGCCTAAATGGAGTAGCAGTGAGGAATACAAATCGTGCTTCCGAGAAGTGTTCAAGGTATGCATTCCATGTTTGAGCTGGTGCATGGTGTGCCTCATCAAGGATGATCAAATCAAAAAGGTCAATAGGAGGATTCGGCGCGAGGCTAGGAGAGGTGCTATTAGGAGTTGAGACAACGATGTCAACCTTCCGCATATTATCCCATTGGGCTTCAGAAGTAGGTCTTCCTTTTTGCCCAAGAACCTTGGGATTAGGAAACATATCATCTACAACACTGATCTTATGAAGGATTGATAATACTCTAAAATGCCCAGTAGTTTGCTTGCGTAAAGCATCAGATGGTTCCACTATAAGTAATCGCCTGGACTTGAGTATAAAAGGTAAAGCCATCATTACAGCTGTTTTACCATAACCAGTTGGAAGCGAAAGCAATGCAGGCTCCTCGTAAACAGAAAAATGCGACATCACAGCATGCAATGCACCCAATTGGCCTGGCCTGAAACCATTGTTTGGCGAGGTTAGTAGCCGAATAGATAATGAGTTGTCTTCAAAGTAACCCATAACAAGTCCTCCAATACCTTCTTTCTCATTTTCTTAAGTAGGTGCTGAAAACCTTGTAGATATTACTTCTTCAATATCGGTCCGTCCATCCTACACGGAAGAAAACCAATCGAATAGAAAATGGAACAATTTGTTTTTTCATAGGAATCAATTCCTTTAAATTAAAGTCCATAAGATGTTATATTATATATTATTTTATATTATAATATATAATTAATTATTTCAATTTGTTACTTTGATCCAGAAAAGAGGATTAGTAATGCCACTATACAAGTATGTAACGCCTGAAAGAACTGATATTTTAAAAAATGGGTTAATTCGCTTTACACAGCCAGTAGCCTTCAATGATCCTTTCGAAACCTTGCCATGTTTTTTGGGTGGTTTACCAGACGACATTGTAAAAGGTCTTCTTGAGGATAATCTAGCCGATCCGAATCTATATAAAGGAACACTATTATCAATTTTTAAAACAGAAATGAACAAAAGACACCCGGAAACAATAGTCCCAGCTGAGGCTTGGGATGTTATTAACAATTTAATTCCCGCTAAGGATGCTGCAAAAATAATGCAACCTATTGCTTCCATAGTATCTAATCAATTTGCTCAATTCATGGGCGAAGGAGATTTATTTAAGAAATATACCCTCAAATCTGTCTTAAAATCAATAAATAAGGATTACGGCTTATTATGTTTAGCGGAAAACCCCAATAACCTCCTCATGTGGGCTCATTATGCAGCTAGCCATACTGGATTCGCAATTGAATTTAATGAAAAACACCCTTTTTTCGACAAACGGGAAAAACAAGAAGAATTAGGTCGTTGCCTGACAAAGGTTACTTATACAAAAGTGAGGCCAAAAACATTCCTTCTTGATCCAAAAATTGAGGAAGAACAATTCCGAAAGAGGTGGGCTCACGATATTTTCTTCACGAAGAGCGAGCATTGGGAATATGAAGAAGAATGGCGCATGTTGGAGTTCTTGAAGAATTGCTCTCATATCGAACGAAACGAACCCTATGATATCTGTTTATTTCCAATACCATTTGATTGCATTACGGGTGTTATTTTCGGTTGCAGAGCTTTAGATAATCTGAAATCTGATATCGGGCACTTGAAGCAAACAAATTCTTCCTATTCGCATATACAACTTTTTGAGGCCTATATTGATGAAAAAGAATACATGCTTAATTTCAGAGCTATTATTTGACCCTACAAATTACCTCATATCCTCATAGCCTTAATTACTAATAAGTGCGTTATTAACTGAACTTATTATGGGCTTGGAAGTGGCTAAATAAGCCATACTCGAAACCTCCCAATTATGCACTTATCAGTAACTCGGATTTAACCCTCTAAGTTAGAGATCCTTCCTGATAGTTGGATGGTTTATCTTTGATGTCGAGCACGTAATTCTCTCTGATTATGTAAGACCTGGTATTTTTAATCACTTCGGGTTTATTCCCAGCAGCTTGCTGCGAATGGCCTGTTCCTTATAAAAGGTCTTTTATACCCCGCTGCTTGCGGCGGGGTAGTTTATTAGATTGTGGTCCTTACGCTCTGATAAAAGTGCTGAATTGTATTTCGATTTCATTCGATGATTATAAATCTTTTGGATCTAGAAAAGCTCTAATACGTTAAAGATATCTAGTATTTTATTTAATTACAAAAACCAATATGTTATAATTTGATAGTATACCCTCGCCAATAAGGGCAAAGCAACATACCCGTTTAAATGATCCTCTAAGATTCAGGGAGGTCTGAAATGAACAGAGGTGGTTTCTCTTGGAAGAGAGCTTTAGGGGTCTCGGCCGCCAAATCCCGCATTTCCCGACAGATCGGCATTCCTTTAACCAAGAGCGGCCGGGAGAGAAAGATCGGAAAAATAGTAACGGGAAGTGGCTGTCTTGTTGTAATTACTAAATGGGCAGCAGTTCCAGCAGCTGTAGGGGCATTTTTTATTTTATTTTTTGCTAATTTATAGAGGCTATATTACATTGATAGAATTATTAATTTGCTCTCTATTTGATTGAATAGTGAGACTGATGGAGAAAAATGGATAATGGGTGATTCTTTTTGGACCTTTGTTATCATCTGTTTAGTTATTTACTTTATCTACAAATATACAAGATCCAACAATGTAAAACGTACAAAAGAATCATATCCGGAACAACAGGAAATCAAAGTCAACATCAGCGTTTCTGGGTCAAGTAGCTATAAGACGGATCGATATGGTCCTCCAAAGGGGTCTCCGGCCATATGGTATGGATATGATCAAAGTGTTATTGTCTGTGGGTTCAAGATTCCGCATGGATTGATCTATGTAGGGGAGGTCCTTCTTGATAGCGCCGGGTATGGTAATGACGCCTGTCTTATCAATCCAAAACTTGATGTAGTGCCTGCAATATCTTCATTTATCAGCCCTGAGATGGGGTACTGGCCAAAGTACGAAAGCATCCCGGCACAATGCCGTGGAGCTTATTTGTCATGGCTTGCAGGGGACAGAAGGGACCCCCAGGCCAATATTGGTTACGTTTTTCTGTTCTTTTATGGTCTTGAACGAAGGTTGCTCCTGGACAGGATGAAAACAGCCCTCTCTGAACAAGACCATGCTGCCATTGTTGCTGAAATAGGCAGGTTGCTGGAAATATACGGAGAAAATCATTCCTTCCGTGGATATGCCAAAAACCTTCTGGCTCTTGATTGGACAATGAATTATCCCGATCAGACCTTCCCTGATTATATTGATATATACGACAGGTTTTGCATTGAACCATTCAAGATTACACTTGCTAAGATCGTGGATGCGGGGAACCCAGTGCCAGCAGATATAGCCCTTCAATGGTTTATTCTGCATCCTGAATTTCATGTGAAAACACCAGTTCGACGCTGTCCAAAAGAATTCAGGGCACTCTTTCTTCGTAAATATTTCGGTAAATTTGGTGAAGGGATCATAGTAAAGCCGAATAAAACCAAGCTGAAGTTTCAATTGTTTACGGCGAGTCCTTCGCTGAGAGGTATACTTTTGAAGGTCAAGATGCCAGAACTTCCGGACCCTTTTCTTTTGACTGGTCCCATGAATAAAATAAGCCCATTAATAGAAGAATGTACGGTTTCTTTGGAACCGTACAGCCGCTATCTCGGACGCAAGGAAAACGATCCCAACTCTCTGTCTGCTTTGGCGTTACTTCCCCAAGAGCTCACAAGCCAAAATTCTTCCTTATCCCGGATAAAAACGATTCTTACCGAAAAGTGCCTGGGGGGTTTTGGTGTTATCCCTACAAAGGACCTGTACAGCTGTCTCGGTGAAACGATACCTCCGCAGATCGGCAAGAAAGATGCAGAGAACCTGTCCTCATTACTTGAATCGATTGGATTTGGGATAGCACCGGATATGCGTTTTCACAACATCAAGCCAGTTACTGACGGCAAAGTTTTGATCTTCCCACAGGAGACCGTTCCCCAACCATCGAAGTCTTATTCCTTGATGAGTGTGATCATACGCCTTGGGGCTATAGTCAGCCAGATAGATGAGGAAGTGACTCAGTCCGAGGAATCAACCTTGCAAGACTTCATCCAGGGAAATGCAGATTTGTCGCCACTTGAGAAGACTTCATTGCACGCCTTTTTATATTGGGCACTACGAACACCGCAGAGTGTTTCAGGCATGAAGCAGAAGCTGTCTGATGCCAGCCCGGTAGAGAAAAAGGCGATAAGCAGGATTTTGATATCTGTCGTACTTGCGGATGGGCGCATAGATCCGAGAGAAGTAAAGCAGGTGGAAAAACTGTATGCAACCTTAGGGCTGGACAAAGATCAGGTGATAAGCGACATCCATAATCTCTCGTTCGCAACAGAGCCGGTCACAGTGGGCCAGCGTGAAGCCGAAGCATCTTTTACCATCCCGAAACCTGCAACTGGGGTTGAATCAAAGCGCTTCAGTTTGAATGACGCCTTGATCAGGATCAGGGAGGAAGAGACCCAACAGGTAAAGAGCTTGCTCGAAGATATCTTCACGGAAAAGGAAGATGAAAATCTAGAAGCAACCTCTGTACCAGGGGCCGGAACAATCAAAGTCACGCCGATTTCAGCATTGGACCAGGCTCACCTGAATCTTTTCAATTTCCTGATCTCCAAGGAGAAATGGGACAGGGAAACGCTCCATGATAAATGCAGAGAAATGGGCCTGATGATCGACGGGGCAATGGAAGTCCTCAACGAGTGGTCCTTTACCTACGCGAATGCCCCGCTTATTGAGGACGGCGACCCCGTTTTCATTGACGTACAACTTGCAAGGGAGATAGTCGATGGCCAGTGATCCAACAAAACGTATACGCCCTCGTGAGCGTGATGCAATTATCCAATCCCTCCGGGCCGGGGTAACACCACGTACAGGCCTGCAGCATATCCAGGTCGGAAGGGTTCGTGAAGTAGAGGCCTTGCTCAAAGATATCGAGCGTATATCAGATGGGGGATCTTCTTTTCGTCTTATAATCGGCGAATTCGGTTCAGGTAAGACCTTTTTCCTGCAATTAATACGCACAATCGCTTTGGAAAAAGGTCTCGTGACGGTTCATGCCGATCTTTCGCCTGACAGACGGCTCTACGCAACCGGAGGCAAGGCGAGGAACCTCTATGCAGAGCTCATGCGAAATGTCTCGACACGAACCAAACCGGAAGGCAACGCACTGAGCAGTGTTGTCGAGCGGTTCATCACAGAGGCAAGAAAAGAGGCCGACCAGGCAGGTGCAGCGGTTGCTACGGTTATTTCAAACCGGTTGGCAAATCTTTCCGAACTTGTTGGCGGTTATGATTTTGCCCACGTGGTGGGAGCATATTGGAAAGGGCACGATCAAAATAATGAACAGCTCAAGTCGGATGCCCTTCGTTGGCTCAGGGCTGAATTCACCACGAAAACCGATGCCAGGAACGCATTGGGCGTGAGGACGATCATAGATGATTTCAATTTCTATGACAGCCTGAAGCTCATGAGCTTGTTTGTCAGGCAAGCCGGCTATAATGGCTTGCTGATCAACTTGGATGAAATGGTCAATCTCTATAAACTTTCCAGCCAAGCTGCCCGCGTATCGAACTATGAGCAGATCCTGAGGATACTCAATGACTGCCTGCAAGGCAGCGCACAGTATATTGGCTTCATCATGGGAGGCACTCCAGACTTCTTATTCGATCCCAGGAAAGGTCTTTACAGTTATGAAGCCTTGCAATCAAGGCTTGCTGAGAATGCATTTGCCAAGAAAGTAGGGGTGGTTGACTACACATCCCCGGAACTGCACCTGGCCAATCTTGCCCCGGAGGAGCTGCTGATCCTGCTGAGGAACCTACGGCATGTCTTTGCCAGTGGTGATCCCTCAAAATACCTTGTCCCGGATGAAGCGCTGACTCTTTTCCTGGCTCATTGCTCCAAACGCATTGGCGACGCTTACTTCAAGACGCCCCGCAATACCATTAAAGCTTTCGTGGACCTTCTTGCTACTCTGGATCAAAGTTCCGGCCTTGTTTGGAACCAGTTGATAGATCAGGTACAGGTGACTGAGGAGATCTCGACGGATATGCCTGAGATCAACATTGAAGATAACGGAACAGACGAGTTGGCCAAGTTTTCCATCTGAGCCGGGTAATCTATGAGCGAGTCTTCTGGCTTCAACAAGCTGCACCCGGGAGTACAGAAATGGATATGGAACCAGCAATGGACTGAACTCCGTGACATTCAGGAGCGTTCAATTGAACCGATTTTATCCGCAGACCGTGATGTTGTAATCTCTGCATCAACAGCTGCCGGGAAGACAGAAGCGGCATTTCTCCCGGCATGTTCAAGTATAGCTAGTAGGTCTCCTGATGGCATAGGAATCTTGTATATCAGCCCCCTGAAAGCACTGATCAATGATCAGTACCGGAGGCTTCAGGGTCTTTGTGACATCCTAAATCTGCAGGTGACCCCGTGGCATGGGGATGTTCTTCAGTCGAAAAAGGAAAAACAGAAAAAGAAGCCTGGCGGTATTGTGCTAATAACCCCTGAATCTCTGGAATCTCTTATGTTGAGCAATGCAGGGTGGTGCCAGCAGGCTTTTAAAGGGCTATGCTATGTCATTATCGATGAGTTTCACGCCTTTATCGGGACAGAGCGTGGCTGCCAACTGCAATCCCTTATGCATCGCATAGAATTCCTTCTTCAAAGAGACATACCAAGAATAGCTTTGAGCGCAACGCTGGGAGATATGGAGCATATCGCTCAGTACTTGAGGCCCCTTAAAAAATTACCATGTGAAATCATCGAATCAACGTCTCTGAAATCAGATCTGAAGATCCAGCTTCGAGGGTATGTTTCTCGCTCGTCTGATAATGAAGAAACAGCTACGGTCAGTGATGAGATAACCGATGATCTTTACAGAAACCTCCGCGGCAAATCGCACCTGATCTTTGCCAACAGCCGGGCAAATACAGAATTGTTTGCTTCAAAACTCGCTGACTGCTGTGAAAGGGACGGAGTTCTCAATGAGTTCTTCCCACATCATGGGAGTCTTTCAAAAGAGTTTCGAGAGGGCCTTGAGAAAAGATTTCAGGAGACCAAACTACCTACCTCCGCAGTCTGCACCATGACCCTTGAGCTGGGGATCGATATAGGAAGTGTCGACTCAATAGCTCAAGTGACAGCACCGCATTCAGTTACCAGTCTTCGCCAGCGTCTCGGGCGATCAGGTCGCAGGGGAGATGCAGCAGTTCTCAGGATGTTCATTGCTGAAGAGGAACTCTCAGGTAAGATCCATCTCATTGACCGATTGCGAATGGAAACATTCCAATGCATTGCCATGGTCAATTTGTTGCTGAAAAAGTGGTATGAACCTCCCATTTCGAATCAATATCACTTATCAACCCTTGTACAGCAGACTCTTTCTGTCATTGCCCAGTATGGAGGGGTACGGGCCAATCAACTCTGGACTCTTTTATGTGAGACCGGACCTTTCTCTCTGGTCGATCAGACGGCATATGGTAATTTTCTCCGGGCTCTCGGTCAAAAAGGCATGATTACCCAAATGCAGGATGGGCAATTGGTACTCGGACATAAAGGAGAGATCCTGGTGGATCATTTTACCTTCCTATGTGCTTTCAATACCCCTGAGGAATACCGGTTGGAAAGCAACGGGCATGTTTTAGGCTCATTGCCGATTGATAAGCCTTTGATGGTTGATCAGATGATAATTTTTGCAGGGAAGAAGTGGAAAGTTTTGAGTGTGGATCCGGGGAAAAAATTGATTATGCTTCAGCCAGCCCCTAGTGGCCACCCTCCACAATTTGACGGTGGGCCTCAGACTGTACATGATATCGTGAGACAGGAAATGCTATCTGTTTATCGTCTAGGGATTGTACCAGTTTACCTCGATAAGGTGGCAAAGGAATTCTTTGAGGAAGGAGTTGATTTTTTCAAGGAACTTCATCTGGATAAATTGCCTGCAATACAAATGGGGAGTTCTGTATATGTTCTCCCATGGCTCGGGGATAGGATTACGAGTACAATAAATATCCTTCTTAGAAAAGAAGGGCTCAAGGCTAATAGCTACTGTGGCATTATTGAGTTAGAGGGCATTTCTATTGAAGGTTTGCATGATGCCATAGGAAGTATCCTGAATGGTCCTAAACCATCTCCTGCTGATTTAGCGAAGGAGATCCCAGATACATTCGTAGAAAAACATGACTGGTTGCTCCCTAAAGAAATGCGTGAATTGGGCTATGGAACAAGGTTCTTTGATATTGATGGAGCATGTAAGTGGATGAATGTCAAAATAAGATGCAAATTTAGTTGAAGTTGAAAGGCAAAAAAATGAGAGGATACCCTGAAGATACATTCTGGCAAAGTCTGATCATATATTACAAGGCATGCATAGCCCAAGAACGCGGGCTTTCCGAGTTGTAAAGAAGATCCATACTTGAGAAATATGCTTTCATAAAAATCTGTTATAACTATTTGATTATATTGTATGCGCCGATAACAAGGAATATGTAATGTTTGAGAACCATGGTATTCTATATAGATCGTGCCAATATTTATACTTCTGCATGAGGCCATGAAAAGTATAGATCTTATCAGGAGATAGAAGCTTTCCTTGGCGTGCTAGAGTACATGTTAATCGTAGTAACCTATACTTTCGCATATATATGCCGAAATTTTAAGAGATCTATGCTGTGGCGATCTATTCCTTAAGTGCAGATCTCATTCGAGGCTGTTGAAAAACTCAGGGGCGAATAAAGATAAAAATTTCGACCTCACAGAATGCCCGACATTAGATTTTTCGTGAAAGAGACTTATGTTTTGATGGTTCAATTTGGGGATTTTTCCAACTTTTTGGAGTTTTTTGATACCCATCTAAAAGGTTTACTCTTCCAAACATAAGAGCCGTTAACGGATAAAAAGCAAAAGGAGGCAATCTTATGGGAGAGCTGTATGTAGGGTTGGATCTGCATTCAGTGAACACGTACGTGGGCATCATGGAAGGTGAAACAAAGAGAAGGATATACCAGAACAGGCACAGGAATGAACTAGGGGAGATCCTGCAAGCGCTGGAACCGTATCGATGTGAGGTAAAAGGGATCGTTGTTGAGAGCACGTATAATTGGTGTTGGCTTGTCGATGGGTTGATGGATGCTGGATATGATTGCGTTCATTTGGCGAATCCAGCTGCAATGAAACAGTATGAGGGGATCAAGTATAAAGATGACCGTCATGATGCATTCTGGCTCGCTCAGCTACTTATCCTTGGCATCCTTCCTGAAGGATATATCTATCCCAAAGAAGACAGGCCGGTGAGAGATCTATTGAGGAAACGAGCGTTTTTGATGCGGCACAGGACAGCCAATATCCTCTCATGCCAATCGATGATTGAGAGGAACACTGGGTTACGAATATCTGGAGCTGGGATCAAGAAGCTCTGTACAGAGGACTTGAGGAAGATCTTCGCTGATGATCATCTATTATTTTCAGGGAAGATGAGTACATTCATCATCGATGTCCTGGATCACCATATTAAGAGTATTGAAAAGATGGTGCGCAAGGTCTTGAAGATTCGCCCGGGGTTTGAGGATCTGCTGACCGTCACTGGCATAGGAGATATCCTGGCGATGACCATCATGCTGGAGGTGGGGAATATATCCCGGTTCCCTGGGGTAGGCAATTTTTCTTCGTACTGCAGGTGTGTCAACAGCGTTCATACCAGCAATGGGAAGAAGAAGGGTGTTGGCAACACAAAGAACGGGAACAAGTATTTAGCCTGGGCATTTATGGAAGCGAGCAATTTTGCCAGGATGCACAGTGAACGGGCGAATGCGTACTATCAGCGCAAGTCCCGGGAGACGAATCCTATCATTGCGAGGAAGGCGCTTGCGAACAAGCTTTCCCGTGCGTGCTACTACATCATGAGAGATCAGGTTCCTTTCAGGGAGGAGGCCTTGTTCTCATAGAATGGCTGGGGTGGTGAATCCGGAGAGACTGTTGGCTGACAACCAGTGTTTTTTGATTGATCCGCCACCCTATGCCCTAAAACTGAGATTATCCGGCAGGGAAGGATAATCCGTTTCTGATCCGCCTCTGGCATGAACCATGCGAGTTTGGACAAAGAGCCAAGGATTTTGAAATGAACATTTTGGACATGCCAGGGAACAGACGATTTTCTGGGGCCTGAAAATCAGGCCAAGGGTTACTAAGGCATTGGCTGTTGCTACGCTCCGAGATCCCTTTTGTCTCTCCGCTCCGCAACAGCCAGGCATGGCAACCTTGATCCCGATGGGTGACCGGTGCGGTTCAGGATAAATGAATCGTAACCACATAAGAAAGAAATAACTGGTGTGGTATCGGAGATAGATAATCGTCCATGTTGGCGATACGGTAAACTCTGCAAGAGAAAAACGACTCTTGTATTGGGAGAGCTATTTTCTCATTGACAGAACCTTTTAATGGGCAACAGCCTCTTCTGATACCTTCAAGACAGCTAAAGCACAGATGTCCTCACGAGATGTGCTCATGTATGACAAGGTCATTTCTAGAAAGATCGTTATATCGATAGCCAAAAAATAAGCTTCTGATGAAGCATAGATATCATTTGAGAACCTGATTCGATCCCTTTCATAATGTTATATGATATAGTATCATTTAATTTAAATAATACCGATATATTACTGCGGTAGAACTTATGTAGGCTAATTTAAGTATCAACAGTCAAGAACATTGGGATAAATTATTGTCACATGAATACATTCTTGAAGTATATTAAATTATCTATACTTGCAATATCGATCTTCCTTTGCTCAGGATGTGGTTCAATCTTTACATACTCTTGGATGCACTTTGGTACATATATCCAGCCAAAAACAAATAGAGAGAGGATAGATTATTTCATGGGTTCTCGAAGTGATAGTTCTTTAATATATTCTCCACTTGCATCTTCAGGGGATAATATTTTAAGAGCACTTGCCATTTTTGATTTTCCATTGTCTTTTACTATTGATACGGTGTTATTTCCCTTCCTCATTGTTGAAAATACCACCCTTCAGCCCAAGTATCATTTTTTTAAATATCCTTTCGATGTAAGTCGATCAGATAGTAAGCTTATCCAAGATCTATGGATTTCTGACGATCGTGGTTGTGTACTTTATCTAGAGTTCGACTATACTGATTTGTCGGATGCGGACCGTGTTTTTAAGCTTGTTGGTGAAGCTAAAGGGCATGATCCTGGGATAGTAATTCCACTCCATCTAAGGATTCTGAACATTGACAACAAGGAATTACCCCCAAAATTAATTCATGAATACACAGTCTTAACACAAAATCAGTATTCGCATGGTGCTCGGGATTATTGGCGAGAATTATCAAGAATTGCTCTTACTCAAGGAATTTATCGTGTTGAAGTCAGTACCATAAAAGAGATTCCCGAATTCTCAGGAATTTCAACATATATTCAAATGTCGAAGCCAATTCCATTCTGGAGCCCATACATGTTCCATGATTGACATTGTGAAATTGATAAAATTTATAGATATCTATAAGCACATGAAGCTCGAATCATAGTATATATAACTCCTAAGAAAGTGCTTTTTTAATTAATATTATCAATTGGATATAAAAAGCAAAAACTGGAACTTTCTTCCATGAATAACCGGGGCATTGCCTCGGTCGGGGCTGTAATCAAGGTGGACTTTTCAAGATCCCGAAAACCTATGATCTCCAAAAGATATTGAAATAAGCCCATCTCGGTGATCTGGTTACGAGAGCCTCACGGTATATGGACTTTCATCAAGGTAATATAAAGAGTACAAAAAGCAGGGTCCGTAAACCTTGTTTTCCTTACTAAAAACCGATATGAAATAGTGAGATTATCTGGAAAGTCACAGTGATCGTTGTAGTTGAAGAAGATAATCTGATTAATTTCTCTAAATGACATAGCATCCATTAAGAAAAAGGATTTTAATGAAAAAACATTTTTCTGTTAGTTTGATGGCCATTCTAATTCTAGTCTTGACTCTCTCTGGCTGCTATCTCCACAGCCGAGCTTTGACCACAACTTCATCTTCATCCACAAAATATTTTGCCTATGTCGCTGGTGGAGTACGCAATTACATCTACGCCTATTCCATTAACGCCACGACCGGCGCGTTGACAGTTGCTTGCGGAAGTCCCTTTGCCACCAGTTCGAGTCCTCAATCAATCACAGTGGACCCGATCGGTAAATTCGCTTATGTGACAAGTCAATTTTCAAATAATATCTCGATTTATTCCATTGACGCCACGACCGGTGCGTTGACTAAAATAAGTGATAGCCCCTGTGCTGCCGGGTTGAGGCCTCTGTCAATCACCATGGACCCGACAGGTAAGTTTACTTATGTCACAAGTCATTTTTCAAATAATATCTCGGTTTATTCCATTGACGCCACGACCGGCGCATTGACAGAAATAAGTGATAGCCCCTTTGCTGCCGGTTTGAAGCCTCAGTCAGTCACCGTGGACCCGACAGGTAAATTCGCCTATGTCGCAAATCTTGGTTCAAATAACATCTCCACCTACTCTATTGATGCCACAACCGGTTCTTTGAGAGCTATTAACGGAAGTCCTTTTGCCGCTGCTTTAAACCCTAAATCAGTCACAGTGGACCCGACCGGTAAGTTCGCCTATGTCGCAAATCTTGGTTCAAATAACATCTCCGCCTACTCTATTGATACCACAACCGGTTCTTTGCGAGCTATTGACGGAAGTCCTTTTGCCGCTGCTTTAAACCCTGAATCAGTCACAGTGGACCCGACCGGTAAGTTCGCCTATGTCGCAAATCATTCTTCAAATAATGTCTCAGCCTATTCCATTGACGCCACGACCGGCGCGTTGACGGAAATAAGCGATAGCCCCTTTGCTGCCGGTTTGAGGCCTCTGTCAGTAACAGTGGACCCAACAGGTAAATTCGCTTATGTCGTAAATTTTAGTTCAAATAATATCTCAGCCTATTCCATTAATGCCACGAGCGGAGCATTGACGTCTATTAGCGGAAGCCCCTTTGATACCGTTTCGGAATTTTCATCAATTATTACTGTAAGAATAAAGCATACACTGAGTTGTGGTAGCAATTGTAACACAGGAAGTGTAGGCACTCCTTCGGTTAAAATGAAAAATACAAATCTTGTAGATCTAACAAGAAATATTTCTTTATGGACATGGGTATCCGGGGATATTTCGGTTGACCAGATCGGGGTTTATGGCACTAAAGGAGTTGCTGCAGCCACAAATAAACCGGGAGGGCGGGTTGCTAGCATAAGTTGGACGGACAGCAAAGGTAATCTCTATCTCTTCGGTGGGTTTGGATATGACAGCGCAGGAAGTTTGGGATGGCTCAATGACCTATGGAAATATGACAGATCTGACTGGACATGGGTATCCGGGGATATTTCGGTTAACCAGATCGGAGCCTATGGCACTAAAGGAGTTGCTGCAGCCACAAATAAACCAGGGAGTCGGTGTGAAAGCATAAGTTGGACGGACAGCAGAGGTAATTTCTGGCTCTTCGGTGGGAATGGGAATGACAGCTCAGGAACGACCAACGGCGGTTATCTTAATGACCTATGGAAATATGACGGAACGAACTGGACCTGGGTATCCGGGGATAATACGCAAGGCCAGCTTGGGGTCTATGGCACTAAAAGAGTAACATCAGCCACGAATAAGCCGGGGGCTCGGATCGGCAGTATAAGCTGGATGGACAGTAGTGGCAATCTCTGGCTCTTCGGCGGAAGGGGATTTGATGGCACAGGCATTGGGTATCTCAACGACCTGTGGAAATTCGACGGTGCCAACTGGACCTGGGTATCCGGGGATAGTATGGTTGCCCAGAACGGGGTTTATGGTACTAAAAAAGTTGCTGCTGGCACTAACAAACCAGGTGCGCGGAGTGGGAGCATAAGCTGGATAGACAGCAGCGGTAATCTGTGGCTCTTGGGTGGAGGTGGGTTTGACAGGGCAGGAAATTGGGGTTGTCTCAACGACCTGTGGAAATACGACGGTGTCAACTGGACCTGGGTATCCGGGGATAGTTACGTTAACCAGATCGGAGCCTATGGCACTAAAGGAGTTGCTGCAGTCACGAATAAACCAGGGGCACGGTTCGACAGCATAAGCTGGATGGATAAAAGTGATAATCTCTGGCTATTCGGCGGGATAGGTTATGACAACACAGGAAAATATAGTAGTCTCAACGATCTGTGGAAATTTGACAGAAAGGACTGGATCTGGATATCCGGGGATAGTACTGTTGACCAGAGCGCAGTCAATGGCACTAAAGGAATTGCTGCAGCCACGAATAAACCGGGGGCACGGTTCGGCAGTATAAGCTGGATGGACAGCAATGGCAATCTCTGGCTCTTCGGCGGAAGGGGACAAGGTGTTTTCAACGACTTATGGAAAGTCTCACCATAGGCCGGTGAAGCGCCTAGTAGCAGTCCAATAAGGTTATCTTTTCATAATGACGACGAAGGTATCAGACCATAAAAAAGCACCTGAAGGATAAACGTGGTTATAGATAGCTGTAATAGATGGATGCTTTCATATTGGTCTGAAAAGTTGATATATTCGGATACCTTCAAAACGACCTACTACAGATAGCCTAACGCATCTATCATTTTTAAGATGGATAATTTCTATATCAACCATGCCACTAGTTATACTTCTGCACGAGGGTAAAAAATATAGATCTCATCTAGAGATAGAAGCTTTCCTTGGCTTTCTGGAGCACACGTTTATCGTAGATATCGATAGTATGGCTTCGGAAGCAAGTTCTTATAGATCTTTACAGTCCACCTGGTTCATTGGCGAGTATAGATTGTGTGTAGATATCTTCAGTATGATCAGAGCGTTGAGTGTAACAAGATCTACACCTATGGCTGACTCGGAATACGTATAAGATTCATTCCAGGATAGAGGCCTGTGCACGTAAAAGGTCATGAAGGGTTACAATACCGGTTATGTTACCTGTTTTATCATCAATAACAATGATGACGCCACTCGGTGATTCGATGAATTTATTACCTACATCCTTGACAGTTTGATCCGGATGACAGAATACAGCTTTGGGAATATCCGGTACTGCTTTATGGGTAATAAAGGATTCCATTTGATTCCGGGTAATAATGCCAACCTCATTATTTTCTAAAAGGATGGGGAAACAATTATAAGGGTGATTATCGAGTATCGGCTGAAGATGGTTTTCATCAAGATTATCCACGACAATCGGGTGTGGATTGGCAATAGAAGATATGGGGAGGTTTTGCCAACTCTTGATATCAAGAGGAGGCCGTATCTTGATGAGTTCGTGTCCATCCTGCAGCAGTAATGCGTCGTAGAAATTATTCCTGCCGGCTAAATGTGATACGATAACGCTGATGAATGTTCCAATCATCAACCCTGGTATAAGAGAGAACTGATGGGTCATTTCAAAGACAATTAATAATGAAGTAAGTGGAGCCCTCACTACAGCTCCAAGACATGTACTCATTCCGACCGCTGATAGAATAATTCGATCAGAAGACGTTAATGGTACCCATTGACCTATGAAACCTCCAATAAAATAACCGCACATACCCCCGATAAAGAGCATGGGTGAAAAGATGCCTCCACATCCCCCGAAACTATAAGAGAATATCGTTGCAAAAAGTTTGGCGACCACGAGGATTCCTGCAATCCACCAGATGATTTTATTGTCAAGTGCCTGCGAGAGATCCTGATACCCAAGACCGAAGACACCGATCTTCCCCACCGTCAGAAAAACGGAAACTCCTATTATCCATGTAAGAATACCGCCACAGCAGGGAATAAGCCAGGCAGGGATACTCTTCTGTCTTTTGAGGTGATCTCGGAAGAAAAGAGTCGTGCGTTGAAAAACAACACCAGCCAGTGATGCGACTGCAGCAACTAAAGGGACAAAGAAATAGTGAGTCCAGGTCGCATATTCAATGAAAGGCAGTCTAAAGGCAGGCTGCTTTCCAATGAAGGCAAACACGACAAACGCCCCGATCAGGGCAGATAAGACGACACGTCCGATAAAACGGTTATTTATATCGCTGACAAACTCCTCAAGGATAAATGTTATCGCTGCCAGCGGCGCATTGAAGGCCGCGGCTAATCCCGCGGAAGCGCCGATGACAACAGCACTTCGCCGCTGCCGAGCCGGTGTTCCCATGATTCCTGCTATATTTGAAGCTATCCCGCCTCCGATATAGACCGTAGGTCCTTCTCGACCAAGGCTGGCACCTCCGCCTATGCTGAGAATGCCGGCTATGAACTTAAGAAGGATGGGCCGCCATGGTACATATCCCAAATCCTTCCAGTAAGCCGCCTTTAGTTGTGGAATACCGCTCCCGGCTGCATCAGGGTTGAACCTATAGAGGAGAATCCCCACGATAAGGGATGATCCGACAACAAAAATAAAGCTGGCTGCCAGGAAAAAGAGCTTTGAGTGAGTTGAGAATGCAATGAAAGTATGTGCATATACATAGTTGAGAGCTGTCATGAAACAAATGGCTGATATACCTGCCAACATGGCATAAATGATTGTTTGAACAAGGGTACGTGTATTGTCAGGAAGTATTTTCAACAAAGAAAGTAATGAGTTGAATATATCTGTTTTCATGTTCATGTCATCCAAAAACAAAGAAAGAATCTCAACCGGTCACATTATACCGAACGTGGAGGATCGGAATCCATACCCTTGATCGCATTAATTTATCGCTGTGCATGCAACTTACTTTAATGAACCAAACCAAGAACAGTTACTATAGTTATCAGACATAAGAAGCTTAAGGCACTGATGAATATCGTGTCTGCATACTTTTCATAGGATTCTTGATTATTGTGAGAACGTATAGAAATATAGGATAATACACTTGCAGCCATGAATAAAAGTATCCCTACCAGGCATAAATCATCTAACAAGGTTTTCTCATGCATTCTTGATACCCTGATTATACTGAAAATCAAAAAGCATATCCCTAACAGATTCGATGATGCTGACAGGATATGATGGCTCTTTGAATTTTGAGGATTGTTCTCGGTCATGTTTTGCTCCTTTATGTACGGGTCATGATAATCCTGGACTTAATATTCAAAAGGATATGGGGCAGCGCCACGGACGGTGCTCCTTTTGGTTTGTAGCAAAGTCGGCGGCGCCACCACATTGCGGGCAGTGCTATTTATTTACCACTACAAAATGATCTCTTCTGTTTTTTGCCCATGCTTCTTCATTATGCCCTGGATCAAGGGGACGTTCTTTTCCATAACTGATGGTGGAGATCCGGTCTTTTGCAATCCCCAGTTCAACCAAGTAGTTTTGAGCAGCTTTGGCCCTCCTGTCTCCAAGCGCAATGTTGTACTCTGTAGTGCCTCTCTCATCACAGTTCCCCTCAATCCGGATTTTTAGATTAGAATGGGCCATCAGGAAAGAAGCCTTATCGTTGAGTATTTTAGTGTCCTCTGAGTTAAGATCATACTTGTCGAAATCAAAATGGATGTCCTTGTTCTCAAATGTCTTTATCTCATCTTTTATTTCTTGCATGGCAGATGGTGCTTCAGTTTTGGAAGATTCAAACGTTGGAGGTGGTGTCTGCACGGATTGCTTTTGCACCGGGGGCTTCACCTCTTCAGTTTTTTCCATTATATTCTTCTTTGCACAGCCAACCGTGATAAAACCTATTCCGACAAACAAGATAATGATTATATTTAACCATGTTCTCTTCATGGTATTCCTCCACTGTAGTTAATTGTTGAGTATGAATAGTTACCGCTTATTGCTCCGGGGATAACGACCTTATTACAGGTGCTTTATCCTATACAGCCATTATCCCAGACTCAAGACGACCAGATGCCGGGGCAATAGTGAGATGAAATATCCCTAATAAATCGTTTGCTCTGTGGGGATCTTATTCAGGGGGAGGCCTTGCATATAAGGTGAACGGCTGTTGAAATGACCATGATGAAACAATGTATTTATATTCAGTTTGAGAAATTAATATCGTGTTCCTGATTTCAGGACCGAGAGCCGCTATGGGTACTTCTTCGATACTGCCTTTGACATCATTTACCTGAAAGGACTTAAAATCAAAGTTGGTGGTCGATACACTTCTCACCGGCCTGATAGCTTGACCTGCAAGGCATAGAGAATAACTGAGCCCCAGTATCGAGAGTAGTATTAATATCTTTTTCATCACAATAACCGATTGATTATTTCTTCAACTCCACCTTGATATCTTTATTGGGTTCCTGCAAGATATTCGCTGGTGCTGAACCTATCTTGGAAGGCTTGATGGAGAGTGCCACTGAATACCCCTCCTTATTGATTTTGTATTTTATCCTCACGAATTGTCCTTTCGTAATCTTATCCAATGTCGTGGCGTTCCACCCTGGATCATAGATCGTCGTGGTCGGCCGTATGACAAAGGTGTGTTTCTGACCATCCCATGTAATAATCGTGATCTTCGGCCTTACCTCATTTACTAGATCTTCAAGGACTACCTCCTCAACCTTGCCCTTGATCTCCTTGGACCTTCCGGCCTTTGCCTGTATATCCTTGGTCGGAGCCGATTCAGGCTGTACGGCAAGGCAGACTGAGGAGATGAGTCCAAAGATGCACACGATCATCAGAATTCTTTTCATCATCCCAGCAGGGGAACGGCTGTATATTCCCTGGCAAACAATGGAAACTGGGGTTATCTGGCAGAACATGTCTTTTCCCATCTTTTCCATGCATTTTCTTTCATTATTATACGACATCATCATTAAAATATGATTAGAGATACATTAAATCTTTCTAATAATCCATGACTTTAGATAATTGAACGGGGATTGTGGTATTCTCGGATTTGTTATAACAGATGAAAACAAAGTAGTCTTTATAGTCGAGTAAGGCCACTTCCGTGAAAGCTGGCACAACAAGGAGAATAAATCCGTGAAACGCCAGTTTGTATCCATGATCCTATTGTTTGCAGTATTTTACCCTTCCTTAAGCTCAACAGCTGTTGGTCCGACCGGAGAGACAACGCTTAATGAATCCATCCAGGCATTCTCAGCAATCATGACATCTCCTGACACAAGTATCCCACCTACACTCCTCCAGACTGCATCCGGGATCATAATCATACCCCATATGGTCAAGGCCAGCTTCCTGATGGGTGTACGATACGGAAAGGGTGTGCTCATGGTAAAATATAAAGATGGTCATTGGAGCAACCCGGTCATCATCACCATAACCGGAGGGAGCTTCGGACTGCAGATGGGAATACAATCCACTGATCTCATCCTGGTCTTCACGAGAAGTCAGGCACTGGATATGAAATCTAAGGGGAATGTTCTCTTGGGGGCTGATGTATCCATCGTTGCTGGTCCTTTGAATTTCAAGCTGGATGAAAATGACGAAGCCAGCCAAAAGGGAGAAGTCTATTCTTTCTCGAAGGCAGTGGGTCTTAACGCAGGTTTTGCCCTCCAAGGTGCATGTATACGCATGGATGATGATGCCACCGCAACCGTTTATGGAAAGAGCAGACTGACTGCCTATGATGTCCTCTGGGGAAGAGCGGTGACGGTGCCATCCGAGGTGCTCAGATTCAAGGAAAATTTCAACAGACTCACCGACAAGACCTCGCATTGACACATTGCGTGTAATACAATGGTGGTACCGATTGTGGTCCCAACAATCGTATCAAGTTGTTCAGCAGGGTATGGTCAAATTCAGTTAAAGCCTCATCCTTGATGATCTTCAGGGCTTCGAATGGTTTCATGGCGGTCTTGTAGGGTCGTATGGATGTCAATGCATCATAAATATCTGCAATAGTGCAGATCCTGGCACAAGGGTGGATGTCCGTCATTCCATAAGGATATCCTGATCCGTCAGGGCGCTCATGGTGTTGCATCGAAATATAAGCAGCCTCTTTGGTAAGCTGACCTGTTTCCATAAGGATGTTATAACCCCATTCAGGGTGCTTCTTGATGATGTCCCACTCTTCCTGATTCAGTTTTCCACGTTTCCTGATAATACTTAGTGGGACTTTGGATTTTCCTATATCGTGAAGAAAATATCCATAACTCAAGCGTTCAATTTCCTCCATCCCTATTGAACGGTCTCCCTTATAGAAACTAATTGCAAGAGAGGTGGCATAGATTCCAACATTGACGCTGTGAGTGTAGGTGTTGAAATCATACTCCGTTATTGAGATGAGATCGCTGAGCAGCACCTTATTCTTTATGATGTTCTTTAACATGGGCTTGAGTGTTTCCTTTATCTTCTCAACCCGCTCCGGATTTGGGTTATCAAATGCACTCCTGAGCGCATGGATGGATGAAACATAGAATGTTGCTGCTTTCACCTTAGATGGAAGAGTTGGATCAATGAGAATCTCTTTCGTGCGGGAACTTATATATTCTTCAAAGACATTCATCTCCGCCTGACCCCTTATAAATAATTTGCTGAGGCCAAAGCGGCTGAGCTCGGCAAGGTGCTCTCTGGTCAACACGCATCCCTTCTCAAGAAAGAGCACGAGCTTGTTATCGTGCTTTATAAACAGATCGACGACATTCTTTTCGTTGATCTGAATGACATCAATAGGGATAGGACGGAATACATTCATGCCAAATATTTCGGCATGTTAACTTCTATAGATAAATTGATATATTAGCAGCTTTGGGCATTACTAAGAACATATATTTCTGCAATAGATAATCGATTTTTCTAACTCTGAAATATGAACATCGTGAGATGAGATTTATGATGGTCAAGATGCTATGGTCAGAGTGGAAAGATCGACACCTGATCAATATTGTATCGGTTTAATAGATCGAGCTTCTTGGATACCTTCTTTATTGATAATATAGTGCACTCTCACCTGCTGCCCAACTGTTAGCTTATCAAACGGTATTGCTTTCCAATCTGGTCCATAAATTGTCGTAGTGGTCACTATAAAGAAGATGTAACTCTTTCCTACTTTATCAGTTAGAAATATCTTTGGCCTTATTCCTTTTGAAGGATTAGCGAGGTGGATGTCATCTAACTTCCCTATCACTTCTAATGGGGCGATTACTTTCTTAGATACAGGAGGAGGGGTTCCCCTTTTCTGCTGGGACATGTCTGTATTCTGTCCATTGCAGGAAAAGAGGAGAACCCCAAGGGTGCAGATCGAAATTATTGCAACCCTCTTCACCCTCCATTCACTCCTTTATTGTTACCTTGCTTATCTTACTCTGCAGGCTTCGCTGGTGGCGTCTCTTCTGCTTTCTTTTCCTTCATAACTGCCTTCTTCATTGCCTTCTTTGCCTTAATAACCTCGATCTTGTCTGCGTTCAGGGTGCCGGCTGCCGCTGTAATCTTTACCATCTGACCCTTCTTCAGGTTAGCAATATCTTCCGCCTTCACGGTGAAGGTCTTGCCCTTTACATCGATCGTGTTAGCTGTTTTGTCGATCTTGGTAATCTTGCCCTTGATTACATCGGGCTTTGCCATCTCTGTCTTTGCAGGCTCTGCCTTTGCTGCTGCGGGTGCTGCTGCGTCGGCTGCGAAGACCATCGTGGTGAAGCACACCAGTGCCAGTACTGCGATTAAGCTGATAACTTTCTTCATGGTTCATTCCTCCTGTGGTTTTTTATTGATGGTACATTCTATACGCAAAGAATGATTAAATGATGATTAGAAGAAGATTAAAAGATTCTAATATTGCATGGAAGAACAGGGAAAGGCACTGTCCTTATCAAGTAATTATCCTTCTTTAAAAAGAACTCCTGAGATTATCCTAACCATTTTGTCTTATACTATAGATCTGCGATAGATTAGCGTTCTCAATCACTTACTATCAAGCGTAGATTTCTTCGATAGATAAACGAGTTACAAGATCTTCAAGACTGGAAATCTCTTGATGAAATATTCACATCAAGATTTTAGAGTAATCTTCAATCCTTGTTTTTTGGAAAATCGATATGAATCATTTCAATCTTTGCATCGTCTAAGTTGTAATCTCCTCAAAGAGGATTAATCATGAAAAGAATCTTGCTGATACTGTTGCTTTTTGTTCTACCGATTTATTCCGGCTTTACTGCTGACACAAAATATGAGGTAGCTACCTTTGCAGGCGGCTGCTTCTGGTGCATGGACGCTGCTTTCGAAGATATCCCGGGCGTCATTGAAGTGATAACCGGATACACGGGTGGGCATACTAAGAACCCAACCTATGAAGAAGTTTCAGCCGGCGGAACAGGCCATGCCGAGGCAATCCAGGTTACATACGATCCAGCTAAGGTTACCTATTCAAAGCTCCTTGATGTCTTCTGGAAGCAAGTCGACCCTACAGACCGCAGTGGTCAGATGGCTGACAGGGGATCACAATATAGAACGGTAATCTTCTATCATACGGAGGAACAAAAGCGGCTTGCCGAGCAGTCAAAGCAAGTCCTTAAAGAATCAGGTAGGTTTAATAAACCTATTGTCACAGAAATTACAAAGGCAACAGATTTCTACCCTGCAGAAGAGTACCACCAGCATTATTTCAAAAAGAATCCACTTGGCTATAACTCGGGACGCGATAACTATCTGAAGAAGGTATGGGCAGACAACAACAGTGTTTCACTCCCACGATATACAGATAAGGACTACAGAAAACCATCAAAAGTTGAACTGAAAAAGAAGCTCACACCCCTGCAATTCAGGGTGACCCAGAACAAGAGCACGGAACAACCATTCGATAACGAGTACTGGAATAATGAGCATGAGGGGATCTATGTTGATATTGTGTCCGGTGAGCCTCTATTCAGCTCTAAGGACAAATACGACTCTGGTACTGGATGGCCTAGCTTCACAAAACCGCTTGAACCTGGAAACATTGTAGAGAGGCAGGATGGAAGCTTGTACATGCTGAGGATCGATGTGAAGGAGGTTAGGAGTAAACTTGCTGACTCACACCTTGGCCATGTCTTTACGGATGGTCCTGCACCAACAGGACTGCGTTACTGCATGAATTCGGCTGCTCTGCTGTTTATTCCAAAAGAAGACCTGACAAAAGAAGGTTATGGGCGGTATCTTAATCTTTTCAAAAAAGATAATGAGTTCTAAAGAACTCAACTCCTCATCCTATTCAAGTTAGAGTCGTTTCCTTGATGGTATCGTTGAAGCCTGCAATATTTATAGACATCTCTAATCTCTCTGGTTTTTTCAAATAAGAACATTATTTCTTAGGGGGAGATCAAAACCGAAACGAAAGGAGCATGATCCATGAATAATGGCTTTCTTATGAGGAAGTTTGCCATTGCAGGGTGCCTGCTTTTACTCTTGTGCGGGGTGCATTGGACTGCGCAGGCTTCTGATGAAGAGAAAAAAGTGGTATTTGTCGTGGCTTGATATGACGTAGGCAAAGAGGCCTTGGAGAGGCTTCCAGGTGTAAAAAGGGTCGAAAAAGGATTCCATTTTTTTCAAGAAATAAACACTGTTTTTTATGACCCGTCAAAGATAACCGTCGACGAAATGGAAAGGGCGTTGAAGAAGGCAGGAACATATAAGAAGACATTGGGAGCGAAACCGTGAGCATCCTTCCTGTCAAACCGGGAATGAGGTGAAGGAATGTCCGGGTCGTATCATCTCAGTTTGATGCTCTCTGAAAACTAAAGATAGTTAAGGTATGGGTTTCTTTTTACTCAAGACAAACACTACATAAATAACTATAAGTTTCCAATTATTCAGGAGGAATAAAAGATGATCAGAAATATCATGAAAGGATTTATAGCCATATTGCTTGTATTGCCACTATCTACCGGGAACGCAGCTAATACAAAATATGAACTGGCTACCTTTGCCGGGGGATGCTTCTGGTGCATGGTGCATCCCTTTGATAAGCTCCCTGGGGTGAAGGAGGTTCTCTCAGGATACACCGGGGGACATACCGTCAACCCCACCTATGAGGAGAACTCATCCGGGACAACAGGCCATGCCGAGTCCATCCAGATAACCTATGACCCAGCGAAGATATCATATGCGGACCTGCTAGAGGTATTCTGGCGGCAGATTGACCCGACCGATGCAGGGGGGCAGTTTGTGGACAGGGGAAACCAGTATAGGAGCGCCATCTTCTATCACAACGATGAGCAGAAGAGACTCGCAGAGGAGTCCAGGGACCGTCTCGCAAAGTCAGGCAGATTTACAAAACCCATCGTCACCGAGATTGTGAAGGCTGGCCCGTTCTATAAGGCAGAAGAATACCACCAATATTACTACAAGAA
>Ga0187865_1001470_pt1 | contig 26976 bp, 20 predicted proteins | sample June2016WEW_11_1_2_FD_132989 | JGI IMG/M metagenome (GOLD analysis project Ga0187865, IMG submission 132989) | Peatland microbial communities from SPRUCE experiment site at the Marcell Experimental Forest, Minnesota, USA - June2016WEW_11_100 | ecosystem: Environmental > Terrestrial > Soil >...
ATATCCGGCTGAATTCCGGCGCTGAGCAATTCTTTGACGGAGTGCTGGGTCGGCTTGGTCTTCAATTCCTGCGCCGCGGCAATAAACGGCACCAGCGTCACGTGCACGAATAACGTGTTATCGCGGCCCAGTTCCTGCCGCATCTGGCGGATCGCTTCGATGAACGGCAGCGACTCGATATCACCCACCGTGCCGCCGATTTCGGCGATCATCACATCCACGTCCTGCGCCACTTTTTTCGCCGCCGCCTTGATTTCGTTGGTGACGTGCGGAATCACCTGCACCGTCTTGCCCAGGTAATCGCCCCGCCGCTCTTTGGCGATGATCTGCTCGTAGAGGCGCCCGGTGGTCCAGTTGTTATCGCGAGAAAGTTTGGCGTGGGTGAAGCGCTCGTAGTGGCCGAGGTCGAGATCGGTTTCTGCGCCGTCGTCGGTCACGAACACTTCGCCGTGCTGAAACGGCGACATCGTTCCCGGATCGACGTTCAGGTACGGATCAAACTTCATCAGGTTGACTTTGAGGCCACGGCTTTCCAGCAGGCATCCAATGGAAGCCGCCGCCAATCCCTTACCCAATGAAGACACCACACCGCCGGTTACAAAGATGTACTTGGCCGACATCGCTTCCTCGCTCTGATTTGTTTTGGGAAATTGTGCGGGCTGGGGTGCACGATCAATTATGGCAGAGATTTTTCTGGAAGGGAATGTGGAAAAATAGTCCGCCAGGGGTTAATGGTAAAGGGTGTCCCACGTTTCGCGGTTTTCGAAACGTGGGCCGCCGGACCGCCGACTCACTCAGCTTGGAGCCGCCCGCATCTAACCTTTCGGAAGCACTGGAAAAGGCCGATAATGTTCCGCGGCATGAAATCATTCTTTGGCAGGACGGGCTTTGGCAGGACAGGACTTCTCGCGGCGGCAATCCTTGCGTTGGTCTTCTTTTGCCAGTCGCACTTTTGCCTGTCGCAGGTCCCCGCTCCCGCCCAGACCCAAGCCCGCCGCCTCATCCTGAAAGATGGCTCCTACCAGTCCGTCACCAAGTATGAGATTCACGGCGAGCGCGTCCGCTATTTCAGCGCCGAACGCGGCGAATGGGAGGAAGTCCCAAAAGCGCTGATTGACTGGGACGCCACCGATAAGTTTGAGCAAGGCCGCCTGCAGGGCAAGCTCGCTCCGGAAGCGGTCGAACTCGACAAGGAACTCGACGCGGAACGGAAAGCCGAACAAGCCCGTTCCCCGCAGGTCGCGCCCGGTCTGCGCCTGCCCGACGAAGGCGGCATCTTCCTCCTCGATACCTACCAGAATCAGCCGCAGTTGTCCGAACTGCCGCAATCGGGCAGCGAACTGGAGAAGAACACCAAGTCGAATATTCTGCGGGCGGCGATCAATCCGCTGGCCGGCATCAAGCAAACCATTGAACTTCCCGGAGCGCACGCCAGGATTCAGTCGCACACCACTGTGCCTTCGCTCTACATCAACATCGACGCCAATGAGGGCGCGCCCGCAAGCGTGCAGGCCGCCACCCTCGAGCCTCCGCCGCTCGCTCCAACCGAACGCTTCAAGATCATTCGCATCGAGGTCAAGGGCGGCAAGCGCGTTGCCGGTGCAATCAAGATCGCGGTGACTGGAAAGATGAAGACCGACGAACGTTTTGTCGAGGCCACGGTCACCACCATGACCGGAGGCTGGGTCAAGCTCACGCCCACCGAACCTCTGGCGGCGGGCGAATACGCCGTCGCCGAGATGCTGGGAAAAGAAGGAATGAACCTCTATGTGTGGGACTTCGGCGTGAACCCTTCCGCGCCCGCGAACCCGTCCACGTGGAAACCGGACCCGGCAGAAGTGCAGCCGAAAACCGACCAGCCCGCGGATCTGCAAAAGCGAGAAAAACAGTAGGCGACAACTGCTTGGCGGGAAGCCGCCTTCAATATGGGATGGTAGCTTCCGAGTCGCTGACCATCCGGGCACAATTTTGCCCTCGGCCGTTCCCGCCCGCGCTACGAGTCAGTAGAAAGAGGTGTAAGACGGACCTATTGAGGGAAGTTCATGCGGCGCAGAAGATCCTGGAAGCGCTGGTCGGAGCGCAGAGGGTCGACCTGTGGACCCACTCCGAGCTCCACCAGTCTCCTGTCGCGCTCTTCATAGGCCTGTTCCAGCCATGCAAACGCTTGTTCCTTCTCGCCGAGGCCCGTATAGATCAGGGCCAGCTCATAGCGCGAGACGTAGCTTTGCTGGGCCCGCTTCTTCAACTGCTCGAGCATCTTCCGCGCTTGTTCTCGCTTCCCCGCTGCCGCATAAGCGCGGCCCAGTCCCGCCATGCACCTCACCTGCCCCCCGGATAAATCCGCGGCCTTTTGGAACTCTGCAATGGCTCGTTCACACATTCCGTTCTGCAAATAAACGTTGCCGAGGTAATCGCGCGCCTGGACGAAGGTAGGATCCATTTCCAGCGTCTTACGATATTGTTCGATGGCTGAGTCGTAATGCCGCGAGTAGAAAAGCACTGTTCCCACACTCGTGTTGATGGCAAGTGAAAGTGGGTCCAGGCTCCGGGCCCTTTCGATCTCCGCCGTCGCCTCGTCATGCCGCCCCAGGAACAACAGGCACAGTGCGTACCAGTGATGAGCCGTGGCATCTCCGGGATTGAGCTCGACGGCGCGCTTAAATTCTCGCTCCGCAGCCGCCCAATCGTAATCGTAATAAGCACTGATATAGGCGAGAGGGGCATGGGCTTCGGCCAGCGCGTCATCTATTTCGATAGCTTTGGCGGCGGCGGCCCTTGCCTTTGGAATTGCTTCCCTCGGGCGCGCATCACCAAAGTCTGGGAGTAACGCGTAGGAATCGGCCAGCCCCACGTAGGCAAGAGCGTAGTCCGGATCGATCTCAATCGCATGCTGAAAATACTCGATGCTCTTGGTTATGTCTTGCCCTGCTCTCTTGTTCCAATAGAAGCGGCCTTTGAGGTAGGCCTCGTAGGCCTCGGGGTTGACACGGCGGGCCGCCTTGAGCCGCTCGTTCTCCTGCGGCGTAAGCTGAACCCTGATCTCGCCCGCGATCGCTTGCACCAGTTCCGACTGCAGCGCCAGCACGTCGGTCATGTCCCGCTCATAGTTGCGCGCCCACAGATGCCGGTCCTCGCGCGCCTCGATGAGCTGGGCCGTCATCCGCACCCGGCTTCCAGAGCGCATCACCGAGGCCTCGACAATCCCGTCTACCCCCAGCTCTCGCGCAATTTGCGGCAAGGTTTCGCTTGTGCCCTTGTAGTGCATGATCGAGGTGCGCGAGATCACCTTTACGGCCTTGATTTGGGCAAGGCCAGCGATCAAGGCGTCTGTCATGCCGTCCGCGAAGAACTCTTGGCCCGGATCGCCGGAGAAATTCTTCACGGGAAGCACCGCCAGCGATTCGATGGGTCGCGCGCCAGTTCCACCAGGCACGAGCTTGCGCCAGTTGCCGATGTTGAAAGTGATCAACACCACGATGACCGCTGCCAGGATGCCCAGGCCCAGCCCAACCGACTTCGCGGACCGCCAGCGGGCGTGCTTCGCCGCAGGCTGTAGTCCACTCATCACTCCTGTCTGGAGCCGCCGCAGATCAATGGCCAGTTCCTTCGCCGACTGGTAGCGGTTCTCCGCTTCCTTCTCCAGACCCTTGCCGATGATCCTCTCCAGTTCCGGAGACACTCTGGGATTCAGCATGGTGGGCGGCACAGGCGGCTTGCGCAGAATGGCACCGATCAGTTGCGAGCGTTCCACCTCGGCAAACGGTCGTTGCCCCGTAGCCATCTCGTACAGCACCGACCCGGCAGCATGAATGTCGGTGCGCGCGTCTACCTCTCCGCCTAGCACCTGCTCCGGCGCCATGTAGGGCAGCGTCCCCGCCATGGCTTGTGTCTCGCTCAGACTCTCCGTCACGGCGCTCGCCGTCACGGGAAGCCGCAGCTTCGCCAGCCCGAAGTCCAGAATCTTCAGCCGTCCGTCGCTCGTGACCCGTAAGTTGCCGGGCTTGAGATCACGATGAACCACTCCGTGGTCATGCGCTGCGGCCAAGCCTTCCGCGAGTTGCACGCCCAGACGGAGGACTTCCTTCTCCGGCAGAGGTCCGGCAGCCACCTTCTCGCTGAGTGTGATTCCGGGGATGTATTCCATCACCAGGAAATCCACACCTTGCTGCGTGTCAAAGTCGTGGATGGTGGCGATGTTGGGATGATTGAGTTGCGAGAGAGTCAAAGCCTCTTTGTGGAAACGCTTGCGGGCTGATTCGTCGATGAGCGTACCGGGCGGAAGGACTTTGATGGCGACATCACGAGCGAGGTGCTCGTCGCGGGCGCGATAAACTTCTCCCATGCCGCCAGCGTCGATCTTCTCGACGACGCGGTAGCGGCCCAGCTCACTGCCGACGAGGGAATCCTGGTCTGACGCTCGGCTGGCCATAGGGAAGAAACTCCCTCCGCCTTACCTTAACCGAACATTCTAGGCCGTTGGCACAAAGGAATCGACAAGAAACCGGTAGATTCCGCCCGAGTGACGGTCCAACCGGAAGGAATTCTGTCCACCCGAGGGCGGCTGTCCCTACACCAGCACTCTACGGCTCCATCAGCCCGCGCGAGGCAATGCCGATATTGTCGCGGGTCGAGTTCTTCACCATATACATCATCTCGTCCGCCTGGCGGATGATGTCGTGCGGCGTCTGCGCATCGTTCGGAAAAGTCGCCAGTCCCATACTGGCGCGCACGTTCAGGTTCAAGCGCTGCTCGGTGCAGAAGGTCCCCGAGCGCAGGGAATCCTGCAGACGTTTCGCAACCACCACTGCCTGATCTTTGCTGGTTTGCGGCAGCAGAACCACGAACTCGTCTCCACCGTAGCGAAAAGCAAAATCAATCAGCCGCAACTGCGCTTTGATCAGGTATCCGACTTCGGACAGCAGCCGGCTTCCCACCAGATGTCCATGCGTGTCATTGACCTGCTTGAAGTGGTCGAGGTCGATGAAAATCACGCTGAACTGGTAGCCAAAGCGCGCCGAGCGGTAAACCTCGGTTTCGAGCGTTTTGTGCAGATGGCGCGCATTGAACAGGCCCGTGCAATCGTCGGTGATGGTCAGTTCCTGAATCTTCTCGACCGCCCGCGCATTCTCGATCGAAATCGCGGCATAATCGCACAAGGCCTGCAGGAAAAACAGCTCTTGTTCGCTCAGCCCTACGTTAGCGTTGACCAGTTGGATCACGCCCAGCACGCGGTGTTTCGAGCGCAACGGCACGCAGATGACGGAACGGGTCTGCAAGCGCGTCATCTCGTCCAGCCGGGAGGAGAAGCGCGGATCGTTCCGCACGTCGGGCACAATCAACGCCTGCCCGTGCTTGGCCACCCAACCGGCAATTCCCTCCCCCACCTTCAAACGCGCCTTCGCCAGAACCTCGGCCGCAGCTCCCACCGCGATGGCGAAATAGAGCTCATCTTTTTCCTCATCCACCATCAGCAGCGACCAGGTGTCCGGGCGGAAATATTCCGCCATTTTTTCCATGATGGTCTGCAGGATCGAATCGAGGTTGAGCGACGATGTCAGCGCCTTGGCGACATCGTGAAAGATGCTCAGCTCTTGCGACAGGCGAATTGGGGATGTGCCCGCTGCCTCCGACATGAACTCCTCGTTCGGGGTGGTGGATAGGAAATTATAGGTTTGGTCGCACCACTCGGGCAACGAACGGAGGTAACCGGTACCCGTCCTGCCAACCCACCGCTCGCCACACGGCCCCCGTGTCCAGTCCGGCCCCCAGTATTTCACCGCCGAGGCGCAGAGGGCGCATGGAAAATTGGTAATTGTGTAATTTCTAATTTTGTAATTTGAAAATCAGATCAAGGCCGAGACGCCGAGTGCGGCACGGGATCGGTTCCAAATTACCAAATTAGAAATTACACAATTACCAATTCTCTATGATCTTGCTTCTCGACAGAGTAGAATTCCGTTCGCCGTCCGGCGAAAGCGGGAGACTGGTTTGCCTTCCTTTGGCGAAAAACTGAAACTGGAACGCGAGAAGCGCAACATCACGCTGGAGCAGATTTCCGTCTCCACCAAGATCGGAATTCGCATGCTTCAAGCGCTGGAAGAGGATAAGTTCAACCAGTTGCCCGGAGGCATCTTCAACAAGGGCTTTGTCCGCGCCTATTCCCGCTTCGTTGGCCTCGACGAAGATCAAACCATCGCCGAGTACCTGCAAGCTTCCGGCGACGCCGCTCCCGCTTCGACGGAACCCGGATCTCCTGAAGACGGAGCGCGTAAAGACGGAGCGCGCGAACATGAAGAGAAGGCCCGCCGCCTCGAGGCCATCTCCGACGCCCCTGCTCGCCAACTTCCCTGGGGCCTGTTCGCCGCGCTTCTACTCGTAATCGCGCTCGCACTCTCCCTCTGGAGCCACCGCCGAGGGGAGCACGCGAAGGAGTCAGTTCGGCCGACTCCAACAGCGGCCGCGACGCAGTCGCCAGCGGCGCAGTTATCAGGCGAAGCATCAGGCGGAGCGTCGGAGGGAGTGTCGAAAGAAAAAAAGGGCGCCGGTTCCCCTGCTTCTCGTCTGCCGACCACTAGCTCGCCAACCACTGCGTCGCCGGCGGCACGATCTGCCTCGTCCGCCGCCCCCAACACATCTCAGAACTTAGCGCCTGCCGCCCCCGCCGCAACTCCGGGCGAGTTTACGGTCGTCATCCATGCCCGCGAAGAATCCTGGGTCTCGATCACCGCCGACGGCAGATCTCTCTCGTCCGAGCTTTTGGCCGCCGACACCGAGCGCGCCATCCGAGGCCGGAAAGAAATCATCGTTAAGGTCGGAAACGCCGGTGGCATCGACTTTCGATTCAACGGAAAGAAGCTCGACACCGGCGGAGATTACGGGGAGGTCAAGACCGTTACTTTTGGTCCTCAGGGAATCTTACCGAATGCCCCGCCCCCGCCTTCGACGCCTTAAGTTTGTCTCTTTCTTTTCTTCCATTTACCGCCCATGTTCCACCGTTCAATGCCCACTGGCTCCCACTCAATGTCACCTCCCTCCGGCACCGGTCAATTCCGTTGCGCTTAGGAGGTCATCTCTGATACCGTTTTAAGGAAGATTAAGCCAATCCCCGGTCAAGAGCCCCTGGCTTCATAGGCCCCCCTTATCGGAAGCAAAGGCTCGAAGTTACCTTTAGGAGATATCAGCTTGCCAGCAACCAATCGTTTTCTGTTTACCTCGGAGTCCGTAACCGAGGGACATCCGGACAAGATCGCCGACCAGATTTCCGATGCCATTCTCGACGCTTGCCTTCGTGAAGATCCGAACAGCCGCGTCGCCTGTGAAACCCTGACCTGCACCGGCCTGGTCGTCATTGCCGGCGAGATCACTACCAAAGCTTATGTCGACTTCCAGAACCTGGTGCGCGGCGTGGTGCAGTCGATCGGCTACGACAACGCCGTGTACGGCTTCGACTCCAACACTTGCGCCGTCATTTCCAGCATCAACAAGCAGTCCGGCGATATCGCCCTGGGCGTGGATACCGGCGGCGCCGGCGACCAGGGCATGATGTTCGGCTTCGCCTGCAACGAGACTCCCGAACTGATGCCCCTTCCGATTTCACTCGCCCACAAGCTCACCATGAAGCTTGCCGAAGTTCGCAAGAACGGCACCTGCCCCTACCTGCGGCCCGATGGAAAATCGCAGGTCACGGTCGAATACGACGCGCCGGGCAAAGTGAAGCGCGTGGATGCGGTGGTCGTCTCCACCCAGCATTCCGAAACTGTCGGCAACGACGAACTGCGCGCCGACATTTTGAAGCACGTGATCCAGGCCGTTATTCCAGCCCACCTGCTCGATGAGGACACCAAGTACCACATCAATCCCACCGGACGCTTCGTCATCGGCGGCCCCATGGGCGACACCGGTCTGACCGGACGCAAGATCATCGTGGACACTTACGGTGGCACGGGACGTCACGGCGGCGGCTGCTTCAGCGGCAAGGATCCGACCAAGGTGGACCGTTCCGCGGCTTACATGGCGCGCTATATCGCCAAGAACATCGTGGCCGCCGGCCTCGCCGATCGTTGCGAAGTGCAACTCGCCTACGCCATCGGAGTTGCTGAACCCGTCAGCGTCCTGGTGGATACTTTCGGAACCGAGAAGATCAATGCCAATCTGATTCCAGATCTGGTGCGGGCAAACTTCAAGCTGAAGCCGCGCGAGATCATCGAGACACTGAACCTGCGCCGTCCCATTTACCGTAAGACCGCGGCGTACGGACACTTCGGCCGCAGCGACCCCGATTTCACCTGGGAAGCGACCGACAAAGCCGCCAAACTGGCGTCGGACGCCGGCTTGAAGCGCGAACCGGCCGGAGTAAGGAAATAGCTTTTTCACCATGGGGAAAGCGCTGTTCGCTTTTAGCTCTTAGCCTTTAGCGAATCGCCAACAGCGAAAAGCGAACAGCGCTTCCACAGCGTACAAGCTGCATAGATTCATCCAGCGTCATCATCCGGGGATAGGGAGAAAAATGGCTACGACATCGATTAGCAGCGACGTGAAGGGATTTGAACTGGCCGATCTGGGCAAGAAACGCATCGAGTGGGCGAACCAGTCGATGAAGGTGCTGCAGATCATCCGCAAGGAATTCATCAAGAACCAGCCCCTCAAGGGCATCCGCGTTTCCGCCTGCCTGCACGTGACGGCCGAGACCGCGAATCTGATGATCGCGCTGCGTGACGGCGGCGCGGACGTGGCTCTGTGCGCCTCGAACCCGCTTTCCACGCAGGACGACGTCGCCGCCAGCCTGGTGCGCGACTACAACATTCCCGTCTTCGCCATCAAGGGCGAGGACAGCGACTCCTACTATTCGCACATCATGGCGGCGGTCGATCACAAGCCGCAGTTCACCATGGACGATGGCGCCGACCTGGTCTCCGTGCTGCACACCAAGCGCAAGGCCGAACTGGCCAACGTGATCGGCGGCACCGAGGAAACCACCACCGGCGTGATTCGCTTGCGCGCCATGGCCAAGGAAGGCGTGCTGCGCTATCCCATCGTCGCCGTCAACGACGCCGACACCAAGCACCTGTTCGACAATCGTTACGGCACCGGGCAATCGACCATCGACGGCATCATCCGCGCTACGAATTTCCTGCTCGCGGGGTCGAAGTTCGTGGTTGCCGGTTACGGCTGGTGCGGCCGCGGACTGGCTTCGCGCGCGCGCGGCGCGGGAGCGGAAGTAATCGTGACCGAAATTGATCCCACCAAAGCGCTCGAAGCCGTCATGGACGGGTTCCGCGTGATGAGCATGGAAGAGGCCGCCAAACTCGGCGACGTTTTCTGCACCGTCACCGGCAACAAGAACGTGCTTGCCAAGCAGCACTTCGAACTTATGAAAGACGGCGCCATCATTTCGAACTCGGGCCACTTCAACGTTGAAATCGACATCCCGTCGCTCGAAAAGCTGTCGTCCTCGAAGCGCACCACACGCACCTTCGTTGACGAATACACGATGAAAGACGGCCGCCGCATCAACCTGCTCGGAGAAGGCCGCCTGATCAACCTGGCCGCCGCCGAAGGACATCCGGCGTCGGTGATGGATATGAGTTTTGCCGACCAGGCCCTTTCCTGCGAGTACATGGTGAAAAATCACGCCTCGCTAGAAAACAAGGTCTATACGGTTCCCGTGGACCTCGACAAACGCGTGGCCAAGCTAAAGCTGGAATCGCTCGGCATCAAGATCGACCGCTTAACCTCGGAGCAGGAAGAGTACCTGGCCAGTTGGTCGGAAGGAACATAGGACCGTCGTTAGTCGTTAGTCGCTAGTCGGTGGAGTGACGGGCGTCCTCGCCCGTCGGCCTCACCTCACCATTGAATGCGTAGGGGCGGACGCCCTCGTCCGCCCCAGGGCGGCGCCAGCCGCCCTGATGTTGCTGAAACACCCACGTTTCATATCAGGGGGTTTCGTATCAGGGTATCGCTTTAGCGATACCGTAATTTCCTCAAAATCAGACGCCCCTTTAGGGGCTGCGGCGATAGAATGAAATGCATGTACCACTACAATCCCGCGACCGCCCTTGAAGAACTGACCGAAGACGCTACCCTGCCCAATCCCGTCCACGTGCGCGACATGATGCTGCGCCACAAGCTCACCGCCGATCAGTCGCTCGAACTGAACCGCATCTTCGTCGAATACCAGAAATCTTTCGGCGAAGCGCAAAAGCTGGGCAAGGAAATCTTGAAGCGCCTGGCAGCGTAGTTCTGATCGGGTGATCGGGCCATCGGGTCATTTAAAGTCAAAGGCCTTTGAACTTCGATGACCCGATGGTCAGATGACCCGATCAGTTCTTAGCGGCGCCCGTGGCCCCCTCCGCGAGATCCTCCGCGGAAGCCTGCGCCCGTACCGCGTCCTTCAAAGCCGCGCCGAGCCACCGGACCATGTCCCTCGTAGCCGCGTCCCGCATAGCCGCGTCCGACAAACCCGCGTCCTTCAAAGCCGCGTCCGTAGCCGCGTCCGTAATATGGATGTCCCCAGCCGTGGTACCAGGGGCCCGCGCCGATGAAGATCCCGTTCGCGAACCAGCTCGGACCGTAGTAGCCGTAAGGCGCGCAAGCATACGGATAGTCCGGGTAATAGCCGTAAGCGCAGACCGGCGGGCCAGCCACATAGCCGCCGACGCCGATGCCCACACCGACCCTGACCTGAGCCTGCGAATACGCGAGCGGCAAGGCCAGTAAAGCAAGCAGTGCAACATATCTCAGGTATTTCATGGTGAACCTCCCTTTCGTTCCGCTCAGCGATTCGCGGTTGCGATCCAACGTTGCGATTCGCCGGAGCCTGAGGTCCTTCAGCTTTCTGTTTCTTCTGAAGCGCCTACTCACTTGAACTCGGATCGCGGCGAAAAGTTGTGGGAAGACGAGTGGCCGATTTCAGCCATCCTGCGTGAAATCAACCAGTTGGAACGGAGTGGCTGGCGCACCGCGGATTTGCCTTTGGGTGGCGCAGCGGTTTACCGCTGCGATCTAGGCGATCAATTCCGACGGCTTTAGCCGCTGAGGAACTGCATCCAGTGCCAACCCAGTTCTCGCAGAGCTATACGGATACTCTTCAGCAGCCAGTGCCAGTCCTCTCTTCACTGGATTTCGGTGAATGTATTGACGGAATGCTGAATACTCCTCCCAGTCTCGGACCCGTCGATCATAGAAACTCTTCCCCCAGATTTCGCCGTGAAAGCCGAGTTCCCTCTTTGCCCGAAAGGAAAAGCCCCCTTTGATAAGTTGTAGCGCCCGCTCCAGAGTCAAGAGCGGCGTGATCAGGAGATGAAAGTGATCGGGCATCAGCACAAATTCATGCAGCAGATATTTCTCTTGCGATCGGTAGCCAAGCAGAACATCAAGCAACAGTCGTGCCATCCTGTCGGATTGAAGTAATTGCTGCTTCTGAAATGTGCCCGCTGTGATGAAGTAAGTTCCGGACCCAGTGTTGCCTCTGCGCGGAGCAGCCATCCACGAACCTCAGCGGCTAAAGCCGTCTCTCACTTCCGACACTATCGCAGCGGTAAACCGCTGCGCCACCCAAAAGCGCCTCGGACACCGATGATCGTCCCGTTTCGGCACAGACCGGCAAAAGCCCGGGCCATCAAGTTTTCTTAGGAGAAAGTACCTCCGAGATATACTTTCGGCCGAAGGCCGGAGCACCCCGCTGAAAAGACTCAGTCTTCTACTTGATTTTGGGTGGCCGATTTTTGGGTGGCGATTTTGGGTGGCGCAGCGCTTTCAGCGCTGCGATAACCGCATTCCTCTAAGCGGGCTTTAGCCGCTGAGGTCACCGCTCGCTCCCGCGAAAGATGTAACGGTGCGCACACCCGCCCCTTGCAAAAACCGCAAGGAGCGGGCCACCCCAAGTTTTCTTAGGAGAAGTCCTCCGAGATATACTTTCGGGCGAAGACCGGGGCACGCGGCGTCGTTTATCTATTTGTGGGACCTCCGTGGCCGATGAATTGTGTTCGAGGTGTTTGCTATGACTGCTCAAGATTGGAATCCGCTCTCGTATTTTCGGGAGATGGGAACCTTGTCCAAGGTTTTGCTGTTACTGGGATTTGTATTTCTCACAGCGGCATTGGCACACGGCGCCTCTTTTTCCGACCGCATGGTCTCAGGCAGTCTTGTTTTCGTTTCCCTGAGTTTGACCATGCACTACTTTTCCCAGAGTAGACCTCGACTACTTGAACCCCCCTATAACCGCTTCACTGATGGCGAGAAGATGCTGGCAGGTGCGGGCATGTCAGTGATTACTGTTTGCCTGATTATTTGGTTTCTGCTGACCCCGAGTCCGAAGGCCCGAAACATGCCGACCACGCCTAACGACATTCCCAAGACCGCCGATGTTCCCAGGGCTTCCGATGCACAGAAAAAGGACCCTGCCCCTGCGGCCAAGAAGCCCGCTGATGGCAACCATTCATCTGGTAAAAACAATACCTCAGGGACTCGCACCCAGGCAGCAGGCGACAAAAGCACAGCAGTTGGACATGTCCTTCAAGGTCCATGCAGCATTGTGCAGGCAGGGGGCAAGGATAATCAGGCTGCGACTAACTGCGGACCTCCTCCACTTGTCCTGACGCCGTCCTTGACTGTTGTGCCTTCGGACCAAGAGGGATTCATAAAGACCCTCATAAAGGTTGTACCGAACGTAGACGTAGCACCCCCAGTCAATGTAGTGCTGAAGTTCGACAATCCAGTCAGGAGTGTGGGATTTTGGATTGAGGGGGCTGGTGGCGTGATGGCAGGAGGGCCCGCATCTGTTCCGAGCGGTACGAACCCTGTCATTCCTCTCGGAACAGGGTTCAACTCGAAACACGCCCTGCTGTTGACGGTTTACAGTGCTTCGCCTGTGAAGTTAGTTGACATTCATCTTGAGTGACGATGACAGGGCGGGCGGCCCACACCTCCGGCTGGCGATTATAGCCCCGTGCCCCACGTTTCGCGGTTTTCGAGACGTGAGATGCCGCGAGCGTTCCCACTTCCGCAATCTGACGCCTGACCTTTTTCATCACAAACCATCTGTGAGCCGCATCACAGACTTCCAGCCCGCCTTGCGCGACAATGAAGATCTGATTGGGGCAGTGTCGAGGTGACCGCGTCAAACCAGACGGCCCTCGAAGCCGCCCCAAACCCATTTTCAGCGCTCTTTGACAACCGTAGGTCCTTATTCCGGAATATTTTACCTATAAGTCCTTTAAACTCAAAGATTTTGCGGGATTTTTTGCGTAACCCCATGATTCCAAAAGATCAGCGGGTCGATTTTTTCATTGTACTAGTTGGGTATTACCTTAACGGTTAATAGATAGGAATTGGCGGCCGTTCCTACGTGAGGCGCAGCGCGAGCCATCGTTTACAATCGAAGATTCTCTTTCGATTGGAAAACATAATCATGCACCGCTGGTCTCAACTCTTTATCCCCACGCTTCGCGAGGCTCCGGCTGATGCCGAGGTCGCTAGTCACAAGCTGCTGGTTCGGGCTGGATACATCCGCCAACTGGGCGCCGGCATCTACTCGTTCCTGTTCCTCGGCAATCGCACTACACAAAAGATCATGGGCATCGTCCGCCAGGAAATGGACAAGATCGGGCAGGAGTTCTACCTGCCGGCGCTGAATCCGCGCGAAGTTTGGGAAGCGAGCGGGCGCTGGGCGGCGATGGGCGACAACATGTTTCGCCTCAAGGATCGCAAGGGCGCCGACCTTTGTCTGGGCATGACTCACGAAGAAGTCATGACCGACATTGCGCGCAAGGAACTGCGCAGCTATAAGCAACTGCCGCAGATCTGGTATCAGATTCAGACCAAATTCCGCGACGAGCCTCGTCCCAAGTCGGGCCTGCTGCGCGTCCGTCAGTTCATCATGAAGGACGCGTACTCGTTCGACATCGATGCGGCCGGGCTCGACGTCTCCTACCTCAAGCATCACGACGCCTACTGCCGCATCTTCGACCGCTGCGGCCTGAAGTACATGGTGATCGACGCCCACTCCGGCGCCATGGGCGGATCGCAGTCACAGGAATTCATGGTGCGCACTCCGGCCGGCGAGGACCTGATCGTGAGCTGCGAGAAGTGCGGGTACGCGGCGAACATGGAGAAGGCGACTTCGCGGCTTGCTCCGGTCGAAGACCTGAAGCCCGAGGGCGATGGCCAGCCGCTCTAAGTGCACACGCCGGGGCAGAAAACGATTGAAGACGTGGCGCGGTTTCTGGGTGTGTCGCCGAAGCACATGATTAAGACTTTGGCGGTGATGATCACCGAAGAGGATACAACGACCGCAACGACGAAGACCGGGAAGTCTCGCGCGCGGGCCGTCGTGCTGCTCATGCGTGGCGATCACCAGATGAACGAAGCCAAGCTCTCGACGGCGGTTGCGGGCAAAGAGACGCGTCCCATGCAGGAAGATGAGATCCGCGAACTGTTCCACGCGCCTGCCGGATACCTCGGCCCGTTAGGCACCGACTGGGCTACCGACATGAAAGATTCCGGCAAGCCCATCCTGCTCGTCGATCAGGCGCTCGAAGGCCGCACGAACCTGATCGGCGGCGCGAACAAGGAGAACTATCACGTCAAGAACCTGACGCCGGGAAAAGATTTTCATCCCACGGCCTACGCCGACCTGCGCAGCGTGACGGCTGGCGAAGCCTGCCCGAGCGTCGATTGTGGCGCTCCCCTGCACATTGATACCGCCGTCGAGATCGGACACATCTTCAAGCTGGGCTACAAGTATTCGGAATCCATGGGCGCGCGTGTGCTCGACCACAATGGCAAGGAAGTCGCGCCGATCATGGGCAGCTACGGGATTGGCATCGAGCGCATCCTGACGGCGGCGGTCGAGCAAAGTAATGACGAGAACGGCTTCTGGCTGCCGCCTTCCATCGCGCCGTTCGAGGTGGTGGTCGTTGCCACCAACACCTCGGACGAAAAGATCCGCACCACTGCCGAGGACATTGCCCGGCAGCTCGAGGCCTCCGGCTACGACGTTTTGCTGGACGACCGGGACGAACGGCCGGGAGTGAAGTTCAAGGACGCCGACCTGGTGGGCATCCCTTTTCGAATCAACGTGGGAAAGAAGGTTACCGAAGATACTGTGGAAGTTGTTCGGCGCTCGACTCTCCAGAGGGAGGACGTTAAGATTTCTGCCATAACCGAGTATTTCCAGCGACTGCGCCAAGGAGCCACGGCAATGACTGGTCCCGGCCGCTGGCCAGCCTGAGAACAGCTCTTAGCGCAGGACGGAAAGCTCGCGATTGGAAATTCGCAACCAGCGATTTGGCGATGGTTTCTTATGGCAACTCTGAAATTAATCTTCGGCGTGGCGATCATCGCGGCGATGGTCATGGTGGGCATCAAGCTCATCCCGCCGTACTTCGCGAACTACGAGCTTGAGGATTCGATCAAGACCGAAGCCATACAGGCGACCTACAGCACGCGCACGGAAGACGATATTCGCGACGCCGTCATCAAGCATGCCCGCAACTACGATATTGCACTGACGCCCAAGCAGGTGCATGTTGCGCGGGTCGGCGGGTCCGGCAATGGCACTCTCGCCATCGACGCCGAGTACAGCGTTCCAATCGAACTCCCCGGCTACTCGACGATCCTCGACTTCCATCCTTCGTCGAAGAACAAAGGCGTGTTTTAGGAGCAGCTGTCAGCTGTTCGCTGTTCGCTGTTCGCTGTTCGCTGCTCGCTCTTCGCCTGTCGAATCCAGTCCCGGAGGAGGGACGACCCGGTTCTCCCGCATACTCTTAACGGCCTGCTCGGAAACTGACCCCCACAGCCGTCGATCGTTTGACACGCATCCAAATGGTTGTAGGGGTCGCCTGGTGATTTAGAATCAACCACAACGCTCCAAAATCAGTTTCGGACTGAGAATTGCTCTGGTGCATGATGCACATCTGTCTCCATGGCCATTAAGCTGAAAATCCCGACGGCTCGAAGCGGCGGCCAAAGCGGAAAAGGCCGCGGGGGAAGCCGCGGCAAAAGCCGCCTGCCGGCCCGCGATCCTATCGTGCGCATTGCCCTGCTCGGTTTTCTCGCGCTGTCACTCGTGGTGGTCGGCTTTTTTGCCTACTGGTATGTAAAGTACGACCGCATCATCGAGCAGCGCTTCCGCAGTCCGGCGTTCGCCAGTTCGGCCAAGATTTTCGCTGCGCCGCAGCTGGTAAAGGTCGGATCGAAGTTAACCGTCTCTGAAATCGCGGCGGAGTTGCGTCATGCGGGCTATTCCGAAAAGGACGGTGCATCTTCGCTGGGCAGCTATCGTCTGCATGGCGGCTCGATTGAAGTTCTGCCCGGCCCCGAGTCCTATCACAGTCCGGAACCCGCCACCATCACCGTCGCCGACGGAGCGGTTTCGGGCATTACCAGCCGCGCCGCGGGAGAACTGGAGGCCTATGAACTCGAGCCCCAGATGCTGGCTTCGCTGTTCGATGCCGAGCAACGCTCCAAGCGTCAACTGGTGAAGTACGACGACATTCCCAAGGTCATGGTGGAAGCGGTCACGTCTATCGAAGACCGCCGCTTCTTCCAGCACAGCGGAGTCAATTTCATGCGGCTGGCTGAAGCCGCCTGGATCGACTTCACTCGTCAGCGCCATCAGCAGGGTGGTTCGACGATCACCATGCAGCTCTCGCGGGCATTCTTTCTGAGCCCGGAGAAAACGTTCAAGCGCAAGCTGATCGAAATGCTGATCGCGGTGGAGTTGGAACAGAAATTCCCGAAGCAGCAGATTTTCGAGTTCTACGCCAACCGCGTCGATTTGGGGCAGCGCGGCTCGTTCACCATCTCGGGCATGGCCGAAGGCTCCCGGTCGTATTTCAACAAGGATCTGAAAGACATCACCCTGCCGGAAGCCGCGCTGCTGGCCGGATTGATCCAGGCGCCCAGCTACCTTTCGCCCTATCGCCATCCCGAGCGGGCGCTGGAACGGCGCAATACCGTGATCGAGTCCATGGTCGAGACTCACGCCATCACGCGCGAGCAAGCCGATAAAGCCAAGGCGATGCCGCTGAAACTGGCCCCGCCGAACGTGGAGGCCAGCGATGCCCCGTACTTCGTGGACATGGTGCGCGACACCATCGTCGGCAAACTGAACGAACACGAAGTCAACGAACAGGAATATCGCATCTACACGACGCTCGATCCGGGACTGCAACGGGCGGCCGCGCAAGCGGTCGAAACCGGCATCAAGCTGGTGGACGATCAGGTCACGAAGATGCGTACCCACAAGACCAAGGTGGGGAAGAACAAGTTTGAGACCACGGTCACGCCCGGCCCACAGGCGCAGGTCGCGCTCATCGCCATGGACCCTCACACCGGCGAAATCAAGGCTCTGGTCGGCGGACGAAACTACGGCGCGAGCCAACTGAACCACGCGCTCGCCAAGCGTCCCACCGGCTCCATCTTTAAGCCGTTTGTGTATGCGGCCGCCATGAATACGGCGCTCGATGGCTCGACCGCCGTGATCACCCCGGCCTCCACGGTCGCCGATCAGCCTTCGACGTTCTCCTACGGCGACCAGATCTACGAGCCGCGCAACTACAAAGAGGAGTACCACGGCGACGTCACGCTCCGCTATGCGCTGGCGCTTTCGCTCAACAACGCGACGGTGAAGTTGGCGGAAGAAGTGGGCTACGACAAGGTGGCGGATCTGGCAAGGGCCGCCGGAATCGCATCGGTGAAAGCCACGCCGGCGATGGCACTGGGCGCCTACGACGCCACGCCCGTGGACATGACGGCCGCCTACACCAGCTTTGCCAACGGCGGCATGAGGCTTTCGCCCGTTTTCGTAAATTCGGTGCGCAACTCCAAGGGTGACGTCATCGTCAACTTTGGGACCGAGAAGAAGCAGGTTCTCGATCCGCGCATCGCCTTTGTCATGACCAACATGTTGGAAGGAGTCATGAACTTCGGTACCGCGGCCGGCGTGCGCTCCCGCGGATTCACGGCTCCGGCGGCAGGCAAGACGGGCAGTTCACACGACGGCTGGTTCGCCGGCTACACCAGCAATCTGCTTTGCATCGTCTGGGTGGGATACGACGATTACAGCGACCTTCGCCTGAGCGGCGCGCAGACTGCCGCCCCCATTTGGGCCGAGTTCATGAAGAAGGCGGTTACTCTGCCACAGTATGCGGACGTGAAGTCCTTCACTCAGCCCGAAGGCGTGGTGGATGTGGAGCTCGATAAAATCACCAACCGCCTGGCGACGCCGTCCTGTCCCGACGATTACACGATTGCCTTCGTCGCCGGCACTGAGCCTCGCGATACCTGCGACCAGAGCGGCAGTGTGCAGGGGTTCTTCTCCCGCATATTCGGCGGAAATTCCGAGAAGGCGCTGCCTCCGCCCGCGAACGGGAACCCGCAGACTGCCGCCGGTGTCCAAATTGAGGAAGAGGCCAGGAAAAAGAAAAGCTTCTTCGGCAAGATTGTTGGCGTGTTCAAAGGCGACAGCAGCTCCCAAAAGAATGACAAAGACGCGCCTGCCCCGTCTAAGAGTGGTGACAGCGGCACGCCACCGCAATAAGATTATGGGACTCTGAAGATCGATCGTGTTCGGCCCGGAGGTGTATGTGCTTTCCCGGCTCTGCATCAGCTCTGTAGCACTTCTCTTCTGCGCGCTTCTCGTTTCCCCATTGCAGGCTCAGAACACCGAACAGTTGGAAGTCGGCCCTCCACCGCTGCACCGCGTCGATCCGCCCGCTCCCGGGGCAACGCCGGAGCAACTCGAAAGACGTGGCGACGAGCTGCGCACGGATAAGAACTTTCTCGACGCGGTGGATTTCTACCGGGCCGCCCTCAAAGGCGCGCCGGGGAACGCGTCCCTGTTCAACAAAATCGGGATGTGCCAACTTCAGATGCATCGCGACAAAGAAGCCAAGAAGAGTTTCGAACGCTCCATCAAGGCCGATCGTAACCATGCCGACGCCTACAACAATCTCGGCGTCACCTATTACGATATGCATAACTACAACGCAGCGATCAAGCACTGCGAGAGAGCGATCTCGCTAAGGAACGACGTAGGCACCTACTACATCAACTTGGGCGCAGCTTACTTCGCCAAGAAACAGTTTGAAAAGGCCATACAGAACTATTCCAAGGCGATGCAGCTTGATCCCGACATCTTCGAGCGAATCTCGCACGCCGGAGTTCTGGCCCAGCTTGCTTCTCCCGAAGACCGCGCCCGCTACGATTATGTTCTCGCCAAGCTCTATGCCAAGACAGGCGAACCAGACCGCTCGTTGCACTATCTGAAGAAGGCGATGGAAGAGGGTTACAAGGACATCAAGAACGTTTACACGGACAACGAGTTCAGCACCCTGCGCAAAGATCCCCGCTTCGCGGAACTGATGGCGGCGAAGACCACGGCCATCCCCGATTAGTGGCCGATAACTTGCTGGCAGGAAATGAATTAGAAAAAAGCGAGAAAATCCGAGAATCCTCCGAAACTTTCCCGGCCAAGCTGGGTTTTCACACTTAGTGCTCCCGAAAACAACAGGGTGAGTAGGGAGAAAAAACCCACCGGTTGCTAACCCGAGCACGCCCCAAGCCAGCAACCGGTGGGTGAATTTGAGGCCCTCGGGCTCTTGGCCGTTAGCGTTTCGCTATTCGTCGTTCGCTACTCGCTTTTCGCCAAGCAAACGGTTTTCGCGAACGACGAACATCTCAGCTTCTCTCCGAAACATACTCCTCAACCGCCTGCTTCCATTTGCCCTGCGCTTTGAGGATGTATTCGACCGCATCGCGAGCCGCGCCGTCTCCTCCGGCATGCGATGTCGTCCAGTGAGCTTCGGCTTTGACCTCTGGGCGCGCGTTCTTCACCGCGATAGCCAGACCGCATTTGCGCATCGCCGGCAGATCAATCACATCGTCGCCCACGAAAGCAGCCTCGGCGGCGGTGATTCCGTCTTTCTCAAGAATCTGCGCAAACACCGACGCCTTGTCCTGAATGCCCTGGTACACGTGGTCAATCTTCAGATCACGCGCGCGGAGGGCAACCGTTTCCGAGATGCGCTTGGTGATGATCCCGGTCTTGATTCCCGCGAGCCGAGCCAACGAAATAGCGGTGCCGTCGTGGGCGTGGAAGCCCTTGGCCTCGATCAAGCTGGTGCTGTGGAGCCCGAAGCCGCCCTGTCCGCCATGCTGAGCGGATTTTTCAAGCACACTTTGCTGCGCGCCGGCCTGTGAGCCTCCGGGCGCCGGGAAAATCCAGATTTTGCCGTCGGTAAGAACGCCATCGACGTCGAAAAGAATTAGCTTAATCTTGCGGGCGCGAGCCGTGGCTGATGGTTTGGGCATCGCCGCGATTCTAGCAGGCCGCGGAAAAACTCGGGCTTCATATCAGGGCATCGCTTTAGCCGTGCCGTAAGTTCGTGGCATAAACCCCTATTGTCATCCTGAGCGGAGCGAAGGACCTATGGATTTGGTCCCGCCATGCCGCCCATCATTTTCGCGTTTTACTTACACATTAATATGTGTAATACTTTACACATGCCGACCAACCTAGCATTGGACGACCAGCTCATCGAAGAAGCGCGGCGGGCCGGAAAACACAAGACCAAGAAAGAAGCAGTCACTGCCGCCCTGGATGAGTACGTCCGTAAGCGCAAGCAGATGCGCATCCTGGACGCCTTCGGCACTTTCTCGGTGGACCCCGCCTACGACTACAAAGCCGAGCGGAGACGGAATGCCGGCAGCAGTCCCAGCAGAAGTTCCGGCAAAAGCTCGCGGCGCTCTCGCGGCGATCACCGCTCATGATGGTACTGGTGGACACGCCCGTCTGGTCGCTGGCCCTGCGCCGGCGGCCGGAGCATCTCAACGCTCAGGAGCAACAACTAAGCCAAGCCCTGGCCGAACTGATTCGCGAAGGACGCGTGCAGATGCTGGGGCCGATCTGTCAGGAGCTGCTTTCCGGCATCCGCGAGGAAGCCCAGTTTCGCAAGCTGCGCGACTATCTGCGGGCTTTTCCGGAACATCCGCTCGAAGCGCCCGACTACGAGGAAGCCGCCCACATGAACAACCGTTGCCGCACCCGGGGCATCGCCGGCTCGGCGGTCGATTTTCTAATCTGCGCCGCCGCCCACCGCCGCGGCTGGGCCATTCTCACCACCGATCGGGATTTCCAGAACTACGCCAAGGTGCTGCCCCTGCGCCTGCACCCCGCCTCGACCAGCGACAAGGCCACTGACTAGATCAACAACTAACCAGCCCCAGGCGAACATTTTACGAAACCGCCGTTTCTCGCTACAATCACTGCCATGCCGTCCGCAGTCTCTCCCTCGCTCGCCTGGGCTCATCCGCTGGTTCAGGAATGGTTCACTGCGCGCTTCTCCACGCCGACCGAACCGCAGGAGCAGGGCTGGCCTCACATTCTTGCCGGCCACACTACGCTGATCTCGGCTCCGACCGGATCGGGAAAAACACTTGCCGCTTTTCTCGCCTGCATTAACCGCCTCGTGTGCAAGGCCCTGGCGGGCGAACTGCGCGATCACACCGAAGTTCTCTACGTGTCCCCGCTCAAAGCCCTCGGCAACGACATCCAGAAAAATCTTGAAGTCCCGCTGGGAGAAATTCTGCAGATGGCGGGAGAACGCGGGCTGCTGATGCCGGAGATTCGGACGGCGGTGCGAACGGGCGACACTTTGATGAAAGACCGACGCGCTATGTTGAAGCGTCCGCCGCACATTCTGGTCACTACGCCCGAGTCGTTCTACATCCTGCTGACGGCGGAGAAGAGCCGCGCCATCTTGCGCGATGTCGAGACCGTGATTGTGGACGAAATTCATGCCGTAGCCGATGACAAGCGCGGCGTGCATCTTGCGCTTTCACTGGAGCGGCTGGAAGCGCTGACTTATCGCCCGCCGGTGCGCATCGGGCTTTCGGCAACGCAGAAGCCGATCGAAGAAGTCGCGCATTTCCTCGCGGGCAGCTCTGATCCTCAAAAAGCGCGGGCGGTTCCGGTCATCGTCAACATAGGACACAAGCGCACGCTGGATCTTGGAGTCGAGGTTCCGTCTTCCGAACTCGGCCCGGTCGCCTCGAACGAGATGTGGGACGAAATCTACGAGCGCATCGTGCAACTGGTGAATGCGCACCGCTCGACGCTGGTGTTCGTGAATACGCGGCGGCTGGCCGAGCGCATTTCCCATCAACTGGGCGAGCGGCTGGGTGAGGAAAACGTGGCCGCGCATCATGGGAGTTTGTCGCGCAAGCTGCGTCTGGAGGCGGAGAGGAAGCTGAAAGAAGGCCAGGTGAAGGTGCTGGTGGCGACCGCTTCGCTGGAACTTGGCATTGACGTGGGAACGGTGGACCTGGTGTGCCACATCAGTTCGCCGCGTTCGATTGCGGTGGCTTTGCAGCGGGTGGGCCGGTCGGGCCACTGGCGCGGCGCGGTCCCCAAAGGACGATTTTTTGTCACCACGCGCGACGATTTGGCGGAATGCGCCGTGCTGGTGCGGGCGATTCGCCTGGGCGAACTCGACCGCCTGATTTTTCCCGAAGCTTCGCTCGACGTGCTGGCGCAGCAGATTGTAGCTTGCTGTGCGGCTTCTGGCAGCGCCGCCACGGCGAACAAATCGGGCGATCAATCAAATGACGGATGGGATGAGGATGAGTTATTCGCGCTCGTAAAGCGGGCCTATCCCTATCGCAATCTCGCGCGCGAAACGTTCGACGCAGTGCTCGTGATGCTTTCGGAAGGAATCGCCTCGCAACGAGGCCGCTATGGCGCTTACCTGCATCACGACCGCATCAACCGCAAGTTGCGCGCGCGGCGCGGCGCACGCCTGGCGGCGATCACCAGTGGCGGCACGATTCCTGACAACGCTCTGTACACCGTGGTGGCGGAGCCCGAGGGGGTGGTGGTAGGCACGGTGGATGAAGACTTCGCGGTCGAGAGCATGGCCGGAGAGGTCATGCTGCTGGGAAACACATCGTGGAGGATTCGCCGGATCGAAGCCAAGTCGTCGCGCCTGCTGGTGGAAAACGCGCAGGGTGCTCCGCCCGGGATACCCTTCTGGCGTGGAGAAGCCCCGGCGCGCACCGCCGAACTTTCGCTGCAGCTCGGCGAATTGCGCAAGCAAATCAGCGACCGTTTGCCGGGCGTGGTTCCGGTAGAAGGATGGCGCAATCTTCCTGTAGTGGCTGGCGCCGTGCGCTGGCTGCGAGAGGAATGTGGACTCGATCTCTCCGGCGCCGAGCAATTGATTCAATACACGCTCGAAGGGCGCGCGGTGCTGGGCGATGTGCCGACACAGACAACGATCATCGCCGAAAGATTTTTTGACGAGGGCGGAGGGATGCAGTTGATCATCCACGCGCCCTTTGGCGGCCGCATCAACAAAGCCTGGGGACTGGCGTTGCGCAAGCGCTTCTGCCGCGGCTTCAATTTCGAACTGCAAGCTGCCGCCACCGACAACGGCCTGAATATCGCGCTCGCCGAGCAGCACAGCTTTCCGCTGGCCGACGTTTTTCAATTCCTCCATTCCGAGACCATGCCGCCGATCCTGGAACAGGCGGCGCTGGCTTCGCCGATTTTTCAAACGCGCTGGCGATGGGATGCGACGCGAGCGCTCGCTCTGCTGCGGTTTCAGGGCGGCAAGAAAGTCCCGCCGCAGATTCAGCGCATACGCTCCGACGATCTGCTCGCTTCGGTTTTTCCCGATGTAGCGGCATGCTTCGAGAACATCGAAGGCGACATCAAGATCCCCGACCATCCGCTGGTGCGCGAGGTGATGAAAGACGTGCTCACCGAAGCGCTGGATATCGAGGGCCTCGGCGAAGTGCTGCGCGGAATCGAACAGGGGCGGATTCGTTGCCTCGCGGTGGACACTCCGGTGCCTTCGCAATTCTCGCACGAAATTCTCAATGCAAATCCGTACGCATACCTCGATGATGCGCCGCTCGAAGAGCGCCGTGCGCGTGCCGTTGAGATGCGGCGAGTGTTGCCGGCATCCGTGCTCGAGGAAGTCGGCGCGCTCGATCCCTCGGCCATAGCGCAAGTGCAGCAGGAGGCGTGGCCCGATGTGCGCGACGCCGATGAACTGCATGATGTGCTGCATACGCTGGTCGCGGTGCCGGCGGGGAGCACTCAGCATTCAGCAATCAGCAATCAGCCCGAAGCTTGTGGCCCGCAGCTGACCGCCAACTGGAATGGATTCTTCGATCGCCTGCAACTGGAGAATCGCGCCATCGTGGCGAAAGCTGCGGGAAGACAATATTGGGTTGCGGCCGAGCGGATCGAATGGTTCCAGGCAATACACCCCGTAGAGACGGGGCTTGCCCCGTCTCCCGCTGCCAGGCAAGAGACTGGCGGTGCGACGGGAGACGGGGCAAGCCGCGTCTCTACAGTAAGTCCAGCCGATGCAGTGCTAGCCGCGGTTCAAGGATGGATGGCACATCTCGGCCCAACCACCGCGTCAGAAATTGGCGAGTTGCTCGGACTGCCGGCGTCTGAGATCGAGAAAGCTCTACTCCGCATAGAGGCAAGCGGAGCAATTCTGCGCGGCACGTTCCGCCCCGCCGATCCGCGCGCAGCAGCATCCGCTGCAAACGAACGCGAAACAGAGTGGTGCGAGCGGCGTTTGCTGGCGCGGATTCATCGGCTGACGGTCGCAACGCTGCGCAAGCAGATCGCGCCGGTCACGGCATCGCAGTTCATGAGTTGGCTTTTGCGCTGGCAGCACGTCGCTCCGGGTACGCAAGTTCGGGGCGAGCATGGGACGCTGGAAGTAATCCGGCAGTTGCAGGGGTTTGAGATTCCGGCGAGCGCATGGGAACGGTTTGTGCTGGCACGCAGAATCTCGGACTACGATCCGGCGCACGTCGATCAGCTGTGCCTGGCGGGCGCAGTGGGATGGGGGCGTCTGTCGCCACACCCCGCAACTCTGGAAGCGATGGGAGCCGATGAGAACGGCCGCGAGAATCGGCGGCGGGTCATTCCCACGCGCGTCGCCCCGATTGCATTCTTTGTACGCGAAGATGCCGACTGGCTTCGACCACACCATCCCGGGGCGGAGGATTCCGCTACTTCGTTTTTGAGCCCAGTAGCGCAGGCGGTGCTCGAACTTTTGAAGCAGCGGGGGGCGCTGTTTTTTCCCGACATGGTGCGAGCGACGGGCCGGCTCAAAGCGGAAATCGAAACCGGACTGTGGGAATTGGTCGCAGCCGGCCTCGTCACCGCCGACGGATTCGAGAACCTGCGCGCGCTGGTGACGCCGAAAGGCGCGTCTGGCAGCGGCCTTGGAAAAGTCCGCCAGCCGCGGCACGCGCCCGGACGCTGGTCGCTCCTGCACAGCGAAGGCGCGGATCGCGACCGCAGCGTCGAGTCCTGCTGCTGGATGTTGTTGCGCCGCTATGGCGTGGTCTTCCGCGATCTGCTGGTGCGGGAAACGAATCTGCCACGCTGGCGTGAATTGCAGATCGGCTATCGCCGCCTCGAAGACCGCGGCGAAGTGCGCGGCGGCCGATTCGTGGATGGATTTCTGGGAGAGCAGTTCGCGCTTCCAGTCGCGGTCGAATCGTTGCGCGCTCACCGCAAGCTGCCACCGAATGCGAATGGCGAGCGCGTCGTCATCGCGGCCGCGGATCCGCTGAACCTGGTGGGGATCATTGTTCCGGGCGAGCGGATTGCCGCGATCTCGGGGAGAAGCGTTACGTTCCGCGATGGCGCGTGGGAAGCGGAAGATGCGCTGGTGGCTTCGGGCTACTAGCACCGCGACCGCGTGTTCGTTACTGCTGTCGATCCAAGCTCGCTGCGGCGGGACGGGCGAGGCGCCCGTCGTTCCACCGTATGACTCATCACGCGGTCACGGTTATGGTCACGGCAAATTCAATTTCAGCAGCACCTGTGGATTCAGATACAGGCCTTGCCAGCGCACGGCCAGATGCAGATGCGGCCCGGTAGCGCGCCCCGTGCCCCCGCTGAGTCCAATCGGCTGACCTTTGCTCACATCGTCGCCTTCCCTGACCAAAACTTTCGACAGATGCAGGTAGAGCGTCAGCAACCCCTGCCCATGGTCGATCACCACACAATTCCCTTCGAAGAACAGAAGCCGCGCCAGGATAACGCGTCCGCTGTTGACGGCTGCGACCGAGGTTCCGCTGGACACGCGGAAATCGAGCCCCTGATGCGTGCTCTGTACCGAACCGTTGAAGACGCGCTCGACTCCAAACACGTCGGAGATCTCGGCATTCACCGGAGCCGCGAACGAACCCTTCCATTCGCGGCCGGCACTGACAGTTTTGAAGACCTCGGCTTTTGTTTCCTTGTCCTGTTCGATCTGGCGCTGGTCTTCGGGGCTGGGCGCGGTATAGCGTCCGGGAACCTTCAGCAACACGCGAGGATAGCGTTGGCGTTCCACGCGAATCTTCTTTTCGAATGAGATCGCTTGTCCGGCGGATTGCCCAGATGAAGTTTCGGCGTGAAGTTCGATGGGAAAAGTTCCCGGCTTGGTTTCAAGACTAACTCCGGCGAGCGCGAACCATGATTTGTGGCGCGCATCAAAGCTGAACGCGATCTCGTGGCCCAGCCAGTTGCCCGAAAGCGTGCGGACCGGCTTCGGCGTGGTGACGCGGAAGAGCACCGGGCTTCCGTTGACTAGACGGGCGGGCTGGTTGCCGACAGTCCAGTGTGCGGCAGTTGCCGATAAGTTCGCGGCCAAAGAAAGCAGCGCGAGCGCAATGAGTGCAACGGAATGGAAGAGGCGTTCGCGCATCGCAATTTCAGGCGGCAAAAAGTCCCCCAGCCCCTGAAGGGGCTTGAATGTTGAAGGACTGACGGCATCGCTAAAGCGATCCCCGATACGAAGCTTTGGGATTTTCCGCAGCCTGTAAAGCCGCCATTGGGGTTGTCCCCTTGGCTGACACAAACGGTTAAGACACAGTTCGCCGTTCGCTGAAAATCAATCGACCGGCAAGACCACTTTATCGCATTCTGGGCTCGGCCGGTGAAGCGGAGGCGGG
>Ga0187865_1001478_pt1 | contig 26873 bp, 27 predicted proteins | sample June2016WEW_11_1_2_FD_132989 | JGI IMG/M metagenome (GOLD analysis project Ga0187865, IMG submission 132989) | Peatland microbial communities from SPRUCE experiment site at the Marcell Experimental Forest, Minnesota, USA - June2016WEW_11_100 | ecosystem: Environmental > Terrestrial > Soil >...
GAGCCCGCGTCAACTTGCGTGGAAATCCCTTCCGACGCTTGATCTCGATCAGGCTGCTTGCACCACCTTTGGTCTGACGAGCTGACCGTCGACGAAGCGCTCGCCGGCGAGGACGAGGCTCATCACTGTCGCCCCGCCGTTGAGGACGCGCCAGTTGGCCGAGAGGCGCTCGACGATCTTGAAGACGAGATAGAGCGCGTTCTCCCGGACGCGGGCCCGCTTGGCCACGTTGGTGCGCAGGCGGACGCCGGCAAAGACCGACTCGATGGGGTTGCTCGTGCGCAGGTGGGGCCAGTGTTCGGCCGGGAAGTCATAGAAGGTTGTGAAGTCGTCCCAGTCGCGATACAGCGTCTCGGCCGCGCTGTCCTGGCCAACGGAGTGCAGCCAGAGCGCGAGCTCGTCGCGAGCCGCCTCGCAGGCAGCCCTCGTGGCCGCGCCCCAGACCTCGCGCAGGCGGCGACGCATCTGGGCCCAGAGACGTTTGGGCAGCCGATCGAGCAGGTTGAGGGTGCGGTGGTTCCAGCAGCGCTGGTGGCGGGTCGCCGGGAACACCATCGTCAGGGCTGCCCAGAGGCCGAGCGCGCCATCGCCAACGGCCACGAGCGGTGCCTCCAGACCGCGTTCTCGCATGTCCCGCAGCACGCCCGCCCAGCTCTCGGCGCTCTCGCGATAGCCGAGCTCGAGACCGAGAGGTTCCTTGCGCCCGTCATCGCATGCGCCCACCACCACGAGCATGCAGCTGGACTCGTCCTCGAGGCCGGCGCCAAGATAGATGCCGTCTGACCAAGTGTAGGCGTAGCGCGACGTGATCGGTCGGGTGCGCCAGGCCTTGTACTCGGCCTCCCACTCGGCTCTCAGACGCAGCATCGTCGAGGCGCTCAGGGTGGCCTTCTCACCGAGGAGCTGACGGAAGGCGGGCTCGAAGTCGCCGCTGCTCAAGCCTTCGAGGTATAGCCGGGCGAACAGGCGCTGGGTGTCGCGCGAGAGATAGCGCCGACGGGGCAGGATGGCCGAGGTGAACGGCTCCGAGCCAGCCGGCAGATCGCGCACCCGGGGCGGCCGGACTTCGACCGACCAGGTTCCGATGCCGACCTCACGCGGCCGGCCGTGGCCGTTGCGAGAACCGCTGGCAGCGGCGCCGCGAGCGTAGCGAGGGCGGTCGAGCCGCTCGTCTATCTCGGCCTCAAGGGCCGCCTGTAGCATCTTGCGGGCGCCTTCCCGGGCGATCGACTCAAGCGTGTCGACGACCATCGTTGAGGCCGATTCGGCGGCCAGATTCGCGTGGTACCTTGCCATTGCGGCGTGCCTCCATCCGTGAGTTGGTTGCTCATCGGAAAGGGTACGCCGCGCTCTACCCGGCTAGATCCGGGCCAGCCGCGGCGACATTTCCACGCATCGTGACGTTAGCTCGGAGGGAACGGGGCTAGGTTCAGGTCGAGGAGACGCGCAAGGATTTGATCATCGGATAGGTTCGCCGGCCACCCGTAGGCCCCAGGACTGCTGTGTCGAGCTGTGAGTGAGCTTGTTGCCTTCGGGTAAAGTCCACAGAGAACGTTACGGCGCTCATTAGCGACATGGGCTTGCGTGCCCTTTCCGATGATGCTATCTTTGTGTAGCGGTTCACTGAACCGCTACAGTAGACGGTTGCTCGACGCTCACGGCCGAGAGGAGATGCTCTGAGATGGGTCATGACGATACGTCGAACCTCTGGGACCGCCCGAGATCCAGGCGTATGATTCTGAAAGGCGGGCTCGTAGCAGGAGTTGGACTCGTGCCGCTCATCGGTGCGGCCTGCAACCTGGCGAGCACGAGTACCCCCTCACCCTCAGGACCGGGCGCAAGCCCGTCGGGCAGCTCGGGCCCGTCGGGCAGCACGGGTCCGGCAAGCAGCCCGAGTGGTCCGCCCTCCAAACCCACTGGGACCCTTCGAGTCGCGATTCCGGGTCAGCCGAACTTCATCGATCCGTCACAGATGCTCGAAGTCACCGATGCGTCAGTGGTTCGAAATGTCTACGACGGACTTCTCGAATGGAACGAAGACTACTCCGAGCTCTCCCCGGCATTGGCAACCGACTGGACTGCCAATCAGGACGCGACAGTCTGGACCTTCAAGTTGCGCTCAGGCGTGACATTCCACGATGGGGCTGTGTTCGACTCGCACGCGGCGCGCAAGACGGTCGAGTATTACAAGGACAAGAACTGGGGGCTAATCTTTGCCAATCTGGCGTCCATCGATGACTCCGACCCGACTGTCTTGAAGCTTAGCTTCTCCAAGCCGTCGCCAGACTTGGCTCGCAACCAAACGATGTGCAAGATGATTTCGCCCAAGCTCATCGACGCGAATGCGGCGGGTGAGCAGGCCGTAGGCACGGGACCATATAAGTGGGTGTCTTGGGATAAGAATGTTGGGGTGACGCTGGCGGCGAACGAGAACTACTGGGGTCAAAAGCCGTACCTCGAAACGATCAAGTTCTTGGCCGTGGTCGATACAACTTCGGCGATCGTCGGCCTTCAGGCTGGGGACATCGATCTCGTGCTCAAGGTCCCACCGCGCCAGGTTCAAGCGCTCAGCCTCAGCGACAAACTCTCGCATGCCACGACGGACTCGTGGGTCGAGTCGAACCTCATCTGCACTACTCAACTGCCGATCATCGGTGATGTCAGGGTCCGGCAGGCGATCATGTACGCGCTCGACAGAGAGGCAATCTGCAGGGACATTCTTCTCAACCAAGCGGCCGTCGACCTTACCGTAATGCCACCGGGCGCGTACGGCTATCATCCCGCGGCCACAAAGTACAGTCACGATCCCGACAAGGCCCGGGCGCTTCTTAAGGAAGCTGGATTTGCAACCGGCCCGACCATCAAGATGGCCGCAGCGGCCCTCATTCGCGTCATGGGTGAGGAGGTCGCTCAAGCCACGATTGGGCAGCTGAACGCCGCAGGCTTCGATGCGTCTCTGGATATCATGGAGGCAGGCGCATGGGTCAGCGACTATCTCAAGAGTAACCACCCGCTCTACCAGACCGAGTATGGCTGGACGAACGGCGGCCCGTTCCACTTCACCCTTGGTTCGCTCACCGACCATCCACATTGGACAGGCAAAACCATTCTTGACCTGGTTGACAAGGTGAGGACAACACCGGACGGCCCCGATCGCTTGAACCTGCTTGCCCAGTTGCAGGACCAGTATATGATCGATCTTCCGGAAATCCCCATGTACTCGCTAAAGCTCACAGACGTGTTTACGGCTAAGCTGAAGGGGTACCGGAACCCGAAGGACGGCTACCAGACCCGATTGGGCGGAGCGTATCTCACGGCCTAGATCTTTCAGACGACCCGGCAACCAATCGAAGCCCACGATGACCAGCACGCAGGAACGGCTGGGAGACCGCCGGCGTGGTCCCGTGTGGGCGCGGCTCGACTCCATTCGGAGGTGGTCGAGTCGCGCCCCGTGGGTCGGCTTTCTAGGCCGTCGTATCGCCCAGGGCTTGGTTGTTGTGTTCGGGGCGGTGCTGATCAGTTTCGTTCTCGTCCAACTTTCAGGCGATCCGGCGGAAGTGCTCGCAAGGGGCCTCCTCCCAGACGCCCAAGTCCGGCAATTGAGTCATCAGCTCGGATACGATCGTCCGTTTCTTGTTCAATTCTTGGACTACTTCGGACGCCTCCTGCACGGTGACCTCGGCCAGTCGTTCCGATATCACCAATCTGCTGCGTCTCTCGTCTTGCAGGCCCTTCCAAACACAGGCGTGCTGGTGGTCGGAGCCATGGTCTTGGCATCTATCGTCGCCTTGGCTGCCTCGACCTTCAGCACTCTCCACCGAGAGACACCCCTCGACCAATTGATCCGCCGTGTGCTGATCGTGGCACAGGGCCTTCCCGAGTACTGGCTCGGTCTCATGCTGCTAATGGTGTTCGGCGCGTGGGCCCGTTGGTTGCCGGTCGTAGGTTTCAGCAGCTGGTCGGCGGCGATCCTCCCCGTGGTCACACTGGCCGCGCCTATTGCCGGCGTCTTTACGCGTCTGCTTCGGTCCCAACTGCTCGATCAAATGCAGTCGGACTTTGTCGTCGCGCTTCGGGCCAAAGGATTGACTGAAAGGGAAATCGTTGTGCGGCACGCACTTCCGAACGCGATGATACCGTTCGTCACGTATCTGGCACTGCAGCTAGGCTGGTTGGTTGGTGGCACGATCGTCGTCGAGGCAGTATTCACATGGCCGGGCATTGGCAGTCTGGCATTGGCGGCGGTCAAGACCCGCGACCTACAGGTCATCCAAGCGGTCGTAGTTGTCGTGGCTGTAGTGTACGTAGCATGCAGTCTGGCGGCCGATCTGATTGTCGCTGCGATCGATCCCCGGATTCGAACGGGTCGCTCGGCATGAGAGCGCGAGCCGGCCGCTGGGTCATGCGGTGGCGCCCTTCGAATCCATCGATGCAGGCGAGCGCCGCCATATTCGTCGCGATCGGGTTCGTCGTTGTGGCGGGCATAGTCTGGTTGCCCGACCCCAATCAGCAGAACCTCGAGGCCGCCTTCTCGCCCCCTTTGAGTGCCGGCCACATCCTCGGTACCGATGCACTCGGGCGCGACGTGTTCTCTTGGATTGCCTCGGGGATGCGCACCGCCCTGATCGTGAGCATGGCTGTGGTGTTTGCGTCAGCAGTGATCGGCTCGATCATTGGCTTGGTGGCCGGATACATCGGCGGAGCGCTCGACGCGTTGCTGATGCGCCTTGTCGATCTTCAGCTCGCCGTGCCGCCGATTCTGTTGTTCGTGACTGTGGCCGTGGTCGTAGGGTCGAGCCTCGAAAGCCTGGTCGTCCTGCTGAGCGCTGTAGGGTGGGTCCCGTACGCTCGAGTCGTACGCTCGAAGATCCTGTCCGAACGTGAACGCAGCTATGTGGCGGCCGCGAGGCTGGCGGGTGCAACTCATCGCGAGGTTGTGTTCACTCATCTGGCGCGGTCAGCCGCCAGCCTCATCGTCGTGCTGGCGTCAGCGCATGCCGGGTTTGTAATCTTGTGGGAATCCGGCCTCAGCTTTCTAGGTCTGGGCCTTCAGCCGCCTCTGGTCAGCCTTGGCTTCATCATCGCATTGGGTCGACAGTACCTCATGAACGCGTGGTGGGTTGTGACGCTTCCAGGCACTGCAATCGTCTTGCTAGTGCTGGCCTTCAACCTGCTGGGCGACGCCCTGCGGGATAGGTTCAGCCTAGACGTGGGTCTGGTCGAATGATCGGCGTCACCGGAGCTGAGCCGCTTTCGGGCCTCGAGGTCACGAGACTAAGCGTTCACGCTCAGCAAGGGACCGTGAAGACCCTTCTCGTTGACGATGTCTCGTTCGCGGCTCCTGCCGGTCAGACCGTCGGCATCGTCGGCGAAACGGGTGCTGGCAAGACGCTGACGGTCCGGGCAGTGGCTGGCTTGCTACCATTACGAGTCCATGCGACCGGCCACCTGCGCATAGGACCGGACGCAGAGGCTGACCTGGACTCTGAATCCGCGATGGCACGGATACGTGGGAAGAAGGTTGGAATCGTTCTTCAGAATCCGATCGCAATGTTCGATCCATTGATGCGGATTGGCCGTCAAATCATCGAGGGAGTGGTCTTGCGGAAGCTGTATTCAGCGGATCGCGCGATTGAGCGGGCGGCAGCGCTGTTCGCGTCGTTGGGTCTTAGTGAGTTGGTGCTGGATCTCTACCCACACCAACTCAGTGGTGGGATGAGCCAGCGAGCAGCAATCGCCATGGCGCTGATGTCGAGGCCTAGTGTTCTCGTGGCCGATGAGCCAACGACAGCGTTGGACGCGAATCTCAGACTAGAGGTACTGTCGCTCCTCGGACTGGTGGCGAGGGACTTCGATACGTCCGTGATCCTCGTGAGCCATGACCTTGGTCTCGTGAGCCACGTGTGTGACACCGTCGTCGTCATGTACGCCGGACGCATCCTTGAGGAGGGCCCGACGCAGGACGTCCTGAGGACGCCGCAGCATCCGTATACCGCCGCACTGCTGTCCTCGTCCACGACATTGGATGCGACGCCGAGAAGGCGCCTTTCCGTCATCCCTGGTCAGCCGCCTGAGCCGACCGACTGGCCTGCAGCATGCGTGTTCGAGCCTCGGTGCCGGCACCGCTTTGATCTCTGCGCAGCTCGCCGACCGGTGCTACATGTCGACGGGTCTCACGCAGCGGCGTGTCATTTGGCCTTCGGAGCGCCAGCCGGCTTTAGAGAGGACGTCGAGCGACGGTGACTAGCGACAGCGGCGCACGGGTGGAAGTCGATGTGCGGGCTGTGTCACGCATATTCCGACACAGGGGCGGGAAAGAGCAGGTGGCGCTCAAGGACGTTTCTTTCCAGCTGCAGGCAGGACGCACCCTGGCGATTGTCGGCGAGAGCGGTGCCGGCAAGTCCACTCTAGCTAGGCTCGTGGCGGGACTCGATAACCCCAGCTCCGGGGCCATCTTGATAGAGGGGGAGCGACTGCGCCTTCGGAGTGGTGTTCCCTCCCCGGTGCAGATGGTGTTTCAGGATCCACAAGACGCTCTGGATCCACGCCTTTCGGTTGGGTTCAGCGTCGCCGAGCCGCTGCGCCGGCTGTCCAACACACAACGTCGTCAACGTGTCGCGGAGTTGATGTCCTTGGTCGGGCTGAACCCCAGTCGGATGGACGAAAGACCAGGCGCTTTCAGCGGAGGGCAGCAACAACGCATCGTAATAGCACGTGCCTTGGCAGCTGCCCCAAGAGTTCTCGTATGCGACGAGCCTACCTCTGCGGTGGACGTATCTGTTCAGGCCCAGATCATCAACCTCCTGCTCGATCTGCAAAGTTCGCTGGGATTTGCCTGCTTGCTTGTGACCCATGACCTCAGCGTAGCCAGAGTTCTCGCAGATGAAGTGATGGTTCTTCGTGCGGGCGTCGTCCTTGAGCACACGGAGGCTGACCGGTTCTTCGGGATGCCACAGGCGGACTACTCTCGTCAACTGCTGACGGCAATACGAGGACAGTCGCTTGCGCTCGTGTAGATGAATGAGGCGAGGGGCAGATCAGGTAGGACAACCAGGAGGCTGCTAGTGAACGAACGACCCGACGCCGACACAATGCGCGCCAAGCTATACGCTCTGCTGGGTGACCTTCCGCCTCGCGACAGGCCCATTGGGTCTAGGGTCATCGAGAAGCGCCAAATGGGCGACTTTGAGGTCGAGACCCTCCTTCTGGACCTCAATGGCATCGAGCCTGTGCCGGCCTACTTCCTGAGCCCGATCCGCGCCGGCTCGCGGCCGTTGCCGGTCGTCCTATACAACCATGCGCACGGCCAGGATTACAACTTGGGAAAGGAAGAGCTAATCCGCGGTCGTGAAGGGTTGCAGAATCCGCCGTATGGTCAGGTGTTGACCGCGGCTGGGTACCGAGTTCTGTGCATCGACCAATGGGTGTTCGGCCAGCGACGCGGCCGCACCGAGAGCGAGCTCTCTAAGGAGATGCTGTGGCGGGGCCAAGTTCTCTGGGGAATGATGGTGTACGACACAATGCGCGCCGTCGATTACATCGAGACAAGGCTGGACGCGGAGATGGGTCGGATCGCTACGATGGGGCTCTCGATGGGGAGCACGATGTCGTGGTGGAGCGCGGCCCTCGAACCGCGCATCAAGGTCTGCATCGACATGTGCTGCATGACCGACTTCCAAGCCCTTATTGAGGCTCGTGGTTTGGATGGCCACGGCGACTATTACTACGTTCCGGGTCTTCTGAAGCACTTCTCGACCTCGGATATCAACGCGCTCATCGCGCCGCGGCCGCACCTGAGCCTCGCCGGAATCTACGACCCGCTCACCCCGCCCTCAGGGCTTGATCGGATCGACAAGGAGGTCTCGAGAGCGTACGTAGCCGCGGGTGCATCGCGAGCTTGGAGGATGCTGCGGTACAACGTCGGGCACTTCGAGACTGCGGCCATGCGGGCGGAGGTACTCGCCTTTCTGCGCGAGTGGTTGTGAGGCGCGCCTTTGGCTATTTCCGGGATGGCCGTGGTCTTCTCTGGGACCACCAGCGACGGGGAATGCGTCCCGGAGAGCAAAGCATCGCCACTCTTAAGTGCGAGGCGGAGCCTCCGGCGGCATCAGTCGCGTACGATGTCCGTCCCTGCCCCTGCTGAACGTGTCGTCACCTCGGGAGCTCATCACGGAACATCGCGGCTGAATCGAACCGTATCGGCATCGGCTTCCCAACCAGCTCGCAATTACCCCGCGCCTTGAGTTGCTCGAGCAGGGGCTCGCTTGCGTAGAACCACTCCACATTCTTGGTGTCCCGAATCCGGGCGAGCCGCACCTTCATAGGATCAACACCTGCGCAGCAGGCGATGGCTACATCGAGCGCTTCGCGGTCGCTCTCTACGGTCAGTGCGATTCGAGCGCCTTCGGGTGTCTTGGCGGTGACGCAGTTCATGTAGGTCTTGACCGGATCCATTCGCTCGACCGCGCGTCGCAGGACGACGTCCGCCATTCCAATACCGACAGCATTACCCTGTGTCTTGTCCGTCAGGTCGCGAACGATGATCCGCTGGATCGCCGGGCCCGCTCCGGTCGGACCTGTGTAGTATCGACCGACAACGTTGGAATCCATGCGCAGGCCACTGATGTCCTTGCCGATGCGATCGAGGATTAGTACATCGATCGCATCCACCGGGAGGCGTGCGAGATAGCGGTCGGCTTCATCTCGCAGCGAGGGCTCCCGATCGAGCATCACGGAGGCAGGAACAGCCTCGATTCGGCGCAGACGAGCGTGGCCATTCTCGATGAGCGCCAAGCCAAACGGGATATTGATCCTGCCAATTGTGTAGGCCGCTACGGCAGGAATGACGCGACCGAATGCTGCGAAGCCCTCGGCATGGAGCGCCTCTGCGCCGCGTTGCTTCCCAAGGCCGATCGCGATCATCTTGAGGAGGCCGCTCTCGACCTCGGCTGTGAAATCCGTGTGGGGCTTGACACGATTGATGGGGATGACGGCATCCGCCTCATCGAGCGCATGCCGATCGAAGAATACGGGGATGCGCCCCTCGATCCGACCGATCTGTACGGCGTCCATTCTGGAGCGAATGTCGCAGCCGATCGTCTCCGGGGTTATGCCGAGCGAAGCGAGGACATCGAGCTGACCCGCCGCAGTCGCCCCGCCGTGGCTGCCCATCGCGGGAACCACGAACACCTGCCCGCCCAGCTCCCGAATAGCGAGCACGGCGGCGCGAACCACGTCGGCAATCCGGTCGATGCCGCGACTACCAACGGCCAAGCACACTCGTTGGCCGGGATGGATCAGGTGAGCTACCGAACGTAAGGCGGCATTGACAGCCTCGGGTACGTCCTCGATCACGGTAGCGTCCAGGCGCTGCCGCACGAGGGCCCATCGTGGCAAGTCCCGCTGGTGAAACACCGCGAGGGGGTGTGAGGGCAACTCAGGTTGGACCGCTTGGCCACTGGCCGGAACGGTAGGGGCGTCGTCCTGGAAGGCGGCAGTCATCGGCCGACCTTGCTCAGCGAGGTCCATTCGCTGCGAGCTGGGGACTCGGCCCGGGCGAGATCAGCCAATGTGCCGCCCTCCCTCCACCGTCCCCTTAAGACGCATTCGCGAGGGGCCATCAGCGGTTCGCGACGGATCATCAGATCGTCATAGCGGTGAATCCGCCGTCAACACGTATGATCGCGCCGGTTACGTATCCAGATGCGCGCTCTGAAGCTAACCAGACAGCAGCGCCAACCAGGTCTGCCGGTTCACCCAGGCGACTGGCCGGAGTATGACGAAGGATGGCCTCGATTCGATCTTGCGTTAATAGGTAGCGGTTCTGCTCGGCCGGAAAGAAGCCCGGAGCGATGGCGTTGACACGGATGCGATGAGGAGCCAGTTCCCGTGCAAGGTACTGCGTCAAGTTGTTGACGCCGGCTTTCGATACAGAGTAGGTGGCCACCCCGATAGGGGCGGTCCCGAGGACGCCGACGATATATCGATGATTGATCCTCCCTCGCCACGTTCGACGATGCCCCTGGCGAACACCTGGCACGCAAGGAAGACCGCGGTCAGGTTCGCATCGAGAATTCGATGCCACTCTTCGAGATCGATTTCGAAGAGTGGGGTCGAACCGTTCATACCAGGCGCGTTCAAAAGCACGTCGACGCGGCCGAGCTGGTCCTCGACCTCGTGTCGCGCCGCCTCGAGAGCCCTCACATCCGTCGCATCGACGACGACTGCAGCCGCGGTCGCCCCAGTCTCCCTCAAAGCTTCGACCCGGGCAACGGCGCGCTCATGGGATCGCCCCAGTACCGCGACGGCCGCCCCGGCGCGGGCGAGGCCATGACACATGGCTCCCCCGAGCACCCCAGTTCCACCGAGGACCACGGCAACTCGCCCACTCAGGTCGAACAGGTCGGCATTACTGGCCTGCCTCGTTTGCGCCACTCGACCCTCCCTGGTCATGCCCCGGTGCCCTGGCGGCCCATGCCAGCCAATGGAGCAGGCGACTCGACGTTGCGCGCCCGAGCATCTATCATACAGGTGAAGCGCTACACTCCAGAAGCTTGGTTGGGCGCAGTCGTTCCGGCCATCGCGGGCACAGGAGTCGGACCACAGGGGATCGACATATATGAGAGAGTTTCGTCGCGATCTACTCCGAGTCGTGGTGTCGCCAGACCGCGTTGGGTTGGGGTCAGCGGCCGCTGCGGACGTCGCAGGATGTCTCTGCGATCTCCTCGCCGAGCCTGCCTCACGCCCCCGCGTTGTGTTCGCCGCCGCCGCATCGCAGGTCGAGGTCCTCGATTACCTTGCCTCCGTCGGCGGGATTGACTGGACCCGGGTTGAGGCCTTTCAGCTCGACGAGTACCTCGGCTTGCCGGTTGGCGACCCGCGCTCCCTAAGCCGCTGGCTCGATGAGCACATCTACCAGCGCGTCCCGCTCGGCCGTGTTGAAAAGATGGACGGGGGAGGCGCGGACCCGGCCGCCGAGTGCACGCGTTTCGGCGAGCTCCTCAGCACGGGCCGCCTCGACCTAGCCCTGCTCGGGATTGGCGAGAGCGGCCATCTCGCCTACAACGACCCGCACGTTGCCGACTTCAACGACCCGAAGACGGTCAAACTCGTCGACATGGATGAGACCAGTCGCCATCAAGCTGTCCGCGACGGCACCTTCGGCCGACTTGACGATGTCCCACGCCAGGCTATGACGATGACGATGTCGACGATCCTCGCGGCCCGTGCTATCCGAGTTGTTGTTCCCGACCGACGGAAGGCCCGTGCCGTTGCACGGGCACTGAACGGTCCCATCGACGCGACCTGTCCAGCATCCGCGTTGCGATTGCATCAGAACGCGGTCCTCTTTCTTGATGAGGACGCAGCGTCGTTGGTTGCAGTCTAGTCGGTCCTGGGCCTGCAACCTATGCGTTGGTCCTAGTGAGGCAAAGCCGAGACATGCGAGACCCAGCGCCGCAATCCGTTCTGGACTCCGGGCAGGTCCTGGAAGGTCGACTCATCGAAGATGGTGCTGCCGTCCAGATAGCGTTCAAAGACGGGGTCATAACCGAGTTAGTTCGGGTTGATACGACAGACTCGGAAATGTGGATAGCCCCGGGCTGGATCGACCTTCAGGTCAACGGTTACTCAGGTCACGACCCGAATGCGGAGGGCGCCGAACCTGAGGCGACCGCTGATATGGTCAGATCGCTCTGGCGCCATGGCGTGACCGCCCTCTGCCCGACAATTACCACCGCCTCAGAAGCTCAGATAATCTCCGCTCTCGGTGCGATCGCATCGGCATGCGACGCGGACCCGCTAGTGGCAGCGTCAATACTGGGCATCCATGTCGAGGGCCCGCATATTTCGTCGCAAGATGGCCCTCGAGGCGCCCACCCTCGGGCGCACGTCCGCCCACCAGACATAAAGGAATACCGCCGATGGCAGGCCGCTGCAGGCGGCAGGGTGAAGATCATCACGCTGTCGCCCGAATATCCCGAGGCGAGTGACTATGTCCAGGCGATCGTCGCCGACGGCGTTGTGGCCTCAATCGGGCATACGGCAGCGTCCGCGGAACAGATACGTGCCGCCGTGGACGCTGGAGCGCGTTGGTCAACTCATCTCGGGAACGGGGCTCATGAAGTCCTTCCGCGACACCCAAACTACATCTGGGAGCAGCTAGCGGATGACAGGCTCAGCGCGGGGTTCATCTTCGACGGCCAACACCTATCGCCATCCTTCATGAGGGCAGCGCTTCGAGCAAAAGGCATCGAGCGAAGCATCCTCGTGACCGATGCCGTTGCCCTCGCGGGCCGGCCGCCTGGCGTGTATGAATCCTCGAGCGGAGCCATCGTGGAACTGTCGAAGTCTGGCCGACTCACGGTCCAGGGGACCAGCTACCAGGCGGGCTCAACGGCGTCCCTACCCATCTGTCTCACGAACGCCCTCAGACATGCCGGTTTGACGCTTGCTCAAGCGACGCGGATGGTTACCGCCAACCCCTCGACCCTCGTCCAACTGCCCTCCCGGAGCGGGCACGACAGCGTTCGGCGGGGTTCGGACGCAAACCTCACGATCTTCCGTCACGTGCCGGGGACGTTTGACATCGACGTCGTCGAAACGATCGTCGCGGGCACAGTCGTCTTCGGCCCGCGCGATCGGCAGATGAGCGCGCGACGAAGGGCCACGAGGAATGCCTGAGTCTGTCAACCTCCTGATGGTGCTTCATGGTGAGGATGCGTTCTCGCTCGATTCCCATCGGCGCACGGGACCGGGCCCTCTGCTTCAAAGGGGCGGGCGCCTTGTCATTCGGTGAGCAAACCACTGCGAGACGGTCGCCGTGGAGCCGTCCTTGGAGGATACAATTCTCGACTGCGCTTCAGCGCGAACGCGCTAGAGGATCCTTCCTGTGAGATCCAGGCTTGACTTTCGTGGTGGGTGTCTAACATGAGCAGCAACCGAGCCCGTCCCACCATAGACCAAGTGGCGACGCTGGCGGGTGTATCCGTCACCACGGTCTCGAATGCGCTCAATGGCCGGACCGCGTCGATGACTCCGGCCACCTTCCAGCGGGTGATGGAGGCCGCGCGCACGCTTGGGTATCATCCCAGCCAAGTGGCCCGGAGCCTCGTGACCCGCCGGACGGCGACGGTGGGATTGGTCATCGCCGAAATCGGCACGACACTGTTCTTCGGAGCCGTCAGTGCCGCAGAACGGCTCGCGCGGCAGATGGGTTACAACCTCCTCCTGTGCCATGCGTCCAACCGAGGTGAGGAAGAGCAAGCCCTCGGATTGCTACAGGAGAAGGAGGTCGACGGCGTCATCTTCATCTCAACCTCAGACTACGGTGACGACTCGCATTTGTCGCGGTTCGCATCGGCTGTCCCCCTCGTAACAATCAACCGAGCCGGCCCAGAAGGGATCTTCGACCGTGTTTCGTGGGACAACGTCGGAGGCGTAGCCTCCGCTGTTCGGCATCTGTTTCAGTTGGGCCACCGTCGAATTGGTCATTTACGCGGGCCTTCAGATCGCCAGTCTACAGACGAGAGGTTTAGGGGCTACCTCTCTGGTCTTGAAGAATGCAATCTCGAATACCGGCCTGAGTACGTGGCGGTGGGCGATTACACCGCTCCGTCACACCTTTGGGAGGCCGCTGCCGAACAACTACTCGGACTTCCTGACAGACCAACTGCGATCATCTCCTCGGATGATAGCGTGGCCGCTGTCGTTATCCGGGCGGCTGCGGCGCGCGGTCTCACGGTGCCGGACAAGCTCGCCGTCGTTGGCATCGACGATCAACCCTTCGCCGACTTTCTGACCCCGCCGTTGACGACGCTACGATTGCCGCTCATCGAGGCTGGCCAGGAAGCCATGATGCTGCTGCTGAAGCGACTTGAAGGCGAGCCGGCCGAACCAAGACATGTGGTGCTTCCTACGGCGCTCGTAATACGGCGGTCGTGCGGGGCAAGGCCTCATTCGGGACAATTCGACGAGGTCGCCGATGCGTCGCCGAGCTAGTCCGCGGCCCCCTCTCGCGACAGGGAAGCCCTCGACGCGACCGTCCAGGTTCCGCGCGACCAGCCCGGGCGTCTCTGGGGTGTGGTCAACGAGCCTCGGCATATGGATCGCCGAACCCCGACTTTGCCTTAGCCTTCGTCGAGCGCCCCTGAGCACGGCCAAGACGTTGATCACGGTACAAACACTCTGGGGCGGTGCGCGGCGATGAGTGGTGCGCACCCCGGCACCGATCTGTTCAACCTGGCCGGTCGGGTGGCGGCCGTGGTCGGCGGCGCAGGCGTCCTCGGCAGCGGGTTCTGCAGGGGGCTCGCCGATGCCGGGGCATCGGTCGCCGTTCTCGACCTGTCGGCCGAGCGCGCGGAAGAGGTCGCCCGAGACCTGCGGACTCGCGGGACTCACGCAGTCGGGATGGCCATCGATGCGACGGACCGCGGCCAGGTAGACAACCGTTGCGCGGACATCCTGGCCGAGTTCGGCGCCGTCGACGTGCTCATCAATGCGGTCGGCGTCAACAGCGCAACGCCATTCTTCGACGTCACCGAGTCCGAGTGGGAACGCATTATCGCGATCAACCTGACCTCCGCCTTCCACACGTGCCAGCGGTTCGGCAAAGTGATGGTCGAGTCCGGCCGGGGCGGGTCGATCATCAACATCTCCTCGACCGCTTCCGGGCCTCCGCTGTCGCAGGTCTTCACGTACGGGATCACCAAGGCAGGGGTCAACAACCTGACCCAATACCTGGCTCGCGAGTTTGCACCGGCGGGCGTGCGGGTGAACGCGATCCTTCCAGGGTTCTTCCCCGCCGAACAGAACCGCCAGATCCTGTCCACCGAACGCGTCGACGCGATCGTGGCCCACACGCCCATGGGGCGTCTTGGCTCACCCGATGAGCTAATCGGCACCGTGATCTGGCTCGCCTCCGAGCGCGCCTCCGGATTCGTGACCGGGGCGCTTGTTCGAGTCGACGGCGGCTTCCACGCGATGACGATCTGAGGAGTTCCGCCGCCGGACACGTTCCCCGAGTGACGAAGGCAGTGGCAATGGGCAACATCGACAGTCTCGCGGTCGCCGATGTAATGAGCTCCGTGCGCGAGGCTCCGAGCCGAAGCAACTCATCTGGGGGAGTCCCGGCCCCGGCGCGGGTCCCAGTCCTAGACTGGGCGAGCAGCCCGGTGCAGCCAGGACCAGTCACGCACCGACCCTAGACATTCAGGCGAGGAGCCAAGTGACAACCGACGATCACGCCCCAACGAGCAGCCACCATGGATCCACGGACAGCCGCGACCGGTTGAGCGACCCGCCCGTCCTGCCGTCTTCGTTCGAGGCTCCGGCCCCTTCCGCGCCCGCCGGCCCGACCTTCCCGGAATTCGCACGAGGAACGCTGCCCCCCTGGGCGCTCGTCCGGCAGCGGTTCGATCCGGCCGAGATCGACGACGTCGAGGGCGCCGTGCGAGCCGCGCTCGGTCCGGTGATGGCGACGATCCGGCCGGAAGCGCGAGTCTGCCTCGCGGTCGGAAGCCGGGGCATCGACCGGATCGACGAGGTCGTCCGAGCCGTCGTCGCGCTGGTTCGAAGCGTCGGGGCCAGCGTCTTCATCGTCCCTGCAATGGGCAGTCATGGCGGAGCGAGCCCGGAGGGCCAGCTCGAGGTCCTCGCCGAGTACGGCATCACACCGGAGTCGATGGGCTGCGAGATCCGCTCGAGCATGGAGACAATCGAGCTGGGCGAGGTCAGGCCGGGCATCCCGGTCTTCGTGGATCGGAACGCCTTCGAGGGCGCCGACGTGATCGTCCCGATCAATCGCGTGAAGGTCCACACGGACTTCAACGGCCCGGTGGAGAGCGGGCTGATGAAGATGATCGCGATCGGCCTCGGCAAGCAGAAGGGCGCCGACACATTCCACGGCCAGGGGTTCGCCATCTTCCACGAGCTCATCCCGGCGGTCGCCGCCTATACGCTCGCGCGCGCTCCGATCCCGTTCGGCTTGGCCCTGGTCGAGAACGGCCACGCACGGCTCCTCCACATCGAGGCAGTTCCTGCCGACCGGATCGCGACTCGCGAGCCGGAGCTGCTCGTGATGGCCACCGACGCGCTCGCGCGCATTCCGCTGCAGGAGATCGACGTTCTCATCCTCGACGAGATCGGAAAGGACATCAGCGGCCTCGGCATGGACTCCAACGTGGTGGGGCGCTACTACTCGGGGCCCACCGGCGTCCCGCCGGCCGTCCAGCGCATCATCGTCCGCGACCTGACCAGCGCCACCGAGGGGAACGCAGTCGGGATGGGGATGGCGGAGGTCGCCCTGCGCCGGGCGGTCGAGAAGATCGACCGGCACAAGACCTACATGAACGTCATCACGGCCAAGACCCCGGAGGGCGCCAAGATCCCGATCACGGTCGACACGGACCGGGAGGCGCTCTCGATTGCTCTGGCCTGCTGCCTCAAGGTGGCACCCGAAAGCGCCCGGATCGTGCGCGTGCGCGACACGAAGCACCTCGAGCTGATGCATGTCAGCGAAGCGGTCTTGGCCGAGGTACTGCAGCGGGACGCTGAGCTCGTAGAGCCGCTTCATCCGATCCGCTTCGACGAACGAGGGATGCTGGCGGAGCGTGATCTGTGAGACTGGAGGTGACTATCAGTCGCCAGCGCCGCTCGGTGAGCCGACGCCGCCGCGGATCCACCAAGCCCAGCACGGTCGACAAGAATGGCACGTGCCTAGTCTCGGATGCCGTCTGTAACGCCCGCGGCCTGACCGTCGGCTACCCCGAATGGGCTGAGGACCTCAACCACGACTTCTGGAATGGGTTCCACGTCAAGCGGAAACCCGCGAGATCATGACGAGGTCGTTCGACGACGTGGTCGCCCCCTCGCGAGCAGGTCGACACGCTGGCCGCGAAGTACCCGCTCGCAGTCCAGCGCGTCGCCGACGTGACGTCCGTCCGCAGCCTCTACCTGTAGTCCGGGAACCATATTTGAACAACTGCGACTGGAGTAGTCGGAAGATCGTGAGCGCGGCCCCGAGCCAGGCGACCTCTCGACATCCTCCGAACGTCCGCTTCTGGCGGTGTGAACGACAGGCAAGTGGACGAAACCCACCCCCATTCGCCCTCGCTGACCTGCCCCGAATCATCTTCTACGGCGCAGACCAGCGAGGGGGTGGATTTCGCTCGTGGCCCAAAGGCCGAAGGCGACTCTCGCCTACGCCTGGCATTGGTCTTGGCCCCTCGGCTGGTACGAATTGAGGTAGGAGTGAAGGCGTATGGAAATCGGTCTCGTTGGTCTCGGCCGGATGGGCGCGAACATGTCGCGTCGCTGGCAGCGCAACAGCCATACCGTCATCGGCTACGCCCGGACCGCGGCCACGGTCCAGAAGATGATCGACGACGGCTCGATCTCGGGGGGCGCCTTCTCGCTGGCCGAGCTGGTCGGCAGGCTGTCGGCGCCCCGGATCCTGTGGGTCATGGTCCCGGCCGCCTCGGTTGACGCCACCATCGCCGGGCTCGTGCCGCTCCTGGAGTCGGGCGACATCGTCATCGACGGCGGCAACTCCTACTACCAGGACGACATACGCCGCTCGAAGGAACTCAAGCCTCTGGGCATCAAGTACCTCGACTGCGGCACCAGCGGCGGCACCTGGGGTCTCGAACGCGGCTACTGTCTGATGTTCGGCGGGCCGAAGGATGCAGTCGAGCACCTCGACCCGATCTTCAAGGCCCTCGCCCCCGGCGTCGGATCCACCTCGCGCACGCCCGGCCGTACCGGCACGCCCACCACCGCCGAGCAGGGCTATCTCCACTGCGGCCCCGCCGGCGCCGGGCACTTCGTCAAGATGATCCACAACGGCATCGAGTACGGGATCATGGCCAGCTACGCCGAGGGGATCAACATCCTCCACCACGCCAACGCGGGCCATGCCTCGCTCGAGGTCAACGCCGAGACCAGCCCGCTGCGCAATCCCGAGAACTACCAGTACGACATCGATCTCGTCGCCGTCACAGAACTGTGGCGCCGCGGCAGTGTCGTCGCCTCCTGGCTGCTCGACCTCACCGCCCAGGCCTTCGTGAGCAGCCCGGCGCTCGAGGAGTTCGGCGGCGTGGTCGCCGATTCGGGCGAGGGCCGCTGGACGAGCATCGCCGCGATCGAGTCCACCGTTCCGGCGCCGGTCCTCACCACCGCTCTGTACTCGCGCTTCACCTCGCGCGGCGAGGCCGACTTCGGCAGCAAGGTCCTCTCGGCCATGCGCTGGGGCTTCGGCGGCCACGTCGAGCTGCCCAAGCCGGGCAAGGAAGGTGCCAGGTGAGCGGCCCCCTCGACATCCGCCCGGACGGGGAGTTCGACTTCCTCGCCCTCGGTGGCCTGGTCATCCGCCTCGACACCGAGCTCATCCCGTTCCGCAAGGCCACACAGGCCACGATCCACGTGAGCGGGGCCGAGTTCAACGTGGCCGCGAACCTGTCCGACTGCTTCGGCATGCGGAGCGCGGTCGCGACCGCGATGGTCGACTACCCGGTGGGCGAGCTCGTCGCCGAGCGGGTCAAGGCCATGGGCGTGACCCCCTTCTACCGCAACTACAGGCACGACGGCGTGGCCGGCCCCAACATCGCCACGGTCTACTCGGACCGCGGCATCGGGGTCCGGGCGCCGGTCGTCTTCTACAACCGGGCCAACGAGGCCGCCGCGCTGCTGCGCCGCGGCGACTTCGACTGGAACGCGATCTTCGGCCGTGGTGTGCGCTGGTTCCACTCCGGCGGCCTGTTCGCGGCCCTCTCGGACACCACCCCGGACGTGCTCCTCGATGCCATGAAGGCGGCCCGCGCCAGCGGGGCGATCGTCAGCTTCGATCTCAACTACCGGGCCAAGCTCTGGCAGGCCCGCGGCGGCAACGCCAAGGCCCAGGAGATCACCTCCGAGCTGGTGAAGAACGTCGATGTCCTGGTCGGCAACGAAGAGGACATGCAGCTCTCTCTGGGCATCTCCGGGCCCGAGGGCGCGAAGGCCTCGGCGCTCGACGCGAGCGCCTTCGTGGGCGTGATCGAGAAGGTCGTCACGCGCTTCCCCAACGTCAAGCTCGTCGCCACCACCCTGCGCGAAGTCCAGTCGGCCAGCCGCCATCGCTGGAGCGCAGTGGTGTGGGCCGACGGGGTGACGCACCAGGCCCCGGTCATGTACCTCGACGTGCTCGACCGCGTCGGCGGGGGCGACGGGTTCGCCTCAGGCCTGTTCTACGGGCTCCTGACGGGCGCGCCGCTCAAGGAGGCGCTCCGCCTCGGCTGGGCGCACGGCGCCCTGCTCACCACCTTCCCGGGCGACACCACGATGGCGTCGCTCTCGCAGGTCAAGGCCCTGGCCACGGGAGGCTCCGCGCGCATCCAGCGCTGAGAGGCTGTCCGCGGACTGGGTCACGAGGATGTTGCCCCCAAGTCGAGAAAGGTTGGCAATATGATTGATAGGCGTCCAGGGGTCACCGCCGGCCCCGCCGCGGCCCCGCTCCCGGTCGAGCTCGAGCGGAAGCTCGCCGGCCTCCGCGGCTCGCTGGCGGCTCTCGGCAGCACCCTCGTCGCCTACTCGGGCGGCGTCGACAGCAGCCTTCTCGCGACGGTCGCCGTCCAGGAGCTTGGTGGGCGGGCGCTGCTCTGCACGGCCGTCTCGCCCAGCCTGGCCGCCGAGGAACTCGCCGCGGCGCGGGCGGTCGCGGCGCGCATCGGCGGGCGGCTGCGCCTCGTCGAGACCGACGAGGTCGGGCGCGAGGAATATGCCCGCAACGCCCCGAACCGCTGCTACGTGTGCAAGGGCGTCGTCTTCGAGCGGCTGTGGCAGGTCGCCCGGGAGGAAGGGATCGGCTCGATCGTCTACGGCGCGAACGTCGACGACGGGAGCGACTTCCGGCCAGGGTCGCGGGCCGCGGCGCAGGCGAGCGTTCTGGCGCCCCTAGTCGAGGCCGGCCTCACGAAGGCCGAGGTGCGCGAGCTCGCCCGCTCATTAGGCCTGCCGAACTGGGACAAGCCCGCCGCGCCGTGCCTCGCGTCGCGCATTCCGTACTATCAGCGGGTGACGATCGAGAAGCTCCGCCAGCTCGAGGGCGCTGAGGCCGTCCTCCATCGGCTCGGCTTCCGGGAATGCCGGGTGCGACACCACGGCGATGTCGCCCGCGTCGAGGTGCCGGCCGCGCAGATCGAGCGGGCGGTCCGGCCGGATGTCCGGCGCGTCCTCATCGAGGCGCTCCTCGAGCTCGGCTTCCGCTACATATCGCTCGACCTCGCCGGGTTCCGCTCGGGCAGCCTCCACGAGGCGCCTCGCCGGGTGTCCGCGTCCCCAACCGATCCGCCTGCTCTTCTCCAGCTCAAGCCACGCCGCTCGGGTGAGCCGCAGGGCGGGCCGCCTCGATGAACGGGACGCACCTTCGGGCGATCCTCGAGGAGGTCCGCCGGGGCAGCCTCGATGTAGAGGAGGCGACGGCGCGGCTGCGAGACCTGCCCTACCAGGACCTCGGCTTCGCCCGCCTCGACCATCATCGGGGCCTCCGCCAGGGCTTGCCCGAGGTCGTCTTCTGCGAGGGCAAGACGACCGAGCAGGTCGTCTCGATCGTCCAGAGTCTCGCCAGCCATGGAGGCCCGGTGCTCGCGACCCGGGCCTCGGAGGCGGTGTTCCGCGCTGTCGCCGCGGTCGAGCCGGCGGCGGCATACGACGCGCTCGGCCGGACGATCCTGCTGGGCGATCCCCTGGCGCCGCCGCCGCGCCCGGGCGTGCTCGTGCTCACCGCCGGCACCGCCGACATCCCGGTGGCGATGGAGGCTGCGGTCACGGCCGAGGTGATGGGCAACGAGGTCCAGAGGATCTACGACGTCGGGGTGGCCGGATTGCATCGGCTCCTCGACCTGCGCGAGGCGCTCGCTCGAGCCCACGTCATCGTCGTCGTGGCCGGTATGGATGGGGCGCTGCCGAGCGTCGTTGGCGGGCTCGTGAATGTTCCCGTCATCGCGGTTCCGACGAGCGTAGGCTACGGGGCTAGCTACGGCGGCCTGGCCGCGCTCCTCACGATGCTCAACAGTTGCGCTCCCGGGATCGCGGTCGTGAACATCGACAACGGCTTCGGCGCGGGCTATGTTGCGGGCCTCATCAACGCGGCGGCGGGCGAAGAGCCGGGCAGCGCCGGCCGAGCGGGCGCCCGCCCTGGCCCGAGGGCTGCCAGCCAGCCGGAGCCGGAGGCGTGATCGGCTTCCTCGACTGCTATTCGGGCGTGAGCGGCGACATGCTCCTGGGGGCGATCGTCGACGCCGGGGTTCCTGTCGACGCCCTTTCCGCGGCGCTCGCAGGCCTGTCGCTCGACGGCTTCAAGCGGCTCGAGGCGACGAGCGTCATGCGGGGCGCCCTCCGGGCGACGAAGGTCGAGGTTGTGGCTTCGCGGGGCCAGCACCACCGGCCGCTGCGGGCGATCGTCGAGCTCCTGGCTCGGGCCGACCTCGAGCCAGTCGTCCGAGAGCGCAGCGTCGCGGTCCTGCGACGGATGGCCGAGGTCGAGGGCGGCATCCACGCCCAGCCGCCCGACGAGGTCGAGTTGCACGAGGTGGGCGCGGTCGATTCGATCGTCGACGTCGTCGGCACGATCGCCGGCCTGCGGCTGCTCGGTGTCGAGCGGCTGTTCGCCTCGGCCCTGCCGATGAGCCCGGGCGAGATCACCGGCCGACACCGCGGCGCGCTGCCTGCGCCCGCGCCCGCAACGCTCGCCCTCGCCGTCGTGGCCGGCGCCCCGATCCGACCCTTCGGCGAGGGCCATGAGCTCGTCACCCCGACGGGCGCTGCCCTGGCGACGATGCTGGCGACGTTCGAGCAGCCCGCGATGACGGTCGAACGGGTGGGCTATGGCGCCGGCCGCGAGGACCTGCCCTGGCCGAACATCCTGCGGCTCTGGCTCGGCCAGCCGGTCGAGCTCGTGGGGCAGGCCCAGTCGATGGGTCCGGCTGAGCTCCGTGGTCTGGAAGGGCACGTGGTGCTCGAGACGAACATCGACGACATGAACCCCCAGCTCCTTGCTCCGGCGGTCGAGGCGCTGTTCGCCGCCGGAGCGCTCGACGTGACCCTGTCGCCGCTGTCGATGAAGAAGGGACGACCCGGCACGCTCGTGTCCGTCGTCGCCTCGGCGGCCGACGAAAGCACACTGGCGCGGGTCCTCCTGCTCGAGACGACGACGCTCGGGGTGCGTGTCCACGACGTCCGCCGCCACGAGGCGGACCGGGCCTTCCAGACCGTCGAGACACCGTACGGGGAGGTCACGATCAAGCTCAAGCGCGTCGACGGCCGCCGCGTCGGCGCGATGCCCGAGTTCGAGTCCGTCCGCGCCGTAGCGGCGGCCTCAGGGGCGCCGCTGGTGATCGTCTACGGCGCGGCCGCCGCGGCCTCGCACCGGCTCATCGACGAATCGGCGCCGCCGATTCGACCTGGGTCGCCTCGCCCTTGAACACCGACAGCACGATCGCGAGCTTCTCGTCGGCTGTCTTGAACGGCTTGAGCCTGGGGTGTTGTGAGTAAGTCAGTCTCGCGCATAGGATGGGTAGCCGCCTGGAGGCCGCCGAGGTCGCCAAGGTCGTGCAACTATGTGATTGCATCCAGAGGAGGGCACGGGCCACCATGGATTAGCCCTACGCCGCGAGGAGAAGGCGATCGCCCTGCGCCGATCTCGTATCTGCGCATTCGCGGCATTCTGTGCGGTGGCTCTGTTTGCCGTGCCCGGGGCTACCGGCTCGGCCGCGGCGGCTGGACCGACGTCGCTCAGCAGAGCGGGTCGTCGACGATCAACCTAGTTCGTTCGCCACGCTCCCCTACGTGGACCTTGGGCCTGGCCGAAACCTGCCGGCCGGAAGCGAGCGAGGCAACCCAAGATTGACGCGCGGGAGGCTCTGGGAGACTCGCCGGGCTGGCTGACGGCAGCTCGCATGAGGAGGCCGAGAGTGATCGAGGGACGCCGGGACCGACCTGAGGCGGTCGTGGTCTGTCTGCCCGATTTGCCCGAGTGGCATAGCGTGGGTGAGCTTCCGGCCAACGTCGAGGTCGTCCTCCTACCCCGCCAGCCCGGCCTGCTGCCCGATCTGAGCCGGGTGGAGCTCCTCGTCCCAGCGGGCTGGGCGAGGGAGCTTGTGCTGGCCGAGCTTGGCGCAATGGCCCGTATGCAGGTCGTCCAAACGCTCAGCGCCGGCGTCGATTGGCTCCGGGGAAAGGTGCCTGCGGGGGTCATCGTCTGCAACGCTCGGGGCCTGTATGACGGCCCGGTGGCGGAGTGGGTCGTCGGGGCGATCCTAGCGGTGCAGCGCGGCTTGATCGCGGCCCGTGACGCCCAGCTGGCGATGGACTGGCGCCCATTGGAGCCCGACGAGCTCGCTGGCCAACGGGTCATCATCCTCGGCTTCGGATCGATCGGCTCCGCGGTCGCAAAGCGGCTGCGGCCCTTCGATGTGGAGGTCGTCGGCGTGGCCAGGGTGCGGCGCGAAGGGGTCCTGGGGCTCGCTGACCTGGACGAGGTGCTCCCCTCCGCCGACGTCCTGATCGACTTGCTGCCGCTCAGTCTGGAAACTGCCGGACTGCTGGACGCCCGCCGCCTCGGGCTGCTGCGGCCCGGTGCCCTCCTGGTGAACGCTGGGCGCGGCGCGACGGTCGATACGTCGGCCCTCGTCGACGCCCTGCGGACCGGTGGATTGCGCGCAGCCCTGGACGTGACCGATCCGGAGCCGCTGCCTCCGAATCACCCGCTCTGGCGGCTGCCGGGTGTCCTGATCAGCCCGCACGTGGCCGGCGACTCGCCCCGATCGCTCGCCCGCGCCTACGCCCTCGCCGGCGATCAGATCCGGCGATTCGCGGCCGGCGAGCGGCTGGAGAATCAGGTGCCTCCCCACCTGCTTGCATGACCGGGTGGCCGGGCGATCCAGAGGCCTCCGACTTGCATCTGACGGACCCGGTGCGGACCGCCATGTCCGCGATCTTGGTCGCCCCGGATGAGCCGCCCGGCTCCCCGAACTCGGTGAGGGTCAGCCTGCCACGAGTCCGGCTCGGGCCAGGGCGCTCGCCGCGCGCTCGCCGAGTGCCTCGGGGGTCTGCTGCGCATAGCGCCGTGTCGGCACAGTCGAGGAGTGGCCCAAATAGCGGGATACCTGTTCCAGCGGCATCCCGTTGTTGACCAGGAGCGTTGCGGTGGCATGGCGGATGCGGTGTGAGCCGAAGCAGCGCAGGCTCCCACCGCCGGCTGCCAGGCCACGAAGAGCAGCCTGAGGCCGCATCTCGCTACAGTGGGTCTGTGCACTCCTATCGCTTCGGCGTGACGATGAGCCGGGCCGTGCCGGCGAAGACGTGGGTCGCCTCCGCGCGAGGGCTGCCACCCCTCGTCGCCGCACTCTCGGGACTCTAGCTATCAGCCGCCAATCGATCGCCACGGCGCAGTCTCCTGACACGGCTCAGCCGGTGACGCGGGCGGCATCGGCCGACCTGTTGCTCTTGACGGCCGTCACGCTGTGGGGGCTCAACTACTCGATCGTCAAGTTCGGCCTGAGCGAGATTGCGCCGCTCGCCTTTCCGGTCTTCCGCTTCGGCGTGGGCGGCATCGTGCTCCTTGTCATCCTGCGTCTGCGCGAGGGATCGATCGGAGTTCGTCGAGAGGATCTGCCCCTCCTCGCTCTGGTGGGCCTCTTCGGCATCACGCTGAGCCAGATCAGTTTCGTCTTCGCGCTCACCAACACGAGCGCCTCGGACACTGCCCTCCTCGGGGCGAGTGCGCCGATCATGACCGCCCTGCTGGCCGCGGCTGTCGGACTTGAGCGGTCAGGAAGACGGCATTGGGTCGCCGTCTCGATCGGGCTCGTGGGGGTCGTCCTCATCGTCGTCGGTGGAGCCTCCGGGGCCAAGCTCGGCTCAAATCTCCTCGGCGATGGCCTCGCCCTGACCAACGTGTTCGTATCGAGCGTCTCAGTGTTGCCCATCCTGCCCCTGCTGCGACGCTACAGCGCGCACCGCATCCTGACCTACGAGATGCTCATCGGCACCGCGATCCTGTTGCCGTTCGCGGTCCCAGGGCTGCTTGCACAGGACTACGCGCGAGTGACGCTCGCCGGCTGGGGTTCCCTCGGCTATGCCGTCGTGTTCAGCGGCATCGTCACCAACCTGCTCTACTTCACGGCCATCGGACGGGTAGGCCCCTCGCGTGCTGCCGTCTATCAGTACCTGCAATCGTTCCTGGCTGTCCTCTTCGCAGTCATCCTGCTCGGCGAGCACGTCACCCCCCTCCAGGTACTCGGAGGGGTCGTCGTCGTGGGGAGCATCATCTTCGGTCGGTCCACACTCGGACGGCGGCCCAGGTCTCCGCGTCCGGTCCGCACTGCGCGGGTCGCCTGAACGGCCCGTGCCATGCCGAGGACTGGCGCCGTCTATCGCCATGCGGCGGGCGATGCTTCGATGCCTATCTACCTCGGTCTCCAGCACATCTGAGCGGCTTCGCGCGCCCTCACTGCCAAAGAGCTGACCGTCGCCGCGATTGACACCGCGATCGAGCAGTAGAAGACAAATCGCAGAACGCTCAACTTGGGCACGACAGCCTTCACCACAGCGGGCCCAAGGTCAGCCCGTCACGACTCCGGCTCGCGTAAGCGCGGCGGCCGCGCGCTCGCCCAGCGCTTCGGGGGTCTGCAGGGCATAGCGTCGGGTCGGCATGGTAGAGGAGTGGCCCAGATAGCGGCTAACTTCTTCTAGCGGCATCCCGTTGTTGACCAGAAGAGTCGCGGTGCCATGGCGGATACGGTGCGAACCAAAGCAGCGCAGGCTCCCGCCACCGGCGTGATATCGGCGGGTCAGCATGAGCGAGAGGGCATTCATCGACAGTGGCCGCGGCGCACCGCCGGCATGCGAGAGAAAGAGCCAGCCCGGATCGTCGGCCGCGTCAGGGGAGGCGGGCAGGAAGGCGGCTCGTCCTCGCTCGAGGTAGGCGAGGAGGGTGGTCGCGGTTCCCGGCTGCAGGGCGAGCTCGAGGGTCTTGCCGCCCTTGGCCCGCCGGAAACGGATGACCGCGCGCTCGAAGTCGACATCCCCGACCCGAAGCAGTCGAACACTGCTGTTGCGGGCAGCCGTCGTGACCAGGATCGAGACGATGGCCGCATCTCGCAGATCAAGTGGTCCCTCTCCGGCACAGCCCCGTTCGAGCGCGCGAAGATCGTCAAGCGTCGCGCTCTTGGTCGGCGTCTCCTCTGATGGGAGTAGGGGATTGAGAGAAGCTCGCCGGCGAGAGCGCCGGAATGGATTGACCGAGAGCAGGCCCTCGTCGACGAGCCAGATGGCGAGTGAGCGCAAGGGTCGGACATACGCATTGACGCTGTTGGCCGACAGGGTCTGTACAGGACCGACCTGGAGGGATCGGCCCAGGGCATTCGGGGCGCCGCGCCAGACGCCTGTGACCTTGGGCCGGGAGCGAAGATCGCTCACGAAATCGACTAGGGTGAGGAAGTCGAGCGAACCCGTTGTCACCGGCAGTTCTCGGGTCTCGAGCCAGTCGGTGAACCTGGCGAAGTCGTCGGCGTGCTTGCGCCGGATCACCGGCGCCCAGGTAGACTCAAAGGTCGCGGTGTATTCGGCGACAAGGGGGCGCAGCGGGAGGCTCGGGAGACGATCATGCACCGAAGGCCGCCCGAACGCGGTCGCGGCCGGCCGGGTTTCGGGAAGACTCGCGGCCCGTCTCTGCGACGCCGGATGCTTGCGCCGGAGGGGCCGCCGAGCGAGACCGAGGCCGGGCTCGACACCGTCGTCCGTTCGCGCTAGCATGCCGCTATATTACGTCGGTATGACGTGGGCAGCAACCATTTCTCGGGGTCCGATCCAGATCGAGAGGAGCGCTACATGCCACCAGA
>Ga0187865_1001490_pt1 | contig 26704 bp, 25 predicted proteins | sample June2016WEW_11_1_2_FD_132989 | JGI IMG/M metagenome (GOLD analysis project Ga0187865, IMG submission 132989) | Peatland microbial communities from SPRUCE experiment site at the Marcell Experimental Forest, Minnesota, USA - June2016WEW_11_100 | ecosystem: Environmental > Terrestrial > Soil >...
CATCAAGCCGGAATTGACGCCGCGTTTGCGGTCGATCTGCCATATCCACGGATTGCCCGTCGACGCGCGGTCCGTAACCGACGAACTCACAATGATGGAGGGCAAGTAACATGGGGACTACACCCACTAACACGCCTACACCTGCTCCGGTTCCAAAGACGAACCGCATCGGACTGCAAGTTATCGACTATCGGGGCGGGAGGACTACGCTTTGTGCCGGTTGCGGACATAACGCGATCTCCGAACGCATCATTGACGCGATGTATGAAATGGGAGTGAAGCCCGAGCGCGTCGCCAAGTTCAGCGGCATTGGATGCTCGTCGAAGAGTCCGGCTTATTTCATGAACCGGTCGCACAGCTTTAACTCCGTGCACGGACGCATGCCTTCGATAGCTACGGGAGCGATGCTGGCGAACAAAAACCTGATCGCGCTCGGTGTGAGCGGCGACGGCGACACGGTTTCAATCGGCGCGGGGCAGTTTATCCACCTGATGCGGCGCAACCTGCCGATCATCTATGTCATCGAGGACAACGGTTGTTACGGGTTGACGAAGGGCCAGTTCTCCGCGACCGCCGATTTGGGGTCAACGCTGAAGAGCGGCGTGGTGAACGACCTTCCTCCGGTCGATACTTGCGCCATGGCCATCCAGTTGGGAGCCACGTTTGTGGGCCGGTCGTTCTCCGGCGACAAGCGGCAGCTTCACACCATGCTCAAGGCTGCCATCGCTCACAACGGCACGGTGATGCTGGACGTGGTTTCGCCGTGCGTGACCTTCAACGACCACGAGGGCTCGACCAAGTCTTACAAATACATGCAGGCCCATGAAGAGCCGCTGCAGGAGGTCAGCTTTATACCGTCGTTTGAGGAAATCAATGTTGACTACGATCATGGGACGACGCTTGAAGTCACGATGCACGATGGGTCGAGCTTGCGGTTGCGGAAGCTGGAGCAGGAGTACGATCCGACGGATAAGATTCAGGCGGTGAGGCGGTTGATGGAATCGCACGCGAAAGGCGAAGTGCTGACCGGCGTGTTCTACATCAATGCCAACGCGCCGAGCTTTATTGACATGCTGAACGTCACGGATGAGCCGCTGGCGACGTTGCCGGAATCGGTGACACGGCCGAGCCGGGAAGTGCTGGCAAAGTGCATGGAAGAGCTGCAGTAACTTTCCCAATAGATGGCAGGAATTGAGCCGGCCCGGGAGGCTGCCCCCTCAGGGGCTAAAGCCCCGATTCATGTGGCTCGAAACGGCGCGGCTGAAGCCGCGCCCCTTCAAAGAGCCACTTATGAAACACGCAACACGCTCTGCACACCCATTGTTACGCGCCCATGGTCAGCACCACGCGAAAGCGGGCGCGGCCGCCGATCATCTGTTCGAAGGCTTCGGCGGCTTTTTCTAGCGGATAGCGCTCGATCATCGGACGGACTCCGGAGAGGGCGCTGAACTGCATGGTGTCTTCGGAGTCTTTGGCGGTTCCGGAGGGCCAGCCCTGGATCGCCTTACGGCCCGAGATCAACTGGAGAGGCGTGACGGTGATGGGGTCGGGGCTGGCGCCAACGACCAGCAGCTTGCCGTTCGGGGAAAGTCCATTCACCAACGCGGAGATGGATTTCGAATCGGGCGCGGTGGCTAGGATCACGCGGGCGCCGCCGAACTTCTGCAGTTCCGCAGCCGGATCGCCAGCGGCGGTATCCACGTAGTGAGCGGCGCCAAGTTTTCGCGCCAGGGTTTCTTTGTCTTTGTTATTGCCTCGGCCGATGGCAAAAGTGCGGAAGCCCATCTGGCGCGCATACTGGATTCCGAGATGGCCGAGTCCGCCGATGCCTTGCACGGCGACCAGATCGCCAGCGCGCGCGCCGGCGTTGCGAAGGGCATTGAAGACAGTGATGCCGGCGCAAAGCAGCGGCGCGGCCTCGGCGGCGGGAAGGTCGTCTGGGATGGCGGCGACCGCCTCGGCGGGCGTAACCATGTATTCCGCGTAACCGCCGTCGTGAGTGATGGCGGTAATTTGTTGGAACTGGCAGAGAATGAAATCGCCGCGGCGGCAGGGATCGCAGGTGAAACAATGGCCGCCGTGCCATCCGACTCCGACGCGCTGGCCGGGTTTCCAGTTGGCAACGTCGGTACCGACAGCGTCGACGCGGCCGGCGATCTCGTGTCCGGGAACGCGTGGATACTGGATGCCGGGCCAATGGCCTTCCTTGACGAGCGCATCGCTGTGGCAGATGCCGCAGGCCTCGACTTTAATCCTGACCTGACCGCGCCCGGGCTCGGGAATGTTTCTTTCGACCAGTTCGAAATTACCGCCGGCTTTACTGACTTGGACAGCTTTCATTCGAGACATAGTTCGTTCCTCATGAGTTCAGGTTTGTGGAAAATACCGATTGAAATACGGGACTAAGACAATGAGATGAGCGAGGATATGGCAAGGACTCAAGGTTCAGTTGGGGTTCTCCGTTGCGAGCCTGCAAGTGGAGCGCCGGGCGTCCCGCCCGTCCCTCCATTGTTTAACTTTTCGTGATGCTAGCCCGTTTGCTTCAACTCTCCTTCGAACGAGTGCTCAGGGCTGTGGCCGGGCTCAGGGAAATCGCTATCGGCGCCGTCCACCATGGGGTCGGCGTTACGGTGACCGAGCTGGTCTCTCATGGAGTTGTTGCCGGTTTGCGTGCGTTCGTCGGGCTCGAGAGAACCTTTCCCGCGGTCGGCATCGTTGAGAAGATGGTCGCTGACACTTTTCGGCATGGCAGACCTCGCGAGGTGCGTGCGTCAACAAGGATGATTACAGAGTTAGGCTACGCCGAATGCTCGCGGCGGGCAATGGCTGTCATTTGCCTGTCCATCGCACATATCCGTTTGAACATGTCCGTTCGTAACTGCAAGTTGTTGTAATGGTTACGATAGGTAAAATTAATAGTCGATTAACCTGATATTGAATCTAAAATAGGACATGGTTAGCAAATATCGGAAACACTATCTGTTTGCCAGCGACTTCGATCAGACGTTGACCTTCAACGATACGGGTTACGTGCTGAGCGAGTTGCTCGGCATTTCTGTCAAGGAATTCGAGCGCAAAGCCAAGGGCATGGCACAGCTGAACCTGGTTCAGCAGGGCGCCGAACTTTCTTATCTACTCTTGCATGATCCGGAGTTCCGTTCGCGCGTCCGGCGCGACGACCTATTCGAGGTGGGCAAGCGCATTCGCTTGAAGGAAAACATCAAGCAGATTTACGAGATACTGGACCGGCGGATCGACGGATTCCACTTTGATTTTTATGTGCTCTCGGCGGCGCCGGTCGAGGTGATCCAGTCGGCGCTGAAGGGGATCGTGCCGGAGGACCACATCTTTGGCACCGAGTTCAAGTACAAAGCCTCGGGCGAGATCGAAACCCTGGTGCGGGCCACGGCCGGTTATGGAAAAGTGACGCGACTGGAGCAACTCGAAGAACAGCTCGGCATTCCGGCAGACCATGTGGTCTATGTTGGCGATGGCAGTTCCGATATTCACGTCATGCTGCAAGTGAACCGGCGCGACGGCTTCACCATTGCCGTGTCGGAATCGAAGCTGGTAGCGCAGATCGCGAAGCGGACGGTGCTAGGCGACAACGCTTTGGCGACGCTAGTGCCGATCCTGGAAGAGATTGCAGGTTGGCAGCGGCCGCAGATCCGTCAGTTGTTCGAATCGTACGGCTTCCTGATTCAGGGATGGGATCGCGTGCAGACCGATTGGGTCACGCTGCGGCCCAGCGGTGGGGTGGCGGAGAAGGCGACGGCTGCGGACGCGAAGTAAACCTCAAACCAATGCACCGCAGAGACGCCGAGGGCGTAATCGTGCTCTGCGGTTCAATCTTTTGGCGGCAACGAAATCCCACTCATCGCAAAGAACGCGATGAGTGGGGCACCCAGTTTCTTCTATTGGTGGGCTTTTGGAGTGGTTGGTCCTAGTTTGCGGAGCCTTTCCCGGGCTTGCAGGGCTTCGGTGGTGCGGGGATAGCGCTGGATGACGTGCTTCAATTCTTGTGTGCCCTCGTCTTCTTTCCCGAGTTCGAGGAGCGCGAATCCCTTCTTGAGCTGCGCGGACGCAGCCTTGTTTCCGCTGGGGAAATTCTGCAGGACCAGATCATAGCTCGCGACTGCTTTCTGGTAATCGCCGGCCTTGAACTGAATTTCGGCTAAATAGAAATACGCGTTCCCGGCGAGGTCGGTGTTCGGGTAGAACTTGATGTAGTCGTTGAATTCCTGGACTGCCAAGTCGTTTTTCCCGCCGTTGTAGTCGCGCAGGGCGTTGTTGTAGAGCACGTCGGGCGGAGGGGCCTGAGCGATCGCCTGGGCCTGCTGCTGCGCTTGTGCCTGCTGCGCGGCCATCGACTGCTGCGCCGCCTGCATGTCCTCCAATTGCTTGCTCAGCTTGGCGAGGCGGACCTTAAGCTCGTCCATGGTGTCGTTCAGCGCCTGAATCTGCCCGGAGATCTGATCGACCTGCCCGGCGCGGTCCTGCTGCTGTTTGTTGATGGAGGCTTGCAGGCCGTCGATCGCGGCGCTTACCTTGTTGGCGGCGTCGGTGTTTCGCTCGAGGAGATTCTTCATGACGCCCATGCGCTCGTCAAAGGATTGCTTCATCTGGGTCATCTGCTGCTGCAACTGGCCGATCTGCGTTTGCAGTTGGATGATTTCCTTGCTGGCGCCGTAGGCGGGAGCGATCGAGATAGCGAGGAACAGCGCCAGGAACAGCGCGAGAATGAGCGGAATGCGATTGGATTTCATAGTTACCCTATTGGATGTCAAAAACCCGCTGAGCGTCCAGCGGATGGAACCTGAGAAATCAAGAGCGGCCGCACAGGCTGCGGAAAAAGTCATCTTGCTAACTCGGCGGCGCCACGGCGGCTAAAGCCGCCGCTTATTTTGCAACACTTACGGCGCGGCTGAAGCCGCGCCCCTTCAAAACAAAGTCAAACCCCGAGTTTTTCCGCAGCCTGCGCAGCCGCCCTCACCTGAATTACTTTTCGTACACGAAGTGTCCGCGGCGGTTTTGCTGCCAGCAGCTTTCGTTCGACTCGGTGCAGAACGGCTTTTCCTTGCCGTAGCTGATGGTCTTGATGCGATCGCCGGCAACTCCAGCCTGGATGAGCGCATTCTTCACCGCGTCCGCGCGATTGGTGCCCAGGGCCAGATTATATTCGGTCGAGCCGCGCTCGTCGCAGTGGCCCTCGACCGTGATGTGGATGTTGGGATGCTGTTGCAGGAACTGCGCATCGCCCCGCAACGAGCCCTGCTCGGCCGCGCGCACATCGTACTTGTCGTAATCGAAGTAAATGTCCTTCATGTTTTGCGCGAAGAGTTGCTCTTCCGTAGCGGAAGCAGCCGTTGGCGGCGGTGCGATTGCGGGGTTGACGGTCACGCGAGCGGTGGCATCCTGGGTTCCGCCGGCCCCTTTAGCGATGAGATGGTAGGTGGTCGAGTCGCTCGGAGTAACCTGACGCGAGCCGCTCGCTTCCACCACGCCGATTCCGTCGATGCTGACGTCGGTCGCGTTCGTGGTCTGCCAAGTCAGCGTGGTCGATTGGCCCTGGTCGAGGGTGTTGGGGTTCGCCGACAGCGAGGCCGTGGGAGCCGTCGGTGCGGGTGGCGGCGGGGGCGGGGGCGGAGCGACCTTCTTCGCACATGCGCCCAGGAACATGATCGTGGCGAGTGCAAATACGAGGGTGCCCCATCTCGCCATCTTTATTGTCACTTTTGTTGCGTGCTTCACTGATTCCTCCAGTTTTCCGTGCGTCCGCGTTGTGGCGTGCAATTTGCAGCTTCACGGCAGGGCGCACTTTCGGCCAGCCGCAAAACCGTGCTTCTTTTCAAAACCAAGTTTTCAAAACCAATCTACTTCCAACTCCAGTTGGGCTGCGTGTTGGCGCCCTTAAAAGTCAACTGCTTCACATTGGTGCCGTCCGCCAGCATGGTCCATATCTGGTCGCTGCCCGAGCGGTGGGACTGAAACACAATGTGCCGCCCATCCGGAGACCAGCAAGGAAAATCGTTGCGCCCCGCGTCGTGCGTGAGTTGCACCCACTGCTTGCTGGCGACGTCCATCAAATAAAGATCGTTGGAACCCGGCTCTCCCGGCCCGTATTTGCGCATCCAGGAAAAAGTCAGAAACTGTCCGTTCGGCGACCAGTTAGGAGAAACCGCATAGCCTTGATCGGTGACACGCTGCAGGTTGGTGCCGTCCGCTTCCATGGTATAGATCTGCGGCAGGCCGGTGCGTCCGCTGACGAAAGCGATCTGGGCGCCGGTCTTGCGGTTCCATGTCGGAGAAACGTCCGGCCCCTGATCGTTGGTCAGGCGGCGCGAGTTTCCTCCCGAGGCGTCCACGACGAAAATGTTGGGAAAGCCGTTGCGCGAGGACGAGAACGCGATCTTGCCCTCGGGCGACCAGGAGGGCGAAAGATTCATGCCGCCAAAACGCGGGAAGCTGACCAGGCGGTTGAGATCGAATGAGTACATCATGATTTCCCAACCACTCTTGGTCACGGAGCTGAATGCCAGCCGCGAACCATCGGGCGAGATGCGTGGCGACAGGGAAATGCTTCCCAGGTGCGTGATCGCCTGCTGGTTGGCGCCATCGTAGTCCATCACCCAGATTTCTTTGTGGCCGGTGCGCTCGCTGACGAAGTAGATCTTGCTTTCGGCGATGCCCGCTACGCCTCCGCCCAGGCGGAAGATGATTTCGTCGGCAAACTTGTGAGCGATCACGCGCACCGCGTCGCTCGTCGCGTTATCGACGTACTGCTTGCCGAGTACCTGCGGCGACTTCTCATTCTTGACGTCGTAGAGCCAGCCCTGCACCGTGACTTTGCCGGTGGCTGCGCCCAGGTTGCCGAAGGCGAGCATGGAGGTGTTGGGCGGCGGTGAATTCCACGCCGGGAAGTTGACCTCGGACGGTTGCCCCGGCTCTTGCAGCGGATAAAAACTTTTCGAGACAAGATCGAAGATTCCGGCGTTGTCGAGGTCGTTCCAGAGCGTGTCGTTGAAAGTCTTCAACAGGTCGGTATTCTTAGCGTCTGGTGTCGCTGACTTGAAGTCGGATGCGGCCAGGCGCACTCTCTCGACCCCGAGCCCAGTCCCGGTGCGAATCCAATCCTGCGCGGAGCTGGACGCCGCCAATAGAAGCAGCAAGGCAACGGCGGTCAAAGTGTGATGACGAATGGGGCGAGCCGAGTTACTCAATTTGTGCTCCTGTGTAGCCGGCAGTCGTTGGTCGTTGGCAAACCCTGCGAACGACTAACGACTAACTAGATCTGGTTTCATAAGCGCCTTTCAGTTCAAAGGCACGTCCCTCAGGGGCTAAAGCCCGCATTCTTCCAGATCCTGAACGGCACGGCTGAAGCCGTGCCCTACCCAAAACCAATTTGTGAAGCGAACTCAAGTCGTCGGCAAACCTTGCGAACGACCAACGACTGACGACCAACGACTGACTCCTACCTCTTGTAATCGAACCAGAACTCTACCGAAACTTTGCTTCCCGAATAATCCGGTGGCAGCGCGCCGAATGTATCAATGCGCTCGATTGCGCGCCTGGCCGAGATGTCGAGCGACGGCACACCGCTCGACTGCTCGATCTCAACATGCGACGGATGTCCGTCGCGCGCGATATCAAATGTCAAATAAACCCGCTTTGCCTCCGTGATCCGCGGATCGACTTCATACTTCAGCCAGTTCTCGGTGACTTTCCGCTGCACGGCTTGGACGTACCACGAAAACCGGCTGCCGAAATCGCCACCGCTGCCGGTAAATCCAAATCCGCCCTTGGCGCCGCCCGCGCTCATGGTGTACGGCCCGCTGACCGGACCGCCCTCGCCATAGGGAATTTGATTCGACTCGGGTGGTTCTGGTTGCGCCTTGCGCTGCGTCGCGCTCTTGACGGGCGCGGGTTTCATTTTTGTCTTCGTGTTCTTGTCGGGAATCGGAATCGCTTCCGGTTCCTTTTCCTGAACCGTGGGCTGCGACTTCGAGAGTCCCTTGGATTCGGTTGCCAGCACGTTCTCTGTCTGCGCCAAATTGGCGGGCAATGGAACCGAGCTCACCAGCGTTGCTCCCATGGCGTCCCCGCCGCCGCCGCTGCCCCAGCCTTCACCCCGGAAGCTGTGAATAAACATGGCGTAGAGCACGACAAACGCCGTGAATGCCAGATGCAGTCCGAGCGACCAGGCCAGAGGCCGGCGCAGTTGGCCGTGCTCGGAATAGATATCGATATCGTACATGTCGAAATCAGTGATGGCCGCCATGGGTATCCATCGGCTGGGTAACGATGCTCACGTTGCGGATGCCCGCCTGTTTGATGGCATCCATCACGGTGGCGAAGGCGCCAAACGGGACATCTTCGTCGGAGCGCAAATAGATCGACTGGTGTTGCGGGTCGCGAATCTTCTGCTTGAGGCGCGCTCCGATCTGGTTGATGTTGATGGGGTCGTTGCCGAGAAAAACTTTCTGCGATTTGTCGATGCTGATCACCAGCCGTTCTTCGGTGATCTCTTTGACCGTGCGGGTGTGGGGCACGTTGACTTCGATGCCGGACTGCAGCACCGGCGCGGTCACCATGAAAATAATAAGCAGCACAAGCACGACATCCACCAGCGGCGTGATGTTGATGTCGGCGAGCGCCGTCTGGGTACGTCCGTTGGCGGAGGTGAAGGCCATCAGCGCCGCGCCTCGGTGGTTTGGGGAGCTTGTTGGCGCTCCACCAGATTGAGCATCTCAAGGGTAAAGTCGTCGTTGCGCGCGGCCATTTCACGAATGGAGCCGATGATCAGATTGTAGGCGATCACCGCCGGAATGGCTGCCGCCAGGCCGGCGGCGGTGGTAACCAGAGCTTCGGAAATTCCAGGAGCGACCGCGCGCAAAGTTGCCGCACCGGCCGTGCCCAGCCCATGGAAGGCGTCGATGATTCCCCAGACGGTTCCGAACAGTCCAATAAACGGCGTAACGGCGCCCGTAATCGCCAGCCACGGGACATTGCGTTCGAGGCGTGTGATCTCCTCGGAAGACGCGACCTGCATGGCGCGCTGAATGGCCACGAGGTTGTGGATGCTGCCCGTCATTCCCATCTGGCGTTTGAACTCATCGACGGCGCCGGCAAACACTCCAACCAGCGGGCTGGGACGAAACTGTTCGGCAACCGAGGCGATGTCCTGCATGCGCTGCGCCTTGCGGAAAGCGCGTACGAAGCGTCCACTCTGCCCGCGAGCGCGGCGGATCAGCCGCCACTTGGCCAGAATCACGGCCCAGGAAAGCACGCTGAACGCGATGAGCAGGAGAAGCACGGTCTTGGCGACCGGACCGGTCTGAAGGACGAGATCAACGATTTCGCCGCCGACAAACAAGAGCAGGACGGAAGAAAAATGCATCGGTTTCCGGAGAACCCCTGTTCCAGATTATAGACCACGGTGGCGGCGCGCTCCGCCAAGGTACCGCATCGGTCAATGCGGTGTTGGGTTGCCGGCGTCTGTTGTGTTGGGTTTCGACGGCTATGGGTTCGGAATCACTGCCGTCCCTACATTTGAATAGGCGCTTTCCCGACCTTGGGCGTTCACCTCAGTTGCCACGTAATAGTAGGTGGCCCCGGAGACGACCGTATAGTCCGTGTAGTTGGTCGAAGCATCCAGCGCGGTATTGATTTGCTGGTAGGGGCCTCCATTGGCCTTGCCACGGTACACGTTGTATCCCACCGCGTTCCCGTCGCCCGGATTCCAGGAAAGATAGACGTTGTGGGAAAGCTGAGCCACGCCCGTCCCAGTTAACTGTTCGACCGTAGGTGAATTCGCCGCATTGCTGATGAAACCGGCTTTGGTGGAGGCCGCGCCGGAGGCGTTGGGCGTGAATTGAAACGTGACGGGGAGGCTCTGTCCAGCTTGAATCGTGACCGGCAGATTCAGCCCGAGGATGACAAACTCCGAGCTCAGCGACTGGTCCGACGATATGGTTACGGCAGCGTTCGAGGCCGTGAGCCTAGCTTGCAGGCTGGCACTCGATCCCACCGTGACGTTGCCGAAATTGAGGGTTGCAGGCGCCACTCCCAGTTCCGGGTACACGCCGGTCCCCGCGACATCCATTGTAAGCCGGGGATTCTTGGCGGTACTCAGAAGCGTAATGACGCCGGTGGTGTGTCCCCTGGCAGTCGGCTTGAAAATAACGGGCAACTCGAGGGTCGCCCCGGGCTTGATCGTCACGGGTATAGGGAATTTGCCGAATGGGAAAGCGCTCCCCTGTTTCGACTTGGAAGTGATCCGCAGCGTTTTGCTCCCAGTGTTCGAGAGTTGGATGGAGTAGGAACTGAATTTGCCGACCTGCACCTTACCGAAGGCATGACTGCAGGGCTTACATTGAAGTTCCTGTGCCCAGGCGGACGCAGGCGCCAGCCCGCAGAGCAGCCATGCGATAACGATCAGGGGGAGGGATCGCATGGATCAATCTTCGCGAAGCGCGCGCTTTCGAAGCAAAATCGGAAGTGCATTCGTCACAATCTTTGGTGCCGCTTTGGGAACGGGGCCGCTTGTTTCGCGCAACCCCGCTGGGCGGTCTGTGCTATGCTGCGCGTAAATTACAGAGCGTCGTATAGAGTTTAAAGGCCGCGGACGAGGGCGTCCGCGCCACACGATAAAGATCGCAGGACCCTTGTGCTGGCCGAACTTCGACTCGAAAATTACGCGGTGATCGACAATGTCGCGATCGAATTCGCGTCCGGTCTGAATCTTCTGACCGGCGAGACGGGGGCGGGGAAGTCCATTCTGATTGACGCGCTGGGACTGCTGCTGGGAGAGAAAGCGTCTTCGGATGTGATCCGCACGGGTGCGGAGCGGGCCGTGGTCGCGGCGGTGTTTGAGAGCGACGGAGCGGCTGCGCGTTCCATCGAAGCCATACTGGAGACGAACGGCCTGGACGCGGAGAATGGCTCGCTGATTCTGCGGCGCGAGATCGCTCCCGGCGGCAAGGGGCGGGTCTTCATCAACAATCAACCAGCGACCGTGGCTGTGCTGAAACAAATTGCGCCCCACCTGGCGGCGATCCACGCGCAGAACGAATCCATCGTAAACTTCGACGCCGCGGCACGCCAGGACCTGCTCGATGCTTACGCCGGCGTCGAGTTGAAGGAAGTGTCCGGCGCTTTCGCAAACTGGAAGCAGATTCGCGGACGCATCGCCGAACTCGAACAGGACGAGCAGGATCGTATGCGGCTTCTGGACCTGTGGAACTTCCAGTGCCGTGAGATCGAAGAGGCGCGTTTGCAGGCGGGCGATGGTGCGCAAGAAGATGAGCGACTGGAAGCCGAGAAGCGCGTCTTGGCCAACGCCGAGAAAATTTACGGCGCGGCCATCAATGCCTTCGACCTGCTGTATGAGGGCAACGCTTCCACGTCGTCGAGCCTGCGCGCCGCGCAGAAGCACCTGGAGGAACTGGCCCGTTATGAGCCGAAGTTTCAGGAAGCGCTCTCGGCGCTGGAGTCGGCGCGCATCAGCGTCGAAGATGTGGGAGCGACGCTGCGCGATTATGCCGGAGGAATCCAGGCCTCGCCCGAGCGGCTCGCGGAGATCGAAGAGCGGCTGGCGCTGCTCGATCGTCTGAAACGCAAGTACGGGCCTACGCTTGAGCAGACCATCGCGTTCGGTGAGGATATACGGCGCAAACTCTCGGAGATGGAGAACAAAGATCAGGTACTACTTGAACTACGGGCAATGCTGGCCGTGGCCGCTGACGAATATCGCAAAGCTGCTCGTGGCGTCTCGCGCAAACGGTTGGAGGCGGGGCGGAAATTAGAGAAGCTGGTCGAGGCCGAGATCAACGACCTCGCCATGCGCGCCAGTTTTCGCATCGCGGTGGAAGAAAACGAGGGCGAAGCGCATTGGACTTCTTCGGGCATCAACCAGGTGATCTATCGGATTACGACCAATGTGGGCGAGACCATGCGCCCGCTGGAGCAGATTGCCTCGGGCGGCGAACTATCGCGCGTCATGCTGGCGCTGAAGGCGAGCGTCGAGGCGGGGACGAATCTCGTTGGGAAGGGGAATGTGGCGCGGGCGCCCTCGCCCGCGTCGAGGGCCGCTCAGCGCACATTGGTTTTCGACGAGATTGATACCGGCATCGGAGGCCGCGCCGCCGAGGCTGTGGGAAAGAAATTGAAGGCTCTCTCCAAGGGCAATCAGGTGCTCTGTGTCACCCACCTGCCGCAGATCGCAACCTTCGCCGATCACCACTACCTGATCGAAAAGCGCGAAACCGGAGGCCGCGCGAAGACCACCGTCCGCCAGATCACCGGCGAAGAACGCACCGAAGAAGTGGCGCGCATGTTGTCGGGAGCCAAGCTGACGGAGACTTCGCGCAAGCATGCGGAGCAGATGATTCGGGCGAATGGGTGAACCTTTCTGGATTGCGTCCGTCTAAATTTTATGTAGTCGTCGAATCGGCCTGAGGAGCTACACGGAGTGCATCTGGAATGACTAGACGATTCCGCAACACCGTTCTCATTGCGGGAGCGATCGCCGCGGTGCTCTGCGCGACCGTTTGGTTTTCGGTCCGCGCTGCTCGCGGTATACGCGTTGCCACCGGCGTCGTTAGCCACACGCTGTGTTCCGGAGTTTTCGTGTCCGGTCTCGATCCGGATCAGCTTTACCTCGAAGCCGTCAAGCCAATCCTCGGGCAGAGCTCACTTTCAAAGCGGTTCAGGTATGACGTCGACCGAACCGGGCGACAAGTCACCGCCACCTGGGCCGGAGTCTTCCAGAGCCGTGCCATTTATCGCGATGGATTCGGCTGCATGATCCTGCACGGCGCCGAAGCGAAAGACACGGATATAAGCGAAGCTCCTGGTGGCAAGATTGGAACTGTTTCAGCACCGGAGACGGCGGAATCGCTCGAAGTCCAACCACCCGCGCCTGAGTTCGAAGCTGCGCTCGATACCGCATTCACGGAACCAAGTCAGCCACCGTATCGCCGGGTCAAGGCAATCGTCATTCTGCACAACGGAAGGCTTGTGGCGGAACGCTATGCACCCGGTTACGGTGTGGGCACACCGATTCTGGGATACTCCTTGTCCAAATCGGTGATCAACGCTCTCATCGGCATTCTCGTGCGGCAAGGGAGACTGTCAGTTGGACAGCGGGCACCCGTCGGCGCATGGAACAAACCTTCCGACCCTCGTCACGCCATTACGATCGATCAGCTTCTGCGCATGACGTCCGGCCTCGCTCTCGAGGAATCCGACAGCGGGTTGGATCCTGTTTCGCGCATGTTGTTCCTCGAGCGCGACATGGCGGGGTTCGCCGAGCATGCTCCTCTCCAGGCGGCTCCTGGCACCAAGTGGGATTACACCAGCGGCAACACGTTGATTCTGTCGCGAATCATCCGGGATGCTGTGGGCGGACGCGCCCAGGATGTGGTTGAGTTCGCCCGGCGGGAACTGTTCGAGCCGCTTGGAATCACCACGGCAACCATCGAGTTCGACGCGACCGGCACTCCCGTAGGTTCCATGTACATACTCGCCTCGGCGCGCGACTGGGCACGGTTCGGTGAGCTTTATCGGAACGATGGCGTCGTCCAAGGGAAACGCATTTTGCCTGAAGGATGGGTGAGTTATTCCGCCGCGCCAACCATGGATACTTACTACGGCGCCGGCTTCTGGACGAATCGTGGGTCTCATGGGGACGCGAAAGATCGCATAAACGCGGGTATGCCGGAGGACTCCTTCTACGCCTCCGGCCACCTCGGACAACGTATCGTTGTCGCGCCTTCGGCAGGGTTAGTCATCGTGAGGCTTGGGTTGACGCATGGCCCTGGCGAGGATATGAGAGGCCTCCTGCGACTTATCGCAGATGCGTCTTCCGCGCTCAAGAGTCCGTAGTTTCGACGTGAGCGGCTGTCCAAAAATCACCTTCATTACGCACTGCCGCATCAACATTCGCATCGAGTTCCCGACTTCCGGAAAAACGGGCTTCCCGCCAACTTCGACTGACCGAGCGCGGCCTATGGGTGCCTCCCGTTCGCGCCCCAGTTTTCCCCGCCCGCTGCTAATCCTCACATCCTCAAAGGCTTACATTGACCTAAGGGTGCATCTTTCGATACCCTTACAGCATCTTAAATCCAGCAAAAACGTGTACCCTAGAGGGTGGGGGATGTAACTTGTCTGAGACCAAGACCTTACTGCTGTTGAAGCCGCGGGGATTCTGCGCTGGGGTGGTGCGGGCGATCGACATCGTGCGGATTGCGCTGGAGGCCTTTGGGCGGCCGATTTATGTGCGCAAGGAAATCGTCCACAACCGCTTCGTGGTTGAGGAACTGCAGCAGAAGGGCGCGATTTTTGTCGATAGCGTGGACGAAGTGCCCGAGGGCGAACGCGTCATCTACAGCGCCCACGGCGTCTCGCCGGAAGTGCGCGAGGCGAGCAAACTGCGGAAGCTGCGGGTGATCGATGCGACGTGTCCGCTGGTCACCAAGGTGCACGTGGAGGCGGTAAAGTTCGCCAAGGAAGGCTATTCGCTGATTCTGATCGGCCATCGCGATCACGACGAAGTGATTGGGACGCTTGGCGAAGCGCCCGCGGTGACTCAGGTAGTAGGGTCGCCTGCGGAAGTGGCGTCGGTGATGTTGCCCGACCCCAACCGGGTGGCGTACTTGACGCAGACCACGCTCAGCCTGGATGAGACGCGCGACATTATCGGCGCGCTCAGAAAGCGGTTCCCGAACATCAAGGGTCCGGCCGCTCAGGACATCTGCTATGCCACGGAAAACAGGCAGGTTGCCGTGAAGCACGTGGCCTCCGATGCCGATTTGCTGCTGGTGGTGGGCTCCGACAACAGTTCAAATTCCAAGCGGTTGGTGGAAGTTGCTCGCAGTTTGGGCACCGAGGCGCATCTAATAGACGATTGTCGCAACATTCAGCCGCAGTGGTTGAATGGCGTGAAGACGGTGGCCCTGACCGCGGGAGCATCGGCTCCCGAGCATCTGGTGCAGGAAGTGGTGGAGTACCTGGCGGGAAAGGGCTTTGGCGACGTAGAGGAATTGGAAATCATGCCGGAAAATGTGCGTTTTGGATTGCCACCGGAGATCGTGGAAACGATTGCCGCAGCACCGGCCGTTGCCGTGGAGTTATAGTTGGAGCCATTGATGGAAGAATCCTCCCCTTTTAGTTCGGCCTCTGTGCCGCAGATGCGATTTGGAAAGATTGACGACCTGGGGAGCCGGGTCGCGGTAGCCGTCGATGCGGCGCGCAAGTATCTTTTCTCGCAGCAGCACGAAGCGGGTTACTGGTGCGGAGAACTGGAAGCCGACACCTCCCTCGAATCCGATTACATCCTGCTCCACGCGCTGCTCGGCACCGGCAGCCAGGAACGCTTTGACAAGGCCGCTCGCTACATCCTGAATCACCAGAATGAAGACGGCGGCTGGAGCATCTACGCCGGCGGGCCTTCCAACATCAGCGCTTCGGTGAAAGCCTACTTCGGACTGAAGCTGGCTGGATTCACGGCGGATCATCCCGCGCTGGCGCGCGCCCGCAAGAAGATTCTCGAAATGGGTGGCGTGACCGAAGTCAATACATTCACCAAGATCTATCTCTGTTTCTTTGGGCAATACGATTACGATGCGGTGCCAGCGGTTCCGCCGGAGATCGTGCTCTTTCCCAACTGGTTCTGGTTCAATATCTACGAGATTTCTTCGTGGTCGCGGGCCATCCTGGTGCCGCTTTCGATCTGCTACGCCAAGAAGCCGTTCAAGAAAATTCCCGACGAAATGGGAGTGGAAGAGCTTTTTGTCGGCGGACGCGACAAGTCGCGCATGCATCTGCACTGGGCCAAGAAGCGGATTTCGTGGCGCAATTTCTTTTTGGTTCTGGATCGGATTGCCCACTGGGCAGAACGTGTGCACATTCGCCCGCTGCGTTCGCTTGCTTTGAGGAAGGCTGAGAAGTGGATGCTGGAGCGCTTCGAGATGAGCGACGGTCTGGGAGCGATCTATCCCTCGATGATGAACGCCATCATCGCGCTGCGCTGCCTGGGGTATTCGGTGGACGATCCGCAGTTTATCCGCGCGCTCGACGAGTTCGAGAAGCTGGGGATCGAAGAGGGCGACACTTTCCGCATGCAGCCCTGCATGTCTCCGGTCTGGGATACGGCATACGCGCTGTTTGCCCTGGGTGAGGCGGGGGTTCCGGCAAGCGATCCGCGGCTGGTGAAGTGTGCCGAATGGATCCTGCAAAAGCAGGTGCGCAAGCCCGGAGACTGGAAGATCAAGAATCCGAAAGGCGAACCGGGCGGCTGGTACTTCGAGTTCAACAACGAGTTCTATCCCGACGTGGACGACAGCGCCATGGTCTGCCTGGCGCTGAGCCGGGTCGAGCATCCGAACGGGCGCTATCAGGTCGAGTCCGTGCAGCGGGCGATTGATTGGATCTTGTCGATGCAGTGCAAGGACGGAGGCTGGGCTTCGTTCGACAAAGATAACGACCGCATGGTGTTCCAGTACGTGCCCTTCGCCGATCACAACGCCATGCTTGATCCCGCAACCGTTGACATCACGGGCCGCATCCTCGAGTGTCTTGCGACCTATGGATACGACCAGAACCATCCGGCGGTGAAGCGGGCGATCAAGTTTATTCGTAAAGAGCAGGAGCCGGACGGAAGCTGGTTCGGACGCTGGGGCGTGAACTACATCTACGGCACGATGCAGGTGTTGCGCGGTTTGGAAGCGATGGCCGTGGATCGCAACGAACCCATGATCCAGCAGGCGGCGGAGTGGCTGCGATCGGTGCAGAACGCCGATGGGGGCTGGGGCGAGACGGTGGGGTCCTACGACGATCCGAATCTTCGCGGGCAAGGCGACAGCACGGCTTCGCAGACTGCGTGGGCAATCATGGGACTGCTGGCCGTCGGCGACACGCGCAGCGAATGCGTGGCCCGCGGCATGGCATATCTTCTGCGCACGCAAAACAAAGACGGTTCCTGGGACGAGCTTCTCTACACTGGAACCGGCTTCCCGCGCGTGTTCTATCTGATGTACCACCTGTACCGCGAGTATTTCCCGCTGATCGCGCTCACGACCTACTCGAAGGTGATGGCGGAGAAGAGTACAAACTAGTTCCCAGTTCCCGGTTCTCAGTTCTCAGAGTAAGCGGTGAACTGAGAACTGAGAACTGAGAACTGGGTTTGAAAGCTTTTGTCACCGGCGCCACGGGATTTCTGGGCAGTCATGTTGCGCGCGTTCTGGCGGAACAGGGAGCCGAGTTGCGGCTGCTGGTGCGGCCTACGAGCGACCTGCACAACATTGACGGCCTCAAGGCCGATCGGGTCGAGGGCGACCTGCGCGACGGAGCCTCGATTACGAAGGCGCTTTCCGGATGCGATGTAGTATTTCACGTTGCGGCGGACTACCGGCTGTGGGTGCGCGATCCCGACGAGATGTATCGCTCGAATGTCGAGGGCACGCGTTCCTTGCTTGAAGCTGCGCGGAAACAAGGCGTGCGGCGCGTGGTGTACACGTCGAGTGTGGCGACCATGGGCTTCACGTCGAAAAATGACGGGAACTTAGCGGATGAACAAAGCCCGGTCGGCATCGCGGACATGATCGGGCACTATAAGCGTTCGAAGTTTATGGCGGAGCAGGTGGCAGTCGATGCCGCGAGATCTGGAGTCGATGTGGTGATAGTGAATCCCACGACGCCGATCGGCGAGCGCGATATCAAACCGACTCCGACCGGCAGAATAGTAGTGGATTTTTTGAAGCGGAAATTCCCGGCGTACGTGGAAACGGGTTTGAACCTGGTGGATGCGACCGAGTGCGCCCGCGGTCATGTCCAGGCGCTTGAGAAGGGAAGATCAGGCGAGCGCTACATCCTGGGCGGAGAGAATCTTACGCTGAAGCAGATTCTGGACCGACTGGCCGCGATCACGAGCTTGCCGTCGCCGACCGTGAAGCTGCCTTACATTTTTGCGCTGGCGGCTGGAGTCGTGGACGAGATGGTGGCAGGCCGGCTCCTGGGCCGGGAGCCGCGCGCGACGATCGACGCCGTGCGCATGGGACGCAAGATGATGTTTGTGAGTTCGGCGAAAGCGGAACGGGAACTGGGCTGGCGGACGGTTCCGGTCGATGGGGCCTTGCGCCGGTCGGTGGACTGGTTCCGTGACAACGGATATGCCTAGGATCGCCATCATCGCCGCCATGGAGCGGGAGGTGCGACCGCTGATCCGAGGCTGGAAGGTCAGGACGATGGAGCACGGCGGGCGACAATATCGTCTTTTTGAAAATGGAGAGGCAGCCCTGCTCTGCGGCGGAATTGGAGCCGAAGCCGCACGCCGCGCTACCGAAGCTTTGATTCAGGAAGTTAAACCGGCGCGGGTGATCTCAGTCGGTTTTGCCGGAGCGCTGGATGGCTCGCTGCAGGTGGGCCATGTTCTTGAGCCGCGCACGGTGATCAATGCTGCCGACGGCGCCCGAACCGAAGTCGGCTCGGGTGAGGGAATTTTAGTAAGTTCCGCGACCGTGGCCGGCAAGGAGCAGAAAATTCGATTCAGCAAAGCTTATGGCGCGAGTGCGGTGGACATGGAAGCCGCAGCCGTGGCCTTAGGAGCGCAGGCGCGGGGAGTGGAGTTCGGAGCTTTGAAAGCCATCTCCGATGCCGCCGATTTCAGCTTGCCGGCGATGGACCGCTTTGTGGCGGACGTCGGGAGTTTTCACTCTGTCAGGTTTGCATGCCATGTAGCGCTGCGCCCGTGGCTGTGGGGGACGACCATTGCGCTGGCGCGGAACAGTTCCAAGGCAAGCCGCGCTCTTTGCGGCGCGCTCGTGAGCTACCTCGATCGTGAGACTCTCAGTCGTCAAACTTTGCCTGGTGAGTCTTTGGTGGCCGAATCGAAGCAATAGGGGAAACAATAGGGTCTGCTATGGCAATTACTCGGTCATTGACGTTGGCCGTTGAAAGCGAAAGGCGCGAGATTCCTTCCACGATGAGGGCCGCCGTATATCGCGGTGTGAACGACGTGCGCATGGAAGAAGTGCCTGTCCCTGAAATCGGACCCGGAGAGATTCTGGTCCGAGTCCACACGTGCGGGATCTGCGGCACCGATCTTAAGAAGATCGCTAGCGGCTCCCACTCCGCGCCGCTTATTTTTGGTCACGAAACTTCGGGTGTTGTCGCGAAAGTCGGGGAAGGCGTTCGCAAGTTCACCGTCGGCGAACGGGTTGTTGTGTTTCACCACATCCCCTGTGGAGAATGTTATTACTGCCGCCACAAAACCTTCGCCCAGTGTGCCAGCTACAAGAAAGTTGGCTGCACGGCTGGGTTCGAGCCGTCGGGTGGAGGATTTGCGGAATACGTCCGGGTGATGGACTGGATTGTCGAGAAGGGAACGGTGCGCATCCCCGACGGCATCAGTTTTGAGCAGGCATGTTTTATCGAACCGGTGAATACCTGCATCAAAGGTATTGAGACCCTTCGTCTGCAAGCGGAGGAGACCGTGCTGGTGATTGGGCAGGGTCCAATTGGTCTGATACTTGCGACTCTGGCGAAGCGGGCGGGGACTCGGGTGATTACTTCCGATTTGTATCCGGCGAGGCTTACAATAGCGAATAGCTTCGGCCTAAAACTGACTATTGACGCTTCCAAGGCTGACGCCGGAGAAACGGTGCGCGGAATGACGGAAGGGCGCGGGGCTGACGCTGTGATTTTGGCAGTCGGTGGGAGCGGCCTGATCCGGCTTGCCATGGATGCGACGCGTCCGGGAGGCCGCGTGTTGCTGTTTGCGCAGACAGTGCGGGGCGAGGCCATGATTGATCCGGCGGCAGTGTGCGTGGACGAAAAGGCTTTGCTGGGATCCTACAGTGCATCGGTTGAATTGCAGGAGGAATCAGTGCGGTTTGTCATGAACCGTGAAATGGATCTGGAACGGCTGATCAGCCACCGTTTCCCGCTGCAAAGCGGTGTGGAAGCGCTGAACCTGGCTGCCCATCCTCGACCGGACTCGATGAAGATCGTCATCCAGCCGGGCAGCGCGTGGGAAGGACATCAACTGTGAATGGCAAGATGACGGCGGCCGTCCTCTACGGCAAAGAAGACATCAAGATTGAAAGGGTGCCGATCCCGCGTGTGGGTGACGGCGAAGTTCTGGTCAAGGTCCACGTCGCGCTCACCTGCGGCACCGATTTGAAGGTGTATCAGCGGGGCTATCATGCCCGCATGATTGTGCCGCCCGCATTGTTCGGGCATGAACTGGCCGGCACGGTCGAGGAAGTCGGGGAGGGCGTGCGCGGCTTCAAGAAGGGCATGCGCGTGGTTGCGCTCAACTCCGCTCCCTGCGGCATGTGCTTCTATTGCTCCAAGCACCAGTTAAACCTCTGCGAAGATCTGCTGTTCAACAATGGCGCTTACGCCGAGTACATCCGGATTCCGCGGCGCATTGTGGAAGGCAATATGCTCGTCGTGCCTTCGAATGTCAGCTTCGAGGATGCCGCGATGACCGAGCCGCTGGCCTGCGTTCTCCGTGGCCTGCATGAAACGGGCGTCGAGATCGGCGACACCGTGGCGGTCATTGGCGGCGGACCGATCGGTCTGATGTTTGTGCAGGTGGCCAAAGCCATCGGCTGCAACGTGATTGCGGTCGTCAAGCGCGATTCGCAGGTCTCTCTGGCGCGCAAGAAGGGTGCGCACGAGGTGGTGCAGATTACAAAGGTGAACGATCCGGTAGAGGCGGTGCGCGAGTTAACTCCGGAGCGGCGCGGCGCCGATGTGGCGATCGAAGCCGTAGGCCGCCCGGAAGCCTGGGAGTGGGCCGTGCAGATGGTTCGCAAGGGCGGTACGGTCAACTTCTTCGGCGGGTGTGCTGCGGGAACCAAGGTGCAGTTAGATACCAACCGCTTGCACTACTCGGAAATCACTTTGAAGGCGACTTTCCATCACACCCCGGAGACGGTGCGCCGGGCCTTCGGTCTGATTGCCGAGAAGAAAGTTTGCGGCAACGACTACATTACCGGCGAAGCTCCGCTTTCGCGTTTGCAAGATGTGCTGCGCCACATGCTGAACCGCAACGGAGATATCAAGACTGCGATTATCCCGGGTCACTAGCGCGGGAGTGGCGCCATGAATCATGCGATGGAGGGACGGGCGTCTCGCCCGTCCAGCCGGGCGGGGACGCCCGGCGCTCCACGAGCAAGCTGTATCCTCTGTGGTTAAGAATTCTTGATGATAACTGCTACCAGCCATCCCCCGACTGCGCCGCTCGCCTCCGCTTGGAGTGCGTTGCCGCCGGAGTACGCCATCCCCGATCATGCGCCTTCGGAAGCCGAAGCGCGCGAATATTGCCGCCGCCTGGCGCGCTCGCATTACGAGAATTTTTCAGTCGCCTCATGGTTTCTTCCGGCGCAACTGCGTCAGCACTTCTTCAACGTCTATGCGTATTGCCGCATCGCGGACGATCTGGGTGACGAGGTGGGTGACACCGCCGCCTCTCTGCAGTTACTCGATCAGTGGGAGACGGAGTTAAACGCGTGCTATGCCGGTCATCCGCGGCATCCCGTGTTTGTCGCGCTCGCCGGGACCGTGCGCAAGTTTGAAATTCCGAAACATGAATTCTCGGATTTGCTGACCGCATTCCGGCAGGACCAAAGTATCCGCCGCTACGAAACCTTCAACGATCTGCTGGGCTATTGCCGGTATTCGGCGAATCCGGTCGGCCACCTGGTGCTGTACCTTTGCGGATGCCGCGATTCCGAGCGCCAGTTGCTTTCCGATTACACCTGCACCGCGTTACAACTCGCGAACTTCTGGCAGGACGTGAGCGCGGACTTTGCCAAAGGACGAATTTATCTTCCGCTCGAAGACCTGCGCCGCTTCGGGGTTCGCGAAGATGCAATACGTGACGGCGAAAACACTTCCGCGTTCCGCGAAATGATCAAGTTTGAAGTCGAACGCGCGCGGGAATGGTTCACGCAAGGACTGCCCCTGATCGCGAAAGTCGACCGCGCTTTAGCCACCGACATCGAACTTTTCAGCCGCGGCGGGCAGGAAATTCTGAACGCAATCGAGCGCCAACATTACGCGGTGCTGGGCAGGCGTCCCGCAATTTCCAAAGCCCGGAAGCTGGCCCTGGTCGCTCGGGCCGCGTTGGGGAAGTTGCGATGAGCACCGTCGTGGGAAATGCGCCCGTGCAGTTTGCGCCCACCGCTTCGCAGCTCGATATGGCGTACTCCGTCTGCCGGAGTATCGCGCGCTCAGCTGCCAAGAATTTCTACTACGGGTTTGTGGTGCTTCCACTGCGGAAACGCAATGCGCTGAGCGCAGTGTATGCCTTCATGCGGCGCTGCGACGACATCACTGACGACAACGCGCTAAGCACCGATGAGCGTCACAACAAGCTGGCAGAATGGCTGAATCAGGTCCACCGCGCGTTGGCGGCACAGCCAACGGACGATCCGGTGCTGCTGGCGCTGACCGATGCGCAGCGCGCTTACCAGATCCCGATTGGCCTTCTCGACCAGCTCGCCTTCGGTACGGCTGCGGATCTCGATTACGCCCAACTTGAGCCCTCCGCCGCGGCGCCGCTGGTCGCGCGTTACCAGACTTTCGAAGAGTTGCGCCAGTATTGCTACGGTGTGGCATCGGTTGTTGGTCTGGTGTGCATCAGGATCTTCGGGTATCGCGATCCCGCCGCTGAGCCGCTTGCCGAACGCTGCGGCCTGGCATTTCAGCTTACAAATATTATTCGCGACGTCAAAGAAGATGTGGCCATGGGCAGGGTTTATCTTCCGCAGGAGGACCTGGCGCAGTGCGGCCTCTCTGCCGCCGATCTGGCCGCGCCGAATATTGATGTTGCCCGCATCCGTCCGCTCCTGGCGATGGAGGCCGACCGCGCTCGCGACTGCTACCGCGCCGGAGAAGAGCTGATCCCGCTGGTGAATGAAGACAGTCAACCCGCCCTGTGGGTACTGATCGCCATTTATCGCCGGCTGCTCGAAAAGATTGCTTCGAACCAGTACGACGTCTTCAGTGAGCGCGTCCGATTGACGGTTCCCGAAAAGCTCTCGGTCCTCGGAAAAGGAATCCTGAAGCGTCTGCTGTGATGCCGCCCTCGATCTATCCTGATACGACACATCCTCCTACAGTCGCTATCGCCGGAGGCGGGTTGGCCGGCCTCGCCGCTGGATGCGCCCTGGCCGAAGCCGGTTTTCGCGTGACCCTGTTTGAGCGCCGCCCCTATCTCGGCGGGCGCGCCTCTTCCTATCAGCATCCCGGCACCGGCGAAATTGTCGACAATTGCCAGCATGTGTTGCTCGGCTGCTGCACCAACCTGCTCGATTTCTATCGGCGCGCGGGAGTTCAGGACAAAATTCGCTGGTATAAAAAGCTGACGTTCCTCGAGCCCGGCGGGCGCGCATCCGTGATCGCCCCATCAGCGCTGCCTGCTCCGCTGCATACCGCGCTGGCATTTCTCCGGGCCGACTGTTTGAGTTTTCGCGACAAACTGGCCATCAGCCGCGCCATGGCGGCGCTTGCTCCTTCCATTCCGCCGGATCGGGGTGAGTCGTTCCTCGACTGGCTCAAACGCCACCGGCAAACCGAGCCAGCCATCGAGCGTTTCTGGAAGACAATCCTGGTCAGCGCCTTGAACGAAGATCTCGATCAGGTTTCGGTCACATACGCGGCCCAGGTGGTGCGCGAGTCGTTTCTTAAATCGGCCGCTGCCGGGCGCATGGGAATTCCAACCGTACCGCTCACCGACCTGTACAACACAACCGGAGAATACATCCGCGCCCGTGGTGGGGAGATCCAGTTTCGTGCCGGCGTTGAGTCGTTTCGAGCGGAAACCTCCGAGGTAAGTGTGACGACGAACGGCCAGGAACAGAAATTCGACTATCTGGTTCTGGCTGTCCCTTTTGATGTTCTGGGGCGCATGTTGCCTGATACTCCGTCCGCCGCGCCTTTGGCCGCGGCACTCGGCCGGTTCTCGACGTCGCCGATCACCGGCATCCATCTCTGGTTCGATCGTCAAATCAGCGACCTCGATCACGCCGTTCTGCTCGACCGCACCATCCAGTGGATGTTTCACAAATCGCGGCTCATCGCAGTTCGCGAGAAGGAAGCTCGCGAGAACCAAGCTCGGGATAACGCCAACGGCAACGGCAGCTACGTTGAGCTGGTGGTAAGCTGCTCCCGGAGCCTGGTGGAAAAGTCGAAGCCAGAGATCGTGGACATGGCGCTGAAAGAAGCGCAAGAATTTTTCCCCCGTGCTCGCGCAGCGAAACTGCTGAAATCGACCGTGATCAAGGAAGTCAATGCGACGTACTCTCCGCGCCCGGGAAGCGACGAATTTCGGCCCAAGCCCGAGACGGCATGGCCGCGCGTCTTTCTGGCCGGCGATTGGACCGCGACCGGCTGGCCCGCCACCATGGAGGGCGCGGTTCGCAGCGGCTATCTTGCGGCGGAAGCATTGGCGCGGTTTGCGGGCGGCAAAAGCGCGAGCTTTCTCGTCGCCGATCTGGCCCCGCGTGGCTTGATGAGGCTGTTTGGATGAGATTTGCTTCGACGACTTCAATTACTTTGGTTTCCAATCCTGCGTTACCTTGATGCCACTCTCAAGAATTCTCGCTCGACATACGATCTTATAAACATGCCTAAGCCTACCGGCGTAGCCAAGGATCGCCGCCGTAGTCCGCGATTCAGCTGCGACGGTCACGCGAAGATCAGTCGCCTTCCATCAGACGGCATCTCTCTTCCGGGGAAAATCCTCGACCTGAGCCTCCACGGATGCCGCGTCGATACCACGCTGCCGATTAATTGCGGTGGGCGAGTTGAAATCGTCGCGCGCGTCAATGCTGCTTCGTTCCGGGTCGTGGGTGATGTGAAGGCGATTCGGGGACGCTCCGAAGCTTGCATAGAGTTCATTCACTTGAGTGCTGGCGCAAAAGAAATGCTCGCGGACCTGGTCGCAGAGTTGGCGAGGTTGCAGGCGGTCCTGAACGACCTGCAGTCTGCCTGCCGCGATATGGATCCGGAGGCGTTCCGCAGGCAAGTGGATTACCGAAGACTTCAAGCGGCGATGTTGAGCGAGCGCTTTCCTTTTCTGGGGACAATTCTGCCCGCGGAGAGCTCGGAACCGGACCAGGTTGCATCCGCTGGCAAGGAATCGAGCAAGGAAGGGCAGCCGCTTTTGATTCCCGACGATTTACTCGATTAGCGCAACTCAGACCGCCATCAGCACTACGCCACCTGCGACCAGCAACGCCGCAATCCAACGCCGGCGCCCCACGCGTTCGTGCAGGAATATGCGTGCGGCTACAGCGTTGGCCACAAAGGTGAGCGAGGCCGAAGCGGGCACGACCAAGCTGAGGTTTCCCCACGAAAGGCCAAAGAGCAGGCTGTAGAACGCGACCCCCATCGCCATCAAGCCGAGAGCAAACGTGGGCGTTGCAAGCACGCGCCCAACCACCGCCAGCACCCCGCGCCGCTTCCAGAGTTCACCGACGTGGCCAACTCGTTTCATGGAGTAGGAAAGCAGCACGTCTCCGGTGGTCGAGGCCAGAATGATGAGCCCAATCGCGGCCCAGGCGTAGATGTCTTTCATGACTCCACCTCTTGCGAAACGGCATCGCGTGAAACCTCGGGGGAATGTTCGTGGTGGTGACCGGGCGTAAGCGACGGTCCGGCGGCTACAAAGCCCACGCCGGCAGCGATCAGCGCTATTCCAAGCCAGCGCGTCGGCGAGATTTCTTCATGAAGACGGAAGTGACCAATCAAAGCGACGAGCACATATGCGAGCGACGTGGCGGGCAGCACATACGTGAGGTCAGCCCACGAGAGCGCGGACATGTAACAGGCGAAAAACGCCAGCAGTAACAGGATTCCCGCCGCAACCCATGGATGGAGGATGGCCAGCAGCAGACCGGAAAGGTTGTGCAGGGAAGAGCCGCCGAGTTCTTTCATGCCGCGAGCCAACAGGGAATCGCCCGCCGTGCTGAATACGGTGATTCCCGCCAGGACGAGGTATTTTCGAAATGTCACTTCGGGTCCAACTCCGGTGTCGAATCCAAACTTGTCGATGGAGAGCCGGGCGTCCCCGCCCGGCCGGACCCTTCGACTTCGCTCAGGGCAGGCTCGCGAGACGCCCGTCCCTCCCCTAGGCTTTGGCCGGTTCCGGGGCAGGCGCTTCTTCCTTGCGGTTATCCTTGACCCACTTGTGGCGCTGCGCGCGCAGTTTAAGGAAGGTCCGCGCTTCCTTGTACAAGCGCTTGCGTTCGGAGTTGTCGAACATCGCTTTCCTCAAAATCCGGTACGCGGCCTTGGGGCGGAAATAATACGCATCGTAGAAGTGATGGACTGCCTCCAGAATTTCCGCGGCGGGCAGGCCCGGATACTCAATCTGCACCATCTGGTGACCACCATCGTCCACCATTTTGGTGTCGCTGGTCATGAAGCCATTCTTTATCGCGGATTCGTGCAGTTCAGTTCCAGGGTAGGCATGCGCCACCGAAACCTGAATCGTCTCCACGTCGAGTTCCTTGGCGAAGTTGATCGTGTTCTTGATGGTCTCGCGAGTTTCTCCCGGCAGGCCGAGGATGAAATCTCCGTGCACCACCAGTCCCAGCTTGTGGCAATCCTTGGTGAACTGGCGGGCGCGCTCGATGGTCGCGCCTTTCTTGATGTTCTTCAGAATCTGCTGATCGCCCGATTCGTAGCCCAC
>Ga0187865_1001492_pt1 | contig 26699 bp, 18 predicted proteins | sample June2016WEW_11_1_2_FD_132989 | JGI IMG/M metagenome (GOLD analysis project Ga0187865, IMG submission 132989) | Peatland microbial communities from SPRUCE experiment site at the Marcell Experimental Forest, Minnesota, USA - June2016WEW_11_100 | ecosystem: Environmental > Terrestrial > Soil >...
CGGACGCCGCGGTGCGTGACGGATGAGCTTCACCGCCCTGTTCATCCGGCGGCCGGTCATGACGACGCTGCTCATGATCGGCATCCTCGTGTTCGGTATCGTCGCCTACGTGGGGCTGCCGGTCAGCGACCTGCCGACGGTGGACTATCCGACGATCAACGTGAGCGCCAGCCTGTCTGGGGCGAGCCCCGAGACGATGGCGGCCACGGTGGCGACCCCGCTCGAAAAGGCGTTCTCCGCGATCGCCGGCATCGACAACATCACCTCGACCAGCACGCTCGGCTCCACGCAGATCACGCTCCAGTTCTCGCTCGACCGCAACGTGGACGCGGCCGCCCAGGACGTCAACGCGGCCATCTCGCAGACGCTGGTCCAGCTGCCGTCCAACATCATCCCTCCGTCCTATCGGAAGCAGAACCCGGCGGCCGCACCGATCCTGATGTTCGCGCTCACCTCCAGCGTGCTGTCGCTGCCTGCGCTCGACGAGTACGCCGAGACCACCATCGCGCAACGCCTCTCGATGGTCGACGGCGTGGCGCAGGTCTCGGTGTACGGCTCCGCGAAGTACGCGGTGCGGATCCAGCTCGACCCGGACAAGCTCGCGACCCGCGGCCTCAGTATCGGCCAGGTCGCGGCGGCCGTGCGTTCGGAGAACGTGCTGATCCCCACCGGCGTGCTGTATGGCCGTGACCAGACGCTCACGATCCAGGCCACGGGCCAGCTGCCCAACGCCGCCGCGTTCCGCCGGCTGGTCGTGGCGTTCCGCCACGGCGCCCCGATCCACCTCGAAGAACTCGGCAGCGTGTTCGACGACGTGCAGAACAACAAGTCGGCGGCGTGGTACAACAACGACCGTTCCATCGTGCTGGCCGTCCAGCGCCAGCCCGGCACCAACACGGTCGCGGTCGCGACGGCCGTCAAGGCCGCCATGGCGGAGATCACGCCGGATCTGCCCTCCTCGGTCAAGGTGAACGTCCGTTACGACCGGTCCGTGTCCATCGAGAGCGCCGTCCATGACGTGAAGTTCTCGCTGGTGCTGGCGCTGGCGCTGGTCGTGCTGGTGATCTTCCTGTTCCTGCGCAGCGTCGTGGCGACGTTCATCCCCAGCCTGACGCTGCCGATGTCCATCGTGGGCACCTTCTCGGTCATGGCGGCGCTCGACTTCAGCCTGGACAACCTGTCGCTGATGGCGCTGACGCTGGCGGTGGGCTTCGTGGTGGACGACGCGATCGTGATGCTCGAGAACATCTTCCGCCATCTCGAGATGGGCAAAGCGCCGCTCCAGGCCGCGCTGGATGGCGCCAAGGAAATCAGCTTCACGATCCTCTCGATGACGCTGTCGCTCGCGGCGGTGTTCATTCCCCTCGTCTTCATGGGCGGCATCATCGGGCGGCTGTTCCGGGAGTTCGCCATCACGATCGGCGCCTCGATCCTGGTGTCCGGCTTCGTGTCGCTGACCCTCACGCCCATGCTGTGCAGCCGGTTCCTCAAGGGGCAGCGGGACGTCAAGCACGGGCGCTGGTTCCTCACGACCGAGCGAGGCTACGAGCGCACGGCCGCAGCCTACGAACGGAGTCTCGGCTGGGTGATGCGGCACCGCCCGCTGACGCTGGTGTTCTCGGCGATCGTCCTGGTGCTCACGGGCGTCCTGTTCGAGGCCGTCCCGAAAGGCCTGTTCCCGAGCGACGACACCGGCCTCCTGCAGGGGACGACGGAGGCAGCGCAGGGCACCTCGTTCGACGAGATGGTGCGGTTGCAGCTGCGGGCGGCGGCGCTGCTCGCCAGGGACACCAACGTCGCGGGGTTCATGTCGTCGGCGGGCTCGGGCATGGGCAGCTCGACCAACCAGGGCTCGTTCTTCATCGCCCTCAAGCCGGCGGGCCACCGGCCGACGGCGGACCAGATGGTGGCCGAGCTGTCGCGACGCCTGTCGGGCATCCCGGGCCTCAACGTCTTCATCCAGAACCCGCCGTCCATCCGCATCGGCGGCCGCGGCTCCAAGAGCCTGTACCAGTTCACGCTCCAGGGCCCCGACGTCACGGCGCTGTTCGCCGGCTCGGTGCAGCTCCTGGCCAGGCTCCGCACGCTGCCCCAGATCACCGCGGTGACCAGCGATCTCCAGAACGCGAATCCACTGGTGACCGTGCTCATCGACCGGGCCCGGGCCACCGTGGCCGGGGTCACGCCGATGGCGATCGAGCAGGCGCTGGCCAACGCGTACAACGAGCAGCAGGCCTCGACCATCTACACCAGCACCAACGAGTACTGGGTGGTGCTGGAGCTGTTGCCGAGAGCCCAACTCGACGCCAGCGCGCTCGCCCGGCTCTGGGTCACGGGGTCGGGCGGGCGCCTCGTGCCGCTGGCGGACGTCGCCACGTTCCAGAGCGGCGTGGGCCCGGTCAGCATCAACCATTCGGGCCAACTGCCCTCGGTGACGATCTCCTTCAATCTGGCGCCCGGCGTCTCGCTCGGCACCGCCGTGACCGAGGTGAGCCGCATCGCCAACCAGACCCTGGCGGGCACGATCTCGACCGCGTTCGCGGGCACCGCCCAGGCCTTCCAGGCCTCGCAGCAGGGGCTCGGCATCCTGCTGCTCATCACGGTATTCGTGATCTACATCATCCTCGGCATCCTGTACGAGAGCTTCGTCCACCCCGTGACGATCCTCAGCGGGCTGCCGTTCGCCGCCTTCGGCGCGCTGCTGGCGCTGTGGCTCACGGGCACCGAGCTGGGCGTGTACGGGTACGTCGGTGTGATCATGCTGATCGGGATCGTCAAGAAGAACGCCATCATGATGATCGACTTCGCGGTCGAGGCCGAGCGCGCGGGGCACACGACGCCTGCGGAAGCGATCGTGCACGCGGCGCGGGTGCGGTTCCGTCCCATCATGATGACCAGCGTCTCGGCCGTCGTCGGGACGCTGCCGATCGCGATCGGTGTCGGGGCCAGCGCCGCCTCGCGCCGGCCGCTCGGCATCGCCGTCGTCGGCGGGCTGGCCTTCTCGCAGATCGTCACGCTGTACGTCACGCCCGTCTTCTACACCTACCTCGACGACCTCCAGACCTGGCTCGCCGCGCTGCCCGCGCGGTGGCCGTGGATGCGGCGCGAGGCGGCCGCGCTCGGCACCGGGGACTGAGCGATGAACTTCACCGGCCTGTTCATCCGCCGTCCGATCATGACCACCCTGGTCATGGTCGGGGTGCTGTTCTTCGGCATCGTCGCCTACCGGCAGCTGCCGGTGAGCGACCTGCCCAACGTGGACTTCCCCACCATCACCGTGACTGCAGCGCTGCCGGGCGCGAGCCCGGCGACGATGGCGGCCACCGTGGCGACGCCGCTCGAGAAGCAGTTCTCGACCATCGCCGGCATCGACAACATGACGTCCACGTCGAGCCTGGGGCAGACGCAGATCGTCATCCAGTTCTCCCTCGACCGCGACGTGGACGCGGCGGCGCAGGACGTGCAGGCCGCCATCACGCAGACGCTGCGCGGCCTGCCGCAGGGCATCACGCCACCCTCGTACCAGAAGACCAACCCCGCCGACGCGCCGATCCTGACGCTGGCGCTCACGTCGGACGTGCTCCCGCTCTCGGCGCTCGACGAGTTCGGCGAGACCACGATCGCGCAGCGGCTCTCGATGGTCGGCGGCGTCGCGCAGGTGCTGGTGTTCGGCGCGCAGAAGTATGCCGTGCGCATCCAGCTCGACCCCTCGCAGCTGGCCTCGCGCAACCTCGCGCTCGAGGACGTGGTGACCGCCGTCAGCAGCCAGAACGTGAACCTGCCGACGGGCGTGCTGTGGGGGCCCAAGACGGCGCTCACCGTCCAGGCCACCGGGCAGCTCGGCGATGCCAGCGCCTTCAACGACCTGGTCGTGGCCTACCGCAACGGCGGGCCGGTGTATCTGCGCGAGCTGGGCCGCGTCACCGACGACGTCCAGAACAACAAGACCGCGAGCTGGTACAACGGCGCCCGGGCCATCGTGCTGGAAATCCAGCGCCAGCCGGGGACCAACACCGTCGCGGTGGCGAGCCGCATCCGGGCCGCGCTCGTGAAGGTCCAGCGCGAGATCCCGCCCACCGTCCGCGTCCAGACGCTGTTCGACCGCTCCATCAGCATCCAGGCGTCGGTGCACGACGTGACGTTCACCCTGGAGCTCACGCTGGCGCTCGTCGTGATGGTGATCTTCCTGTTCCTGCGCAACCTGTCGGCCACGGTCATCCCCAGCCTCGCCCTCCCGATGTCCATCATCGGGACGTTCTCGATCATGTACCTGCTGGGCTACAGCCTGGACAACCTCTCCCTCATGGCCCTCACGCTGGCCGTCGGGTTCGTGGTGGACGACGCGATCGTCATGCTCGAGAACATCGTGCGCCACCTCGAGATGGGGAAACCGCGGCTGCAGGCCGCGATGGACGGCGCCGCCGAGGTGGGCTTCACCATCGTCTCCATGACGCTGTCGCTGGCGGCCGTGTTCATCCCGATCCTGTTCATGGGCGGGATCATCGGCAAGCTGTTCCACGAGTTCGCGGTCACGATCGGCGTGTCCATCCTGGTGTCCGGGTTCGTGTCGCTGACGCTCACCCCCATGCTGTGCAGCCGCTTCCTGCGCTCCGACCACGGCCGGAAGCACGGCCGGCTGTACGTGGTGAGCGAGCGCGTCTACGACCGCTCGGTCGGCGCCTACACGCGCAGCCTGGCCTGGGTCATGCAGCACCGGTTCGGCGCGCTGATGTTCTCGCTGGTCACGCTGGCCGCCACGGCGTGGCTGTTCTGGGTCATCCCGAAGGGGCTCTTCCCGACCGACGATACGGGCCAGCTGCTGGCCACCACCGAGGCGGCCGAGGGCGTGTCGTTCGACGCGCTGTCGCAACGGCAGCAGGAGGTCGCCGCCCTGGTGGCGAAGGATCCCGACGTGCTCGCCATCACCTCGGCGGTGGGGTCCACCGCCGCGGCCAACCAGGGGCTGCTCACGATCGACCTCAAGCCGATTTCCGAGCGCCGACGCAGCGCCGACCAGATCGGGCGTGCCCTCGCGTTGGCGACGCTCGCCGTGCCGGACGTCACGGTCTACGTCGAGAACCCGCCCGCGATCTCGATCGGAGGGCTGGCCTCCAAGAGCCTGTACCAGTACACGCTCCAGACCGGCGACATCACCGTGCTGGACGCCGCCGCGCGCGCGCTCGAGGCCCGGCTGCGGCAGCTGCCGATGCTGACCGACGTGACGAGCGACCTGCTGATCGCCAATCCGCAGGTGACCGTGGACATCGACCGGGAGCATGCCGGGCAGCTCGGCGTCTCGGCCACCGAGATCGAGAACACCCTGTACGACGCGTTCGGCCAGCGCCAGGTGTCCACGATCTACACGCCGACCAACGAATACTGGGTCGTGATGGAGCTGCTGCCGCAGTTCCAGCGGGACGTGGCGTCGCTGGGCTCGCTGTGGGTCCGGTCGGCCAACGGGCCCACGGTCCCGCTCAGCGCCGTCGCCGCGTTCCGCGCCGGGGTCGGGCCCGTCACGGTCAACCACGCGGGGCAGCTGCCGTCGGTCACGATCTCGTTCAACCTCGCGGCGGGCGTGTCGTTGGGCACCGCATTGAGCGCCGTGGCGGCGGCGGCGCACGAGGTGCTGCCGTCCTCCGTGTCGGCCGCCTTCTCGGGGACGGCGGAGGCGTTTCTCAGCACGCAGCAGGGCCTCGCGCTGCTGCTGGTGCTGGCGGTGTTCGTGATCTACGTGATCCTCGGGGTGTTGTACGAGAGCTTCATCCACCCGATCACCATTCTGACCGGCCTGCCGTTCGCCGCGTTCGGAGCGCTGGTGACGCTGCTGCTGTGGGGACTCGACCTGGACGTGTACGGCTTCGTGGGGATCATCATGCTCATCGGCATCGTGGAGAAGAACGCCATCATGATGATCGACTTCGCGCTCGAGGCGCAGCGCGGAGGCGGCACGACGCCGGAGAAGGCGATTCTCGAGGCGGCGCGGGTGCGGTTCCGGCCCATCATGATGACGACGATGGCGGCGCTGATGGCGGCGATCCCGATTGCGGTCGGCTGGGGGGCCGGCGCCGCGACGCGCCGGCCGCTGGGCGTGGCCGTGGTGGGCGGGCTCGCCTTCTCGCAGCTCGTGACGCTGTACGTCACTCCGGTGTTCTACACCTACCTGGACGAGCTGCAGAGCTGGTTCGGGCGGCCGCGGAAGGCGAAAGCCGGCGTCCTGGCCGCGAATCCGGTGCCGGTGGCGACCGACTGAGCCGCTGACCCGTCTGCGGAATGGAGGATGGGTCCGCTTCCCGTGGGTCATGAGGCTGGTCATGGCGCTCTGGCGTCCGGCTTCCGCGCTGCCGCCAAGCAGGCGACGCTCGACGACCAGATTGGAGCTTTCGATGAAAATGAAGAAGACGCTGTTGCTCGTGCTCTTCGCCCTGATCCCTATACAAGCGGCAGTGGCGGCTGAGGGCGGTTCGAACCCGGCTGCTCAGGCCGCCAGAAACAAAGCCGTTGCCCGGCGAGTGTTCGAGGAGATCTTCAACCAGGGGAAGTTCCAGGTTGCGGACGAAATCTACGCACCGGACTTCGTGAATCACATGCTGCACCGGAACGTCAATCTCCAAGAAGATCAAGCCGCGGTACACGCAGAGAAGCGGGCGTTTCCCGACCTTACGATGACCGTCGACATGATGGTCGCCGAGGGCGACTTGGTCACGGTGGTGTGGACCTTTCGGGGAACGCACACCGGTTCCGGATATGGTGGATTGCCTCCCACAGGTGCCAGGATCGAAGCGCGTGGCATCACCGTTTGGCGCATCGTCGACGGAAGAATCCGTGAAGAGTGGACATCGTTCGATCAACTGCGACCGTATCTCCAACTCGCCAGTCAGGTGAAGTGGAAGCTTCTTGGCCTGCTGTGTGTGGCAGGGTTTCTTGGGTGGGTGACATACAGAGCCATTCGAACGCTGTGGCGAAGACTCAGAGGAGGAAGGAATACAGCGTTGCCTGTGACGGCATCCTGAGCCCCGGGCGCAGTAACCGGCGGTTTCAGCGCCGGATCGTCAGGGAGTGTTTGCCGCCTGCTCCGCTCGTCAAGGAGTTGCCGGCTGCTTCATCCCGCTCGAGAAGAGCGTCCACGGCTGCGTCTGCATGTCGCGCAGCAGCCCTCTCATCCACCCGTACTCCGCATGCGCCGCGAGGAACGGCTCCGCCCGGAAGTCGGGCGCGCACGGATGTCCCATCGCGGCAGACAGCTCCATCCGCGATGCCATCTGAGCGTCGGTGACCTTCGCCTGCACGGTGCCGCCCGGGAAGAACTTGCCCCAGTCCCACTCGGGGATGCCGCGCGGCGAGTCGTCGGTCATCCCGCACAGCGAGCGCTCGGTCGGGCCCTGCCGCTTCTCGAACGCGTCGTAGGCATCCGCTTCCATCCGCCTGCCGATCGCGGCGTCGATCCTGCCCTTGTTCTCCGCCATGAGCTGTTCCCAGCGCGCGTGGCGCGCGTTCGGGGAGCTCGCGGGGTTGTGCACGTCGAAGTCGGTCTCGACCGCCGTGAGCTTCGGATCGACCGGGAAGTTGGAGCCGACGAAATACCCGTCCGCCGTTCGGCGCAGGCTCCATTCCTTCAGCCCCAGCTCGAACAGCGCGATCTCGCCGGTCTTGTTGTCGCCGATGAGCCAGTCGTTGGCGTAACCGCCGTTGTTCCGTTCGCGCATGATGCGCACGTAGTCGTCGATGCTGCCGCCGTACTGCAACGCCTTCCGCGCCCGGACGAACTCCGGCGTGCCGGCCGTGTCGAAACCCTGGAACCCGGTGATCGTCGTCTCGGTCACCAACAGGCCGTCCGAGTTGAGGCCGAAATCGTCGTCGCTCACGATGACGCCGGGCAGTCCGTCCATGATGATGCGGAAGCCGTGCAGCGGCTTGAGGTCGAAGATGATGTTCCACCGCTCGCCCGTGACGTAGTTGGTCCAGGCGTTGTGCCCCATCACGATGCGGCGATCGGCCGTGTAGCTGCCCGTCGCGACGAACGCGCTGCAATTGCCCGGAGCCTTGGTGGACGCCGCCCGGCCCTGCTGCTTCTCGAGCCATGGCACGTAGTAGGAAGGCAGCTCCTCGAGCGCGTTGAGGGCGACGATGTCCCAGCGATCGAGCGTCACCCCCTTCGACCGCGCCCCGGCGACGATGCCGTCCAGCTCCGCCTGGTATTCGCTGTCGATCCTGGGCCACAGGATCCGCTCGGCCGCGTCCCGGTAGAAGGCCCAATCGCGCCTGGTGGTCTCCTGCAGGAACGGCTTCACCACGCGCAGCAGGTCGGCGATCTCCGGCGCCAGCAGGGCGCCGTGCTGGAAGCCCAGGCGGTCGGGCGCGCCTTCGAGATGCACGTAGATCCAGCCGTTCTGCTCGAAACGGTACGCCCCGTCCAGCGGGTTGCCGTGCGACGCCTGGCGGCAGGCGGCGACCGCGAGGATGACCCCCGCGGCGACCAGCGTGGCAATCGTGCGTTTCATGTAGGCACCCCCCCCAAGGGCTTTCGAGCTACTCCGGCAGCGCCCGCAGCGCCTCGATCTCGCGCAGCATCCCGGCCACCATCGCCTCCACCACGACCCGCCCCTTCTCGCGGGTGGCGAGCGTGGCGTCACCCCAGACCCCACTCGGCGAGTAGGTCGTCCCCGGAACGCCCGGCCGGCGCGAGAGCGGCCCTTTGCCCTGCGGGTCGTCGTCCTTGACCGCCTTGGCCATGTCCACGCGGTCCGGATACATGTAGAGCATCATCGAGGTCTCGATCTCATCGGCGTGGGTGCCGCGCGCCTCCTGCCGCACGCTCGCCTCGGCCGCCTCTCCCACATGCAGGATGTCCGTGTAGGTGAACTGGATCCCCTCGGCGCGCAGGATGGCCGCGGCGGCCTCGAGGGGGCGCAGCGTGGAGACGCCGGTGTTCAGCACGTAGAACTTCCGCGGCCCGTAGTGCGCGAGGCTGTGCACGACGTCCACGATCAGATCGCGCGCCGTCTCGAGCCGCAGGTGCGTGGAGCCCGGGTAGTCCACGAAGGCGGGATAGAAGTTGTAGTTGATCGTCGGCGCCATGATCACGTTCGACGCGGCCAGGATGCGGCCTCGGAAGTACGTGGCGAGCCTGAAGTCGTTGTCGAGCCGCAGGTGCGGGCCGTGCTCCTTGGACTCGGCGCCGAGCGGGATCACGATCACCGCGTCGGGCGTGAGGACCTTCTCGGCCTCCATCCAGGTGAGGTCCCCGAGGACGATGCCGCGCGGCGTGGCGGACGCCGCCGCCTGGGCCCGCGCCGCCGGGGCGACCACCGCGAGGCAGAGGGCGAGGGTAACTCCGCAGCGAACGGCACGTAGGCGCATCGGACGGCTCCTGGGCGGGATGCCCGAAGATAGTGGCCCGGCTGGCCGGTCTCCCGGCGGCTCCCTCATTGGCACCGGCGGCCCTTGGACGGGCGATTGCCCGCGGCCAGAGCGGCTTGTTCGGTCATATAGGCCCCTGCGTTGCCTCTTCCGAACCCGCTGGTGCCGGGACAGAGGTAGACGTGGCTCGTAGCATCGACCCACACCTCACCCTCGTGACCCGCCGCCGGCGCAGCGTGCCTGGCCGCGCGCGCAGCACAGCTCCTGCCCTTGGCAGGTCTGAAGCTGCGACTGACGGCCGTCGCTTCGGGCATGTACTGCCCGTGCTTGCTCGTGCCATACGAGTGCGAGCCCGGGCAGTGGTAGACGCCGCTCCGCGTGTTGACCCAGACGGAATCACCATGCGTCTGCGCCACCAACGGAGCGTCGGTCGCAGCCAACGAGACGGCGACAGCAGCCACCGCCAACGACGGCCACATCAGATCCGCAATTCTGCGTGACGATTTCCAGCTCATGGGGCCTCCCCGGTTGCCACGCTCGAACACCACCCCCGCCGCCGGTTCGCCGTCATTGCAGCGTGCCCAAGGGGCGGAGGCTACAGCAGCTCAAATGTGTGGACGATAGGGCATGAGCGTGAGATGGCCGCGAGGTTGAGGAAACCCGATCCGTTTCCCGTGGTATCCGCCGGCCCTTTACCGGCCGGAAGACCGGCGGCATACTAGCTGCCCAACCCTCTCCGCGAGGCCGTCACGGTGATCCGCCAGCTGCTCCCCCTTCTCGCGTCCGTCGCGTTCGCCTACGCCCCCGCCGCCCAGCGCGCTGCGACCCCGTGCACGACCGCCACTCCCGAGTGCACGGAGTGGATCACGGTCGGCGGCGGTCCGGGACGGTCCCTGGTGTACCGCAGCTTCCCGCTGGACACGCGGAACGAGGCGATCACCCGCGTCGTGATCGTGGTGCACGGCGCCGGGCGCGACGCGGACAACTACTACCGCTCCGTCATGGCCGGAGCGTTTCTGGCGGGCGCGCTCCAGACCGCGCTCGTCATCTCCCCGCAGATGGCCTCCAACGACGGCAGAGAATGCCGCGACACCCTCGCCGAGAACGAGATCAGCTGGAACTGCGATACCTGGCGATCCGGCGGCCCCTCGCTCAGTCACCCGGCCGTGACCTCGTTCGACTTCCTCGACGAGATCCTGCGCAAGGTCGCACGCCGCGACGTGTTCCCGAACCTGAGGGGAATCGTCGTGACCGGGCATTCGGCGGGCGGCCAGGTCGCGAACCGCTATGGGATGTCGAGCAAGGTCTACGATGCGCTCGGCGTTCCGGTGCAGTTCGTGGTGGCCAACCCGTCGAGCTACGCCTGGCCCACGGACGAGCGGCCCACCGGCCCGGCCGCCTGGCCTCTCCAGGCGGGAGCGCCGGGGTTCGTGCCCGCGGTGCCGGCCGACGAGCCGGCCTTCCGGTCGCTGCGAGACGGGCGCGGCTGCACGATCTATGACCAGTGGCCGTACGGGTTCAAGAACCGGACCGGGTACGTCGCCGCGCTCAGCGACTCGCAGCTGACGCAACAGCTCGTCTCGCGCCCCGTCACCTACCTCCTCGGCGAGGACGATATCCTGCCGCTCAGCGGCTTCGACGGCTCGTGCGCGGCGATGGCGCAGGGCCCCACCAGGCAGGCGCGGGGCCAGGCGTACGCGAAGTACGTGAACGAGCGGCTCGGCGGGCATCACCAGGTCGTCGTCGTCACCGGGTGCGGGCACAACGGACGCTGCATCTACACCTCGGAGCCCTGGCTCAAGATCGCGTTCCCGCGGTAGCGGGCCTGAGGGCATCGAAGGCATCGCGCCAGCTGCGTGACCGGTTGAGGCTCGGCTACGACCCAGCCTGGTCACCGGCCCCTGCAGGAGGAGCCACGGCAGATGGAACAGCAGCTTCCCCCCTTCTGGAGCGTACCCGCCGACGAGGCCTTGAGGCGGCTGCAGACGGCGGCCCCTGGGCTGTCGGCGGCCGAGGCCGTTTCCAGGATGAAGCAGTATGCGGCTCGCCGCCTGGCGCCCAAGAAGCGAACCGACGTCGCGGCCCTGCTCCTGTCGCAGTTCACCAGCCCGATCGTGCTCCTGCTCCTCGGCGCCACCGTGATCTCCCTCTTCCTTCACGACCCCACGGACGCCGTCATCATCCTCGCCATCGTGCTCGCGAGCGGCCTCCTGGGCTTCTGGCAGGAACGTGGAGCGGCGGGAGCCGTGGAAAAGCTCCTCTCGCTCGTCGAGGTCAAGACCCAGGTACTGCGCGACGGCGCCCCCCACGACGTTCCTCTGACCGATGTCGTGCCGGGCGACGTGGTCCTCCTCTCGGCCGGTGCCACCGCCCCGGGCGACTGCCTGCTCCTCGAGGCGCGGGACCTCTTCGTGGACGAGGCCACGCTCACCGGAGAGACGTTCCCGGCGGAGAAGTCGGTCGCGGTCCTGGACGCCGACACGCCGCTCGCCAAGAGGACGAACGCGGTCTTCATGGGGACCCACATGGTCTCCGGCACCGCAACGGCCCTGGTGGTGGCGATCGGACGGGACACCGAGTTCGGCCGGGTCTCCGAGCGCCTGAAGCTGCGCCCGCCCGAGACCGACTTCGAGCGCGGGTTGCGTCGTTTCGGCTACCTGCTCCTCGAGGTGACGCTGCTGCTGGTGATCGGCATCTTCGCCTTCAACGTCTACCTGCACCGCCCCGTTCTCGATTCCTTCCTGTTCTCAATGGCGCTGGCGGTGGGCCTGACCCCGCAGCTTCTTCCGGCCATCGTCAGCATCAACCTCGCCCATGGCGCACGCCGCATGGCCGAACGAAAGGTGATCGTCAAGCGCCTGGCCTCGATCGAGAACTTCGGCAGCATGGACGTGCTGTGCACGGACAAGACGGGCACCATCACCGAAGGGGTCGTGACCTTCCAGTCCGCCAACGACCTCGCCGGCCAGCCGAGCGACCGCGTCCTCCTCGACGCCTTCCTCAACGCCTCGTTCGAGACTGGCTTCGCGAGCCCCATCGACGCCGCTATCCGCAGCCACGGCAGCATCGACATCTCGGCGTGGAAGAAGCTGGACGAGGTCCCGTACGACTTCGTGCGCAAACGCCTCTCCATCCTCGCGGCCGGCCCCGACGGCAACCTGATGATCACCAAAGGCGCCCTCGCCCAGGTGCTCGAGGTGTGCACCGCCGCCGAGGACGCGGCGGGCGTGGCGGTGGCGATGGACGTCGCGCGGAAGCGAATCGAGGAGCAATACGTCCAGTACAGCAGCAACGGTCAGCGCACGCTTGGCATTGCCTGCAAGACGCTCGGCGCCGAAGCCAAGATCGGCAAGGAAAGTGAAGCCGGCATGACCTTCCGCGGCTTCATCCTGTTCTCCGACCCGCCCAAGCCCGGAATCGAGGCCACCATTGGCCGGCTGCGCGACCTCGGCGTGAGCCTCAAGGTCATCACGGGGGACAACGCCCTCGTGGCTGCGACCGTGGCACGGGAGATCGGGCTCGGTGGCGCTCAGGTGCTTTCCGGCCACGAAGTGAGGCAGATGAGCGACGAGGCGCTCCGTGCAAGCGTCGGCCAGGTGGACGTCTTCGCCGAGGTGGAGCCGAACCAGAAGGAGCGCATCATCCTCGCCCTGCGCAAAGCCGGGCACGTGGTCGGCTACATGGGCGACGGGATCAACGACGCTTCGGCGCTGCACGCGGCCGATGTGGGCCTCTCGGTTGACAGCGCCGTGGACGTGGCCAAGGAGGTCGCCGACATCGTGCTGCTGGAGAAGGACCTGGATGTGCTGGTCGAGGGTGTGCGTGAGGGGCGCACCACGTTCGCGAACACGCTCAAGTACGTGCTGATGGCCACCAGCGCGAACTTCGGCAACATGTTCAGCATGGCGGGCGCCTCGCTGCTGCTGCCGTTCCTGCCGCTGCTGCCCAAGCAGATCCTGCTGACCAACCTGCTCACCGACATGCCGGAAACGACCATCGCCAGCGACAGCGTGGACGCCGAGATGTTAGCCCGCCCCCGCCGGTGGGACATTCGCTTCATCCGCTCCTTCATGCTGGCCTTTGGCGTCTTGAGCTCGGTCTTTGACTACCTGACCTTCGGTGCGCTGCTGTTCCTGCTCAAGGCCGGTACGGACCAGTTCCGCACCGGCTGGTTTGTTGAGTCGGTGGTCTCGGCCTCCCTCATCGTCCTCGTCGTCCGCAGCCGCCGGCCCTTCTTCCGCAGCAGGCCCGGCAAGCGGCTGCTGTGGGCCACGCTGGGCGTCGTGGCGGCCGCACTGGTGACGCCGTACCTGCCAATCGCACCGCTCCTGGGTTTGACCCCGCTGCCGCCCTCCTTCCTGGGCCTCGTAGCAGTTGTTGTGGCCATGTATATCGTCGCGGGAGAACTCGCGAAGCACATCTTCTATCGCCATTACGAGCCAGTGAGCACGACGGGGCCGTGACTGGTGGACGTACGGCACCGCACCACTGTCAGCTGACTTCACTGGAGCGCGAAGGTTCCCTCGTCCTGCTCCGCGTGGCGCATTCCGCGCCCAGCCCGCACGCGGCGCCGTCAGTGGGGGACGTGCGCCAGGAGTGTCTCGAGGTACCGGGAACGCAGCTGGCGGTTTGCGAGCACCTGCTTGATCGGCGGGAGCTTCAGGATCGCGCCCAGCACCGCCGCCATGGCGCGGTGGTTCCACAGCGCTCGGTCGTCGAAGATCAGGTCGTGCAGGGTGCCGCGCTCGATCGCCATCATCAGCGCGCGGTGCACCCCGTCCACCGGCGTGAGCACGCGCTCCGGCCGGCTCCGCAGCACCACGGCGTCGTGGCCGCAGGCCCGCACGCACAGGCCGCAGCCCAGACACCGGTCCTCCTGCACTCGGGCCAGCTTGCGCCGCGGCTTGTGCGGATCGTTGGCCGAGACCAGCGTCATCGCCTCCACCGGACAGACGTTCACGCACTTCCCGCAGCCGTTGCAGGGCTCCTCGCGGATGGCCGGAATGAAGTTGGTCGTGTGGACGGGGTTCAGGATCGCGAAGCGCCGCGCCGCGATCATCGCCTCGCAGCAGCAGCCGCAGCAGTTGCAGATGAAGTTCACCCGCCGCTGCACGTTCTCGCCGAACTGCACCAGGTTGCGGTCCCGAGCCTGCTGCAGCAGGTCCATCCCCTCCGCTTCGTCCACCGACCGCGCGATGCCGTGCTTGATCAGCGACTGCGCCGTGCTGTTGAAGGTCATGCAGATGTCCATCGGAGCGTCGCAGGCGCGGCCCAGGTGCTGCATCTTGTGCCGGCAGTAGCACATCCCGATCGCGCGGTGCGAGGCGGTGGCGACGACCTCGCTCGCGCGCTCATAGTCGAGGACGTGGAGCGTGTTCTCCTCCGACAGCGACGGCTCGTGCACGAAGGTGCGGCCGAGCTGCGTCTCGCCGCGGGTGAACAGCGCCCGGATGAAGTCCTCCTCGACGTTGAGATACTGGTAGAACAGCTCGGCCAGCACTTTCTGGTCCACGTCTTCGCGCACCCGCATCATCGAGAACTCGAAGAAGCCCGCCATCGGCGGCGGCAGCGTGTACCAGGACGTCCCGTGGCGGTCCTCCACGTCCACGAGGATCCCGCGGCCGGCCAGATCGTCGAGGAGCGTGCAGGCCTCGGCCAGGCCGGTCTTCCAGATCTCGCTCGCCCGCGCGGCAGTGAAGGGCTTGATCGGCAGCCGGGCGACCAACCCGGCCTCGCGTTCGCTGAACAGCATGCGGAGGATGGAGAACAGCAACTCGGTCGGCGGCGCGCCCTGCGCGAACCGGTTGAGGCGGTCGGAGAGTTGGGAGTAGCCGGACTTCACTGTGCGGTGCGCCATCAGGATGCCCTCGCGGGCCGGGCCGGGGACCTCGCCCACCCCGATTCGGCGGCAAGCGCCGTGCCCCGACTCCAAGTGCACCAGGCGGCGGCGCGATCGAGGACGGGCGCCGTGAGGCGGGCGTCGAGCCTTCGAGAGCGCGGGCGGAGCGACTGCGTAGGGACAAGTCCTTGCGCCGATGGGGATTAGGAATGCCGCTGGCGCCCGAGCGTCGCCCTGTCGATCTTTAGACCGTTCCCCGCGACATGCAGCACACCTTCCGTGACCATCCCGGTTCGGGATGGCGGTTGCCTGTGTGCTCGGACTGGGGGGTGGGCAGTTCCTGGCGCGATGCCTGGACGCCCCCGCAGCCGAGGGGAAGCAGTACCGGGCCGACTGCGAAGTGGCATGAAACAGGTTGCAGTCGCCGGACCCACGAAAGGAGCTTCTACCAGTTGCGAAGCATCATCCTGGCGTTCGCCCTTACGGGCGCATCGGCAGCACCGCTGTACGCACCACCGGTTCCGCTCAGTCAATTGCGCGCCGCCAACCACGTCGCGATCGCGTGGGCCCACCGCTACCACATCGACGTCGCACTCGCCCGGCAGATCATCCGTGCCGCGTCTCGCTACGGGCTCAACCAGGGGGTCGCGTTTCGCCTGGTGAAGCGCGAGTCGAGTTTCCAGGGGAACATGCTCGGCGGTGCAGGGGAGATCGGGCTCACCCAGATCAAGCCGGCCACCGCGCGGGATCTGCAGCCCGGTATCACGATCGGCCGGCTCTTCGAACCTGACGTCAACCTGGACCTGGGGTTCGCGTACCTGGCGCAACTCCGGAAGCGCTACCACGGCGACATGTGGCGGGCCGCGACCGCCTACAACCAGGGCATGACGATGGCCGACACTCTCGCGGGCAGCACGGCGTATGCGATCGCACTGCTGGGGGCGCCCCCCGGCGCGGGAGTTCCGCCGCCACACGCCTCGATCCCCTGCCCGAGCCAACTCAGAGCCGGCGTCCCGTCCCCGACGAAGCTGCGGTACTGAGCTGCACGCCGGCCGCTTTGCCGTGTGACTAACGCCTGCGCGGTAACGTGTGCATGGTATGTGGATGCGCGGGCGGGCCGCGCAGCGGAAGTGGGTGTGTCCTCGCCTTGAGGCAAGAGAGACGACGCACGCGCCACGCACAGGCACCCGGAGGGACTAATGAGGTCACGCCACACCTTGATGGTCGCCATCCTGATGGCGCTCGCTGCGGCCCCGGCCATCGCCCAAAGCCCGCAAGGGCCGCCCGCCGACGGCGGCTACGCCCAGCACCGGATGCAGATGCTCCTGAACGGGATTGCGCTGACGCCCGTCCAGCAGGCCCGGATTGATTCCATCCAGGCCGCCTACCGCGCCAGGACGCCGGCCAGGATCCCCGGGGTGACGCCGGACTCGGCCACCCGCGCGCTGCGGAGGGAGCTCGGGCGCAAGATGGACGCCGACATGCGCGCCGTGCTCACGCCGGCGCAGCAGGCGGTTTGGGACAAGAACTACGCCGACCTGCAATTGCCCGGAGCCTGATGCCCCGGGGCACACGCCGCGCGTATGGCTCGGATCGGATGCGTCAATCCGCTCGGCCCACCGGCGCGCTTCATAGGCGCACGCCATGAAGTCCCCTGCTGACTTCGTCAAGGAGTGCAGCCAGTGGAGTGACGAGTTCCTGCTCCAGCAGTTCGCCCTTGGCCCAACGGCCTATGAAGCAGCCGGGTATTTCGAGGCGATTCGCGCCGAGTTGTCTCGCCGTGGTCTCTCCGTATCGCACAGTTCTCTTCCTTCTCCTTGGCCCGCACGTGCTCGCCTCTGGCGTGTGACTGCGGACAACGCCGCGGCCTCCTCCGCAGGCGTGAAGATGGTCTTCTACCTGATCGGCTTGGCGATCCTGTGGCTCGTCTGGCGGCCACTCGGCGCCGTCTTCCTCGTCTTCGCGCTCGGGAACGTCAGGCTGCTTGCGGTGCGCAACGCTCAGCGCTGGCGACCCAAGGACGCGGTGGTCTTCGGCTGGATGGTCGGCCCCGTGGTGGCGCTCCTGACCCAGCTGGCGACGCGCTTCGCGTTCTCGTCGCCGTATGCGGTGGTCGCGATGGCCGTCTTCGGATTCTATCCCGTTGCCTCCATCGGCCACGGCGTGCCGCGCGGCCGGCTGTTTCGGTCCGGCTCGGATCAGCTTCGAATCGCGGCGCGCGGGGCTGCCATGGCGGCCTACGTGTCAGTGACCGCGCTGGCTCTCGCGTGGGCGTTCACCCACGGCTGGTACTCCGTGTGAGCAGTGCCGAGGAGCGCGGAGTGGCACGCAGCTCCAAGCTGTGGATCGTCGCTCTCGCGCTGACGGTGGCCGCGCTGGGTTGGCAGTGGCGTAGCGGGCCGTCCTATCCTTACCGAACGGAGGTCGCGCTCGGGCGCGCTGCGATGCCCGTCTCGCTGCCCCGGAGTAGCTCGACCGTGTCCACCGCACGGGTGACCGTGCCGGCCCGAGATGCCCGCGTGAGTGGCACGTTGTACTGGCGGCGCTTTCGTGCCGGCGGCCCGTTCGAAGCACTCCCGCTGCAGTCCGAGGGTGGCGAGTTGGCCGCGGCGCTGCCGGGCCTTCCGCCTGGTGGCCGGGTCGAGTACTACGTCGAGTTGAGGGTTGGCGCCGAGCCCGTCCGCATCCCGTCCACGGCCGGCGAAACGGTGATCCTGCGCTATCACGGCCAGATGCCGGCCGCCGTCCTTATTCCCCACATAGCGGTGATGTTCCTGGCGATGCTGGTCGGTCTGCGCGCCGGCCTCGCGGCGGCGGTGGGCGCCCCGGAGCACCGGAGCCTCGCGGTCATTACCCTGGCCGCGTTCACGCTCGGCGGGTTCATGCTGGGTCCCGTCGCCCAGAAATACGCGTTCGGCGCCTTCTGGACTGGCGTTCCTTTTGGCTGGGACCTCACCGACAACAAGACCCTGCTGATGTGGATCGGGTGGGCAGCGGCCGTGGTCGCGGGCGCGCGGCGCTGGCGGGGCTCCCGTTGGGTCATCGTGTTCGCTACGGCGTTCATGCTCGCCGTGTTCCTCGTTCCCCACAGCGTATAGGGCCGCCGGCTCGCCGACACCCGACCGCCCCCGGCATGCCGGCTTCCTTGAGCGGCGTTCCCGCGGTTGCTACTAATGCCATAGTTGACAAATCGCCGGACGGCCCCTAACATCTACTAACCACTTAGTAGACGGAGGCCCGGTGCGTGTCGCCCTGACGGATCGTGAGCTCGACGTCATGTCGGTCCTCTGGGAGCGCGGCTCGGGGACAGTCGCGGAGGTACGCGCCGCCCTGGATGACGAGCTCGCCTACACCACGGTGCTCACCGTCCTGCGGATCCTGGAAGCCAAGGGACACGTGCGGCACGAGGGAGAGGGACGAGCGCACCGCTACTACGCGCTGGTCCCGGAGCGGGCGGCGCGCCGCGGCGCGGTGCAACAGCTCGTCAAGCGGTTCTTCAGCGGCTCGCCGGAGCTCCTTCTCACGGAGCTGGTGCGGGACCGCGATCTCTCCAGGAGCGAGCTGCGCCGCCTGCGTCAACTCCTCGACGCACGCAGGAAAGGACCACGACCATGAGCGCGGTCTGGATGATCTATGCGTCGGCGCTCGGCTTCCTCCTCGGCCTTGTGGCCCACGCGCTGGAGCGGGTCGCCAGCCTGTGGTGGTGGCCGCGGCGCTACGTCTGGACGGTCGCGATTCTGGCCTCTCTGCTCGTGCCGCTTGCCGTCCTGATGCGCCCCCCGGTCCCGCCTTCTTTGGCGCCCACACCGCGAGTGGAGCCGCCGCGCAATGCCGTTGCCTCCGTCGCGCCGGTGCGCGGGATGTCCACGGGTGCGGGCACGGTGGCGTTGAGCAAGGTCAGTGTCGTGCTCGCGGGCGTGAACCGGCCGCTCCTGCTGCTGTGGTGCGCTACATCGCTCGTGCTCGTATTCCGCCTGCTGGGCTCCAGCATCGGCCTGCGCCGCCGCGCGCGCGGCTGGCGCGCGGTGGTCGTGGATGGGACGCCGGTTCTGGTTGCGCTTGATATCGGGCCGGCCGTCGTGCGGCTGGGCGGCTTCACGATCGTGCTGCCGGATTGGGCGCTGTCAGAAGAGCCGCTCGCTCGTTCCCTGATGCTCGAGCACGAGAAGGAGCATTGCCGGGCACGGGACCCGGATCTTCTCCTCGGCGCCACCGTGGCGCTCGTGCTGGCGCCGTGGAATCTGCCGCTCTGGTGGTTGGTTCACCGGTTGCAGCTCGCGGTCGAGACCGACTGCGACCGTCGCGTCATGCGCGCGGGTGCCGAGGCGCAGGCTTACGGCGGGTTGCTGTTGCGCGTCGGAGCCCGCCGCACTCGGCAGCCGCTGCTGACCGCGACGGCGTTCGCTGAAACGTCTTCGTTGCTGGAGAGGAGGATCCTCGCCATGACCACCCCCAGGCCGAAGAACCCGATCGTACGTGCTGCCCTCGCGACCTGCATCGCAGCGCTGGGCGTCGCGATCGCGGGCATGATGCCCCAGCCGAGGCTGGCTGCGCCGACTCGTACGAACGGCGAGGGACTGCTGGCTCGATCGTCGCAGCAGGGAACATGCACCGACACGCTGGGCGTTCTTCTGAGCGTTCGGAGAGAGGCCGGAGCCATTGCAGTGGCCGACGAGGATCTGCTGGAAGTCGCGCGCAGCGCGGTCGTGCGAAACGGGTACGCACCGCTGCTTGATTCGGTCCGCGCCGCCCGCGCCTCGAATCGCTTGGACGTGTCGTTCCGTCTCCAGGCTGGCTACTTCCAGGCCGGCACGCTGGTGACGCGTGCGGGCGCTCGCCCGCAGTACTTCTCGAGTGCGGGTTCGCTCTCTCCGGGTGCCGGTAGTGCGACCGTCGGTTCGATGCTCGGTCACGCGGTCCAACTGGCCCTTGATTCACTGCCGCGCGGGAACTGTCTCTGGGTGGGGCGCCGCGCCGGTGAGCAACCCACGCTGGCGCCGCGCGAGCTCCCTGCCGGCGTCTACCGGGAAGAGGATGTGACGGAGCGGCCGGAACGCCTTGGCGGGCCGGCGCCGAGATACCCTGACAGCCTCCGTGCGGCGGGGGTGGGGGGTCGAGCCCTGGTCGAGTTCATCGTGGATACGACCGGGCATGTGGATACAGGGTCCGTTCGGATCATCTCGAGTACGCATCCAGGGTTCGAGGCGCCGACGCGGGAAGCCATCATCGCCAGCGCGTTCAGGCCGGGCCTGCTCCAGGGACACGCCGTGCGGGTGTTGGTTCAGCAGCCGGTGAACTACCAGGTGGCCCCCGAACTGACTCATCGGCTTTCCGCCTCCAACCCATTCCAACGCGACGCCGCGGCGGCGTTGCGGGCGCAGGACTTTGCGCGAGCCGATTCGCTCCTGGGGCTGGCGCAACAGGGGGCGAGCGGACAGGAGCTCCAGACCGTGATGTTCTACCGCGGCATGGCGCAGATGTCGCGCGCCAGTGTGGCGGTGACGGATGCGGAGTCGAAGGCGCGCGACGCCGAGAAGGACCCGGCCGTCAGGACGGCGGCCTGCGCCTCGGTGGCGGCGGCGGGCGACTTCCTGAATCAGGCGGAGCCGAACCTCCGGGGCGGCGCGGCCTCGAATCCGGACATGGCGAACCAGTTGCTGACAAATATCCCGCAGATGCGGGGCTCGTTGCCGCAGCTGGCGCGCGCATTGAACTGTCCGTCGTAGTCGGAGCCGGCGCAGGTCTCCGACTGAGCTACGCTTCTCCGCTCAGGGCCCCCCAGGCCGCGAACGCCGCCTCGAGGGCCCGCTGCGCCGCCTCCAGGTCCTTGCCGAGCGCCGCCGCCCGTCGCACCCCGTCGCCGGTGAGATAGAGCTCAGGGTCCGCCAGCTCCGCCTGGAGCCGCTGCACCTCGGCGTCGGCCCGGGTCACCTCAGCCTCGGCCTCTTCGAGGGCGCGGCGCGCCGAGCGCCGCACCGATTCCTCGCGCTTGCGCGTGTCCTGCCCGCGGCGCATCTGGCGCTGTTCCTTCACCCGCCGTAAGGCTTCCTCCTCCCGCGCGGCGACGCGCGCGGCGCGCGTGCGCTCGGCGCTGACCGCCTCCCACTCCGCGAACGTGCCGGGGTAGTCGGTGATGTGGCCGCCGTGCAGCACCCAGACGCGCGTCGTCAGCGCCCGCAGCAGCGCACGGTCGTGGCTCACCAGGATCACGGTGCCGTCGAATGCCTCGATCGCCTCCTCGAGCGCTTCGATGGACTCGACGTCCAGGTGATTGGTCGGTTCGTCGAAGGCGAGCAGGTTGGCGCCCTCGAGCTCCATCAGCGCGAGCGCCATCCGGGCCCGCTCGCCACCCGAGAGCGTCCCGCACCGCCGCAGCACCGAGTCTCCCGAGAACCCGTAGCGCCCGAGATGGCCCTGCACCTGCCCGCGCGTCCAGCGGGTGCGCCGATCCGCGATCGCGTCGAACAGCGTCTTCTCCTCGGGCACCTGCGCGAGGTCCTGGCGGTAGTGCGCGAGCGTGACCGAATCGGGGAGGCGCACCGTGCCCGCTTCGGGGGCGTGCTCCCCCGTGAACACCTTGAGGAGCGTGGACTTGCCCGCGCCGTTGGCCCCGACCAGCCCCACCACCTCGCCGCGCCGCAGGCTCGCGCCGAAGCCGTCCAGCAGCACCCGCGGGCCGAAGGCGATGCGCACCCCTTCCGCGACCAGCACCTGGTCGCCGCCGCGCTCGCGCGCCTCGAGTCGGACGGCCATCACGTCGTCCTCGCCCGGCGGCGGCCCGAGCCGCGGCAGACGCGCCAGCCGCTTCTGCCGCCCCACCGCCTGGCGGCTGTTCTGCCCGGCGAGGTTGCGGCGGATGTAGTCCTCCTCCTTCGCGATCTTCGACGCCTGTTGCTTGTACGCGCGCTGCGCGGCGAGCCGGCGCTCGGCGCGCTGGGTGACGAAGGCCGAGTAGCCCGAGGCATAAGCGGTCGCTGTGCGCCCCTCGAGGTGCAGGACGTGATCGGCGAACGCCTCGAGGAGCGCTCGGTCGTGCGTGATGAGGAGGACGGCCGCGTCGAGGTCGCGCAGATACCCCTCGAGCCACAAGGTGGTCTCGAGGTCGAGGTGGTTGGTGGGCTCGTCGAGGAGCAGCAGGTCGACCGGGGCCGCGAGCTGGCGGGCCAGGGCCACTCGGCCGCGCTCGCCGCCGCTCAGGGTCGCGAGCGGGCATGCGCGCGCGGCGTCGGGGTCGAAGCCTAGACCGTGCAGGACGGCGTCAATCCGCGCCGCAGCCTCGTAGCCGCCCTCGCGCTCGAACCGGTGCAGGTCGCGGTCGTAACGCTCCAGCATCGCCGGCGTCACGGCGTCCCCGGCCTCGGCCATTGCCGTGGCCTGCTCGGCGAGCGAGTGCTCGAGCGCGAACAGGTCGGCGAAGGCGCCCGCGGCTGCCTCCCACACCGTCGCCGCGTCGCCGAAATCCCGGTACTGGTCCATCACCGTGATGCGCAGCCCGGCGGCACGCACCACGGTGCCGCTCGAGGGGGCCAGGTCCCCGCGGATCAGGTTGAAGAGCGTCGTCTTCCCGGAGCCATTGCGCCCCAGGATGCCCCAGCGCTCGCCGCGGTCCACGAGGAAACTCACGTCCCGCAGCAGCTCCCACTCTCCGAAGCGCACCGCGACGCCGGCCATCGAGACCAGGGTCATCGCGCAGCGGCTCCGTCCACGGAGCAGATCGGGGTTGGCAGAACTCGTCCGGTGCCTACGCCTCGGTCGGCAGATGCACGTACATGGACTGGATCGCCACGCGCCCCGGTCCGTGGAACCGGTTCCAGAACAGCATCCCGCTGCTGCCAAGTAGTCCGGTCGTGAGGCGCTGCGTCTGCGTCTCCATCTGCACCGCCGGATCCTTGTACACCCAGCCGCCCGGCTCGACGTCGATCATCTCGCCCGGCTTCAGCGTCACCTCGAACACGTTGCCGTAGCCGTGGAGCCAGACCAGCCCCTCGCCCCCCGCGCGACAGGCGAAGCTGTCAATGAAGAACCCGGTGCCGCCGAAGAGCATGTTGGCCGCGCCCTTCACCCGCTGGAAGGTGTACTCGACGTTGTCGGTGGCGGCGAGGAACTGGTGCTCGCGCACGTCTACCGACTGCCCCTCCTTCAGCGGCACGGCGAAGATGTGGCCGGCGCCGTCGCGGCTGAACGCGATGTGGCCCGACCCCTTGGTCTGGGTCATGAAGACGGGCATGCCCGCCATCACGCGCTTGAACGCGCCCTTGAGCGGCTTGATGCCGACCTCCACCGCGGGGCTCTTCCACAGCAGGATGTGGTGCTCGAAGAAGACGCTCATGTGCGTCAGCTCCAGGTGGAGCACCGGCACCAGCTCGCCCTCGATGTGGTAGGTCACGCCGGCGGCCGTGACGTCGCGGGCCGCGGTGGGCAGCTGAGCGGGTACGATCATGGATACTTCCTCCTCGTGCGCGGGTGCGGGCTGTACGCGGTGTGTGCAGCGGGGAGGGGAAAGGTTAGGCGGGGCTCACCGTGCCGGCAACCCGCCGGTCGCGGCCGGTGCAACCCTCCGTGCCCCCGGCGCTGTCTGAGGAAGGAGTAGCCCAGGTCCTCCAGGGGAGCGGCTGTGAGCGAACAACGCGCGGCATCGCTGCGGGACAGGGTCGAGGGGCTGGTGACCGACGTGCACTTCGCCCTGCGCGCGCTGCGTCACAACCCCGGCTTCACGGCGGCGGTCGTCTCCGTGCTCGGCCTGGGGATAGGTGCCAGCGTGGCGGTGTTCCGGGTCGTGGACGCGGTGCTGCTGTCCGATCTGCCGTACCCGCACGCCGAGCGATTGGTGCGGATCGTCGAGCGGAACTCGCCCACCAACCAGTGGGCGCTGTCCACCGTGGACTACCAGGCCATCCGGGACCAGCAACGCAGCTTCGATGCCTTCGGCGTCGTGCAGCGGGCCGACGCGGGCCTGTCGGGAGCGGGGAGTCCGGAGCGGGTCGAGGTCGGGCGGGTGACGGCAGGCTTCTTCGCGGCGCTCGGCGTGAGACCGGAGCGGGGACGGCTCGTCGAGGCGCGCGACGAGGTCGCCGGCGCGCCCGCCGTGGTCGTGGTGTCCCACCGGTTCGCCGAGCGCTCGCTCGGCGGCGCGGCCGCGGCGGTGGGCCGTGCGGTCACCATTGACGGAGTGAGCCACACCGTGATCGGCGTGCTGCGGACGGGGGTGAACGAGCTTGCCGGCGTGCCGGCCACCGCCTGGCCGGCGCTCCAGCCCCGCCCGCCGACACGGCGCGGACCCTTCTGGTTGCGTGGCGTCGCCCGGCTGCGCGCCGGGCTCACCGCGTTGGATGCGCAGCGCGACCTTGCCGGCATCAGCCGCCGCCTCCTGCCGCTCTACGCGGATTGGCACGACAGCACGGCGGTGCTCGCGCCCGTGGGGTTGCGCGAGGCCATTGTCGGCCGGGCCGATCGCCCGGTGAGGCTGTTCGCGGTGGCGGTGACGCTGGTGCTGCTCGTGGCGATCGCCAACGTGGCCATGCTGCTGCTGGTGCGCGCCACGGCGCGCCAGCACGAGCTGGCGGTGCGCTCCGCGCTCGGCGCCTCGCGCCGCCGGCTCGGCACGCTGGTGGCCATTGAATGCGCCCTGCTCACAGCTCTGGCGGGGCTCGCCGGACTGGGCGTCGCCGCCCTCGGCCTCAATCTGGTGGGGTTCGTGGCGCCCAACCTGCCCCGGCTCGCCGAGGTGGCGCTGGACGCGCGGGTGGTCGCTCTCGTCGCGATCGCCACCGTGCTCAGCGGCGTGCTGGTCGGCATCGCACCCGTCGCCTCAGTGGGGGCCGCGGCTTCGGCGCGGCCGGAGGGACAGCGGGCAGGCGTCAGTCGGCACACCAACCGCATGAGGGGCGCGCTGGTGGTGGCGGAGTTCGCGCTGGCGCTGCCGCTGCTGCTCGGCGCAGGGCTGCTGCTCAACAGCTTCCTCCAGCTCGAGCGCGTGGACCCTGGCTTCGATCCTTCGGGCGCGGTCAGCGTGGGCCTGTCGCTGCCCACGGCGCGCTACCGAGACGGAGCGGCGGTGCAGGCCTTCTGGCGCCAGGTGGAAGCGCGCGCGGGCGAGGCGCCCGGCGTTGCCGCCGTCGGACTCACGAGCGCGTTGCCGCCGGACAACGGGGGCGACGTCACCAATTTCGACCTGGTGGACCATCCGGTTCCCTCGGGCGCCGCCGAGCCGGTGTCGCCGTGGATGGCCGTCACGCCGGGGCTCTTTCCCGCGCTGGGCGTGCGGCTGCTCGGCGGGCGGTCTTTCACTGCGGCTGACTCGGGCAATGCGCCGCCAGTGGTCGTGGTGAGCCGCGCCTGGGCGCAGCATTTCTTCCCGCGCGAATCAGCGGTCGGGCGCCAGCTGGTCGAAGGGGGATGCTACGACTGTCCGCGGACGACGATCGTCGGCGTCGTGGGCGACGTGAAGTACCTCGGCATCGCCGGCGCGGGCGAGGCGGTCTACGGTCCGCTGACGCAGAGCAACGCGCGGACCGTGCACGTCGTGGTGCGCACGGCGGCGGCGCCGCCGGCGGCCTTCCGCGCGCTGCGGGAGGCGGTGCGCGGGCTCGACCCCGAGCTGCCGGTGGTCGAGACGACCCTGCAGGCGCGCCTCGAGACGTCGCTGGCCGATCCGCGCCGGTGGACCGCGATCCTGAGCGCGTTCGCGGCCGCGGCGGCGCTGCTGGCGGCCGTGGGCATCTTCGGGCTGATGTCATTCGTGGTGCGGCAGCGGCGGCGGGAGATGGGTGTGCGGCTCGCGCTCGGGGCGGAGCCGGTGTCGCTCACACTGCTCGTCTTGCGGCGCGGGATGCGCTACGCGCTGCTGGGAACGGCTATCGGTCTCGGGCTCTCCGTGCTCGAAGGGCGGTGGCTGGGGTCGCTCCTGTTCGGCGTGGGCGCGATGGATCCGGTGACGGTCGCAGCGGCCGCGCTGCTGTTGCTGGGGATCGCGCTCGCGGCGTGCTCGGTGCCGGGTCTCAGGGCCGCGCGGGTCAGCCCTGTCGAAGTCCTCGCGACCGAGTAGTCACCGCCCGCTCGGCCTTCACGGCCCACGCCCCTCGCCGTTAGCGGCGCGCCACGCGATCGCCTGCAGCGCGGCGGCCACTCCCGGTTCGATCCCCGCCGTATAGCTGGAGCCGACGGGGGACCGGTCCAGGAGCGTGGCGTGGAAGACGCACGCAATGAGGTATGCGCCGATGCGCCCGGGGTGCACGGGGTCGGCGTACAGATCGATCTCCGGGCGCTCGCGCCGTGCGATGCGCCACGCGACGCCCGCCGGCACCACCGTTCCCTGCAGCAGTGCCGCCAGGCGCTCATAGGTCCGGTCGATCCGAAGCTGCATCCCCTCGTACGTGGCCAGCTCGGGGTAGGCGGAGGCGTTCTGCGGGTCGCCGCCCTGCCGCGCCGGAGTGTCGTACAGCAGGAGCCGGACCGACGGGCTTGCGGCGCGGGCCTCGGTGGCGAGCGCGGTGGCGTACGGCTC
>Ga0187865_1001504_pt1 | contig 26522 bp, 23 predicted proteins | sample June2016WEW_11_1_2_FD_132989 | JGI IMG/M metagenome (GOLD analysis project Ga0187865, IMG submission 132989) | Peatland microbial communities from SPRUCE experiment site at the Marcell Experimental Forest, Minnesota, USA - June2016WEW_11_100 | ecosystem: Environmental > Terrestrial > Soil >...
CGCCCCATGGGGCTCTTACTACATTTTCTGCCCGAACGGCCTGCAAACCGCTTACTCGACGAGCAAGATCGTGGGTGGGGGCGGCGGAGCCGGCATCGTCATCGGCATCGTCGATGCGTTCCACTACGCCGGGGCCGAGGCCGATCTGAATTATTTTAGTGCCAGAATGGGTCTGCCCGCATGCACGATTGCCAGCACTTGTTTCACCCAAATTAACCAGGATGGTGGAGCGCCTCGCGCGCCCGCCGATTCTGGCTGGGAGCTCGAAACCATGCTCGATCTCGAGTATGCGCACGCCATGGCTCCCAACGCAAAGCTCGTGCTGGTGGAATCAGACGACAATTACCTCGACAATATGGGGATCGCAGTTACAAGAGCGGTTGGGCTGGCGGACGTGATCTCCAACAGCTACGGCACGAACGAATTTGGCGACGAGACCAGCTTCGACATCCTCTACTACAACAACAACGTGAACAAGCCGCTCCTCTTCTCGTCGGGCGATGCTGGCGCGCCCTCGATCTATCCTTGCACATCTCCGTATGTCACGTGCGTCGGCGGGACAACTCTGACCGTCAACGCTTCCCTCCAACGGACGAGTGAGACCGGTTGGACCTACAGCGGCGGCGGATGCAGCACGGTCGAGCCTTCCCAAGGCTACCAACTGGTTAATGGCGTTGTAGTCTGCCCATATTATCGCGCCACGCCCGATATCGCTGCTGACGGAGACCCTAACACGGGAGTTGCGGTGTACGACAGTGGCAACGGCGGGTACCACCTCGTCGGCGGGACCAGCTTGTCCACTCCGCTTATGGCGGGTATTCTCGCGGACATCGACGCGGCTCGCGTCAGCTTCGGAAAAGCCAAGTTCGGTGGCCCGAACGGCGGAATCTCTCTGGACCCGGAGCTGTACGACGCTTACAGTGCCAACCTCCCCTATTTCTATTTCGACGTGCTGACGGGTAATAACGGCTATGCAGCGGGAACCGGCTTTGACCTGGTCACGGGCATGGGTGTCTCGAAGGCCCCGGCCATGGCGAACCGTTTCTTCGGTCTTCCCTGAAGCGCGAACCGGCTACTGGATTACTGAATCTGTTCGATGAATGATCTGCACTCTGCCCCACCCAAGCTCTGCTTGGGTGGGGATTCTTTTTTTGGTGCAGCGGGTAGCCACGACGAGCGCTCTCCTCGTCGTGGGCTCTTATCTGGCAAATCATCCTCGGTACGAATCGGGCAACAGCGGTAGCCACGACGAGCGCTCTCCTCGTCGTGGGCCTTTCCATTTCCCACCCTGACGAACCCACGGCAAATCTGAAAAACGGATTTGCCGTGGCTACCACTGCCTCGAGACGATGCAAGAATCGCAGGCTGATACACACGGCGCGGCTTTCGGGTCGTGTGGCGGCATAGTCGCGGGACGTGGCCCGGCAACAGCACGGCGGTGAGGACACCGCCGCTACAACGACGATGCCGCGTTGCGGGCTGGGTGGCGCGGGAGGAGCCTGACTCGGCAAATCATTCTAGGCTCCGAGCCTGGTTTATTTGTCTTGACAACGGTATCATTGTGATATAGACTAGCACGGTGTTGGATGTAGAGTACTGCCATGTCTCTGCGTAAGTCCCCCACCTTAACGCCCGCTCGGTTGGCCGCTAACCGCCGCAACGCCCGGAAATCCACCGGCCCGCGCACGGCGCGGGGGAAAGGCTGGTCGCGGCTGAACAGCCTGCGGAGCGGAGCGCGTTCGAGCCTCTACCATGGCCTATGGCGCGCCATGTGTGACGCGCCGCCCTGCCAGATGGCGAGTACGGCGCGCGCCACCCTTACCCCCCAGCTTGCCTCCCACCCCCTGTTTGCCGAGGCAGTTGATATGTTTGTGAAGGCGGAAATCGCGGTCGTGGAGGAGAGCCGATGGCACCGCGAGGCGACGGAGTCCCGCAGAAGAAAAAGATGTTAAACATGTACGAACGAAGCCTGAATGTCCTTTAGAATCAACAAATGGCCTGGAACATCCGGCTATGTTATTGACGGATAACGACTTACATAAACAACGATAAAGGCTATTAATTCAGCATGTTATGGAAAAGAACCGGTTTACCTGCTTTGTTTCCGACGATTTTGCTGACGGATAAGGGCTTATCGTGATCAATCGTGACCGCCTGGGGGTTCAAAGGGTCATGCATGGGGAAGGGATCGGCGGAGAGCGCCCCTTCGGGAAGCAGCGGGTTGCGTGAGAAGACGGGGCGAGGGAGAGGTTCGCTACTTGATCCCCAGCACTTCGCGCCGGCCGGAGCGCGTGAGGAAGGTTTTAACGTTACCGCCGGGGAAGAGTCGTTCCATCTCGCGGTTCGTCAGGGCGGGATAGGGATAGGGTTTCTGCATGCTGCTGTCGGATCCGAGCACCGTCAGGCTTTCGAACCACCAGCGCGCCTCGGCGCCCGCCGCAAGCTGCGGTTCGCGCAGGATACAGAAGAGCGTCCCGCCCGGCTGCAGGCAGGAGTGAAAGCGCTCCAGCAACGACGGCAGCGCCTCATGGGGAAGCAAGTCCAGCAGACCCCAGCAGCAGATGGCGGAAAGCGACTCCGGGGGAATGGCCGGGAGCTGAGCCAGGAAATCCGCGCTCAGGAAAACTGGCTTCTTCCCCTGGCGGGACCAGAAGACCGCATCGTTCTGCTGCACGGGAGTTATGAGGTCCGCAACGTAAAGCTTAACCCCACGCGACAACAGGACGTGCAATGTGGGTTGCTGGACGGGGCCACACTCCAAGATGTGGGGGTGGCGGTCATGCACAAGGTGTTGCCAGAGCCACTGCAGGCCGTGACTCAGCCCCGGCGGGGCGAGGGAATTGCGGGGGGTGTCTTCCCGGCTGTGGGTTAGCGCCATGGCAAGCCGCCGGCTTCGGCCGGACCTGCCCCTTTCCAGTCCGGGGCAAGGCAGCGGCAAAACGGGGCGTGTGGTTCGCGCCCTCTGGGGCTTGCCCGTGTCTCGGGCCGAACGCGTGATTCCTAGACGCCGGGCTTCAAGGTGTTGGGAGCCGTCACACTTCGCGAGTTCTCAGGCTCGCCTTCGCGCGTGATGTCAATACTGCCCTTGAAGTAAGCGCCCTCTTCAATGGCCACCGAAGCAGCCTGCAGATCCCCCACCACGTGTCCCGTGCGGCGGATCTCAATCTTCTCGCGAGCTGCGAGGTTGCCGGTCACCGAACCCAGAACCACTACTTGCCGGGCCCGGACTTCCGCCTTGACGTGGCCCTCGGTGCCAACCGTCAAGCAATGGTCATCGAGCGTTATGTTCCCTTGGAACTGCCCCTCAATCAGCAAATCCTCATTGGCGGTCAGTTGCCCTTGCGCCACCACCGTGCGGCCAAGGAGCGTGCGCGGGGTCCCGGGCGCCGTTGGAGTCATCACCTTCGGTGTCAATTCACTCATAGCAGGTTCCACTTCTGGAGGCGCCAGCGGAGCCTCTTGCGGGCTCACGCTGAGGGGCGGCACCACCGGCCGGGTTTTCTTTTCCCACCACATCGCAGACTCAATCCGAAGTCGCCGGCCGATAACTGATGCCCTTACTGACACCGGCAGCTTCTCGCAGGGCCAAATCTTACCTTTTCTGCGTGCAGAGTTCAATCTTTCATCTGCTGTGGGAGACGCAACCGCCCCCTGGCCCCCTCCTGATCAAGGAGAGGAATTACCGTTCAGCCTGATAGACGATCTTCCCGCCCACGATCGTCATGACCACGCGTGCGTCCTTGATTTTCGCGGGCGGAATAGTAAAGAGGTCGTCCGAAAACACCACGACGTCGCCCAGTTTCCCCGGCGCGATACTTCCCTTCTCGTTTTCCTCGAAGGCCGCATAGGCGGAGCCCTGCGTGTAGGCGCGCAGAGTTTCTTCCACGGTAAGGCGTTGCTCGGGAAACCAGCCCTCCGGGTGTTTGCCGTCGAGCGTCGAGCGCGTGACCGCGGCGTAGATGCCCAGAATCGGGCTGAGGGGCGCCACGGGCCAGTCGGAGCCAAACGCCAGGGGCGCGCCGGCGTCGAGCATCGACCGCCACGCGTAACTCCACCGCGCGCGCTCGTGCCCCAGGCGCTTTTCGGCCCAGCGGCCGTCGTCGATGGCGTGATAGGGCTGCATGCTGGCGACGATGCCCAACTTCCCGAAGCGCGCGAAATCCTGCTCGCGCAGGTGCTGAGCGTGCTCCACGCGGAAGCGGTGGGCGGGCGCCTGCCCGGCCCCCAGCCGCGCGTACAAGTCGAGGATTTCCGCAATCGCGCGATCGCCGATGGCGTGAATGCAGAGTTGAATTTGCGCCCGGTCGGCCCCGCCCGCCAGGGCCTCCATCTTCGCGGGTGGGGTCATCAGCGCCAGTGGGATGCCGCGGTTGGCGGGATCGTCCGCAAAGGGCTCGTACATCCAGGCCGTGGCAGATCCGAGCGAGCCATCCGCGAAGGCCTTTACCGCACCCAGCTTGATGAAGTCGTCACCCATGCCGTGGGCGAGGCCCGCTTCGCGCAACTTCTCCCAGCGCGTAATGGGGACGATTTCGTAAAAGCGGCAGGTGAGCCAGCCTTCCAGCTCCGCGCGCCGCAGGAGCTGGATCTCGCCCGTGAAGCTCCCGTTCCAGGAGTCTTCATCGACCGTGATGGACTGAACCGAGGTCAACCCCACCCGCGCCGCTTCGCCCAGCGCGGCGCGGAAGGCTTCCGTCATCTCGGCTTCGGTGGGGGGCGGAATAACCTTGGCCATCAAATCCTGCGCGGCATCTTTGAGCACTCCCGTGGGCTCGCCCGTCTGCGTGTCGCGCACCAGGATGCCCCCTACCGGGTCCGGCGTGTCACGCGTGACCCCGGCCAGCTTCAGAGCCAGCGAGTTCACCAGCGCGGCATGTCCGTCGTAGCGGCTGAGAAAGACCGGGTTTCTGGCGGTCACGGCGTCGATCATGGCGCGCGTCGGCAGTTTGGCCCCCGCCCACGCCTGCTCATCCCAATCCCCGCCCAGAAGCCAGCGGCCCGGCGCGAGCGTCTTCGCCTTTTCACCGATACGGCGAATGAATTCTTCCTCGCTGCGCGCATCCTTCAGGTCAATCTCCAGGAGCTGGAAGCCCCCGCCGATAAAGTGCGCGTGGCTGTCAATCAGCCCCGGCGCAGCCAGCCTGCCCTGCAGGTCAACGACTTTGGTGTTGGGGCCGACATACGCTTGCATCTCGGTGTCGCTCCCCACCGCCAGGATGCGGCCGTTCGCAATCGCCACGGCCTCGGCGAATTCAGCTGGCGCGGGTTTGAAGCCCGGCCCGGAAGCCGGCTCGCCCGTCCAGATTTTTCCATGCATCAGAACCAAATCCGCACCCCGCAGAGTCTCGCGGTCCCGCCCTGCGGCTGGCCCGACCGAGGGATGGCTTCCCTCACCTTTCGCTGGCGACGACATGAACAGCCCCACCACCATGATGAAGATTACGTTTCGCAAGAACATTCATTTCTCCGGCCGGCATTATTCCGGATTCAGCCGCGGAAGGCAACCCGGAATGGGTGATCGGGTGAATGCGTAACTATACGGGCTGCGGGAAAACTCGTTGGCGCTGTCATTCTGAGGAGGTCGCCGCGGCGACCGACGAAGAATCTCGCATTGCCATGAAAATACACAGAGCGAGATTCTTCGCGGGGTTTATCCTGAGTGGGCAGGGCGAGATTCTTCGCTTCGCTCAGAATGACAGGGCGAAGGACTCAGAATGACAGCGAAGGGCGCAGAATGGCCGCATGGATTAAGCGGATTCGGGCGTGGCCGGCGCCGGGCTCCCCAACACCACCCCAACTTCCACGCCCCGGTTCACATTCAGGATCTTCGCCGCAGACCCCCGGTTGGTGCAGATTTCGATGTAACCGGAACTTCCTACAATCGCGAAAACTTCCGCGGGCTTGCCCATCGAATAGGCCAGGTTCAGGCGTGTGACTTCCTGCTCGTTGATCATGATCTTGAACGGCGGGGGATTCTCCGCAAACAACTGGGGAACGTCTTCGGGAGTGAGATTGGTAATGATATTTCCGAACTTGTCAATTCTCAGGGCGACACCCTTGATCAAACTGTCCCCCACGTGCTTGGGTTTAGGTGAGGCGAATTTGGTGTACTCGGTGATGGGGTCACCGAACTTATCCACGTCCACCCCTTTGCTCAGCCAGCCGACCACCGGAGCGAAGACGTCGCGTCCCTGAAAGGTATTGCTGACGGGATTGAGGAAGTAGTGATCAGCCGTGATGTGGCGGACCTCCACATTCTCTTCCCGCTCGTAAATCAAGGAGAGTACGCCGTTATCGGGGGCGACGAACTTGTACGCCAGGGTGCGCACCAGCAACGGCCGGCGCGCTGTGCCGACGCCCGGGTCAACCACCACCAGGTGAATGGTGTCGGGAGGGAAAAACCGGTAGCTCTGGGCCAAGGTGAACGCGGCGTCGAAAATATCGTAGGAAGCCACCTTGTGGCAAATGTCCACAATATCGACGTCGGGGTTGATGTTCATGATGACACCCTTCATCGTGCCGACGAAGTGGTCAGTGGTGTCGAAATCCGTGATGAGCGTAATGAGGGGATGGCGAGACAAGTTCTTCACCTCTTTCTTGAATCCTCGGGCACAAGCTTAAGGCAAACTTACGGAAACCTGCGAAGCTTGTCAAGCGGGCGCGGAATCCTCCCGGCGGCGGGCGCTCCCCGGCCCGCGCGGGCGGCGCGCCGGAAACGCCCACCTCATTTGCTGAGCATAGCGCGAAACTGTTCCCGGGTGAGCGGAGGCAGCGCGGCCGTAGCGAGATTCTCACTCACGTGATCGCGATGGCTCATCCCGATGAGCGCGCAGGTAATGCCCGGGGCGGAGCGCACAAACTGAATGGCCCGCTGCGCGTCGGTCCGTAACCCCGGGAACCACTTGCGGAGGTCCTCCGGCAGGCCCTCCGCCAATTTCCGTTGCAGAAGGCTGGCGCTGGCGAAGACCAGCATGCCCTTCGCGTGGGCCACCTGCAGGAGGGGAACGACTTTGCCGTCGAAGCGCTGGGTCGAGGCCGCCAGGGCTTCCGGCATGGCGAAGTTGAAGGGGAGTTGCAAGGCCCGAAAATGGTGGCCCTTGCCGCCCACTTCCTCGGCGATCCCGAGAAAATCCGCGAGCGACAGAGCTTCGGGCGACTCCGGCCCGACGCGATAGGCATTCCAGGTGGCGGTTCCGTACACGCGAATCTTGCCGTCACTCACGGCTTTTTCCAGAGCCGCGAAGGCCGCCCGCATGCGCCGGTCAAATTCCTCGCGCGTAACGTGGGGAATTTGCGTCTCCGGGTTGTGCAAATAGTAAATATCCAGTGTCTCGACACCGAGATTGCGCCGGCTCACTTCGATCTGGTTCTCGAGATACTTCGGTGACATCACGTGGCAGCCGGCGGCCACTTCCTCCGGCCGCACCAGGCCGGTATCGATCAGGGTCTCCTGAAAATACGCGGAGGGGTCTTCGGGTTCGTTCTGGTCGAAGGTCAGGAAACCGCCCTTGGTGGCGATCAAAACCTCGTCGCGGCGCAGCTTGCCCTCGGAGATCGCTGCGGCCAGCCCTTGCGCGATGGCGCGCTCGCTGCGCTGGTGGCGGTAGTTGCTGGCCGTATCGACAACGTTGATCCCGCTCTCCAGGGCCTGCCCCACGGCCTCGCGATAGAGTGCGTCACACGCAGCCGTGGGCTCCCCCAGGTAAGTCCCGATCCCGAGGGAGGATACCCAGAGGCCTTGGACTTCCCGGAAATTTCCCGGGAGCCGCGGCTCGTAGCGCCGCGCATAGCGTGCCGTTCCTTCGGGCGTAGCGTAACCGGGGATCAACATGGGGGCGGGTTCTCCCGGAACCCAGAAATTCTTTTATCCTTAATTCCCGAGCATCGCAAGGGAATCCTGCTCAGACCATTTCCGCTCTCACCAGGAAGAGCGGAATGGGGCTCTCATGCCGCACCTTGGTGATGGTGGTGCCGTGAATCAAGTCGGAAATCAACCGGTGCCCGTGCGTCGCCATGGCAATCAGGTCGCAGTGCTCGGTTGCGGCCGTCTTCAGGATGGCGCGCGCGGGCTCCCCGCTGGCGTGGTGCGTCGCAACCTGAAAATTCTCGCTGCGCAGTTCACTCGCGACCTTCTCCAGATATTCGCGATCTTCTTTCATCTCCTGGGAATCGGAGAGATTCAAGTTATCCTGCCAGTGTGCCGCCCAACCGGTAGAAACGTGCAGCAGGAGAATCTCCGCCCCGGTCAGGCGCGCCAGCTCCTTCACGCTTGGCAGGAGGGAAGAGTCAGCTTGACTGTGATCGAGAGCAACAAGAATCTTCTTGAACATCGTTCGCCTCGTTTAGCGGAACCAGCCAACCACGATCTGGACCAGAAGATAAGCGTTCAGGACAGCAATGATTCCCGCCGTGATCCAGGCCAGCAGTTGCAGCCAGCGTGGGTTTGCGAATTCCCCCATCTTCCGCCGGTCGCCCGTGAATAGCACCAGGGGAATGACGGCGAAGGAGAGCTGCAGGCTCAGGATAACCTGGCTCAAGATCAGGAGCTTCGCGGTGCCCGCATGGCCGAAGAGAATGACCGTGATCACCGCGGGAATAATGGCCAGGAGACGCGTGATGAGGCGGCGCAGCCACGGGGCGAGACGCAGGTTGAGAAATCCCTCCATCACAATCTGGCCCGCCAGGGTTCCCGTCAAGGTGGAGTTCTGCCCGGAGCAGAGCAGGGCCACCGCAAACAGGATGCCGGCCAGTTGCGTTCCGAGCAGAGGAGCCAGGGTGTGGTAAGCGTCCTGGATTTCCGCCACCTGGGTGTACCCGGCCCGATAAAAGGTTCCTGCTGCCATAATGAGAATGGCGGCATTAATCAGAAAGGCAAAGTTGAGGGCGAGAAAGGAATCCAGAAAGTTGTAACGCAGCGCGGTCTTCACGCCCGCCGGCGTGCGGTCGATGGCGCGCGTTTGCACGAGCGAGGAATGGAGGTAAAGGTTATGCGGCATGACCGTGGCGCCCAGAATGCCAATGCCGATGTAGAGCATCTCCCGGTTGGTGAAGAGTTCCGGCGTGGGGATAAAGCCTTTCGCAATTTCCACGACGTTGGGCCGCACCAGGAGCAGTTCGACAAGGTAGCACCCGCCGATGAGTGCGATCAGCGTAACCACCACTGCTTCCAGATAACGGAAACCCTTGTGCTGGAGATAGAGAATGGCCAGCACATCCAGCGCGGTCAGGCAGACCCCCACCAGCAGGGGAATGTGAAAAAGCAGGTTGAGGGCGATGGCGGACCCGATCACCTCCGCCAGGTCGCACGCCGCGATCGCGATCTCGCAAAGAACCCAGAGGGCGAGGGTCGTCCGCCGCGAATAATAGGCCTTGCAGGCTTGGGCGAGGTCCAATTGCGTGACAATGCCCAGCCGCACCGCCAGGGCCTGAACCAGGATAGCGATCAGGTTCGACATCATCAAAACGAAGATCAGTTGGTAGGCAAAACGCGACCCGCCGGCGATGTCCGTGGCCCAGTTGCCGGGGTCCATGTACCCGACCGCCACCAGAAAGCCCGGCCCGGAGAAAGCCAGAGCCTTTCGCCAGAAGCCGGCCCCGGGAGGAACAATCACGGTCCGGTGCACTTCCGGCAAAGAAGGAGTGGCAGGCGGGCGGTCAGGGGATGTGGTCGGGGTCAGACTCATCAGCTTGCCAGTATAAGTGACTTTCTGCGCACGGATTCAGCTTTCAGGAGCTGGGGCGACTGTTTTTTGCGCCGCGGGCTATCGATATCTCCCGCCCCGCCGGAAGCCACACCCGGGTTCCTGAGTCACCCCGTCTGCAGCGCCTGGAGCCGCGCTTCGATGCCGCGCAGCCAGGCTTCGTCTCGAACGCTGGGCAGATTGGCGCGCACGTTCTCAATTCCTCCGAGTCGAGCCGTCTCCGCGAGGCTGGCAGCTACGCGCAGGTCCGAAGCGGCTTGCGGAATGGTAATTCCGGAAAGGCCTGCGACCTCGCGCCCGACCGCCGCCGCCATTTCCGCCGTCTCCAAAGGTACGGCAGCAGCCTCCTTGCTGGCCGCCTCCACGGCATGGTTGCGAGCGGCCTGCTCGGGGTCCGAGGACTTGGGCAATCGGTAGGCGCACAGGACGGCTTCGTAACTCTGGGCGTCACGATCGATGTTTTCCATCAGGCGCGCGCGCCACCCCGCCAGGCGCGTCCGGGTGGCGGCGAGTGCGCCGTGCTGCGCCTGGAGTGATTTCCTTTCGAGCGAAACGCCGCAAACCATTTCGCCCAAGGCTGCCGCCAGCGCTCCGGCCAGTGCTGCCGCGCTGCCCCCGCCGGGGGTGGGCGTTGGCGCGGCCAGCGCGTCCACAAACTCCTGAGCCAGCGCCGCAAGCGGCGTCGCGGCGCCGCGGCCTCCGGCCGCCGGCTCGCTCAGGACCTGCTCCAAACGGTTTTCGACAATCAATGCCGGCCGAAAATTCTCGACCTCGAGGTAATGCACAGCGGCGTCGACGAGCGCGCGGCGGGGAACCAAACCCACGATCTCGCTGCCGGCGACCTCGACACCCTGCGCCGCCGCTTCCTGCTTGACCGCATCGAAAACCGTTCCGAGGGAGGTGGTTTCAAAATCCGTCAGGTTGATTGAAACCTGGGCCAGGTTGCGCGCTTTCAATTCCACGCCCATGGCTTTGACGCACGGAAACCCGCCGCTCGAGGCGCGAATCTTCTTGGCGATGGCTTGGGCCAGCGCAACGGCAGGTGTGCCCAAGTTGATGTTGTATGCAATCAGGAATTTGCGCGCTCCCACAACCGTGGCGCCGGCCGTAGGATGCAGCGCGGCCTCGCCGAAGTCCGGACGGCGGTCAGGATTGGTGCGAACCTCCTCGCGCACTCCTTCAAACTGGCCGCGCCGGATATTTTCCAGGTTCTTGCGCTCCGGCCGCCGCGCCGCCGCCTCGTAGAGGTAGGTGGGAATCTTGAAACGCCGCCACGCCTCCTCTGCCACCCACTCGGCGATGCGCACGCAGTCATCGAGCGTGACACCGGCTATAGGGACGAAGGGAACGACGTCGGTCGCTCCCAGGCGCGGGTGCGCCCCTTGGTGATGGTTCAAGTCGATCAGTTCCGCAGCTTCGCCGATGGCGCGCAGCGCTGCCTTGCCCACGCTTTCCTGCGTTCCGACCATGGTAATCACCGAGCGGTTGTGGTCGGCATCCATTTCCTTGTCGAGCAGGTAAACGTCCGGCCCCGCCAGCAGCGCCCGAATGATCGCCTCCACGACGGCGGGATCACGCCCTTCACTGAAGTTGGGAACACATTCGACAATAGTTTGCATGGAGGAAATGTATCACGAGATTCGAGAACCGTCCCTGCTCAGTGGTCCGTTCAAAGCGGTCACCTATCGGCGGTCAGCGCTCAGCGATCAACGAGTAACCATGGCCGGGTTTTCCCTGACAACTCACAACGGCCTACGGACGCGAATAGATAATCCGCCCGCGTTTTACGGTCAGCAGGCAATGATTCACTGCAAAGTAATAAGGAATTTCACGATAATCATTTACGTCCAGCACAATCAGGTCGGCCTGTTTGCCGGTTTCGATTGAACCAACCCGCGCGGAGCGGCGCAGGGCAAAAGCGCCATTGGTGGTGGCGGCCGCGATGGCTTCTGCGGGCGTCATGCGCATCTGGGCACAGGCCAAAGAAAGAATGAATTGCATATTCAGGGTCGGACTGCTTCCCGGATTGAAATCTGTGGCCAGCGCCACAACGGCCCCGGCCGAAATTAGTTGCCGTGCCGCGGGATAAAACGGCAATCCCAGATGGAAATTGGATCCCGGCAGGAGCGTGGCGACCACGTTCGAGCGCGCCAAGGCGCGGATGTCCGCGCCCGAGATTTGGTCGAGATGGTCTGCCGAAGCTGCGCCCAGCTCGACGGCCAGGCGCGCGGCGCCCGTGCGGCTGAGTTGTTCAGCGTGCAGGCGCGGCAGGAGGCCCAACTCCCGGCCGGCGGTCAGCACGTAGCGGCAATCTCCCACACTGAAGGCGGCGCGGTCGCAGAAACAGTCAATGAACTCCGCCAGCTTCTCCCGCGCCGTGGCGGGGATCAGCCGCTCGACAAGGGCCTTCACATACTCGGCGCGCCGGCCTCGAAAGCTCGCGGGAAGTGCGTGCGCGGCCAGCAGCGTGGGCGCCAAATCCAGAGCCGACTCCGCCTGCAGAGACCGAATGACGCGCAGGATCTTCAATTCCTGCGCGATCTCAAGCCCGTAGCCGCTCTTCACTTCGAGGGTGGTGGTGCCATGCGCGGCGAATTCGTTGAGAAACCAACGCGCCTGTTGAGCCAGAGAATGGGCGCTGGCTTTCCGAACCTTCTGCGCGGAAGACTGAATCCCCCCTCCGCCTAGCGTGATTTCCTCATAGGTCTTGCCGCGCAGGCGGAGTTCGTAATCGTTCACGCGGCTGCCCGCGAAGACCAAGTGGGTGTGGGAATCGACGAAGCCCGGCATGACGACGCGCCCGGCGCAGTCGATGGGTTCGGCGCGCCGCCGCAACGCCTCGCGCTCGAGCGAGCGCGTGCGGCCGACGCGCAGGATGACCTCGCCCTCGGTCAGCAGACCGCCGTGGGGCAGGATTCCGAGCTCCCCCAGCGCCGGGCCGCGGCGCGGAACCGGAGGGCCCGCCAGGGTGAGAAGTTGCGCGGCGTTCCGGAAGAACAGTGACGGTGGAGAAGAGCGTGGCATTGGATGAGGCCAGGCTTTCTGCTAGAATAGCTCCGACCGCAGTCAGGAGGTTTCTGCTTATGCCCACCTACGACTATCTTTGCAAAGCGTGCAAGAAAACGTTCACCTTAACCATGACCATGGCGGGCCACGATAAAGCCCGCGTCGCCTGCCCCAAGTGCAAGAGCAGGAAGGTCGAGCAACAGTTTGGCGCTTTCTTTGCGGTCACGTCAAAGAAAAGCTGAACACGCCTGTGACGAGTGGGCCTTAACGCGTGAGCGGCAAAAAAAGCGTCCGCGCCGGGGCGTCTCACTCGTCCCGCCGCGGCGAGCCACTCGTCACTTTCGCATGGGGATTTTCACTCCCGCCTTTTTCGCGAAGTTGATCGCTTCTTCGTAACCGGCGTCCGCATGACGCGCCACGCCGATGCCCGGGTCGTTTGTAAGCACCCGATTCAGACGCTTCGCCATTTCCGCTGTGCCATCTGCAACGATGACTTGTCCCGCATGCAGTGAATATCCAATCCCTACACCACCGCCGTGATGAAATGAGACCCAGCTTGCGCCCGAAGCCGTGTTGAGCAACGCGTTCAGCACCGGCCAATCAGCGATGGCATCGCTCCCGTCCTTCATCCCTTCCGTTTCCCGAAAGGGCGAAGCCACGGAGCCGCAGTCAAGGTGGTCGCGTCCGATGACAATGGGCGCCTTCAACTCGCCCTTGGCCACCAGATCGTTTATCCGCTCGCCGAAGCGGGCGCGCTCGCCGTAACCCAGCCAGCAGATGCGCGCCGGCAATCCCTGAAACTTCACGTGCTTACGCGCCAGGCGAATCCAGCGGTTCAAAATCGCATTGTCCGGGAAAAGGTCCAGCGCCAGGTCATCCGTGCGGTAGATATCAGCCGGGTCCCCGGACAGCGCCACCCAGCGGAACGGCCCGCGGCCTTCGCAGAACAGCGGCCGAATGTAGGCGGGAACGAAGCCGGGAAAGTTGTACGCGTCTTTCACCCCGCCGTGCTCGAAAGCCATGGTGCGGATATTGTTCCCGTAATCGAAGGTAGCCGCGCCGAGCTTCTGCAAATCCAGCATTCCGGTTACGTGCCGCGCGATGGATTCATAGGAGCGCGCCAGGTAGTCATCAGGATTCTTGCGGCGGAGGTCGGCGGCCTCCTCCAGGCTCAGCCCGGTGGGGATGTAACCCTCGAGCGGATCGTGCGCACTGGTCTGGTCAGTGAGCAGATCGGGGACGATGCCGCGCCGCGCCAGCTCCGGGATGACATCGGCGCAGTTACCCACCAGTCCCACGGAAACGGCTTGCTTCTGGCGCACCGCGTTCTTGAGGATGCGGACCGCTTCGTCCAGCGAGTTGACGCAGATGTCGCAGTAGCCGGAGCGGATGCGGCGCTTGATGCGCTCGGCGTCAACTTCGATGCCGAGAAACGCCGCGCCGTTCATGGTGGCGGCAAGCGGCTGCGCTCCGCCCATGCCCCCCATGCCACCCGTGACCACCAGCTTGCCGGCCAAGTCGCTCCCGAAGTGCTTCTGCGCCGCGGCCGCGAAAGTCTCGAAGGTGCCTTGCAGGATTCCTTGCGTGCCGATGTAGATCCAGCTTCCCGCCGTCATCTGGCCGTACATGATCAAGCCCAGGCGCTCGAGTTCGCGGAACTTTTCCCAGTTGGCCCAGTGTCCCACCAGATTGGCATTGGCAATGAGCACGCGCGGAGCGGCTTCGTGCGTCCGGAAAACCCCGACCGGTTTTCCGGATTGCACCAGCAGTGTTTCATCATTCCCGAGGCCCTTCAGCGCCTCGACTATGGCGTGATAGCACGCCCAGTTGCGCGCGGCCTTGCCGGTGCCACCGTAAATGATCAAGTCCTGCGGGCGCTCGGCGACTTCCTCATCCAGGTTGTTCATGAGCATGCGCAGGGCGGCTTCCTGCTGCCACCCTTTGCAGGTGAGAGTTGTGCCCCGCGGCGCGCGGACGGGTTGGTAGGATTCACTGGAAGGCAGGGTGCTAGTCGGTCCCGGCTGTGCCATGTTGATCTTCCCCCCGGAAATCTTAGCCCATCGTTCGGGGAAGTGAAAGGACGCAGGCTTAGGAGAGCGTCAGGCGAGTGACCTGCAAGCTCGGCTCCCTATCTCACGTTTCAGCTTTTAGCCCGCCTCCAAAGGAGCCTGACCCAGTCGCGATCGGCAGAGTTCTTGTCATCGTGATAGATGATTCCACGCCCGCTCCAGGGATTGGACCCGGCCATCGGCCAGTTGCTGACCAGGACGTTGATGAACTCCTGATCCTCCACAATCAGCGGTTTTACCCACACACCGTGGAAAGCTTCACGGAAGGAGGCCAGGAGATTGTTCGCAAAAGCTGAGGCCAGGGTCCCGTCCATAATGACGTTTACAACCGTTCGGTCGGATATCGCGTTGACGCCGGAAAAGAATTCCACGGTGAGCAACTCAGGAGGTATGCCTTTGCCGTAGTAGGCGTCCACAAACGCAAATCCATAGTGATTGCCGTCTTGGCGCAACTTATGCAGCGCATAGCGGGCGGACATTGGCAGGAAGCGGATTTTGGGGTCCAAAGGCTCCCCGAGGAATTCGGTTTCCGCAATCCGCTTGACGGCCGGGTCGAGGTCGACGGCATCAACCCGTTGCACAGTGGGCACCCGCGCGGCGTCGCGCGGAAAGGTAAATCCCGCGGCGCCGATCACCAGGACATCCGAGGCGCGCGTTTCGCTTAGCGCCTTTTCCGTTTCCCGCACATACGCAAAGGATGTCTCGCCGTCGTCGAGGTAAACGCCCGAGGCACGACCTCCACCCAGCAGTAGTACCCTCTCGGCCCGTCCCTCCGCGTCTTCGTCGGTCACGACGCGGAAGGATTGATACGCGCTGTCAAACGCGAAGCCCGGCTCCCGGGGTGAAAGAACGATGTGCGCGGCCACCACAAGTGCCAGCACCGTCACGCCTGACGCGGCCGAGAGTGCAAAACGAGATCGCCCCAGGGCAGCGCACCCCGCAATCACCAGCAAAGCACACACACCATAAGTCGTGCGTTGCACTCCCAGGCGGGGGAACAGCAAAACCGGTGTAAGAATCCCGCCCACGACGGAACCCAGAGTGGAGAAAAAGAGAATCCTGCCGGAAGCCTTTCCCGCCTTTCCCTCGTTATTCGTCAACTCGGCCAGCATGGGTACCGTCTGCGACGCCAGATATACGGGCAGGAGGAACAACCCCAAAGCCGTAAGGCCGATGGCGAGGGTCACATCCAGGCCGGCGTCCAGAGTCTTCTCCAGGAGATTAGCTTCCAGGGGGAAGGAGACAACGCCGTAGATCCCCGCCGCCAGCAGAAGGTTGCGCCCCAGCGCAGTCTGGGTGCGGCGGCTGTCCCAGCGTGCGGAGAGCATGCCACCCCGCCAATACCCGGCGCTCAGGGCAAGCAGAACCACGGCCAGGGTGACGCCGGTCAAGGTGGCGCTGGAACCTACCACCGGCACGGCCAGACGAATGGCGATGACTTCGACGGCAAGCGTCGAAGCCCCCTCGAGGAATGCGATGAACCAAGCCATAGCAGAAACTCCACAGACAGTGTTTTGGTCAAGCCAGGGTCTGAACTCCCGGGGCCTCTAGTATCATAAAACCCCCTGCCCGGCAATCGGATGCGGATGAGCGTCGCTCCGGCAGCGCCGCCCCCGCCCGGCGCGAAACGAATATGCTAAGATGGCGCTGGACTTCTGCAAACAAAAAGGTAGACTCTCTCGATTCCATGGGCTCGAGCGAATTCAAGACGCTCAACGAATTGTTCCTGCAAGCGGTCGCCCAGCACTCCAAGCCGGACTGTCTCCTATCCAAAAGCGGCGGGCGATACCAGGGGCTTTCCTCCCAGGAGGCGCTGCGCAAAGTGGCGGCGCTGGCGGCGGTGCTAGCTCGCCTTGAGGTCGGGCGCGGCGACCGCGTGGCCATCCTCGCGGAGAATCGGGTGGAGTGGGCGCTCACGGATTACGCGCTGCTGGGCCTGGGCGCCGCCCCGGTGCCAATCTACACAACCCTGCTCGAACCCGACATCGAATACATCCTGCGCGATTCCGGAGCGAAAGGAATTGTGGTCGCCACGGATTTGCAGCTTCAGAAAATCGTGAACGTCCGGCCGCAGTTGCCGGATCTGAAATTTGTCCTGACCCTGGATTGCGCTCGGCGGGAAGAGGCCGGCGCAGAATGCTGGCAGAGCAGCGTCGCGCTCGAACTCGGCAAGGCGGGCAATTGGGTGGAGTCGTTCAGGGCTCAGGCGCTGGCCGCACAACCCGAGGACATCGCCACGATTCTTTACACCTCCGGCACGATGGGCCGGCCCAAGGGTGTCATCCTGACCCACGCCAATATTGTTTCCAACGTCCTGGAGTGCCAAAAGCTTTTTCGGCTGACTCCCCAGGATGCCAGCATATCGCTGCTGCCGCTCAGCCACATTCTCGAACGCACCCTCGACTATTTATGTTTCTCGGCGGGCGTATCCATTGCCTACGCGGAAAACCTGGACTCCCTGCCGTTGAATTTGCGCGAGGTCCGACCCACCCTTATGGGCGTCGTCCCGCGCGTGCTCGAGAAGATTCATGACCGCGTCATGGAAGTCGTGCGCAGCGCGCCGCGGGCAAGACAGAAGATTTTTTACTGGGCGTTGGGGGTGGGAAAGCAGGCATTTCCCTATCGACTTAAGGGGCGACCCCTGCCCCTGGCGCTGCGGGTTAAGCACGCCATCGCCGACGCGCTGATTTTCTCCAAGGTGCGCGAGCAACTGGGTGGGCGTGTCGCCATTCTGGCCTCCGGTGCTGCCCCGCTGGCGCGGGAACTGGCGGAATTCTTCTACGCCATGGGGCTGCCGGTGTACGAGGGCTACGGGCTGACGGAAACCTCGCCCGTGATCGCCATTACCTATCCGGGCCACGTCAAGCTGGGAACCGTGGGCCCCGTCATAGCGGGAACCGAAGTCAAGTTCGGCGAAGAGAGCCCCGATCCCGACGGGGGAACCGGGCGTGAGATCCTGGTCAGAGGGCCGAACGTCTCGCCCGGCTACTACCACCTGGAGGAGGAGAATCGCGCGGCCTTTACGGACGGCTGGTTCCATACGGGCGACCTGGGAGCACTAGACGAAGAGGGAAACCTGCGCATCACCGGCCGCAAGAAAAACCTCTTCAAAACCTCGGGCGGCAAGTACGTTTCCCCGGAGAGACTGGAGAACCTCTTCCAGAGTCATCCCTATGTCCACCAGATCGTGGTCCTGGGCGACGGACGCAAGTTCGTGGGCGCGCTGATGGCGCCGAACTACGCGCGGCTGGAAGCCCACGCGCGCGCCCGTAACCTGGCGTTCCAGAGCCGCGAGGAGCTGGTCGCGCACCCCGAAATCCACTCCTTCATGCAGCAGCTTGTGGACGAAACCACGCGCTGGCTTCCGCCCCACGAGAGGATTCGCCAGATTGTTCTCTTGCCCCACGAACTGACCATGGCAGCCGGCGAACTTTCCCCAACCTTGAAGGTGAAGCGGCGGGTGGTGGAAGAGAAATATCGCGATGCGATTGAAGAGATGTTTTCGCGGCATGCCCCGCATCCGGCCGCCGCGCAGGACGCGGCCCCGCGGCGGCCGGTGTAGGCACCGTTACGAACTAAAACTTAAGCTGCTTTCATGCAGATACTACTGCCGACGCGAAGCATTAGGTTAGGTTGGTGCCTGTCCCCACCCCCTCACCCGGCCTCCTTCGTCGGCCACCCTCGCCCCCTTGGGGGAGAGGGTGGACCGCGACCGGCGCTTTCACCAGCCGGCGCGGGCCGGGTAAGGGGGTCGCCTACCAGCCGGAGGGCGAGGTTGCTTCGTAACACCCCCCTCAGCCCTTGCGCTTGGCCTGGTCCGCGACGGCCTGCGTGGCGAGCGCCACGGCCTTGGGATCTCCCAGGTAGTAGTGCCGCAGCGGCTTCAGATCATAGTCCAACTCGTACACCAAGGGAATTCCTGTAGGAATATTCAACCCAACGATATCTGATTCTGAAACGTTATCCAGATACTTCACGAGCCCGCGCAGGCTGTTGCCGTGCGCGGCGATGATGACGCGCTGGCCGGAGCGCACCACCGGCGCGATGGTTTCGTGCCAGTAAGGCAGGGTGCGCGCCACCGTGTCTTTCAGGCACTCGGTAAGCGGCAATTCTTCGCGGGTCAAACCCGCATACCGGGGGTCCTTGCCCGGGTAGCGATCATCGTCGGGTGTGAGCACAGGCGGCTGGATGTCGTAGCTGCGCCGCCAGATTTTTACCTGGGCTTCACCGTACTTCTCGGCGGTCTGCGCCTTGTTCAACCCTTGCAGCGCGCCGTAGTGGCGCTCGTTCAGCCGCCAGGTGTTGTAAACCGGAATCCACATCTGATCCAATTCTTCCAGCGCCACCCACAGGGTCTTGATGGCGCGCTTCAACACTGAGGTATAGGCCACGTCGAAAATGAAGCCGTCTTCGCGGAGCTGGCGCCCGCCTTCCAGGGCTTCCTCGAGGCCCTTTTCGCTCAGCCCCACGTCCGTCCAGCCCGTAAATAGGTTTTCCTTGTTCCAGATGCTTTCCCCGTGCCGCAAGAGCACCAACTTGTGCATGAATCCGCCTCCGTAGAAGATCGTGCTCGGAAAAATCCGAGCCCGTCATTATATGCGGAATCGGGACTCGATGGTGAGTAGTGATGAATGAGGGTATTGTTCGGATTTACTTGTAGTGGGTCAGTTTCCTACTTACAGGCTGAACCATTTCCAGCGCCGGAACTATCTGAGCCGCCGTAAGTTGCAGTGAGACGAGCGACATGATTCCTCTAAGACAAACCGGAAGGTAACTTCCGAGTGCGCGACCATATGGCCAGAAACCGTCCACGGCGCGGCATCGTGGTGGTAAACGACGCTGGGTCGCCAATTCTACGGTCCGGGCGTTATACGGCCAAGTGGGTTGTTGTGGGTTACCTGCGCCGTGGGCCAGCACAAGCAGCGAGGAGTCGCCCCGCACGACGCACCCTCCGGTTGACACTCGTTGTCAAATATGACAACATACTATGGGAGCATGGACAGTGAGGAGCGATGATACCGAGAACCCGGCCCGTTTCTTGGATCAGAGGAGCGCTGAAGGACTTCGAGGGATTCCCGGAGGGCGCTCGGTCGATTTGCCTCGCGGCGCTGACCATCGTGGCGGAAGGTGGGAAGCCGGACATCGCTAAGCCCCTGCACGGGATGGGCTCTGGGGTGTTCGAGATTGCGCTGCCGTTTCGCGGAGATGCGTTCCGCGTGGTCTACGCGGTGCAACTCGACCAGGACATCTGGGTCGTCCATGCATTTCAGAAGAAATCCAAGCAGGGGATTAAGACGCCCCAGCCTGAGGTGAATCTGATCAGAGACCGTCTGAAGAGGCTGAAGGAGATGTTGCGATGAAGAACGAAAAGCTGGAGGTGGTGCGCGGGAGTGGAAATGTTTTCCGCGACCTTGGGCGCAAAAGCGCGGATGCCGAGCAATTCAAGGCGGTCCTCGCCGCCGAAATCATCAAGGCGCTCGATCGGGAAGGCCTGAGCGTGCGCGCCGCGCACGCACGCACAGGGATTGCGGCGGCTGACTTCTCGCGCATCCGCAACGCGAACCTCGGGCGGTTTACCGTCGATCGCCTCATGTCGATCATCAACCGGCTCGGGGCGCAGGTGGAGGTCAATGTCCGCGTGCGGCCTGCGGCAACCGCCGGGCGCGAGGCGACGGCGTAAGGGCACAGGAGTCGATGCCTCGACCCGCAATCAGGTAGGGCCCGACCCGCAACCCTCGGAAGATCTGCCCAAGGAACCGACAGCTCACGCCCTGGCTAATCCGTCGCGCCTGTTACTTCCGCGGCTTGGCCGTTAAAAGTGCCCCGAACTTAAAGCTCCATCATCATCACCATTCATCTGTCGGGGCACTTCCGATAGAGACCTAGCGTTATACGTCCAACTGAAGAGGAGCGTAGATCCAGACTTCCCAGAACCCCGTATCTCGGGAGTTTGAATGCGCGAGCCACTTCAACGGTTTAAACCCATGACAGGTTGTTTACGCCTCGCACACCCGATATACTGGCGCCATGGGATTACGGGTCGTAGAGGCTGAATACGAGAAGGGCATGCTCAAACCGAGCACCCCGTTGACGCTTCGTGGCGTGTCCATCGGATCGTGATGCGGCAGCCGGATCCGAAGCGATGGGACCTGTCCCGTCTGGCCGAGAGCCCCGCGGCCGATGAAGCGGTTCTCGCCGAGCAGGGCCTGGAGGGCTGGGCGGCGAACCTCGATGCAGAGGATCGCCGGTCAGTTACGTGCAATTCCCCAGTCGGCTCTCCAAAAAAAATCCGGGACTTAACCGAAGAGGAAACGGCTGAACTCGAACTGGCCACCGACGAGGCTCTCGGTAGGGGGGGAAAGGTGTCAGGTACCTTTTCCACCCGCCGCTTGGACCACCTGTTCCAGTCCATGCTCAATCGCACCTTCCGGGGTGAGCTATGAATAATTCGGCACAGGTTATCACCGGTCAGGCAGCAAATTTGCCCAAGAGGGCAACCCTGAGTGACAAGATTCGCAGGCCTGTAACATTTCTTCTCGCCCTTTTCTTGTGGCTTCACGCGCTAGCGTTCGTGGACATTCATTCTTGGCTCATCTCGAAATGCGCTCATATTCTCCGGCTCACGACATCAGAGGTGGTGCTGTTCATTTTGCTGTTCGTGTTCTCGGTCGTTACCGGTTCCGGCTTTTGGAGGACGCTCGGTAGCCTGGCTTATATCTACGGCTTCCCTTTTGTGCTGCTCGGATACACTTTCTACTGGACGGCGGTTGCGTTGGTCGCAATCCACAAGTGGTTCATCTCGAACACTAATGCGGGCGACATGCAAATAGACGTGGTGTTAGGTCACCCTGCCTCACCTCCCCCCTCACCGCCTCTACTCCTTCAGGGACCGACAGCGGGAACGGTCATGAAAGGCAGGGCCGCTGAGCTGGTGCAGATCCTGCTTCGCCCCTTTCGGACAGCAACGCTCCTATGGTGCTTCCTCCTGGTCGTCACCGCGCACGCTTGGCTCCTTTGGCTCAGTCTGGCTGTTGTTCTCTACCAATTAATACGCGACGCTTTCCGACTCGCAGGAGTCGCGCTCTTCTCCGGTTCGTTGCTGAGGCAGGCGGCTGAGCAATTACGGAAAACTGCTGACGCAGCACTCGCCGGTCTCGAAGCCGTTACGCGAGACGACACCCCGAAATCGGACCTGCAGATGCTGCTCGGCAAGATGCAGTTAGTCGAAATCGTGACCACGTTCTTCCGGAATCGCGACCTGGCAATCAGATGGGCATGGCTATTGACCGTATTCCTCTTGGGGGGCGCATATATCTACTTTCCGTTCTTCCTCTCCTTCGCGTATTACGGAATCGCGCGGGTCGCAGCCGTGTCTTACTCTTGGCCTGAATCGCTCGTTAACTCGCTCTTTATCCCATTCCTCATCGGAGACTTGCCAAGAATCTTCTGGGCCAAGCTGCTAGGCGGCATCCAATGTAGCGCCATCGTAGTGGTAGGATTTGGGACGGTTCTGAATTTTGTTCTCCGCCGACTGGATACTTTCCGTACAGAAGCAATCACTCTCAGTGAAAAGCTCGCCAACCAAACAATTCGTGAACGGTATAACCTGCTTAAGGAAAAGGCGGGAACTCCTTCAATTAACCCACCGCCCGGATAACGCTCGATTATGGGCGTCGCCCGGCTTCGCGGGACCGCACTAGGGGAGGAAAAGGTGTCAGGGGAGGAAAAGGTGGGGGAGGAAAAGGTGTCAGCTACCTTTTCCCGGGCCTGCCCAGGACGGAATTCCACCGCTCTTTTCCTTGGAACGAAAAGGTACCTGACACCTTTTCCCCCCTGACACCTTTCCCCCCCCCGCTGTCGCCAGTTGGTTATTTGAGAAAACAAGTATTACGTTCCGTCTGTGCCCGCTTTCCCCCAAAAAGATACTAATAGTCGGTGGACTAAGAGTCATCATGTAAAGCACCATAAACGCAATTATGCCGCGATCTCACGACAACGATTCTCCTGTGCCGGACGGGTTGCACAAGAAATTTGGTGCACGGGTTCGATATCTGCGGTTGAAGTTAGGTTTATCACAAGAGGAACTCGCTGGGGCCTGCGGACTCGACCGGACATATGTAGGAGGAATCGAGCGTGGGGAACGGAATCCGAGCTTAAAGAATATTTACCGCATTGCTTATGCGCTACGTGTGCCCGCTTCGGCTCTGTTCGATGATTCCGATCCCGATCAATCGAGCCCCAAATCAGGTAGACGGTCATGACCAAGATTGTCCGTGCAAAAAGTGAACTCCTTGAGATTTTCCATCATGCGTTAAGGGCACCGGTGGTTCAAATAGCTGAAAAGCGGAGTACACGTGAGGAAAAAGCGAGAGCGATCAACGCTCTGGTCGGAGATATAAAAAGCAATCTCCCTAAAAAAGCCGAAGACATCCCACTAGGTGACCGTCCGAACTATGCAATTGTTCTTCAGTATTGCTTTTCAGTCGCGAGTCTTGAATATCGGCACAAGGTATGGCCTTACGAATATATGGCGTTCTCGCGCCGCGTTGGCGAATTGTGGGAAGACTTTTGTTCTGCCGCTTGGGATTATCCCAGTAGGCGGGGGGTCGCCCGGATTACGGCCCCTAGTTTTAGCACTGTTCGGGATGCACTCGCTACCAGAATTCAGACCAATATCGGGGCACATGCAAAGAGACAAGAACTAATTGAAGACACAAATACTTTGTTCGAGATCATCGGCGACATTAACATGTATGAAGACGAAGTGTTTTCAGTAGACGGGGTTCCCCACGTCATCGACTTTAAGAGCGGCTTTGGGTCGAACGAAAAGGGGAACATGCTGCGCCTTCAAACGGTCGGAAGGGCCTACCGAATATGGAATCGTCAAACTCAGCTTTTCCTGTTAGTGCGCCAGGAGGAAAACAACAACTACCTGCGTGTACTGCGCAGAACGGGGCTGTGGGAAGTCCACACGGGGTCCGAGGCATATCAAAAGATTTCCGAATTCACTGGTGCCGACATGCAGGCTATTCGGGATGCGGTCATCGACTGGCAATCTGATCTATCTCCAGCATTGTACAAGTACCTGAAGGCAAGTGACCTGGCGGGTTATCTGATCTGGTAGCAAGGTTGGTCACATCAGAAACGAAAGCATCGCAAACACTTTGCGGGAACAGACCACGACGCTTTGCTTCATCAACAAGGTGTGCTGCGTGCACGATATCGGTGTCAGAAAAGGGTGGAACAGGCAGCCGCTTCAGGTAATTCGCTGAATTGTTGGCGCTCCCATTGACAAGCCTCTTCATTTTCTCTGAAGCAAGGCCAGAATTCAGGTAGAGCAGAAGCGGAGGGATTTCGGCCGGCTTGCGCGGAAACACGCCGACGACTCCTTGATCAAACACCGCATCGCTCATCATAGCGGCTGATATTCTCTTTGTTGTGACCATAGGTACCGACAGCCCTTGCCTGAAATAGAATGCCGAGTTTTGAAGACGGGCTTTTTTGTCAGTCCCATAGTGCTCGACTGCTTCGTTACTCCAGTCGATGGCCCAAGCGGTCCTGTCGAATGGCTCTCGATGGCCACCTCTGATAAGCGGAACATAGTGGATCTCGCCGGCTAAGCCGGATTCGCGTTGGGCTTGGGTCAACCGACCGCAATAGACTTCCTTGCGCCAATCGATAGAGTGTCCATTCAGACGTCTGGTGATTCGGGCGGCGTCGTATCCGATGAACCGCTGGTTATCACCGGTGTAGATGCCAGTTCGGCACTCGGCGATATCGCCGAGATTGCGCCAATTGGGGTGCATTTCTCCGCCCTGATCGAACATCGCAGGTGACCATCCTACTTCAGCATTCTGTATCAGTGTGCTGCCGGACATGGGCGTCGAATTACGTAAGCTCTCAACAGAAAGGGATTGATCTTTGTCGAAAATGTCGAGCCATTGAAGTGAGTCGTTCCCCCTTAGTGGCCTCCTTTCACCTGCGATGATGCACAGATTCCCGTATCCGAAATTCACTGTTTCAAAGAGCTTCGATGGAAAACGAATTATGTGGGTCGGGGCTGCTTGTGAACACATATATAAGCGCAAGGGCCTGTGATTCACGCTTGAAAGAAACGTGTCCGGAATCAGAAAAACGTAGCGGCCACACTGCCTCAATCGGGAGACGGCAAAGGTGAAAAATAGGCCGTAAGACTCACGAGCGTAAGAGTCTGGAAACGCCTGCTTGATTTTCTTCCGGTAATCCAAGTCAAAATACAATCCGTAGGGAGGGTTAGATATTACTAAATCGTACAGTGTGGTGCGGATGGGATGCAGACTCATCATCAGTCCGTTAACAAACATATCTATGAAGTCATCTTGAAACACTCGGATTGGCAAGTCCCCAAACTTTGACTTCACAACGCTCGCGGCATTACTATCCACATCGACTGCGTGGATTTCAGAAGGCTTTCCCACCAGTCCGCCGAGGAACGCACCGTGCCCAACACTCGGCTCCAGGAGAGAAAGCCCGTCCACGTTGCCCAAAAGATGGCACATCATTTCGTTGATTGGCTTAGCATCGGTAAAATGTTGCTTCAGAACAGAGTTTTTGTGCATACTCGGGCGCTCCCTTAAGAACGATACCAATATACATCATATGGGTACGGTGGCGGATCAGCAAGGCCGAAAATAAGAGATCTCGGCTCACTCGGAAGGCTTGCGATGTGGCGGCAAGCTCCCATTTTGTGAACCGGGCGCGAGCTGAAGTCGCCATCCCGATCTGACTAGGTCGGCGATCACGTCATATGCAGCCCACGCTCTGCCGTAACGTTCGAGTGCATGGAACTTGTACTCCTCCACCAGATCCTTGTAAATTGGTTGTAGGTCTTCCGGCAAGGAAGACAGGGCTTTGAGGTATTTAGAGCCCTTTGCGGAAACGTCGTCAGATTCGTTAATGTTCATAGTGTTGGTCGGTCTTGTGAAGTTGCGCGAAATTTGGAGAGCTGAGTTTAGCACGGATCACGTCTGCTAACGGCAGCAGGCTGGCGCATCAGAGGCAGTCTGGCAAGACGATTCAAGTCCCATCTCCAATACCTCACCGGCTGTCGTTCCGCCGCAGGGGGCAACTAGATGACGGCAAGCCGTCCCCCTACAACCACCGGCGCGGCGCGCGACTGCCGCCCCGACCCGCCTTGTGACACACGCTACGTCTATCGGTGGATTTTCGCAAAGGATGAATGAATGTTCGACGACGCGGCACGCGGCCGGGCCGGAGCATGCTCCGGCCCCCAATCGTTCACAGTTTAGTCGGCGGGCATCAGTCCGCAAGCTCCGAGGAGGAGGGGGACAGGCACCATATTTCCGATTTACCGACGTCATAGCTTCCGCCGCCTCCCACTGGGGATTAGGGATTGGGAATTAGGGTGCAGTAACCACCCCCGTCGCTGAGCGCTTCGGCCCCTCCTGAATCTCGTAACCACCCCCGGCGCGAACGCGCCGTCCCCCTCCTGAATCAGGAGGGGAGCCCGTCCGTCCGCCCTGGCAGCCTGTGGGGCGGAGCATCCGCCGGTTTTCCTCTGTGCCTCCCGTGCCTCCGTCTCCAGGTCCGTCCCCTGATGGATCGCCAGATCCGTCCGCGGACGGATGGTGAAAGTTGGTTTGGGGGATTGGGTAGGTCGCCCCTTCAGGGCTCGGGGTTGATGGGGGTTCCGTTGACCCAGGCCGTTGGCCTGGGCTTTGTTAGATCGCCCCTTTGGGGCTCAAAA
>Ga0187865_1001505_pt1 | contig 26496 bp, 26 predicted proteins | sample June2016WEW_11_1_2_FD_132989 | JGI IMG/M metagenome (GOLD analysis project Ga0187865, IMG submission 132989) | Peatland microbial communities from SPRUCE experiment site at the Marcell Experimental Forest, Minnesota, USA - June2016WEW_11_100 | ecosystem: Environmental > Terrestrial > Soil >...
AAGGGCCGGCGCGGAATCCGCAGGCTTGTCTTCAGCTCGCCGTTTGGCAGAGGGTTGCCAGCCTGTTTTGGGGGTCTCCTCGGGGCGGCGGACAATGTATTCCAGGACAGCCAGGGAGATCAGGAAGAGCAAGAAAGTCATCGCGCAGTACACTCTCTGGCGGAGTGCCCCGTTGATCCGGACCACGCCCGGCCGGGAGGGCACCCCGCTCGTGGCTCAACGCCAAATCCTGTGGCGGCGCTGAACGGTTGTAGGATACTCCCCAGGTCGTGAGCGGTCGCGCATGGCCCAGTACCAGCGACGCACCACACCGTTGTCCTTATCGGCCGTGATGCCGGTTTCCTTTACGGGCGGCGGCAACGCCCCGAGCGCCCTTTCTTTTCCTCGCGAACTCTGGTGGGGACCATCCGCAGGCCGCTCGCGGACATCGCATCGCCGGTGGGGCCGCTCTCGAGATACTGCGCGTCCTGGTTCACTTTCCAAACATCGTAGAGCTTATGCCCGGCCACGATGTTCCTTGTCGTGAGCATGGCGGTCATCATGGCGTGGTCCTGGTTGTTGTACTTGTGCATGCCGTTACGCCCCGCCAGGTGCAGGGCCGGATAGCGTCGCTCCAGTTCCGCGGCGAAAGTATCGACATTCTGCCGGTAGTCATCGTCGTAGACGGGATACGCCTTGGATTGACGCACCACGGAGCCGTCCTGAACATCCTTGCAATCCAGCAAGCCGAGTTGCTCGAGCTCCCGAGTGGCGAGGCCAATCAGCTCCTGGTCGGGCATGGACCAGATGCCGTCGCCTTCAAAGCAGAAGTATTCCAGGCCGTAGCAGCAAAGCGCGGGATCGGGAACCAGTTCCGGAGACCAGGACTTGAAGTTTTGAACCCGCCCTACCTTGACCGAGGGATCATGGATGTAGATCCAGTTGTCGGGAAGAGGCTTCCGGTCTTGGGCGATCAGGGCCACCGTGAGGAAGTCGCGATAACGGAGAGCCTCGGCCGCTCGCATCACCCGCTCCTCAAGTGGTGGATCGAGCATGCGTGCCAGATCCCGAATGGCCGCGGTCGAGATCACATGATCGGCGGATCGCGCTTCCGTTTCGCCGGACGAGGTCCTCGCCCGGACCTCCCAGCGGCCGGCCGCCTCACTGTAGCGGCACTCCTCCACCCGGCGGCCCAGCAGAACTTCACCCCCCATCTCGCGGATTCGCGCCGCGCACTGCTCCCACATCATGCCAGGACCCAGCCGCGGGTAGCGGAACGAATCGATCAGAGTTTTGACCAGCTTGGACTTGTCCTGCCCGCCTCGTTTGGGCAGCAACCCATTCTTGACCGCCAAGGCCAGTGACAGACCCTGGATGCGCTGGGCGGCCCAATCGGCGGAAATCTCCTTGCAGCTCATGCCCCACACCTTTTCGGTGTAGGTCTTGAAAAAGATTCGAAAAAGCCGCGCTCCAAACTGGTTCGTGACCCAGTCTTCAAAGGACTTGGGGTTGCCAATCGGAAAGAGCCTCGCCTTGATATACGAGAGCACGCATAACGTGGATTCAGCCAAGCCCAGCTTCCACAGCGCTTCGAAGGGCTTCAGCGGGTAGGAATACAACTGCCCCCGGTAATAGATTCGCGAGAGTCGCGGGCGTCGGATGAGGTCGTCCCCCAGGATCTCACTCCAGAACTCTTCCACCTCTTGGGATTTGGAGAAAAACCGGTGGCCTCCGATATCGAAGCGAAAGCCTTTGTAGACGGCCGTTCGCGAGATCCCTCCCACGTATTCCGGATCCGCTTCGAACACGGTCGCCTTCCACCCCGCCTCACACAGGCAGTAAGCGGCGGTAAGGCCGGCCGGTCCCGCCCCGATGATTACGGCTTCTCTCATGGGTTTCAATTCAACCCGCCCCCAGTTTTTCGAAGACCGAGTGCCAGATTGCCATGCCCTCAATCAGCTTCGAGCGCCATTCCTTTTGCGAGCCGGTCCATTCGGGTCCCTCAGCCCAAGCCGGCGGCAACGCTGCCACAATCTCGCCGAAACAAGCGTGATACGTGGCGCCCATGAGGGAAATGGAGCGCAGCGCGGCGCAGAAATCATCCGTCAGGATCATCCCGTTGCGCTCCGCGTCCAAGTCCCTCCACAGGTCGTGAGGAATGCGCTTCTGGCGGACTACCGGCTCGCCATGGCTCACCACGTCTTCGAAATGTTCGGCGATGCGGGTCAGGATGTAGCTGCCCCAACTATCGTCGTAGCGCCCAGTGCAGGGGCTGAGGAAGTACGCCGGCACGGCGTCGCGCATCAACGCCGTATTCTGGAAATCGAACGGCGACCGTGTGCCCGGGTGGAGCGCAATGTTGCTTCCAGGCCGCTTCCGGTTGAAACCGCGGACCACCAACTGGCGTTCCATGCGCGTCACGGCATCGATATCCGGGCCGTCGAGCCAGAGTCCGGCGTTCGCAACCACGCGCCGGGCAGCCTGGGAACAGGTCACAGAGTGGCCATCTTCCGTCCAGCGCATCTTCCGCGGGTATCCGCGGTGATAAAACTCGACTCCGTGGTCCGTTTGCAGGAAAGAACAGACATTGAACCAGCCGGAAGTCGGGCGGTAGGTGGGCAACTCGCGCACCGAGCCAGCCGCACCGTGGAACCCGACGAAGTCCTGGTCCATTACGAAGTCATCGTCGTCGATCATGATTACGACATCGGCTCCGTTTTCATATGCTAGCAGGATGCCGATGTTGCGCCTCTGGATCGAATCGAACCGCAGGTGCGTCCACAGTTCCGGAAACCGGCTCAGGTACTCCTGCTCGGCCGGAATATCCAGATACGCGCACGGGTACTGCGGGACGGACTTACAGAAATCGGCTGTCTCGGGAAGGCTTTTTCGATCGCCGATGACCATGAAGTCGAGGTCTTTGTGCCCATAGCGCTGGGCATTCTGCGCGTATTTCAGCAGAAGTATCGGGATGCTGATGGTAGTGGTTACGATTGTGGCCTTCATGGACTTACGAGTTTGTCTTCAGCAATCTCCGTTTGTTGCTGAAGCGCGTCTTGAACGCGATGCGAAAATACACGAAGTTCCCCCAAAAGGGATTGTGCGATTCCCCTTCGGTGCGAGCCCGCCAGGTACTCGGGATCTCGATCACGCGGGCCCCCAACCGCAGTGGCTTCAGCATGGTCTCGAGCAGAAAGGGATGCCGCAGTTCCTCCCATGCGATGGTCTTCACCCACTCCCTCTTGAAGACCCGAATCCGTAAGTCAGGTCGGAGAGAGCCGTGCCATGGAGAATGCGGAAGATCATCTGGAAGATTCCGTTCAAAAAGCGCTTGAGCGGATTGTATCCGCGGAACCCGCTCCCGCTTTTCCACCGTGTCGCCGTCACAATATCATAGCCGTCCTTGGCCTTGGCAATCAGCTCTTTCATCGTGGCGCGATCGGTTTCGAGGTCGCTTGCCATCATCAGTACGTGGCTGCCCGATGCCCAATCAAATGCGTCGCGCATGGCGCCGGCGAGAAACGGGCGCTGCTGGAAACGCACTTGAATCAACCCGGCGTGCTCGCGGCCAAGCTCTTCCGCGACTGCCAATGCCGCCCGGGTGGTCCTCTGGCACGCGATGATCAGGATTTCCGAAATCTCCGGCCGGTTCTCCGCCGGCAGAACCTCGACCGTTTTCCGGAGTGATGCGGTCTCATCGGTGACGGGGAGAATGGCCGTAACGGTCATATCTATTTCCAGGCCCCGCCGCGCGCGGCGCGCTTGAGGTAATTGCCGCGCCCGGCCTTCCCCAAGAACTTTCCGCCATCCACAATCACCTCGCCGCGCGACAGCACGGTGCGCGCATTGCCCCGGACCTCGAAGCCTTCGAACATGGAGTAATCCACGCGCATGTGATGCGTCCTGGCGCTGATGGTGTGGGCGGCATTGGGGTCCCAGACGACCACATCGGCGTCGCTCCCTGGCGCAATTTCTCCCTTCTTCGGATACAGGCCGAAGATGCGTGCGGGCGCGGTGGAAACGATCTCGACGAACCGGTTCAGCGAGAGTTTCCCGGAGTTCACGCCGTAGTGGTAGATCAATTGCAGCCGGTTCTCGATGCCCGGCCCGCCATTGGGAATCCTGGTGAAATCGTCCTTGCCGAGGATTTTTTGGTCGGCGAAGCAGAAGGGGCAATGGTCGGTCGAAACCACTTGCAGGTGGTCGTTTCTGAGGCCGTCCCACAATTTCAGTTGGTGCTCCTTGGGCCGCAGCGGCGGAGTGAGCACGTACTTGGCGCCTTCGAAATTCGGCCGCTCGAGGTCTTCGATGGAAAGCAGCAAGTACTGCGGGCAGGTCTCCGCGAAGACCGGAACGCCGCAGCCGCGGGCCTCGCGCACCTGGTCGAGCGCGTCTTCCGAAGTGACGTGGACGATGTAGACCGGCGCGCCCGCGATCTCCGCTATGGCGATGGCGCGGCCGACGGCTTCGGCCTCGGCCCGCGGCGGGCGCGTGAGCGCGTGGTAAATCGGCGCGGTCTTCCCCTCGGCCAGCGCGCGCTCGATGAGCACGTCGATCACACCGCCGTTTTCGGCGTGCACGCAGATGAGCGCGCCGTTCTGGGCGGTTTGTGAAAGGGCCTTGAAAATGGTGGCGTCATCCACCATCAGGGAGTTGGGATAGGCCATGAACAGCTTGAAGCTGGCCACGCCCTCGCCGACCATGTCGTTCATGTCCTCGAGGCCGGAACCGCCCAGGCCGGTGACGATCATGTGCAGGCCGTAGTCGATGGTGGCGCGGCCCTCGGCCTTCTTCCACCAGGTATCCAGCGCGTCGCGCATGCACGTGCCGCGCTCCTGGATGGCGAAATCGACGATGGTGGTGGTTCCGCCGAATGCCGCGGCGCGGGTCCCGGTTTCGAAATCGTCGGCGGACATGATGCGGCCAAGGGGCATGTCGAGGTGCGTGTGGGCGTCGATGCCGCCGGGCATCACGTACATGCCGGTGGCGTCGATCACGTGGTCCGCGGAGTTCGCCGGCAGGCTGGGACCAACCTCTTGGATGCGGCCGTCTTCGATCCGGACATCGGCCGCGTTGGTCTCGCGCGCGGTCACCACCGTGCCGTGGCGAATGAGGGTATTCACGCTGTTCCTCCTTTGGCCGCCGCAGCCGCGCGCAATCCCCCCTCCGGTCTGGCGACCGGCAAAAGCGGCGATGGGGCTTATTATGAGTCTTCCGTTGCAAAGAAAGCAACCGGCCTTGCCCCGCTTGGCCCCGCCGCGCCGGTTTGAGATACTAGACGTTTTCGAAGGGAAAAAATGATTCGCAGAATGGCCTTCGCACTGTCTCTGGCTGCAATGACTTCTCTCAGCGCTCCGGCGCAGCCGGCCAGCCAGACCATGAAGCAACTGGCTCGCGGCACGGAATATGCCGCGGCTGCGATGATGCCGCAGGCCACCCTCACCGCGGAACACATCCTCCGTTCCGGCGGAAATGCCTTCGATGCCATTGTCGCTGGCCAAGCGGTACTGGGCGTCGTGCAGCCCAACATGAACGGCGTCGGCAGCGACGCCACCCTGCTCATCTACGACGCCAAACAGAGGAAGGTGTTCTCGCTCAATGCCGAGGGAACCGCGCCGAAACTTGCCACCATCGAATGGTACAAGGCTAACCAGGGCGGCAAGATCCCGGTCGATGATTCGCTGCTCGCGGGCACCGTGCCCGGCGTGGTGGATGCCTGGTACATCCTGCTCTCGCGCTGGGGCACCAGGAGCTTCGCCGAATTGCTGGCGCCCGCCATCGAACTGGCCGAGCGCGGCGTTCCCATAGGGCGCACGTTGAATTCGCCGGCCCTGCAGAAATATCCCACGAGCGCCCGGGTTTACGCCGCTCCCGATGGCCGGAGCTGGAAGGATGGCGAAGTTTGGAAGAATCCGGACCTGGCCCGCACGCTGCGCCGCCTGGTGGAGGCCGAGAAGCAGGCCGCTTCCCAGGGCCGCCAGGCCGCGCTGAAGGCCGCGCGCGACCGTTTCTACAAAGGCGACATCGCCCGCGAGATGGCCAACTTCTCCGAAGAAAACGGCGGCTTGTTCCGCTATGAGGATTTCGCCGGCTACACCGCCAAAGTGGAAGAGCCGGCCGCCATCGACTACCGCGGCTACACGGTCTACAAGAACGCCTCGGCCAGCCAGGGGGCCCGCTGAACTGTTCGCGCTTAAAATGCTCGAAAGCTACGACCTCAAAAAGATGGGGATCAACTCCGCCGACTACATCCACACCTCGGCCGAGGCCATCAAGCTCGCCATGGCCGATCGCGACACCTTCCTGGGCGACATGGATTTCATCCGCATCCCTTACGTGGGTCTGTTGTCGAACCAGTACGCCGCGGCGCGCCGGAGGCTGATCGATCCCGCCAAGGCATCGCTCGAATTTCGTCCAGGGGACCCCGCGCCATACACGCCCGGATTCGAGCCGGTGTCCCGCCCCATCGATGTGAACCTGAGCGGGAACGCCGATCACGAAGGCGACACCAGCTACATTGCCGTGGTGGACAAAGAGCGCAACATGATCTCATTCACCCCCAGCCTGCACAGCGCGTTCGGCACCAAGGTGGTGATGGGCAACCTGGGATTCATCTTCAATTGCCGCGGCGATTATTTCTCGCTCGTTCCCGGCCACGCCAATGCGCTCGAGCCCGGCAAACGTCCGCGCAGCACGCTGCAAGGCACGCTGGTGCTCAAGGACGGCAAGCCCTTGCTGGTGACCGGCAGCCCCGGCGCGGATGACCAGTGCCTGCGCACCATGCAGACGTTGCTGAACATCGTGGAATTCGGGATGAACATACAGCAAGCCATCGAGGCCCCGCGCTGGGCTACGCGCAGTTTTCCCGCCTCGCCCTTCCCCCATACCATGTATCCGGGCGACCTCTCGCTGGAGGGTCGCATCCCGGAAGCGGTGCGCGCCGAGCTCGCGCGCCGCGGCCACAAGGTGACTATGCGAGGTCCGTGGTCGATGAACAGCAGCGCGGGCATCCTGGTGGAAGCTGGAACCGGCACGGTGAGCGCCGGCGCCGACCCGCGCACGTCGGCCCTGGCGCTGGCGTGGTGAGAATTCGGGGCCTGACACACGCGTCCCAAGGCACGCTTTTTGTGCCGCGCGGACGCTGGTGTCAGTCCCCGAATGTTAGAGCAGGTCGGGGACCTGCCCCACGTACTCGAACACCTGCTCCACAGGCGCCCCAAAAACCCGCGCGATGCGGAAGGCCAGAAGCAGCGAGGGGAAATATTTGCCCGCTTCCAGCGCCATGATGGTGTGGCGCGTCACGCCCGCCTGTTTCGCCAGTTGATCCTGGGTCATCTCTCCGTGGTCGAAACGGAGCCGGCGGATGTGGTTTTTGATTTCCGGTTCCTGGCTAGGCATGGGGTCCACCGCGGTAGAGCACGAGGGTCGTCAGGGATTGCACCCCCAGGACGAGTATCAGAGCCCAACAGAGAGTTTCGATGAGAGTCCAGACCGGCACGGTAAGGGTGGCGTTCCATCCTTTGATGAATCCGATAGCATTAATGAGGCCAGCGAACGCCAGCCAGCACGCGTAGAAACCCACCAGGGCCGCCTTTATGGCAATCGCGCGCTCCCGTTCATCGAAGTGTCGGCATGGGAAATAGCGCCGCCTGGACGCCGGGAGCGCGGCCAGCGCTAACAGCCCAAAAACCAGGGCCGCATGGCCCGATTTGACGAATGCGACGAAGGCGCCGTACACAGCGATGGTCAGCACCACCACTCCCAGCGTCCACCACGCCCACTTTTCCGAGTCTGACATGTAATTTTCCTTTAACTTAAAGTATATCGTACATTACATTATGTAAATTGTAAAGCACTATTTTTCGGCTATTGACAGACCCTGCCTCGATCCTGTAAAAATATAGTGTAGGCGAAGAAAAGACGAATATAGATGGGTGCGGCGGCCCTCAAACAACAGTTCGAATCGATGCTTGGCGGCCACCTGGACTGGCAATCCAGGCCCATGCCCGAACTGGTCCCGAGCGGCATTTCCGGAATCGAACTGCCGCGCGGCTGCCTCACCGAAATTATCGGGCCGGCTTCTTCCGGTCGGACCAGCTTGCTGGTTTCCATCCTGGCCGCGGCCACCGCGCGCGAGGAAGTCTGCGCTTTGGTGGATGCGGAAGATTCTTTCGACCCCGTCTCCGCCGCCGCGGCCGGGGTGTGCTTGCCACGCCTGCTCTGGGTGCGTTGCAGCCACAACGCCGAGCACGCGCTCAAGGCGGCCGATTTGTTGATTCAGGGCGGCGGCTTTGGACTGGTGGCGATGGATTTGGGGGATACGCCGCCCAACGCCGCGCGCCGCATCTCGCTCACTTCGTGGTTCCGGCTGCGCCGCGGGGTGGAGCATACCCCCACCGTGCTGCTGACGGTGGCGCGGCAATCGAACGCCAAGACTTGCGCATCGCTGGTGCTCGAATGCGCGCCGGAACGGGTAGTGTGGTCGGGGACGCGCGGAACCTCGCAATTGCTGCGCGGCATGAGGGTGCGCGCCGCGTCCACCGAGCGGAGCAAGACATGTTCGCCTGTCTTCACGGTAGTGGCAATCTGACGGCGCTGGGGTTCGAATTCTCGCCGGTGGTGGAGCAGACTGCGCCCGATACCGTGACGCTGGATGCTTCCGGTCTCGATCGCCTGTGGGGGTTTCCGCAGGACGTGGCCGCGGCCATCGCGCGCCGGGCCTCGGAAATTCGCATGAAAGTCAATATCGCGCTGGCGGCCAATCCCGATTCGGCCATCTGCGCGGCGCGCGGCTTTGCGGGCGTCAGCATCATTCCGCAAGGCGATGAGGCCAAGTTCCTCGGACCGCTGCCGCTGTCATGGCTGGCCCCATCGCCGGAATTGCTGGAAACCCTGGAGCGTTGGGGCATCCGCCGGTTTCGCGACCTGGCCGCTCTTCCCCCGCTGGGCATCGCCGAGCGGCTCGGTCCCGAAGGATTACGGCTGCGTGAGTTGGCGCGCGGCGAGGCGGAGCGGAAACTTGTGCCGCTGGAGCCGCCGCTCGAGTTCGAAGACCAAATCGAGCTGGAATACCCGGTGGAGCTGCTCGAGCCGCTGGCGTTTCTGCTGGCTCGGTTGCTGAACGGACTGGCGGCGCGGCTGGCTACGCGCGCGCTGGCCACCGACGAGCTGCGGTTGCGGCTGCAGCTCGAAAACCGCGCCACGCATGAGCGCACCCTGCGGCTGCCCGTGCCGTCGCTCGACACCAAAGCACTTTTGAAGCTGTGGCAGCTCGACCTGGCCGCGCATCCCCCCGAGGCTCCCATTGTGCGCGTATGGATGGGGATGAACCCGGTGAAACCGCGCGCCGCGCAGGGCGGCCTGTTCGTCCCGCTTGCGCCCGAGCCGGTGAAGCTGGAATTGACCCTGGCGCGCATCCAAGCAATCATCGGGGAAGACCGTGTAGGTTCGCCGGAACTGGTGGATACGCACCGCCCGGGGGCATGGGGACTGACGAATCTGTCCCAAGGCGCCGGGGTGCCCAGTTGGGGCCCTGCGCCGCGCGGACAGATCCGTCAGTCCCCGAATTTTGCCCTCCGCGTCTTCCGTCCGCCACGCGCGGCGCGTGTCGCCCTGGCTTCCGGGCAGCCGGGCTTCATCGCCGCCGATGGCATTCGCGGCCAAGTTCTTGAACTGGCCGGCCCCTGGCGCACTTCGGGCGATTGGTGGACTTCCAACCCCTGGGCGCGCGACGAATGGGACATCGCACTCAGCGATGGCGCGCTCTACCGCATCTACTGCGAGCCGCGCGGCTGGTTCGTCGAGGGCAGCTATGACTGAAAGCTACGTCGAGTTGCACGCGCGTTCCGGCTTCAGCTTCCTCGAAGGTGCGTCCGTGCCGGAGGATCTGGCCGGCGCTTGCGCGGAATTCGGCATGCCCGCCATGGCGCTGGTGGACCGCAACGGCGTCTATGGCGCGCCGCGCTTTCACATGGCCGCCAAGAAGGCGGGCATTCGCGCGCACATCGGCTCGGAAATCACCTGCGCCAACGGTTTCACTTATCCCCTGCTGGCGGAAACGCGCGAAGGTTATCAAAACCTGTGCCGCCTGGTCACCCGCATGAAGCTGCGGGCCAAAAAAGGCGAGGGCGCGGCCACGCTCGAGGAGTTGGCGGAATTCGCTCGCGGTCTCATCTGTCTCACGCGCCACCCCGACGCGCGGCTGCTGGAAATTTTCGGCAAACACAACGTTTACGCCGAGCTTCAGCGCCACCACCATCGCCAGGAGGAAGCTCGCAACCAGGCCATTGTGGAATGCGCCCGCGGCCTCGGTATGCCACTGGTTGCCACTAACGGCGTGGCATACGCCGCGCCCGCGCGGCGCGAGTTGCTCGACGTCCTCACCTGCGTGCGCCAAAAAACGACGCTCTCGACCGCCGGCCGGCTTCTGGAGCGCAACTCCGAGCGCTACGTCAAGACGCCCGCCCAAATGGCGCGCCTCTTCGCCGACCTGCCCGAGGCCATCGCCCACACGCTCGAAATCTCTTCGCGTCTCCAGTTCACCCTGGCCGACCTCGGCTACCAATTCCCGCGCTACCCGGTGCCCGAGGGCGAGACGCAGATGTCCTTCCTGCGCAAACGCGTGGATGAGGGCGCGCGCCGCCGTTACCAGCCGTATCACGAGCGTGCCCGGCGCCAGATCGAGCGCGAGCTGGCGCTCATCGAAAAGCTCAAGCTGCCCGGCTATTTCCTGATCGTCTGGGACATTGTGCGCTTCTGCCAGGAAAACGCCATCCTGGCGCAGGGACGCGGCTCGGCCGCCAATAGCGCGGTGTGCTACTCGCTCGAAATCACCGCCGTCGATCCCGTGGGCATGGACCTGCTATTCGAGCGCTTCCTTTCCGAAGAGCGCGGCGAGTGGCCCGACATCGATATCGACCTCCCCAGCGGCGAAAAGCGCGAGCGCGTCATCCAGTACGTCTACCAGCGGTTCGGAAAGCTCGGCGCCGCCATGACCGCCAACGTCATCACCTATCGCGGACGCTCCGCCGCGCGCGAAGTGGGCAAGGCGCTGGGCTTCGAGATCTCGACTCTCGATCGCCTCTCCGGCCTGGTGCGCGCCTGGGAATGGAAAGACCCCAAGGAGACCACCGAAGCCCAGTTCCGCGACGCCGGCCTGGATCTTGCCCATCCGCGCGTGCGCAAGTTTTTCGAGCTGTACCGCATGGCGCAGGACTTGCCGCGCCACCTGGGCCAGCATTCCGGCGGCATGGTGGTCTGCCAGGGGCAGCTCGATTCCGTGGTTCCGCTCGAACCCGCCAGTATGCCCGGCCGCGTGGTGGTGCAGTGGGACAAGGAAGACTGCGCCGATATGGGGATCATCAAGGTGGACCTGCTCGGCCTGGGCATGATGGCGGTAATCGAAGACTGTCTCGAGATGGTTCCCGAAGTCGATCTCGCGCGCCTGCCTGCGGACGATCCGGCGGTTTTCCAAGCCCTGCAAAAGGCCGACACCATCGGCATGTTCCAGGTGGAGAGCCGCGCGCAGATGTCGGCGCTGCCGCGCATGAAGCCGCGGCGTTTTTACGACATCGTGGTGCAGGTGGCCATCATCCGGCCCGGCCCCATCGTCGGTAAAATGGTGCACCCGTACCTGAACCGGCGGCAGGGCCGGGAACCGCCGGACTATTTGCACCCCTCGCTCGAACCGGTGCTGAAGCGCACGCTGGGAGTGCCGCTATTCCAGGAGCAGTTGCTGCGCATGGCCATGATCGCGGCCGGATTCACGGGCGGCGAAGCCGAGGAGCTGCGGCGCGCCATGGGCTTCAAGCGCTCGGAAAAGCGCATGGCTGAAATCGAAGTAAAGCTGCGCGCGGGCATGGAGCGCAACGGCATCCGCGGCAAGGTGCAGGACGATATCGTCCGCTCCATCACCGCATTCGCGCTTTACGGCTTTCCCGAATCGCACGCCGCCAGCTTCGCGCTGCTGGCCTACGCCAGCGCATATCTGAAGTGCCATTACCTGCCTCAATTCACCTGCGCCATGCTCAACAACCAGCCGATGGGCTTTTATTCACCGGCCATACTGATCAAAGACGCGCAGCGTCACGGGCTGCGCGTGCTGCCGGTGGACGTGACGAAATCCGAATGGCAGTGTACTCTCGATCCCCCCGGCCCCTGGCCCCTGGCCCCCGGCCCCCGTCTACGCCTGGGATTGCGCTACGCCCGCGGTCTCCGCCAGGAAGCCGCCCGCGCCATTCTGCGGGCGCGGCCGTTCAACAGCATCGACGATCTGGCATTTCGCGTCCGCGAGCTGCGCAAAGACGAGCTCAACCGCTTGGCTGAAATCGGCGCGTTGAATTCTCTCCACCAGGCCCATCGCCGCGATGCCCTCTGGCAGGCGCAGCGCGCCATCCTGCCGGTGGGCCCGCTGCTGGCGCCGCTGGAAGAAACCGCCCAGGGCGAGCCTTCCCCGCTCCTCCCCATGAACACGGAAGAGCGCCTCTATGCCGATTACCACGGCACCGGCGTGACCATCGGCCAGCATCCCATGGCCTGGTGCCGCGCCGAAATGAACGCGCTCGGCGTGACGCGCGCCATCGACCTGGCGAAGGTTCCAAACGGCCGCCTGGTGCGCATCGCCGGAGCGGTCATCGTGCGCCAGCGCCCCGGCACAGCCCACGGCTTCGTCTTTATGAGCATGGAAGACGAAACCGGCATCATGAATGCCATCGTCGCTCCCGCCACCTTCGACCGCTACAAGTTCGTGGTGCTGGGCGAACGCTACCTGATCATCGACGGCGTGCTGCAAAACCTGGACGGGGTGATTTCGGTGAAAGCCGGCCGCATCGAACCGCTACGCGCGGGCGCGGCCCCGTCGTCGCACAACTTTCATTGAAGGCTACGGCAATTCATCTCCTGACGTGGCGCACGCTCTCAGCGTGCCGTGTCGGCACTCGTGCCGACACGTTCGACCGGCGGCGAAACATGCGTCCCCACGAGTGGGGACGCGGCACGCAAAGTGCGTGCGCCACGCTCTTCACACGGCTTTCAGCCGCAACCCGAATTCACCAGTTTTGGGCCCATTGACCCCTTGAAAAATGAAATCATTGTGATATCATTTTGATGTCAAGCAAGGAGGAAAATTCAAATCATGCGGGAAAAGGAAATCAAGGGTCTCTCGGGCTGGCTGATGCTCGTCCTGCTCTCGGCGCTGCTCATCCTGTCCATCGTCATGCTGGTCTCATCGATCCAAGCCGAGGCGGGCTACCAGGTCCTGGCATGGATCGTGGTTCTGATCGTCGATATCGCCTGCCTGTGCGGATTCACGGTCATCAATCCCAATGAGGCCAAGGTGATCCAGTTGTTCGGCGTGTACAAAGGGACGATCAAGCAGCAGGGGCTCTGGTGGGTGAACCCGCTGACGCGCCGCCGCCGGGTCTCCCTGCGCATACGCAATTTCGAGAGCAGCAAGCTGAAGGTCAACGACCAGGACGGCAACCCCATCGAGATTGCCGCGGTGGTGGTATGGCGGGTGGTGGAGACGGCCGAAGCGATCTTTCACGTGGACGACTACGAGCATTTCGTGCACGTGCAGAGCGAGTCCGCCGTGCGCAGCCTGGCTACCACCTATCCCTACGACGCGCACGTGGAAGGGCAGATGTCGCTGCGCATGTCGGTGATGGACATCGCCCACCGCATGCGCGACGAAATCCAGGATCGCCTGTCCAAAGCCGGCGTGGAGGTCATCGAGGCCCGCATCACGCACCTGGCGTACGCTCCCGAAATCGCCAGCGTCATGCTTCGGCGGCAGCAGGCCAGCGCCATCATCGCCGCCCGGCAGAAGATTGTCGAGGGCGCGGTGAGCATGGTGGAGATGGCGCTCGAGCAATTAAGCGTGAAACACATCGTCGAACTCGACGAAGAGCGAAAGGCCAGTATGGTGAGCAACCTGCTCGTCGTACTGTGCAGCGACCGCGACGCGCAGCCCATCGTCAACGCGGGCACGCTCTACCAGTAAGGGGCCATGGCGCAACGGAAAGCATTCCTGCTTCGGCTGGACCCGGCGACGCATGAAGCCCTCGAACGTTGGGCCGATTCCGAACTGCGCAGCCTCAACGCGCAGATCGAGTTTCTGTTGCGCCGCGCCCTGCAGGACGCGGGGCGTTTGCGGAAGGAGAAGAGTAAGTCATGACGAACAACTGGACGCCCCCGGACGGCCTCGGCTATTCCAGCCTGCGCCCGGTTCAGTTGACCGGCGCGGGGATTGCCCTGCTGGTGGTGGCCGCGATGATGTTACTGGGGGCCGTCGCCGCGGGCATCGGCCTTGGAACAACGGCCAGGCGGCAGGCGAAGGATCAACGCCTGCTGCAAGAACAAGGGGTGAATACGGATGCCCAAATCACGCGAGTCTGGCGCAGCACAGGCAAGGACCAGCAGCACCTGGTGTCTTACCGGTTCACCGTCCAGGAGAGCGAGTACGTAGCGCGCAAAGGCGTCCCGCCGCGGATTTGGCAAACGCTCAGAGCCGGTTCGAGCCTACTCGTACGCTTTCTTCCATCCAACCCGAAAGTGAACCATCCGATCGGGTGGGACGATACTCCCATGCCTAACTGGGTCCCGTCCCTGGTTTCCGGGGAACTGGCTGTGATCGCCGTGGTCCTCGCGATGCTCCTTCGCAAGCAGGTGCGGCTGCTGACGGAAGGGCGTCCCGCCCCGGGCATTGTGACCGGCTGGCGGAGGACCAAGGGCGGAACCGTCCTTCGGTACGAGTTCGTCTTGCTGAACGGAGCCACCGCCAAGGGGCGAGGCAAGAGCCGGCGTCCGCCCGCAATCGGCAGTCCGATTTGCGTGCTCTACGACCCCGAAAACCCACGCCGGAATGCGCCTTATCCGCTCTGCCTGGTCAAGTTGACCAAGTCGCTGAACACGCCGTAGGCCGTCTGCTCCACCGTCGGCTCGATCGAGACCGTGCCGAAGGTACCCATCAGGTCCGTGTGGAAAAGGATCAGGTTCGAAGTCCCCGGCGTCGCGGCCAGGATGTCGCAGCGGTCCAGCACCTCCGCGCGCACGCGCAGCGAGACACGCCCTCCGATGCGGCGTGCGCGGCTGATCAGGCGCACGGTCTTGCCCTGGCGCGCGATTTCGGCGACGCGCTCCGGCGTCAACCTCGAAATGCCGCGCGTCGAGACCTGCTGGGGCGTGGTGCGCGCGTCCATCAGCACGTTGGCCAGCGCGGCGGTCTTGGCGGCGGAGTCCCAGCCTTCCACGTCGAACGCGCCGTCGCCTTCGGTGATGCCCATGGCGCGCGCGGCTGCCAGGCCGTCCTCGAGCGAGCCGCCGCGCTCCATGGCTTCCACCACCACTTTCGACGTGGAGTTCAGCGCGCCGGTGAAGCCGAGCACCTTCACGCCCGGCAGGTTGTAGTGCCACAGGTTGAATACCGGCGCGCCATCCATCGCGGCCGATTCGAAGCGAAATCCCACGCCCGCGCTGGTGGCTTCATCGCGCAATTCGGCGTAAGCGTGCGCGATCGGCCCTTTGTTCGCGGTCACCACGTGCATGCGCCGGGCGAAGGCGGCGCGGATGTGCGAAATCGCCGGCTCGCCCGTCGAAGGATTCAGCGTGGTCAGCTCCACCGCGATATCGGCGCGCGCGGCATCCAGGAACTCCTCGATGGAGGCCGCGCGCGGGCCGAACGGCGGATCGTCCGGCAGGCCGCCGGCGGACACCGCCGTGCCGTGGCGCAGCGTGTGGATGCCGGTCACTAAAAACGGAAACTCCTGGCGCTTATGCCGGAGCAGCCGCGCCAACGCGCGGCCCGCGTGGCCGTATCCGATGAGAGCGAGCTTCAAAACGCCAGCGCCTCGATCAGCTTGTTCAACTCGGTTTCGAGCGCCGATTTCTTCTTCTGCAACTCCGCCTGGCGGTCGCGCAAAGCGGCTAGCTGCTGCTCGTGCGCGTCGAGCTGCCGCGCGTAGTTCTGTACCTGCTGCTGCTGCCCGCTCACGTTGTTGAGGCTGCCGATGTTCTGCCGGATGCGCTCTTCGTCGGCGGTCAGGTCGCGCGTCTGCCCCTCGGCTTCTTGCAACGCCCCGTTGTTATCGGCAAGCTGCCGCTTCTGATCCGCGATGCGCTGCAACTCCTTGCGGCCCGCGTCGCTGAGGGTCCGGTTGCTAACGTAACTCAGGATGATATCCGGCGTCAGGCTGGTCACCTGGTAGGTCTGGTCGTAGACGCGCTCTTCGGAAACCGGGAACTCCTCGGTGGCGCCCGGCGCAAGCTGAATCTCGAACCGATAGGTGCTGGCCGTCTTCTCGGCCGTCTTCTGGTTCAGCAATGTGTAGCCCTGTCGCAACGGGTGCTCGATGATCAGGGTCTTGGCCTTCTTGTCCACGTTGCGGACGGTATAAGTTCGCGTCTCTTCCGCGGCCAGTTTGGTGGTCAGCACGCCGCGCGCGGCGTGAATCTCGCGGACCACCGCCTGCTTGCTTCCAAAGGCTTCGGTGATGCGGGTGCCGATATCGACGGCGTAGCTGATCAGCCGTTTGTCGGCGGCTTTCAGCGTCTCCATGAGCGCTTCGCCGCCATACGCGCCGCCGTCGTAGACCGTGATGGGGCCGCCATCGAGGGTCTTACCGCTGGAATTAGTCAGCTCGGCGGCGTTGGTGGGGTGCTGCGAACTGTGGTCCGAATAGATCAGCAGCTTGCGGGCTTCGATGGGCTGCTGCAGGAACGGCAGCATGGCGGATTCGTCCTTACGAATAGTCACCGGCTGGGCGATGCGGTATTCGAAGAGTTCGCCCAATTCGCCCGCGGTAGCGCTGGCCACGATGGAACTCGGCGCAACCTCGATGGACGTGGTTCCCAGCCTTCCGGACATTGCCGTCATCGGCGCCGGTGCGGCCGCCGCCCGCAGTTGTGCCCGCCCCGCGCCCATACCTCCACCCGCACCTCCACCCACGCCACTCCCAATGCCGCCCCCAATGCCGGCGTTGGCATCAAAGCCGCCTTCATGCACCACCGGCCTCGCCGCGCGGTCGTCCGCCAACTCCGCCGTAGGCCTGTCCACATACTTGGGCGCATAGAGCTGGCTCACGAAGGAAATAGGCCGCCCCGAGACCAGCGAGAGCTGCACCTTGGTCCAATCCTCGCCGGTGGTGTTATCCACAATTGCCCAACCCTCCAGCACCGGCTGCCCGCTGGCGCCGAAAATCAGGCGATAGCTCGACTTCCACACCGGCGCCGGGATCATGTAGCTGGCCACCAACTCGCGCTCTTTGGCGTCGGTGGAATCGATATATACGCTACGCTTCTCCTTGGAGCGCGCCGCGGCGGCCAGCGCCGCCAAGTAGTCCCGGAACTGCTGCTGCAACTGCGGGTCGGTAAAGTGAATGCCGGTGGCCGCGCTCAGGTCCAGGGTCCGCAGCTCGCCGCCATCCAGCATCAAGGTGAGCTGCTCGCGCTCCGGCTGCTTGTCGCTCGACGCCACCAGGCGGCCGTTGACGATGGCGCCGGCCACCGTCTCGTTCCCGAACTTCAATTCCAGCCGCGCGCCCTTGAGTTCGTCCAACATGCCGCTGAGCGGCTGCGCGGCGCCGATCTGGAATGGGAAATCGGCCAGCTTGTGGCTCAGCGGGTCCATGGAGTCGTAGCGCAGGCCGGAAATCTTCCCGCCGCCGCGTTCTTCGATGGTGAGCGACTTCAGAACGTCGTTCATCTCCGATGCTTTGAAATCGAAGCGCGCCGATTCGCCCGGCCCGAGCCTTCCCGAACGCTCGAAGAACCCCACGCCGTGCTTGTACAGCACCACCTTTTTAACCGGAAGTTCCGCGGCCGCGGCCAAAACCGCGATCGTAACCAGCAAAACGAATATGCGTTTCATGATCTCTCCGTGTTCACTCGCCCATCACCTTAATGATGACGCGTTTGGAGCGCCGTCCGTCGAATTCGGCGTAATAAACCTGCTGCCACGGGCCGAAGTCAAGCTTGCCTTTGGTCACCGGAACGACCACCTCGTGGTGCACCAGCAGGCTCTTCAGGTGAGAATCGCCGTTGGTTTCGCCGGTGCGGTGATGGCGGTAGTCCTGGCGGAACGGCGCCAGTTTCTCGAGCCATTCGTCGATATCGGCGATCAGCCCGTCTTCCGCGTCGTTGACCCATACGCCCGCCGTGATGTGCATGGCGGATACCAGAATCATGCCCTCCTGGATGTCGCTCTTGCGCAAGGCGCTTTCCACCTGCGAGGTCATGTTGATATACTCTCGGTGTTTCGCCGTCTTGAAAGTGAGATACTCCGTATAGAACCTCATAGGGCGATCATACAACTGCTGGGACATGAATCACGGCGCCGCACGGATACTCATCGTCGACGATGAACCTTCCTTGTTGAAGATGATGGGCGTCTACCTGGGCCGCCTGGGATACTCCGTGACGTTAGCGAACAGCACGGAGAAGGCGTGGGCGGAGGTGGAGGCGGCGCCTTCCGGTTACGCCATCGCCGTATTGGACGGAAGCATGCCCGGGCTGAGCATGGAAGACCTGGCGCTGAAAATGCTGCGCGCCAACCCGTCGCTGTGCGTGGTGGCCGCCAGCGGGTATTCCATGGACACGACCGCCGTGGAAGCCGCGGCTCCGGGACGAGTGGCCGTTCTGCAAAAACCGTTCGCTCCGGAGATGCTGGCGGTGGCGGTGCGGAGGATGCTTGCCACGCAAGAAGAAGAGCTTTGATCTGGCAAAGGAAGTGAAAGCCATCGCGCGCGAGCGCGTGGGCCGGGTGCCCGCCGCGAAAGCCATCGAGCCCAAATCTTCCCGCAAAAAGCCGAAACACAAGCCGCGCTTCGAGGAAGAGGGGTAGGACAGACGATCGCCTTTTGTCGTCTGTCAACTGCCGTGCTTTGGCGAGGCTTGACAGACCACGCAGGGCGATGGTCTGTCCCCCACTCTACGTGAAGTAGTCTTTCACCTTTTCGAACAGCCCCTTTTCGGCGGGGGCGTTGTCCACCGGCAGGGTGTCGCGCAACTGCTCGAGCAACTTCCGCTGTTCGCGCGTGAGCCGCGTGGGCACCTTCACGTCGACGTGAATGTAAAGATCTCCACGGCCGCTGCCGTTCAGGACCGGCACGCCTTTGTTGCGCAGGCGGAATTGCGCTCCAGTCTGCGTGCCCTCCGGGATCTTGAGCTTGTGCGGCTGTTCCAGCGTGGGCACCTCGATTTCCGCGCCCAGCGCGGCCTGCGCGATGCCGATCGGGATGGTGCAGTGCAGGTCGTGCTCGTGGCGCTCGAAGAAGGGGTGCTCCTTTACCTTCAGGAACACGTAGAGATCGCCGGGAGGCCCGCCACTGACGCCCGGCTGGCCTTCGCTCGAAAGCCGCAGGCGAGTGCCGTCGTCCACTCCGGCGGGGATGTTGACCTTGAGCTTCCGCTGCACCTGGCGGTAGCCGCTGCCGCGGCACTGGCCGCACGGGTTCCTGATTACCTTTCCCGATCCCCCGCAAGTGCTGCACGCGCGCCGGATCGAAAGAAAGCTCTGCTGGTAAAGAATCTCCCCGCGGCCGTGGCACGTGGGACAGGCGGTCGGCGAGCTGCCCGGCTCCGATCCCACGCCGTTGCACCGGTCGCAGAGCTCCATCCGCGGCATCTGGATTTCGGCGCTCATGCCGAACATGGCTTCTTCAAAGCCCAGCTCCAGATCGTAGCGGATGTCCTCGCCGCGTTGCGCGCGGCTGCGCCGCCGTCCACCGCCGAAAAGATCTCCGAAGCCGAAGAAATCGCCGAGAATGTCGCCGAAATCGGCGAAAACGTCGGGACTGTAGCCGCCCGCCGCCACTCCCTGCAAACCCGCGTGGCCATAGCGGTCGTACGCCGCGCGCTTTTGGGGGTCGCTCAGAACGCTATAAGCTTCCGAAGCTTCCTTGAACTTTTCCTCGGCGGAAGGGTTCTCGGGATTGCGGTCGGGATGGTGCTGCAGCGCGAGCCTGCGGTAAGCGCCCTTGATCTCCTGCTCGCCGGCCTCTCTGCCGACACCAAGGACTTCGTAATAATCTCTCTTCGACACGGGATTCACTGCGTTACGACCTGACCGCGACCCTGACCCATGCGGGCCGGAGAAGCTTTCCTCTGAAATTATAGCCTCTCTGCAACTCGCCTAGAATCGCCTGGTCTTCGGCCTCTTCGGTCTGGACCCGTTGCACCGCCTCGTGCTGGTTGGGGTCGAACTGCTTTCCCTCCGTTTCGATGGGTTCGAGTCCCATTCTCTTCAATGTCTCGTAAAGTCTCTGATAGATCAGCTCGATGCCTTTGGCGTAGTCGCGATCGGCCGTTTCCAAATTCAGCGCGCGCTCGAAATCGTCCAGCACCGGAAGCATCTCCCGCACCAGGTCCATGGCGGCAAACTGGAGGAAATCCGAGCGCTCGCGCTCGGCCCGGCGCCGCGCATTGTCGAACTCGGCGCGGGCGCGCAGCAGCCGGTCGTAGAGATCGGCCCTCTCCGCCGCCAGCCGATCGCGCTCGGCGGTGACGGCCGCGAGCTGTCCCTCCACGGTGGTGGCGGGAACGTTATCGTCGGCAGACACATCGGAAAGATTCGGGGCGGGCTTCTGCGTGTCCACTATTATTAGCTTACCGTAGCGTCGGCGGTCTTGCCGCCGGTGTGTTCCAGTTCGGCCCCCCACCGGCGGCAAGACCGCCGGCGCTACAACCGCGCGCTTTCCAGCGCCCGGCTGGTCTGCAATACAGCCGCCATCACCCGCTCGTAATGCATGCGCATGGGGCCCAGCACGGCCACCTTGGCGGGCAGCCCGCTCACCATCCGCACTGTCATGCCGATCAGCGCCAGGTCCTTCATGGCCGGGTGGGCTGCCTCCAGGCCGACGTGCACTTCCAGTTCGCCCGGCGGCTGCTCCAGAAACCGGTCGAGCATCTCGATCAAACGCTTCTTTTCCTCCAGCGCGCACAGCAACTCGCGCATCTTCTCGCGCGTCAGGTGCAGGTCCAGGCCGAGCAGGTTGGAAGCGCCTTCCATGTGCACCTCGGGAAGGGTGTCCACCTCCAGCAATCCCTTCTGGCACAACCACTGAAGCTTGCGCATCAGCGCGTCATAGAGAGCGCGTTCTTCCGCCATGCGGCGCAGCAGCTCCCGCCGCGCCGCGCCCAACTGCCAGCCGCTAAAACTGCGGTTCACGTAATTCCGGATGGAGGCCAGATCTTCCGGCGAGGCCGGCTCATCGAGCGCCACCACGCGGTTGCGCACCATGTGATCGCGGGTGACCAGGATCATGAGGACGCGGCGGTCGGCCAGCGGCACCAGCTCGATCTGGTCGAGCTCCTGCGCCAGCGCCGGGATCGCCGCCGCGATTCCCACGTTGCTCGTCAGCTCCACCAGGATATGGCTGGACCGTTCGACGCAAGCCCCCACCGTATCCAGCGAATTGAACTCGTTCCGCAGCCGCTCGGCTTCCGCCAAAGCGACGCGTTTGACGGTCAGAGAGCGGACATAGTACCGGAATGCCTTCTCCGTGGGAACCCGTCCCGCCGACGTGTGGGGCTGCGAAAGATAGCCCTCGTCGGCCAGGTCCGCCATCGCGTTCCGGATGGAAGCCGGGCTGAGCGCATCGCTCCGGCGCCTGGAGATGGTGCGCGACCCAATAGGCTCACCGGTCTCGATGTACTCGCGGACGATCGAGCTCAAGATTTCCCGGTGCCGCGTTGGGAGCGGCGTGTCCGACGTCATAGACCGCACCTGTACGTCCCCTACTCATGATCTTAATCGTCGCCAAGTGAAGAGGTCAATCAGGGGATCCTGACCGAAGGGCCGGCTCTCGAAATGCGTGAAGCGGGGGATAGCCCGTAAGCATGGGGCCGCCGTCGAAGCTAACTCGTTGATTTAAGGCCATCTTCGCCCGGAAGACCGTACAATCGCCATATGAACCGATTTTAATTACAGGTTAAGCGACTCTTCATGTGCCGTTCGCTATGATAGCCGCAGGTGAATACGTTCGCCCCATCCCAAAGGAGATACGCAATGAAGAAGCTGATGACGCTGATGCTTGGCCTGTCGCTGGTTTTCGGCACCGTGGCCCTGGTTTTCGGTCAGGACACAACCAAAACGACGGAAACGACCACGAAGACGACGAAGGCCAAGAAGGCCAAGAAAGTGGTGAAGAAGACGGAGTCCACCACGAAGACAGGGAGCTAAGCCCGCTTCCGGTAATGAGTCGCTGGGAAGCCGCGTAGCGCCTCGCGGTCTACGCGGCAATCCAGTGACAGCAGTGCAACCCTCCAGTTTGCCTCATTTCTTCCAGCCCCAAAAGATGGAGCAGTCGTCCATGTCCACGTGCTGCTGGTACAGTTTCTCCAGACCGTAGTCGTCGATCTGGTCATCGTCGCAACTATAGGCTGTCGCGAACCTTCCCGATTGCACCTGGCGCTTGACCTCGGCGGCGGTGATGATGTGCATCAGCGCCGCCTCCGCGGGCGGCAGATTGACCTTGTGGGAATAGAACAACTCGAGTCCCGGCGGCGGCGTACGCCTCGTCAAAAAATAGATCGGCTCATTGGCGAACAGTGGTGCGTTGCGCGGCGTCACCTGGTCGACTTTGTTCGCCAACCGTTGGTATACGCTCCAGTTCAAGTCTCGCCGTTCATATAGCGATTTGCCCAATCCCAGCGCGAACAGCACCGAAACCAGCACCACCGGCCACAGCGCGCGGTCCGGTCCGAGCACCCGGGAGGCGATCGCGTACAGCCCCGCCACGGCTAGAATCGTCAGAAATGGCACGGTCAGCAGGAAATATCGCGCGAAGGTGGGATGGGCTCGGCCAACCCATGCGGAAAGGGCGGCCGCGAGCCACGCGCACAGGTAGAACTCCGCTTTCAACGCGCGCGGCCAAGCGCTTCTGCACACGACGTACAGCAGACCGAACACCGCCAGCAGGCCGAGCACCAGGGCCTGGCCGGAGTCGATCCAGGATGTCAGGATTTCGAGGTCGTGGCGCGTCGTCTCGGGCCAATACAGCTTGCGAAAGAAGGCGTGATACTGAAACACGTTGAACCAGGTCTGTCGCGGCCCTAGCCAAAACAGCCAGAACACCGGCGCAAAGGGAACCGCCGCTCCCGTGCCGAACGCCATGAGCTTCGTCCATCGGCGGCCCGCGCGATTGTAGAACAGCATCCAGCCGAGCAAAACGGGGGCGGCGCCAGCCGACAAGAGCGACGAACCGGCTGCCACGCCGGCGAAGAAGCCGGCTAGGGCGGGCAGGAGCGGTCCGCGTCGATCGACCGCGCGCACGGTAATCCGGAACGCCGCGGCCAGCGCGAACAGGCAAATACCGTAGGCCTGCGCCAGGGGCCCGAACTCGAACACCATGGCGTTCAGGCCGGTCCCGAAGCCGGCGGTGATCGCGGCGGCGAGCCGCCAACTTGGCACCGGGAAGCGGCGGAACACAAAATCGGCCGTCAGCAGGACCGCGCCGATGGTGAACAACGCCGCGAAGGCGTGCGGCACGCGCCAACTCTGCCCCAACAGGCGCATCCACCCCGCGTTCCAGTACGCGTTTAGAGGCGGCTGCGGGAAGCAGAAATCGATGTACGGTCTTCTGCCGGCGTCCATCAACTGGGCAGCCAGCAGATGATAACTTTCATCCCAGGTGAAGGCCCAGGTTTGGGAGTAAATCAGGAGCACCGCGGCATACAGCGACAGCACGCCGCAAAGCCACAGGTAGGAACCTCTGCGATCAGCTTCGGCGTTCACAAACGAAGGCAAATCCAGCACTAGCCATTGTGACACGCAGGCAGCTACTGGGAAAGTGGTGCCGTCGTAATCCCTCCGTTTCAGGGACAGGACTGTCCCCGAGACTGAGGGATTACGATCTGGCAGAGTCTTCGAGAGCCCCCACGCGGCCCGTTGGTGCATAATACTCAAGCCAATCGCCGGCGCTGATTGGGACGAGATTCCATGGGGTTTCGATGGCTTCATCGGCGGGCTGCATGCCGCCGCGGGGCAACCCGAGGCCGGGGAGGAATCGCGCGGGCGGCCGTGCTCGCGACGCTCCTCGCCGCCGTTCAGACACCGCTGCTCTCGGCCGGTCTGGCGGCGGTCGAACGCGGCAAACGGCAACTCCTGAACCAACGGGAAGTTGGGAATGAAGTCGCCGTGGCCCCTGGAACCGAGGCCGCGGTGAAAGACTACTTCTTTTCCTTTCGCAACTGTCAGGACCTCATGCTGTTTCGTCCCAGGTTCGGCTAGTACTCGAATGGCTCCGCCAGTTTCGTGGGGCATTGGAGCACCTACCCGGTGGTGTTGGCGCCCTGTTTTGGCCAGATGATCGCGGAGCAGATCTTCCGCATGTGGAGCGGCATGCGGCGGTCCGGAACGCTGGCGGCGGAGGAACCGTTCCCGATCGCGGAATTTGGCGCCGGCAACGGATCGCTCGCCGAATCCATTCTCGATTACATCGGCCAGCAGTCCAAGACGGCATCCGACAAGCGATGGCGTGATTCTGGGGGCAAGCGGTTTATGCCTGCTACGATCGATCGTCCGCCCTCAGTGCGGCGCAGCGCCAGCGAAATGCCCGCTTCGGAAGACGGTTTGAGGCGCGCGTTGGAGACGCGACCGACCCCACCGCCATGATCGCCCCTGGCAGCCTGAAAGGGATCGTGCTTTCGAACGAGATGCTGGACAATTTCAGCGTGCCAAGGTCATCCTCTCACCGGGGAGTTCCGCGGAAGTGGCGCTCATCGTACCCTGGCTGGCTCCGGAAGTCCGGCGCGACATCGGCGAACGTGTCCCAGCGGGTATCAAGAAGCTTGTTGCCGGGGATAACCAGGCGATTCAGACGACGTTCTCTTCCGGCGGGAGCGGGCCAAAGATCTACCTGAGCCGGGCGGCATTCATCGCGATTCTGGAATGGCTGGCTGCCTCGCCGGTACGCGCCCCTATGCTCTGCCGGCTGAAAGCTCCGACCATGACCGCCGCGGATTTACTGCCGGCGTGACTCAGCGGCCGGCAAGCTTCATCGATCGGCTTGCTGGTACTCGTCGATGACCTCGCCGTCGGCGATGCGGGCGGCGATCCGCTCCTGGCACGTCACGCAGTAGCGGGCCCAGGGCACCGCTTCCAACCGCTTGGCCGAAATCGGCTCGTCACACTCCAGACAAATTCCGAAGTGGTCGTGATCGATCCGGTGCAGTGCGTCCGAAACCTCGCGCAGCAGCTTCATATCGATCGTATTGCGGTTCAAGAAGATCCATTCCTCGTGATGCTGCTGGCTGAGGTCGCCCTCATCGGAGGGAACATCCAGGCGAGCGACCACCTGGGCCGCTTTCTGGGCGGACATACTGCGACGGACTTCCTCGGCTTTCGCCTCCAGCACCTTGCGGTACCTGGCGAGATTGGGCTTGGGTCCGTTCTTGTTAACCGTTTTCATGTTCTTTACAAATACCGATCACAGCCGACCAGATGCATAAGACGCACATCCAACACCAAAAGTTTCAGGCTCTGGAGGGGATCGCAGCGGCGCGGAATGGAAAAGTATAGCTGGCGTAGAGGAGAAAAGTCAAACGCGCATGCCAGTTTACAAACCCTTACAAGGGCCCGGTGACAGTATCTTTCGGCCAGAACTTGCCAACCTGCCGCTTGTTGGGGAGCCAGCGTCGCCGATGGGGCGCGAACTTCTCACGCACCGCGGCGGGGATGGACGCCAGCCCCCAAAAAAACAATTTAGCCGCGGATGAACACGGATCAACAAAAGAAAATCTTATCCGTGTTCATCCGTGGCCATAATTCTTGAAAATCAGGCACCCGTTAGTGCCCCCGAACCCGAAGCTGTTCGAAAGGGCGTACTCGATTTTCATGGGCCGCGCCTGGTTCGGCACGTAGTCCAGATCGCAAAGCGGATCCGGGGTTTCGTAGTTGATGGTCGGCGGTGCGATCTGGTCGCGGATGGCGAGCACCGTGATGCCGGCTTCGATGCCCCCGGCGCCGCCCAGCAGGTGCCCGGTCATGGACTTGGTGGAGCTCACCGCCAACTTGTAGGCGTGCTCGCCAAAGGCGCGCTTGATGGCCACCGTCTCGGCGCGGTCACCCACTTCCGTGGACGTGCCGTGCGCGTTGATGTAATCCACCTGGCTCGGGTCAATTCCGGCGTCGCGCAGCGAGTTCCGCATCACGCGGAAGGCTCCGCCGCCGTCCTCCGGCGGGGCCGTGACGTGGAAAGCATCGCTGCTCATGCCATAGCCCACAATCTCGGCCAGGATGTGTGCGCCGCGCTGGCGGGCGGCTTCGAGCTCCTCCAGCACCAGGATTCCGGCGCCTTCTCCCACCACGAACCCGTCGCGATCGCGGTCCCAGGGGCGCGAGGCGCGCTCCGGCTCGTCGTTCCTGGTGGAAAGCGCGCGCATGGCCGCGAATCCCCCGACCCCCATGGGCGTGATGCACGCTTCCGTGCCGCCGCAGATCATCGCTTCGGCGTCGCCGCGGGCGATGATGCGGAACGAATCGCCGATGGAATGCGCGCTGGTGGTGCAAGCCGTGGCAGTGGC
>Ga0187865_1001510_pt1 | contig 26441 bp, 19 predicted proteins | sample June2016WEW_11_1_2_FD_132989 | JGI IMG/M metagenome (GOLD analysis project Ga0187865, IMG submission 132989) | Peatland microbial communities from SPRUCE experiment site at the Marcell Experimental Forest, Minnesota, USA - June2016WEW_11_100 | ecosystem: Environmental > Terrestrial > Soil >...
AGCATCTCCCCACAGCCCTCCTTCTGTCTGATTGTCGACAGAGTATAGAGCTGATAGGGGTGGGTCAATTTTCAATGCCGATTATGCCAAAAGGTGGGTCATTATTGCATGCCGATTCACAATATTGTTGTAAAAGTCGAATTTGTTGAATACATCGGGAGAAGGAAAAAGAAGGTGACGCATATAGAAGTCAAGCATTCAGAGATCGATCAGGCCATTGAAGAGTCGGGTCATCGTGGTATGGTTCAATTCACAATGTTCTGAAATAAAGGACAGGCAAAAAAACATCGAAGATGTAAAGCCATCCTCAAAGCGCGTCGGGGTCGTGTGGGACCACGTCGCGCACTATATCATTTAACTTGAATATCAGTTAACTTCTTAGGAGGGCAGCGAAAGCTTCCCTCCTTTTTTTATTTCTGACGGTGTACGTTCAACTCAACCGCTCCGGCTCCGCATTATTTAACGTCTGTACCTGTACCAGCACCGTGGTGCAGTCTCAATCCAGCAATTAACCGAAAATATTTTTAAGAGAATACTGATAATCTTAAAAATATTCCGCAGTCAACTAAGTGTAATCCGTTCTTCCTTGAAGTCTTAGGGAATTTGTAGTTGCAACTAAATTGCAAATTGGCAGGAGGCGCGAAAGCCATCAAAATGGCCCAGTTTCCCCCGAATGTTTGTCTTAGCCCTTATCGTGCTTCGGCAGTATCAAGAAGCCATCAAGGACAATTATGAGGGCCGCTGTTCGCTCCTGCGGGCCTGTGTGTGAACTTGGAAACTATAAGGGCTATGAGGATGCGAAGAATGAGAGGGATCTCCGATTAGTTAAGATACTTGACAAATAGAATTAAATAAATATGTTACCCTTAAAATAATCAGAAAGGGATGTTTTGGAATGTATAAGTCGATTGAATTGCCGTTAGATGTTTTTGAGGGTCTTATGGATTTTGTTAAAGTCTGCATCGTTCCCAAACAAATAAGCCGGACGGTATGGGATATAACGATTTTACCAAGCTTTCTTCACAATAATATTACAGGGTATTTTTTTCATCACAGTTCAGATAGCAGATGTATTCTTATTATGGCAGATTCCGAGAGTGCACAAAAAATAAATGACTTAATAACTAATAACGAAAACGGTTCAGAGATAGTTATTGAGTTGGTACATAGGAAAAAGGGGTAAATGCGAGCACTTTCTATTCCATAAGAAGTAGGGAACTATTTTTCAAACTGCGAGCATTTTTTGTTTTGCTCACGTTTTTTCGTCTTTTCCCCGCGTCCTATATAGACAGCATAATCAAATACGCTTCTTTACGTCCGCGATGCTGAGTTTCCACCTCTCACTTTACATTCCTACGTAATTCGAAGGACACATTACTTAATTTATTATTTTTGGCTAATTGTCTCCTGAGGAAACAATCTCTCCTCAATATCGCTCATTTTTTCATACGCATTGATTACGGCGTAATCCGAAGCGAGTAAAGGTGTGCCAGACATTCTTGCAAAAAGAACAGCGTAAAGGGATGAAATATCTAATCCTTCACATGCTTCATAAAACATTACCGAAAAAATCAGCTTCTTTAATTTGGGCAAGGTACAAATTAACCTAAATACATTCTTAGAATTCTTTAGTATATCCTCTGCTATAGAAGCACCCGAAACTTTGCGCACGTAAGATATCACAGAAAATAAGACCTCTGCAGGACAAACAATCACAACGCGACTATCGATGAGCTTCAAAAATTCGGAACTTAGCATCTTAAAGTTCGTAGCATTCGTATCAAGAATTGAAAAAAAGGCCGATTTATCAAGAGTTATAATTTTATCGTAATGGGGCAATCTGCAGTCTTGATCACATGGGAATAGCTTATCTGCAATAGATACGCAACCAATCAACTTTTCGGCTGCATTTCTAATTTTGTTATCTTTGCCGAGTAAACTGACCTCTAAAAGTGAACCGCTCCAATCGAAACTGAGCAGCAAACCGCGAACGACCTCTGCTCTGTGAGCAATTTCACCTTTTCTTATCAAACGTGTGATATCCTTTTCTTCGTTCATGTCTAAGCCTAAACATTGAGCTGCTTTTAGAACAATTGGCCTGAATTGTAGATCATTATTGAGGCCAATAGCCGCTGTCAACTCTAGCAGTCTTATAGCCTCTTCTCGACTGAACAAATCTTTTTGTGTAATTGGTGTAATTTGAGAGAGTAAGTCCGCATATTCTCGCTCCGTGATATAGTTATCGAAATAATACTTGTTAATCTTTCCCTTGTTAATATCTAATTCAGACAAAACACGAAACAACTCGGGTGACGACTGCAGAAAAGCGTAAGGATCATTGGAAAAAGCCTCCAGAGTTAGTTTTATGATACCATGAGGTATCTTCTGTCTAGCCTTTGACTTTATTCTTCTCTTCTTTTTCTTATTCTCATCAACAGATTCTTGCCGTGGCAGCTGCTTATCTGCTGAAAGATTTACTTTGTCATTATCGCTTATCATTTGCATCTCCTAATGAATTCATTAGTAAGCTTGACGAGAATATCATATAGACTATAATCATCTAGTTCATCTGGAATATGTAGTACCCCTTTAGGGTTCCGAAAATTTCTGTCTTGATAGTTATACTTTTCCTTGACAGATTCCCACTTCCGCCCAAATTCTTCAAGCGGGTAATTATAATCTGTCACAATATACATTGGTTTTAGATCGCCAACCCAATATTTGAAAGGCTTAAATTTCCCCGGATTTCTGTGTACGGGATCCTCGCATAGTCTCAAATGATCTTTCCTCCTAATATCAACTCGGTTTATTAAACAACCAGCAAATTCTACTCCAGTATCTTGGATTCTTTGTTTGAGTCTCCCGAGACGACTTTGGATCAAATCCAAGCCTTGAATAGAGAGAAATTCGGGAGCAATCGGCGTTACATAATAATCACTTGCAACAAGAGCATTTGAAGTAAACAATGACAAACTCGGTGGGCAATCTATAAGTATATATTCAAATTGAGAAAGAAGAGGTAATAATTGTTTTCTTAAGACTTTCCTCCATTCAACTGTTACTTTTATGCCACCTGAGGATGCCTCTCTGCCTCCCTTCTCAAAAACATCAGCCATGTCCTCATCAAACTGTCCTAATTCTGGCAATGATAATACCACTGACATGTTCTCATTATGTCCAATGTTTGAACACTTAGTAACTATAGCGTTCTGGATGTTCCAGCCATGTTTTAATGTCTGGGGATGCAAAAGGTTTAAAAACATATGATAAATACTACTTTTCTTTTTCCTAAAATCCTCTAGCACATCACGCGTTACAACTGCTGAGCTGAGATTAGATTGTGAATCAAGATCGATTAGAAGGACCTTCTTATTGAGTGCAAAAGATAATATTTCACCAATAGTTAAGCACAAGGTAGTTTTTCCAACTCCGCCTTTCAAGTTTATAAAACTAACCACTTTGGCATTCATTGGACGCCCCTATTCAATTTCATTGTAAAATCTATACTTATTCAATAGCATTTATTAAGTCCTCCGTTCCACCAAACCGGAGTAAAAACTCTCCGTAGCTAGACTTAAACAAGTCCTGTAATACTTCTTCGAGTGTCTTTTCAGAGCGGTTGTCATCGGTTAAAGAAAAATTATAGTTTCTTTGCTTAAGAATTGAAAATAAGAACAGAGCGTGAAAATATACCTGTGCTACATATTTATTATCAGCCACTCTCAGAGCCTCGTCACCATCAAGCCTTGATTTGTATGTTCTCAGCAGGCTACTATCCATGTTTACAAATATTTTCTCAAGTTCATCATTTTCATTAGTCAGCGTCGCCATTATTTCTTGCTCATCAAAAGAAATGCCTGACTCACCAAGGTCATTCCAAGTCACAACATTTTCTCTTTCATCTTTATAGACGAGAACGAGCTGTGGTAATCCAATTTGAGGCACATCTGGCTCTTTAGGCGGCTTTGGCTCTTCTTCCTTAATTTGTTCAATCTTCACATAAAAAATTGTCTCTATTGCACCTTCTGGGGAGATGACAGAAGACAGAGTTGCTCGGATTTCCAACTCATCCCCGACTTTGAGATCACCCTTCGGTTGAAGATTTACTCTTATAGTGCCATCATGAGGGTTAGACTTGACAACTTGGAAATAATCTTCTATTTCTCTAGGCGTACCGGGCTGCTTTCCTCCCCCAATAACATTGGAACCGTGTTTTAAAACATAAAGCTTTAGTTCACCCCTATCTTTGATCCTGTCAAAATACTCGCTTTCTACATCGGTACTGAATTTTATGGTCCGATCATCTCCAAGCGGTATAGTTTTAATGACTCTTCCATGCTTATCAGGCTTCCCATCTATTTTGAAGATAGAAGGGAAGCGCTGGGATATAAAAGGTTCATTATCCTTAGGCTCTTTTTTCTTTTTATCTTTCTTTTTCTTTTCATCCTTTTTATCCTTATAGAGCTCTTCCAGCTTGAATGTTTGCTTAAGAAGCTTAAGCATTTCAGGATTTAAAGGAAGATCTTTTGAAAATGCCTTTAGAATATCATTGGCATCACTGGTTTCAGCAGAGAAGGAATCTTTACGCTGCTTATAAATGTCACTTAATTCGCTCTTTTTTAACCTATCAGCAAGTAGTTCCCTTATGACTTCGGCCTCTTTCCCATATTTGAGACGATCTCTTGAGGCCATGAATAAATTGTTTCGATAGTGTAGTTTCAGATTAGTGCAATCAACATGGATCAACAAATAATCCTTAAACAATTTCCACTTCAGTGCTCGTGTTATAAACTCAGATGTATAATGGCCATGAACTTGACCATTAAGGCTGAAAGCAACACTCATGTTGTTCTTAAAGAATTCATTCTGTATGGTAGTTTTAAATTCTTTAACGGATTTTTCGTCGCTGCGTACCTTAAACAGTGTCGCATACACTCTAATATCGCCAGTGTCTTGATTGCCTGTAATATCGAGAGTTATTTGCCGGTCTACATACTTTGAAGTTTGATCCTGTATTCTATTTGATAGTCCGAACATGACACGTTCTAAGCCAATGTCGTGGGGGTACCTTTCTTTACGGTCGATAATGTAAATGGGCAATGCTGGATTATGAAGATATTCATTAATGCTCTGATTTAAATCTCTTGAAATAACTGATCTGCTACCTGACGGTAAATCGTAGGAATAAAGTTTAATAATAGTACCAGTCTTGAATCTTCTTCTATATAGTTTCAAATCTAATTCATCGATCGGAAACTCTGGGATTTTGCCATTGGGATAGAAGTACTCATAATAAGTATTCTTCTTGCTTTGTTCTTCCTGTTTCGTTAGAGGGTGCATTCTTACCAATGTGAAACCGAAGTTGCCAGTGTTATCAAATCTTTTTGAACCAATAAGCTGATACCGATTTTCTCCACAATGTACAATGGCTCCTGCTCCGCCCATATTATACTTGCCTTGAACGAATTTAATGTCGTCCTTGTTGCCTGCGAGAAGAGAAGTAAAAGTATTCGGGAACTCCTGCGGACATTGCCCTTCGCCGTTATCGTAGATAAAGATGGAGGTATTCATTCTAGGGCTGTTTGGATCAGCAAGTATCTGAATATCCTCTGCAACGGAATTACGGTATGTCTGTAAGTCAAAATTCTCGTACTTATAGAACTTTCGAACTGCCTCATGCATCGTTTTTGGGGCTTCGGGGGACTTTGGGTTGATACCAGCTTCGTAACACTTCTTCATTAACATGGCGTCGATAGAATTTGTCAACTTCTCCACGAGCGCGGCTACCGAGCTGGCTTGCTGATTCTCTACAACACTGAAGTTGCTTTCAGTGTCACCATATGGACGCCAATTTGTCTGATTTTGAAAAATAGGGTTATTTTGAAGAATTAAGTCGACTGCTTCTTCGGTCGGAGAATTAAACAGCTTTGTAAAGAGGGTTCTCATTAGAGCTCTCCTCTATTTAGCCAGCGGTTGTCTCATCTATGGCTTCGTTCAATTCGCTTGCATCATTGTATCTGACTCTCGGGTCATGATGCAGTGATTTGAATAACGGGGCGAATAATGCTTCAGGCCCGGTCCAGTCTCCTTCTGTGATGACTCCTTGCGGATTTCTGCCCGTGACAACAAACCAAAATATACTTGCCAACTGATAAACATCTGACCTGACAGATATTTCATCACTATTACCTACAACACGATTAATAGACTCAGGCGACATCCAAAATCTAGGGCCAATAATTTCATCCTCAAGGGATATCTCGACATCACATACATTATATTTGCATAGACCTAAATCACTAAGATACCATGTCTCTCCAATAATCAAAATATTTTCAGGTTTTAAATCACGATGAATAGCTTTTTCATGAAGTGTTGTTAAGGCAGAACATATTCCCTTAAACTGACCTATATAGTCCGCATAGGTTATTTGGTGGGTCTTTCTATATTCTAGAAGGTTAGTCTCGGCAATAGGCATGATAAAGTAGTGTATTTCTCTTTGTCGCGCGCCTCTTCTATCATATCTTCCTTGTGTAGTTCCATGATCTATATACTTTATAATTTGATCATGATCGATGGCCTTTAACAATTCGATCTCTTGCAAGAATCTTCTTATTCTCCTTGCGCTGAAGGTTAAATTGAACTTTACCGCATATTCATCGCCCGTCCCCGCATCAAGACATCGATGAACTACCGCATTACCACCCGAGTCTATTCTTTCTTGGATTTCATAACTATTCCCTTCGGCTGAAGTAATGACGCTATCAATTTGATAAACCTCACGCTGTCTATGATTTAAATAAAGATCAATACTCACTTTATACACTCCATTTAATCTTCTTTTCCAAATGGAAGCTCTAAAGTAAATCTATCCGGTAATCCTTTTTGCTCTAAACAAGAATTATGAACGAATATTGCATTTGATAGTTGATATACTTTGGCCGATGGAGGCCAAGTTAATGTTACATTTTCTTCTTTATAATTTTCTAAGTCATTATTACAAAGTGAGCAAGTCTCCATATAAGGTGGGCAGTAATTATCACCCTCCGAATACAAATCCCACAAGATGAGATGAAATTCCTTTCTGACTTCCTGCGACGGATATTCAGCCTTATAGGTTCCACGAAGGACATTTTCAAGAAAGTCACGCCGCCATGTCCTGCTTCCTATTGTGTTTGCTTGAGAAGTGCATTTTATCGCATACTCGGAAAATTTCTCCACACGTGAATCGGGAGCAATGTTGTCATCAAGCAGTTCCAAATCTTCCTGTAAGAAACTTATATCTTTATCCTTTATAGAATAGCCTTCACTTTTTAAATCATGAATTGCCAAAAATAAACTATAGAAATCTGCCTTCTGCTTAAACCTTGATTTGTTGAGAGAAATATTAAGCTTTGGAGTGGGGAAGATTATAGACAAGTCGCAGAAAATATCTTGAAATTGTTCCTGTATCTTCGTCTTCTCCTCTTTATTCCATTTTCTATATTTTTCATAAAAAAAATCAAGGCTATCTTTTTTGTCTTGTGGTCCATCTAACAATGCAGCAAGCAATTCTGAAATGTATTCAACGTCGTTCATTCTTCTCCGACTTGTTATTGTAAATATTTTTGCGTCCTCAAAAAATTCATGTAAAGATAAAGTTTCTGATAATTTAAGAAAATCACCAGGGAAATCGGCTCTTCGAAGTTCTTGCCTATTTAACGCGACTGTATATTTATTGACTCGTGAGTAAATTTCTCTAACTAATTTTGCTGAGTCAGTGTATATTTCATTAACATCAATTTTGTAACTGAAGAAATATTTTTCCAATAACTCCGGCTGCAAATCTCTAAAATATGCTCCCTTATAATCTCCATTATAAGGGGCCTTAAGGTTGAAACTGTTTTGTACAAATTCTAAAATTGCTCTGATTCGCTGTTGTCCATCAATAACGGCGACAAGGTCTTTATTTTTTCTATTCTTCTGCATGTGAACATATATTTTGGGCATTGGAATATCTCTAAGAATTGTGTCAATTAGCATGATCTTTGCGGCCTCAGACCAAACGGATCGCCGCTGAAAATCGGGTCTTAATTCAAGACGATGTTCTTCGTCTAATTTTAAAAGGCTATGAATCGTGTATTGCTTTGCTTCCCATTTCATCATTTGTTACAAATCACCTTCCTCTGCAAATAGAGCCTGTCGTTTGAATACAAATTGTGCGCATATTTTCTTGTGACCATTTTTTATCACAATTGGCAAATTAGGCAAGCCTTGGGTCCAAAATCTTCTTCTTCCATCCCATTCAATATTTCAACCAGTCTCTTGTTGCCACGATTTTTCCTGAAACGTTCCTCAGACTCTGCAAATCGCTTCTTAATCGCTGCAACATTTTCTCGTTTCCTAAGTTCAGACAACGGCATTCGTTCAATCCAGGTAAAGGTCTTACCTGGTTCATCACTGATTTTCTCGTAAGCCTGTGCCTTGTGGAATAGATCTGGGTGGGTTTCAAGCAAACGAACCCACTCAATCGGGCGCTGGAAAAAACAAAAGTAACACCCAGAGTGAGTACGGCCCCAATTAAGATATGGGGGCATCCCTATGCCGCTTTCGTCTAAAATCCTCATTACCCCTGCAAAGTCAATTCCTGCATCTTTAAAAGGAAAAACTGCTTTTATATTAGGCTTTGTGCTTATATATCCTATCCGATCTTCGTCGGCTCGTATGCCTACATAACTTATAACCTGCTCTTCACCCACATATTCCTCAAAGGGCCGCAGTTTGAGGAGCTTTGTGCACCAGCGCGCTTTAGGCGATGGAAGGTAGCCTCCGAACACTTCATGCCAGTGGTCAAAGCCGGCATGTGCATTTAGACGAATGATTTTCTTCCCTAGAAATGCCTCGACACGATTGAGGTACTCATAAGTTTCCCGAAGTTCCTTGTCCGTATCGCAAAAGACGTATTCCATATCCTGAACGCGATTACGCATAAATATAGCCAATGCCGTGCTATCTTTACCGCCAGATAAGCTTAGTATATGCCGCATAGTCTTACCCATCCTGTGGTTTCATTTCTTTCTGTAAAGCATTCCATAGCGCACGTGTTGCTGCAGCAAGAGTCAGCCGCTCATTGCCTTCAAGAAGCCTTTCAAACTGAGTTTGAATTTCAAGAAGTCTACTTTCTTCATCTGAAATAACATGAATCACACGCTCATGTTCGCTGCCATTAGCTTGTGTGATTGATAATCTTATTCCTACACCGCTATTAGGTGACTGACAATCTGCAAAAACGATACTCTCAACTCGGCGAAATCTTGTCACTAATTGAATCAGTTCCTGATTGAAGACTTCTTCCTCCTGGTCGTGCCATTTTGAAGGTGGCTTCAGTGCGATGAAGCTACCTATTGATTCCAACCACTCGGTTTCGGGTAATTCATCATCTATCAGTCTGAAGCAAAAGGCTTTGAGCGTTGGTTCGGTGACCCCTATCTTTATCTTATCCGCGCGCTCAGCAAGAGTCATTTTGAGTTGCTGGAATTGGCCCGGCAGATCAAACGCTTCTCGCAAGCGTTCCCTGATGCGGCTCAGCAGTGCTGGATATGCGGCCCTAAGTTCATCTACCGCGGACTTAATAGCCTTCACTAGAAGATGATCGGATTGCGCCCTATGGTCGTCATTTGAAAATGGTTCAAATCCGCATGCTGCAGGCAGGTCCGTGAAAATAAGTTTAACCGGTTCGCGTGCGCTGATAATGGTGTTACGTAGCGTGGATGCAATGGATGACAGTTTCTTAGTGTTGAGTACATACGGCGGCAGTTGAGCCACGAAAGAGCAAAGAGGTTTCACAACGTCGAGAAGTTCGGCTTTGCGTTTGGCTATGGGCTTAAGCCCTAGTAATGCAATCAACTTTTCGAACAAGTCTGCACGGACGCCAGCGATCTTGCAATGTTGGATTTCAAATGTTTCGGGAGCTTTTATTATTCTCTGAAAAACAGTACTATCCATGCTGCTAATGAAAGAACCGTTTTGATAGAATGCAAGATTCTGCTCGTTGGCTTTTGCAAATACCGCTATTAGAATAGGTATGATGCCATCGCGAACACCATATGGTTCTTGCCGCAGTTCATCATAGATATCAGAAATTTTAACTCGCCTTTCTGAATCTCTTTCCAGGGCGTCTCTAATCCTCCGGAGAGAGGGACGCACATGACATATATCAGATTTCTCATCAGGCTCAGTTATCGCGAATCCTTGATCGGTTTCCTTGTGTAATCCAGCGGTCTTGAATAAAGATAAATATATTGACATTTCGGGAGGTTTCTTTAAGGCATCCATTCCAAGCAGTGGTGCAGTTGAATGTTGAAAAATACGTTCAATGAGCCTCATTCTGGCGGCCGCAGCCGCTGAACTGATGCTGCGTCTATTTACCAACTCATTACTTATTTTCGGCGCCTCACAATATACATCATTGCAAACGTCAGATAGCAAGGAAAGCAAACATCGGCTATTAGAAACATTCACTGGTTTGCCCTTATGAAACCACTGGAGTTCCGTTTTCTCTGTAAATTGTTTTAATCCGATAAAGCTTTGTATCCTTTTTTCTAAAATTTTGCGCGATTCTGCAATTTGGCGAGATACCTCTTCAGAGGCATAAGTGTCGACATTAAGCTCGAGAGTGTTCTCGCTAATCCATTGCCAGCGGTGCGCCTCCTGTACTAGACCTGCCAGATTTCCAAGAGGTTTCGGCAGCGCGAAAAGAATACTAGGTTTATCTCTGAAAATTCCCGAATTTACAAAATGCAGGGCCTGTCTACGTTCTGCCTCATTCTCACATAAAGGAACCAGAATGAGACCATCTGAAGAACTTACTCTACTTAATAAGGCTTCGTTGAGTTCAGAAATCTGTGCATGGCAAACTTCAAAATGCCTGAGGTTACCAGTTTCGATATAATGACGTCGCGCCACAATTGGTCTCGTCTCAAGATATTCTCTGATCACAGAAGATATGCGAGGTACGTTTGATAATACCTTTGAGGCATCCTCATATACTCTTTCTAAATTGATACTAGTATATGGCCACAAGCAATAGCCACCTGCAGTGCCCCGGTGATATAGGACTTTCTTTTCTTTTTGGAGCCTCTTGAGCGCAGACCTGACATGACTGGCATTGGATGCGGTATCTCCAGAAATAGCCATCAGGATGGCTTCCTCAGAAGCCGGGAGATGATTGGCATCCAATAAATTCAATATGCCTACTGTCTTAAGAATTTTCAACTCAGTTTCATCTGATGAATGGAAACTTTCAATTAGTGAGTCAATATGGTTCCAACGGCTACGGTAACTCTGAACTCCCAATCGATGTCCGAAAGCTGCTCGCGTATAATCATACAAATGATGCAATCTATAAAAACCATCAGTACCAATCTTCTGTGATGCAAACTCCTGCAAAGCAAATGGCTCATTTGACAGAATAAAGCTAAAAAGAGAGCGTTCATTTTGTCCAAACCTGCTGAATAAGTTTATGAGAACCGGAATCACAGAAGGATGTAAAGGATAAAGGCGTGGAGCGCTCTCTACCATCATGTTTCTATTAAAGGCAGCACCGTACCATCCTAAATCAAGTGCTGAGTCCATCTCGAGATTAGCTTGTGAAATTATTCTTTCCGGTAATTGCCGGGTACGCACATTTAGCGCATTTTCAACGAGTACTGCCACTTGCTCGAGAGGTTGGCGAAAAATTAATTCTTCGAAGCGTCCCGCAACCTTTTCCCACTCTTTTTGCGCGGATTGGGATAGTTGGTCTGCATAAGCATTAAAACCTTGATGAAGTAATCCCACAACGAATAGGGGTGATTTCCCACTACGCGCTGCTATTTCTCCTAACTTCTGCAAAAAATATACGTCCTGTCTATCAGGATGGAGGGCAGCAAATTCAAGAAACTTGCCCAATTCATCGAGAATAATCAAAAGACCAGTTCCCTTCCTTGATGTCTTTATAAAGGAATTAGCCTCTGTGACCATCTCCATCACTGCATCATCTGTAATTGTTTTTGAAGATGACGCTGTGTTCAATAAAGATTTAATCTGATCAATTACTTTATTCCCCTTGTTATACACATATATACTTTGCATTGCTCGGAGAAGTGAGCGTAGCAACGCTGCACTTAAAGATTCACGGGAGCCGGTTACTAACACAGGTACAAAATGCGGAACAGGAATACCCAGTTTATTAAAATTCACTGCTTTCTGGATATGATGAGATAAGTTCCTTTTTCTTCCTGACAATAAATTAGCCAGAACAAGAGCAAAGGATGATTTTCCGGAACCATAATCGCCGGTAATTCTCCATGCCCTCTGCCCAGAGAAAGGTGATAGGCCTATAGCAATACGCTCGAGGTTAGTCTTTACATGATCAGTTAAAATATATCCGTCAAGTGCTGATTCATCACAAAAATCTCTTTCCAAGTGCGCAGAGCGGAGATACCGTTTTTGTATCTGAAATAGATCGGCTATTCTCTTCTCAGACATTAGCGAACTCCATTCTATAGATATCGGCAAGGAGATTTCTATCATTATGCTTGGTGCGAATTATCTGTTGTAAAGATGCAGTTTCCTGATAAATAAACGCTCCTTTAGAATCAGCTTCTATTGAATCGAGACGCTCTCGTATATTCCATTCGGGAATCTTGAATATCTGACCTGGGCTACCATGGGCGATGGATAAATCACGAAACGTCAATGTTGTCTCACTGGGGTAGTGTTTATGCCAATAGTCGCTTAAACAATAGATAAAAAGTTCTGCTGTTATTTCTGGCTTTTCTTCGTACCTGAATGCATAAAGATGTTCCCTCTTGCCTGAATTATCTGTCTTGCGCTCACCTACCTTCTGAATGAGTTCTAATTCTACTAATGGGCAATCGAGGTTATCTTCTTGTATTTCTCCTTTTCGGCCCCTCGTTGGTACGTAAGTATGAAGAAATGTGTCAAAGTGCCCTCCCAGAGTGACTGCTGATAATGTGCGCCCGATCCGCTCTGATTCTCGACGGAAGATTTCCAGCACCTTGCTACGGCTAAAATCCGGATGCTGCCAGCGATTAAGCAGGTAGTCCCAGGCAAACAGAGGATCATTAATGTTCGCTGATAGCTGCCAGTGAATTAGCCATAATGTCCGGATATCTTCAAGAAATGGATCAAAACCATCTTCGGAAAAGATCTCTGTTCCGAAGGGTGTGGGGTCATAAGCTCCATCCACTCCCACCTTCGCAACACCAACCGCTTGCACCCAGAAGCGAATTGCTCTCACCATGTTTTTACCAACGCCCAGGACAACCATGGCATGATCATCATTTGCCAGCGCCTTTGAATCAGAAACAAGAGCCTTAAACGCCTTAGGTAGCCATGCGTAGCGGCAGGGAAAAGTTTCATGCCCGCTGAATCTATACTTAATACTCTTATTATGTTCGGGATTCTGGGATTCTTGCTGGACTTGCATAATACCTTCGAAGAAATCGTGCAAATTCATTGCACTGCGCTTTTGATTATCACGATTTGCAATAGAAATCTACTATGAAAAAGGAAATCAAGCGAGTACGGAGAAAGGACTAAACAAAAAATCCAATTCCGATTTTTCAAGATCGACCAACAAATGGAATTGTAGCTTGCACGTACAAAGCAAGCGTTCAACGCATCAAAGAAAGCTGACGATTGCCGTTTGTATTAACGGAATGTTTTCATGCTCAGCTTCCTGACTTGAAGAGTATCTAGAGTTTAGGTTGCTTGTTCAGAATACGCGCATATAAGACAGAGTAATCGCGAATAATACTTCAGTCCAATGTCCTACCTGATCAATTTGAGCTGCAGGCATCGCTGTTTCCTGCTGAACCTTTCTTCGTATTTTGTCTCTAGGGGCTATCCACTCTTCCCTCCAGGAGATGACGGCTGCTCTATCTGCTTATTCTTCGACTGCGAGGCTCAATTGTCCGTTTAAAGTTAGCGACCGCAGCAGCTTCGGCGCTTTACGGGCTGAGTCTGGCACTGGAGGGAGTTCCGCGGCGGTGAAAAGCTCGCTATCAAGTACGGTTTCGAGAAGCTGCTTCTGTTTCGGATATCCTGCCGTCGTTCGTTCCAGGACCCAGAGGAGTTCAAGAAGCTCCCGCGTAAACTCCCGCGTCCACACGTGGGGACGGATGTTATCAAGGGGAGATGATTTCTTCCCGCTCCGCTCCCTCATGCGATATCCCAGCCAAGACTGGACCACCTTCAAGCCCGATACTTCAAACTCCCATACTTCTAGCGATACAGGTGCAAAAACGCCATCGCCGACATAGAGCTTCTTGCCGTTATCTTCATAATGAAATTCATTCGGATACTTATCGTCCCGATCGGAAATGGCCTTTATGCATTGCGCCTTACCCTTTGGTATCTGCCCCGTCGGCTGATCGGCGTCATGCAATCGTTCGCCATATGTATGCAGCCAGATTAATTCCTTGCCGAACTCCGATACCTTCGCGAAGAGGTGTCTATCCTTCGTCAGAGGAACGCGCACTTCCTTGCTTGCAAGCTCATCGGCAAATCGTCGTGTATATTCAGGCTGGGCCAAGATGCCATAGACATAACCTGCCATGTCCTTCGGTGTTACCGTTCGATCAAATACTATACTTAACATTTCAAGTGAACCCGGCAATATGTTCGGCTCGGCGCATTTCGCATCACGGTAAAGGGGCACAATATCCTTTGCACCACGATTACAAAAATGATGCAAGTCAGGGATATATGCACATGCTGTTAATGCCGGTCCATTTCCAAGAGGAACATAAAACATACTTGTCAGATATAATTGCTGTTCACTATGAGCATGCCAGAAGACTGGGCGAAGATAATCTCCGACTCTATTGTCTGGAAGCATCCATTGTCGGTCAAAAGATCGGAAAGCGTAACGTACTGGTAATAGCATATCAGCTTCCGTTGCCTTACTAATTGGCGTTAGAACCGCGCTTTCTTCTCTAAGGTCAATATATGATTTACTGATTTTACGATCCCGCGTTTCCACAAATGCGGCAGCTTTGTCTTGAGAATCTACAAGTTCTTTCCAACGAGATTTGAGCACTCCCGTTTCTGGCGCAATCGGCCACGTCCGTTTAAATTGGACACCTGATTGCTGCCATGGAAATAGGTCGGTTAAATTTGGCCATTTGATAAATTCAGTCTTTGTGATGGGTTTGAACATTGCTTGCCACTCATCCGACACCTGCTCCCATTTCAAAGCACTACTCGCCTTCACAGAATCAAGGGCCGCAAGCTTTTCTTCTCGTGTCCCTTCGATGCGCGTATAGCGGACAACAGCAGGAGTATCGGGATTCGGCTTTGCTTTCCGCCACGCCACGAAGATGGCCACTGGCGTCTGAATGGCAAAGACGTTTTCATCCTTCCGTGTCCCGCGTCCTTCCCCTCCCAAGTCGATGATATCGATATGATCGCAGATCCTGCGCATATGCTCCCGGACGCCGACAAAGGCGTCCCCGTCGAGATAGGATGATGCCGTAATGAAGGACAGGATGCCGGGACCAGTCGCAGTCTTGTGCTCGAATACCTTCCAGAGGGACCAGCGGATAAAATAGATGTAGAGGTTGTAAAGGTTCTTGAGATGGACGCCGTAACCGGCAGTGCGGGCCGGTTTCAAGAAATCCTCAAGAATCGCAGAAGCCTCGTATTTCTCATCACCGTAACGTACCCACCCGCCGGTGATTGCCTTATTATTACCGCTGCCCGCTTCGTGCCGGCCATAGGGCGGATTGCCGAGACACACAAGGACATGTTCCGCGTCCTTGATCTTGAGCGCCCGCTCGTGTTCCTGCGCAATGGGCTTGTGAAACAGCGGCGGCGCAGGCGGGCTCGTGTGGGGAGATTCAAGGGTGTTCGTAAGATAGATGCCAGGCCCCGTGGAAGGCAGAGAGATACCCTGCTTGCTGAGGGCCTGTGAGAAACGCAGTTGCGCGACAGCGTACGGGCCGACCATCCATTCAAAGCCGTGGAGATTATGTACCAGCGAACGAGCGCCGCCCTTTACAGCGCCCGGCCCTTCTTCCTTTTGCACCCGCGCAAGGGCATGATCGACAATGCCAAGGAGATAGGTTCCCGTTCCGACCGCCGGATCAAGCGTTGAAACACCGGCCTCAACGAATCCCATATCTTTGCCAAGGTGCTTGTGCAGGATTTCGTCTATCAGCCGCACCTGACAGCGGACGACTTCAAGCGGAGTAAAATAAATGCCCGCCTCTTTGCGTAATTTAGGATCGTAGCTCGCAAGAAAGTCTTCATAGAAAAACAGCCACGGATCTTTGGTTGCCGATGACGCCTTCAGCAGATCGGGCGGTATCTCGTGGATAACGCGCTGAGTCATGCTGAGGGACGCGCTGATTTCCTTCCTTGCTTCCTTGTCGGTCAGGAATTCGAGCGATCGGGAAAGCAGTGAGTGATGATGTTCGAGCGTATCGTACGTCTGACGAAGGTCAAGGACGTCTGCGCCTTCCATCTGCCCAAGTAGCAAGGCAAAGACGACTGTCTGGGCGTAGGCGTCGGCGAATTGCTCATCGTTTGCGTCAGGGAAAAGGAGCGCCTTGATCTCAGTCTTGAGCGACTGCATGGGCGAGGCAGTGTCTTCGAGAGAGTCCAAAACCTCCTCGCGGATAAGGCGGCAGAAGGGAGCAAGAAAAGCGGCAAGCTCTTTCGGCTTCCTCGGTACAATCGGCGTCCAGGTCGTAAAATCGGCAAAGAGCTGAAACAGGCCTCTCGCGTTCGCCTCTGAGACGGCATCTTTACTATCTGTACGAATGTCTCCCGCAAGGCGGATTCGTTTTGCGGACAATTCTCCATTCCGGTATAACGCCCACTCGTTGCCGTCGGTGTAGATGAGATTTGGTACGTACTTAAAACGGTTCCACTGGTCCCTGTCATGTCCCTTGAAAAGCTCCGGGTTCGCTCCCTTTCCGGGGGCTTTCAGTTCAATATATCCTACAGGCAGGGTATCGATATGAGCCGCGAAATCGGGACGGCCCAATCTGCTATGAAGGGTTGACTCTCCTTTCAGAACGATCTTGCGGGAAACGATTTTGCCGTAAGCGGCGAAGAGCTGGTCAACGGGGGATTTCAGCTGATCTTCCGGCTCGCCCGACGCCCGCGCCGAAAACTTGGCAGTCAGCGATTCGGCGAAGGACTGCAAAGGAGAGTAAAGCTTTTCTTGTGGCGTAATGTTTCTGGGCATAGGCGTGCAATCAGCAACGTTATTACGTGGTAAACTATGTTATTCTCAACAACTTGTCAATGACGACAACATGACGACCATAAAGATTCTTGTCATGCTTTGCCTTGCTGTTTCCAATCAAATTTCTATACGTGGATTTTTAGAGGTATCAACCGAGCAATGATATGCTGCTTGTGAAAATCTTTAAGAGATCATACATTCTCTTAAATATACTCTTCTTTTAATACAATGGTAGTTCATCACGATATGCATCTTGAGGGTTGGGTTTCTGTGACGTTGTTGATTATGGGATTGAAAGATAATAACGCGTCTCGTCAGTTGACACCGACAATTAAATTAAAATCAGAAAAATGCTGGTTTGGTATTCACCTGCATTCGGATTGTGTGCCTATTTTCCTCTTCGAAATAACTTTGAAATTAGCCAATTCAGGTTTATTCCTAATCCAAATATATTCGGCTTCAGCTCTAATGCTTTTAACCATATTGGTCTCGGTGAACCAGATGACTGAACACATTTAATCTCCGCATTCACTAAAGTTCTTATTACCCCAAAGTTCCTGTCGATATGGTGCCGGATATCTTTTTTGTGCACAGATTCAGGAAAGCCATGTCCTCTTAGCTTTTGATCAATAATGGCCATTCTGCTAAATATCTTCACAATCATGGTCCGGAGATACACCAAGAGATCTTGCAGCGCATTCTGAACAGGAATCTTTCTCTCAACAGCCTTCAAACGGGTAGACTCTATTAATTCACGACTTCTTTTTTTTATGTATTCGTCAGCGAACCCTTCCCAAAAAACGGTTATGACAGATCCTGCATACATAACCCCTGAAATGGAAATAGAACTACCGTCAGCCTTCTTGATGTGAACACCATGAGACCCCAAAAATATCCAAGGCTCAACAGCATCTTTTAAAATGTTCTGGGTGACTTCTTCCACGTCCGCTTTGATGATTTCATTAAGTGGTGATGGTTTCATTTTTATTTGCGGTGAATTACCAAAATCAGTTGCAGCCATTGGCCCTCTGCATGATAGATTACTAATAATGAGCGCTGATACTGCTTTCTTATTTTCTTAATGCTCTTATTTGCTTTCTTTTTCAAGACATACGAAATAGGGTATCTCGATTTCTGTATCTTTTGGGGGATAAATTACTATCTCTTTTGCTCCCAGCTCATTAAAGTTCTTTCCCAAATATCTTTTCATAACGGTGTACATGTACCAATTCAAAAAACTCTGCAACCACTTGGTGACCTGAATTGTTTCTTCTTCAAGTCTTCTTTGTGCTACATCTGGCTGGTCAGGCTCAATGGCATCCAGCATTGCCCTGCAAACAATCGCGTCCGCCGAACAGAAGAGTGAATTACGCGAATCCTGAGATAAATAAAATATAAGGTTATCTTCAGTGGGAATCTTTATTAGGAACTTCGCCAGTTCCTCATGAAGATAGTGAAACGCATATTTATTTCGGACAGCATTTATCAGATTGGGTTTAGAAAAATATCGTTTAAGACATCGCAATGCTTCTCTGGCTGTATCATTAAGCAGGGAGTCATATTTTACGGATATTTTCTCGCCAATATAGTGTCTCTTGATCAGTCCATAAGCTTCATACATTTTTCCAGTTAGGACTCTCGCAATTACCATACACTGTGCACTTCTGCCATTTCTCTCCTCTTCCTTGAGTCTTTCAGTGGGAGTACTCCAAAGAAACACTCTCAGCAGCGTGTTAATCTCGTCTATCAGATGTCCAAAACGAATGAATAGCAAGCGTTCCGACTCGGGAATAACATCGAATCTTGCTTTGGAAACGGTCACGCGGAAAAGTTTCAGGGGCTTTCTGTTTTTTGCTTTTTCCATATGCTACCTTCAGCATGGGAATAACTAGGAAGATAATCGACGGACAGTATGTTAACCAGTATTTCTGAGAAAATATACAAAAAATAAAAATATTTTTAAGAGTTCACACCTTTTCTTAAATATACCATTTTTTAATATAATATTTGTCCATTATTCCATATGCGGACATTGATAATTACAAAAACCAATCCGCTTTTTTCGTAAGCAGAGAAATGAATAGTTCAGCCCTGCATGTTCTTCAACCCGCAATCAATGATCAAATCCACTATTCGGAACTGGCGAGTCAAGGGCGAATCTTGCTTTGTATGCAGTTCCTATTGATAGCAGAAGGAAGTCTGACTTAATCATCTGTCACGAATCCATCCATAGTGTGCAAGTAATATAAAACCCCCTATAAGAAATATTATATATAAATATCTTACCTTTAGGTGTCTGTATTCGACTTTCTAAATGAAGTATAAAATCAAGGGAGGTCGGAAAATGGATATCGAAGGTATCAAATTGCAACTTGGATTGCGGTTGAAACAACTGAGACTGGCAAAGGGATTAAAACAAGAAGACCTCGAAAGGTGGGACTTTTCGTACCGGTATTACGGAAAGTTGGAAAGAGGTCTTGTAAATCCGACCGTAGAAACCCTTGCCAAATTGTGTAAAATATTCAACGTCACATTATCCGACTTGTTCCTCTTTATGGAAGGAGACAAGAATACTTCGGACGAAAGGGAGCAGGTTGCCATTAAATTAGCAGAAGTTTTAAAGGACAGTCGCAAAACGAAGATCAGGAAATTAAGGGTCTTCTTAGATGAGATTTTGTGACAATGACAATGTGACGCTGGTTGTCTGAATGATATGTACCCGAAATTGGCCATTGCATTTATTACTAACGGCTCATTTGGAGGAGAATCCGCACATATAGCGCTGAGATAAGTAATATATATTTGACTGCAATAATTATTCGGCTACTTACTTAGATTTAGTAAGGCACGTCATTGGAGTGCATATTGTCGGTCAATAACAATAAAAGCCTTGCAGCATTCGAAGAAAATACGGGAATGGCAAAAGAAATCGTTCAGCCGTATACCGGCCATGATACCGCCATAGACCAGGAACATCCGATACAGTACTCACATCCAGAGTGTCATAAAGCTTTCCTCAACCACAAAACGAAATTCACGTTTAATGTAAAACTCCCGACAGTTGTTCACGACTACATCCCGCATCATTTATCCAATCTGTTTGGAATCACCTATCTTTAACAATATCACAACTGGAGAGATCTGCACGGTGAAGCCACTATGAAAGAAATTCACAGCCTGCTCAAACGTCAGATAAAAAGGCATTTGAAAAGCATTGATACCGGCAACATCCCCGAGGCATGGGCGAGATTCATTACCTCAGTCAATGAGTCTTATTGCCAAATGGATGAAGATCGTAAGATGCTGGAGAGGTCGCTCGATATCAGCTCACAAGAATTACTTGATGCGAATTCTGAAATGAAGGAACTCTTTCAAACATTTCCAGACCTGTTGTTCCGGACAGACTTCGGGGGCACTATCCTGGACTATTCGGCGTCCAGTGCAACGGACTTGCCTTTCTTCCGAGAAGGAGTGATTGGAAAGCAAATCCGCGCCATCTTCCCCGCGAATGTCGGGAAGAAGCTTAGCGATGCAATTGATACTTTGCGTAAGAAGAGATCACTCGTGAGCACAGAATTTTCAATTGCGGGGCATGATGGCGAACACTCTTATGAGGCAAGATTGTTGCCGCTCCTTGAAAGCCAGGTCGTAATCATAATCCGCGACATCACAGACCGCAAGCTGGTGCAGGAGGCGCTGCGGGAGAGCGCGGAGAAGTATCGTCAGCTTGCTGAAACGTCACATGATCTTATTCTGACCGCGGATCTTAATTTCAATATTATGTATGCGAATAAAGCAGCTCTCGATTTTACTGGGGGTATTGATCCTGTTGGGATGAGCCTCATAGATTTTACACCTCCACATTTGCGCCAGCATCACCCAGAAATGATGCAGAAGAGGCGGGAAGGTGTTAGCGACATGTGGTCTTTTGAATGGGAAATAGTTCATCCCGCTGGTGCAATCGCAACATTTGATACCCGATCAACATTACTTACAGCGGATGGAAAACCCTCGGGGGTAATGTTCGTTGGAAGGGACATCACCAAACGCAAGCGGGCGGAGGAGGCGCTGCGGGAGAGCGAGGGGAAGTATCGTCAGCTTGCTGAAAAGTCACATGATATTATTGTGGCCGTGGATCTTAATTTCAAGATTACGTATGCGAATAAGGCAACTCTTGATTTTATTGGGGGCATTGATCTGGTTGGGATGAGCCTCTTTGATTTTATACCTCCACATTGGCACCAGCTTCAATTAGAAATAATGAATAAAAGGCGTGAAGGCTTTAGCGACGTCATGATTTATGAATGGGAAATAGTTCATCCCGCTGGTAAAATCGCAACATTTGATGCCCACGGGACATTACTTACGCAGGATGGAAAGCCTTCGGGGGTAATATTCGTTGCAAGGGACATCACCGGGCGCAAGCGGGTGGAGGATGAGCTGCGCGATTCAGAGGAAAAATATCGGTCTCTGGCCTCTAGCGCAGATTTGATGTTTCTCGTGGACAGGGATTGTAAATACCTGTTCATGAATGAGATGTACGCAGAGCGGCTTGATCTTCCAATAGAGAAATTCATCGGCAGACCTTATGGTGATTTCCATTCAGAGGAAAGCACAAGGGTGTTTTCTCGGATCGTAGGGACAGTTTTAAGCACCGGAGAATCATCACAGCATGACTATAAGAGTGAAATAGACGGAAGGGTTTTTCTCCAGACATTCAGTCCTGTTAAAGATCGAGGAGGAAAAGCGATAATAGCCGTGACAGTATTGTCTAAAGACATCACCGAGCGCAAGCAAGCGGAGGAGGCGTTGGAAAAAAGAGAAAAAGAGTTGGTTAAAAAAGCCGGTGAGCTTGAGGATGTCAATGCTGCCTTGAGAGTCCTGCTGGAACGCCGGCAACAGGATAAATATGAACTTGAAGAAATGGTGTTACAAAACGTTAAAACAAACGTGATACCTTATCTGGAAACATTAAAAAAGAATCTTTCAGCTTCAAGAGAGATCACATATGTCGGCATTATAGAATCAAATATTGAAAAAATTATATCACCTTTTTCGCAAAGACTATCCTCGAAATATCAAGATCTAACTCCCAAAGAAATTCAGGTTGCCAATCTTATTCGAGAGGGCAAGAGCACCAAGGATATAGCTGAAATCTTGAATTTGTCATACAAGGCAATTGATACCCGCAGGCATAATATCAGAAGCAAGCTCGGATTGAAAAACAAGAAAACGAATCTGCATGCATACCTGTCAACGCTTTCTTGATGCCGGGTTCCGCTCAGACTACTAATCGCGCATTCTATATATACAGATGGAACGCCGTTATTTCGGTAAGCCGGAATCCCGTGAGGGAAGCGAGAAATCTTCATAAATAATGTTACACGAAAATTTCCCTACGGATCAAAAGGGAACGGAATGCTTTATCATATTAAAATAATCAATTCACAACCTGCTGATTTCACAACACAATAAAGCATAATACTGTTTTTGCCCAGTATTTTGAGTTTGTTTTTTCAGTATCGCATTCTTCTCATCACATCTTTATAACATTCCACAGACTAATCTATTTTGCCGGATGGTGATCTGGATTTCATGTTCAGATGACGGAAAGAGGAAGTAATATATAAACAGAATATCCGCGAGGAGCTCAGTCACTTGAGAAGGTAACACATCACCCTTTGCCATCGGAGGGCATTCATGGCAAACAATGATAATAAAAGTCTTCTAAAACATATAAGGATAAACATACAACGGTATATCCACCTCGACCTTGCCGCAGCGACTGCGTTTTACAAATCATCTTACAATCCAAGAACAGAAGCAATCAGTAACCATCCCGCCGTCCAAAAAAAACCATCATCGACATCTACAGTCGCACGGAGCTTCTTAAAAAACTCGACGTTGCAGACGTTCTCAAACGAATGATCAAAAATATGGGTATCCATGGGATCGCGAACATTGAGGGCGGCTGATTGAGAATAATCGTAGAAGAATTGTAAAACATAGCATCCGCGGAAGTAATATATATCCAAAGTAGGATTTCACTTCAAATAAATGAGTTAGATCATGGGGGTGAAATGGCAAAAAGTAAAAGCATAGCCCTATCAACGTATTTCAAAAGCAGAAGATTGATAATAGATGAAATTCTGCGACTCGTACCTTTCATCTTCAAACCTGTCGTTACCAAATCGTGGGAAATCCCAGGGCAACCAAACGAGGATTCAGTACAACCCTTAAAATGTCTTTTTAAAAATCGATGTAAGCGGCCATTAGTTCCAGATCCATTTTGCAGTTCTGAAACAACAAAGGTGAATTTTTAATCAATAAATATCCGAGGGAATACAATCATGGAGAAAAACAAAAAATACGGGAATAACGGCAATGGGGCATTCACAGTATTCGCAACATCAAACAGGGGCATGATACAACACATAATCGAAGAATTTTACCGACGGAATCGCAACATGGACAAAGAAGATATAGAACAAGAGACAAATCTTGCAATTCTGGAGGCGCTTTGCAAAAAAAAGATTGCTCACCATGGGTTAATAGGAACAAAGGATACAACATTTATTTTCAACCACATCAAGTGGAGATTGGCAAAACTGTATGAAAATGATCACGATATAATAATAAAGTTTCCCGATGACTCATCGCCCTCAAAAGTAGTGACGTTAACAGAATTCATGAAAATGAAAAATACCTTACCAACTGGCACCGAGTATGAAACGCGCAGCAGATTTGTTTCATATACCGAAGAAAACAAAAGCAACGATAGACGTGCAGAATAGGGTTATTTGAATCCGAGATCGGAGGATAAATGAACTGCGACACGGCGGACTTAAAATGCCTCGGTAAAACGCTAAACATGGACCATCACAACATGCAAGAAGAGGTCTCAGTGGGACTACCCGCGTCGACAGAAGAGGTACCAGTGGGACTACCCGCGTCGACGGAAGAGGTACCAGCGGGACTACCCGCGTCGACGGAAGAGGTACCAGTGGGACTACCCGCGTCGACGGAAGAGGTACCACTGACATATTGCAAAATTTCTGAATTTCTCCGCCTATGCCCGATGTTTTCTCGTACTACTTTATTTCGGCAAGTAGAACAAGGGAAAGTAAATGTTCGGCGAGATATTCAATCCGGTTTACCGGTACGTCCATATGAACTCGCAATTTACAGCATGGAGACGTGGGAAAGGCTTATAGAATTAAGAAAGTCCAAACATAAAATAAATAATATATCCGCAAAGGTAATAAGGGTTCGTATTCCAGGTGAGACATTAAAGTTTATTGCCAAGTATGCAGCCAAAAATGGCATCAAGATAAGTCAAATATTTTCTAAGACAGATATCACAATAAGAGGAGAAGAGTTATGTATTTCAAGGAAATCCCGATAGAACAAATTGAGGAACCGTTGCTTCTTTCTAATTCCCAGGAATTGCCGCCCCTATCATCAGGCGAACTGGATGAATTAAGGGATAGTGTCAGAGAATTTGGAATCATCCAGCCACTCATAGTTACCGTAAATGACAATGGTGGTTATCTTAGAAGAGCAGGCAAGAATAGATATCGCATCGCACGAGAATTAGGCATGAAACTCGTTCCGTGCTATGTTGCGGGTAATAACGATGAAGTCACTGAAATAAGAATGGGACTGCACACGGACGTGTATAGAAGGCACTTGACGCCCGAGAAAAAGAACGAAATAGTGAAATGGCTGAAAGGTATTCAAGGTAAAAACATTAAACCGCCTGTATCACCGCCAGGATCCCCTGGCAAGCATTCAAAAAAAAGAAGAAGCGCCAAAGCTTCACCGAAAAGTGAGGAAATGTCAAAACTGGAAAATAAACTCCAAAAGAAACAGGAACGGATCGAAAGCTTGGAAATAGAATTGAAGGAAACGGAAGATTTACATATCATAAGAACTGAAAACCTTGAAAAGGAAATAAAAAGCAAAAAAGACGATATTAAAGGGTTGCGCGACGAACTCCAAAGAGCAAGAGACGACGCAGAGGAGGCAAGGTTCCAGAAGACACAGGTAAACGGTCCCACAAAAGATGAGATTGTAAAAAAATTGCAAAATGACGTTGAAGATGCCAACAATCGCGCCAACAGGATATCAGATGAATTGGAAAAAAAGAGGAAACAGATGGAAGGCCTTGACGCCGAATTAAAAAAGGCGCAAAGCGAATCCGCCCACATAGTAAGAGAACATGTTGCGATCCTATATAAGGAAAAGCAGATTCATGTAATTGGGTATGAATCTTATCACATCCGGAGATCTCTGGCAGAGATCCAGAATCAAATTGAAGAAGAAATCCAAACACGGATGAAAAATATAGACGACCTTGTAAAGAATATTAAAATACATTTCGACAAGAAGGAGCTCCTGAATGCGTTGGAAGCAACGAAGAATTCGTTGGATATGGCGATTAAATCGTTGGCAGAAATACCAGAGTATCAGGAAGAAGAAGGAGAAGAAGAAAAAAAAGTTTCATCCGGTTGATGCATACTTCCACAACCAGTCTGTATTAAGAATAATGACTGCTTTCTCTTGGCAATGATCACTCCCATTGAGACCCCGACTACCCCTGGGATGAATTGTTCTGACCTATACTTGACTTGACGGACAGTGTCAAATTATGCCCTGCCTGGTAATTCTTTCACAAGTCCTTACCATAAGTTTTATCTGCCGTTTAATGGTATATTATTGAAAGCGCCAAAACTTGATAAATTGTTATTCTGGCATGTTTCGTCCAGTAATGCGCAGGTGACATCAAAGAAAATGTGACTGGGTGCGGTCATCGACTTCACCTACAAAGTCACACTTAGCTGTGTCGCTGAGAATCAATGAATATCGTTTGAAGTGTAGCATTATAAACGGTTGGGTTGAGTCCTGCATCAAGCGGATCTGCTTGATCATTGCAATTCTTAATTTGGTTAACGGTCAAAATACCTTTTGTTAATTTCCCTCCATGCATATGTTTCTGATTGGTCTTGAGGAAAAATATCTGATAATGCATGAGAATAATATCCCTTGAGTGAATTGAGTATTATTTTGCCGAACTCTGCACTCTGTGAATCGGCATGCAATAATGACCCACCTTTTGGCATAATCGGCATTGAAAATTGACCCACCCCTATCAGCTCTATACTCTGTCGACAATCAGACAGAAGGAGGGCTGTGGGGAGAT
>Ga0187865_1001522_pt1 | contig 26271 bp, 22 predicted proteins | sample June2016WEW_11_1_2_FD_132989 | JGI IMG/M metagenome (GOLD analysis project Ga0187865, IMG submission 132989) | Peatland microbial communities from SPRUCE experiment site at the Marcell Experimental Forest, Minnesota, USA - June2016WEW_11_100 | ecosystem: Environmental > Terrestrial > Soil >...
AGTTACTCTCTAGCGCCGCCGTAGCGGAGCGAAGCCCCTGCACAGCGCAGCGCAGCGGAGGCGGCGCCACATCCAGCTTCCACCTTCGGAAGTGGGGCGCTCTTTCATAATGCATTGACCGGGATCGTGAGTGACAGCCGGGGCAATCTGGCGGGGCAGATCCAGTCGGCATGGTTTGATCTTATCCACTACTGGCGGAGACTCCTTATGGCGGATTTCCTGTTGCCGCTTTGGTGGGGATTGCCGCGACCATCCCCACCCGTTTCATCGTCTGGTGAGTTGCCTACCGCAGCGACTGGTTTCAGGCGCAGCATCCACGTCACCTACATCTTCGTTATCGTGAAATTGCCGTTGCCGCTGCAACCGGTTCCTCCGACCAGCGTCCACGTGCCAGAGATTGTGTTCCCATTCGCCGTTCCCGTCAGAGTCAGCGTGTTGCCGCTGGGATTCCCCGACGTTACCGTAAACTGGAACTGGCCCGTCACGTTACCGTTAAAGTCTCCGCTGAAGACGAAGGAACCGGTCTCGGTTTCTCCCGACACGAAGCACGGTGAGTTCGATTTGAATTGGAAGTTGGTGACTACGAGCGACCCGTCGCCGTTCACGACCAATGAAGTCGTGAAGCCGAAGACTGCATTCCCACCCGTATCGGTGAGAGCCGCAGTCCAGTTTCCGTTGATATTGCCGGAGTTGTTATTGCTCGAACCACACCCCGTGAGCGCCAGACCTGCCACCAGTAACATCGCCACTACAAACGTCTTCATAAAGTAAAGATTCCTCCTGTTGGAATTGCCGTCTCGCTTCTGGAAAGAAGCCCATTCGCGGATCGATCACACTGCTGCTGCCTTCCCGGCAGAGCCGGGGATCTCCTACGGATTAGGAAGTGGGCATGTAATTGGATGCCAATTTCGCGGCCGACGGATGCTGTCGCCGCAATCACTATCCCTAAGGATAGAAACCCCGCGCTGCCGGAATTGTTGCTGGATTCGGTAAGCAGTTGAAAGCGCGTTAATTGCCGGTGTGGCGCCCTATAGGGCCTCTTCAGTTTCCCGCGGTCACAGCCGCTCAGGAGTCGCTGACCCTGTCTAGTTCGGCGGCTTTGGTTCGGCGGGAGGTTGCTTCCTGGCCAGCGATCGGACGTAGTTGACCAGGTCCCAGAGTTGCTCGGGCTTGACGCGATCGCCTTCGCGAGGCATGTCGCCGTGGCCATTTTTGAGGATATAGAAGAGTTCGCCGTCGGTGCGGTCTTTGAGAAACGCGGGATCGGCGAGGTCGGGGATCTTGAGGTCCTTGGCAACATCGGTTTTGCCGTCGCCGGTGGCGCCATGACATTGAGCGCAGTCGTAGCCGTAGATCTTCTTGCCTTCAGCGATGGACTCGGGAGTGGACTTCACCGGGTTGGGCTCTCGGGCGGCCTTGACGGGAACCGGGTTGTAGGCCGTCTTGGGAGCTGGCTTGGCTTCTTGCGCCGAGGAAGAGAATGAAATAACGAGTAACAGGGTAAGAACTGGCGCGGGCTTGGGCATGGCGACCTCCCAACAGAGAGACGGCGAACGATCTGCAATCTATATTACGCGGGGACCGCAGGCAACTGCCGAGCTGCGCTCGGCTTGGACGGGCGAGGGCGCCCGTCCCCACACGGGCGTCCCCACACGAGCGATTCGCGGTTACTTTTTCAGAGACGACTGGTAGCGTTTGTTGATTTCTTCCCAGTTGATTACGTTCCACCAGGCTTGCAGGTATTCGGGGCGGCGGTTGTTGTACTTGAGATAGTAGGCGTGCTCCCAGACGTCGTTGCCGAAGATGGGATGGAGGCCTTGCGCTAGCGGGCTGTCTTGATTCGGAGTGGAGAGAATTTTCACTTCTCCTTTGGAGTCGCCTGCCAGCCAGACCCATCCGCTGCCGAACTGGCCTACACCGGCGGCGTTGAATTTTTCCTGGAAGGTTTTGAAGTCGCCGAAAGTTTTCTTGATTACGCCGGCAATGGGACCAGTGGGATCGCCTCCGCCGTGGGGCTTCATGATGTTCCAGAACATGGTGTGGTTGACGTGGCCGCCGCCGTTGTTGCGGACGGCGCCTCGGATGTCTTCGGGGATGGCGTTCAGGTCGCGGATCAGATCTTCCGCGCTTTTCTTGTGCAGTTCGGGATGCTTGTCTAGTGCCGCGTTCAGGTTCTTGACGTAGGCGGCGTGATGCATGTCGTGATGCAGATGCATCGTTTTTTCGTCGATGGTGGGTTCGAGCGCCGTGTAAGCGTACGGCAGGGGGGGTAGTTCATGCGGCATTTTTCATTTCCTCCAAAACATTAAAGATGACGGGGTGGAGCAGAAAGATTCAACGCTCCGGCATGCGCTCGCGAGCGTCTTTATACTTTTACCACTTTGAGGGACTCGGGGTGCATCCGAGAGTGCGGATGGCTACTGGGAAAAACCCTTACCACAGGGGACACAGAGGGGCACAGAGGAATTCCGGGTCGGATCGGCGGTTCGCGGGCAGGAGTACCCGCGCCACACAGTACCCGCGCCACACACGGATTGTCTTTATAATTCAGACTTACTTTTAATGGGTCCGGGAGGGTCTTTGAAGGTTCTATTGCTGGAGAATATCAGCGGGGTGGCGGCTTCGCAGTTTGAAGAAGCCGGTTTCGAGGTGGAGTCGCTGAAGGGAGCGCTTAACGAGCGCGAGCTGATCGAGAAGGTGCGCGGGACTTCGATTCTGGGGGTGCGTTCGAAGACGCGCATCACGGCGGCGGTGCTGGATGCGGCGCCGGAACTGGTGTCGGTGGGGGCGTTCTGCATTGGCGTGGACAAGATCGACCGGGCGGCTTCCAGCGAGCGGGGGATTGCGGTGTTTAACGATCCGCACTCGAACAGCCGGTCGGTGGCCGAGTTGGCGATGGGGGAGATCATCCTGCTGATGCGGCGGACGTTTGAGGCGAGCACGCAGCTGCATGGCGGGGTTTGGAATAAATCTTCGGCGGGATCGCACGAGGTGCGGGGGCTGACGCTGGGGATTGTGGGCTACGGGAAAATCGGGTCGCAGGTATCGGATCTGGCCGAGGCTTTGGGCATGCGGGTGGTGTTCCATGATGTGGCGCATGTGCTGGCGCGCGGCAATGCGCGGCCGGTGAGCTTTCGCGAATTGCTGGAGACTTCGGACGTGATCACTTTGCACGTGGATGGGAAGGCGCAGAACCAGGATTTGTTTGGGGAAGAAGAGATCCGCGCGATGAAGGATGGAGCGTGCCTGATTAATTTGAGCCGCGGGTTTGTGGTGGATCATGAGGCGCTGGCCCGGCATTTGAAGAGCGGGAAGGTGGGTGGAGCGGCGGTGGATGTGTTTCCGCAGGAACCGGAGAGTGGCGGCGCGTTTTCCAGCCCGCTGCTCGGGCTGCCGAATGTGATTTTGACGCCCCATATCGGCGGCAGCACGGAGGAGGCGCAGCAAAATATCGGGCAGTTTGTTTCGGCGCGGATGATCGATTATTTCGCGAGCGGGAATTCGCTGCTGAGCGTGAACCTGCCGCATTGTCATCTGGACTATGAACCGGGATCGCACCGGCTGATGCATATCCATCACAATGTGCCGGGAATTTTGCGGGCGATTAACGATATTCTGGCGGATCAGGGGATCAATATCGACCGGCAAGTGCTGGATACTCGCGGGCCGCTGGGATATGCGATTTACGACATCAATCGGGCTTGCGATGAAGAGTTGCTGGCAAAGCTGCGGGCGGTTCCGCATACGATTCGGGTGCGGGTGCCGGGAGAGGCTCGGGGGTAGCCACAGAGGACGCGGGGGAACGCGGAGAACATCCTAACCACAGAGGGCCCTTCGGCTTCGCTCAGGGCAGGCTCCGGGGAACACAGAGGAAAGAGAAGCACAGCTGGAGAAGCTTTCGCGGACAGAAGCGTTCGAGGCGCAGGCACGCGGACGAGGGCGTCCGCGCCACACGGGACTATTTTGTTGCGGCGCGTTTTAGGCGGTCGTGGATGGCTTCCCACTCGGGAGTGCTGGGCGGGAGATCTACGGCGATCCAGTTGTAACTTCCGGCGTCTGCCTGGTGAAGAACTTCATAGAGCGCGGCTGCGTAGTCGGCGGCGGCGGCAGGCATTTGAATCGTCTGGATAGACTCGCGTGACGGCGGATGCTGATGCTGCAGGTAAATTCCCTGGCCCTGATCGGGCAGTCTCCCATTGGTCACTAAATATAGGGTGGTGCGCGGGCTGTAGTGGCGCGGGTGCATTCCGGGAGCGGGATGGGCTCCGGGTTGAACTTCCTGTGACGAGGCGATTGGGCCGACTACCGCTTCCAGTTCTGTCCGCGAAATTCCGCCAGGACGAAGCAGGATGGGCGTAGGCTCGGCTAGCGAGAGGACGGTGGATTCGATGCCGACCTGACAGGGTCCCCCGTCGAGTATGAAATCTACGTCAGAGCCCAAGCCGCGGCGGACGTGGTCGGCGGTGGTGGGGGAGAGTTGGGTGAAGCGGTTGGCGCTGGGTGCGGCGAGTGGAACGCCGGCGGCACGGATGAGAGCAAGCGCGATGGGATGCGCGGGCATGCGGAGTCCGACGGTGGGAAGGCCGGCGGTGACGATGGGAGGAACGACAGGCTGTTTGTCGAGTTGCTTTTCGAGTACCAGGGTCAAGGGCCCGGGCCAGAATCGGCGGGCGAGGCGGTCAGCGATTTCTGGCCAGTCCGCAACTAGTGACTGCGCCATTTCTATGGATGCTACGTGGACGATGAGCGGGCTGGTGGCGGGTCTGCGTTTGACGGCGTAGATGCGGGCCACAGCTTCGGCGTCGAGGGCGTTGGCGCCGAGACCGTAGACGGTTTCGGTGGGGAAGGCGACGAGGCGGCCGGCGCGGAGAAGGCGGGCGGCGTGGTCGATTTCAACGCGGTTTATTAGCGGAAGGGATTGGGGCACAGAATTATTTTAGAGGCAAAGAAACGCATAACCACAGAGGGCACAGAGAAACACAGGGGGAACGCAATAGAAACGCCGGGCGAGACGCCCGGCGCTCCACCGAATGCGACTACTTCTTTTCTTCCTTCTTCTCTTGTTCTTCAACTACAAGGTTGTTGGTCACTGAAAATACGCCGTGGAGGCCGTTGGCCTGCATGCCGGCGATTTGCTTGTCCATTTGGCGGGCCACTACGCCTTCGAGCGTGATGTGTCCGTTGTTGACGATGATGTGAATGGGCGGAACGGCGCGCAATTGGTACTGGCTTAGGACGCTGTTGCCGTAGATGGCGCGGTAGGCAGCGCGGCGGATTCGGTCGTCGTTCATCGAGGCGGGCAGGACCTCGATGTTGTTGACGACTTTCTCGACACCTTCAATGCGCTTGACGACGTTTTCGGCGTCGGACTTGAGAGTGGGACGCGAAACCTGGCCGAGCAGGGTCACGGTACCGTCAGGGTCGACCTTGTAGGAGAGGTTGTCGAACACGCCGTAGTAAGGAAGCATCACGAGTTCATGACGGACTTCCTTGTAGATGCGATCGATGCTCTTCTGACTGAGCGCGCCAGTTGGTTGGTTGTCCTGGATGGCGGGACTGGCGAGGGCCACCATCGAGAAAATCAGTGGGAGAGCAAGAACGGCGAGCAGTGATTTCTTCATTGGTTTGACCTCACGCAAGATGTCTTACGAGATGGTGCGAGCCCTGAAATTCTTCACACTTTTCAGACGCTGGAAAGAGCCGGGAAGTTGCTTTTTCTTTGGAGCTGAGAGCCGGCGATGTCTGGCCTCAGGGGCTAAAGCCCCGCTGATTTCACGGGGCTTACGCGGCCCTGAAGGGCCGCTCTTCCACGGTGGTCCAGGCAGCTGCCGAGCTGCGCTCGGCTTGGACGGGCGAGGGCGGCCGTCCCCACACGAGCTACACACGCTTAGGCGGTTTTGGGTTTGCGGCGGCGCTCTCGGAAGCCTTCGATCAACAGGTAAAGCACGGGGATGAAGAACAGGTTCAGGATGGTGCTCATGATCATGCCGCCGAAGACGGTGGTGCCTACGGAGTGGCGTCCGTTCTCTCCCGCGCCGCTGGCGGTGACCAGGGGAACAACTCCCAGGATGAAGGCGAAGGAGGTCATGAGAATCGGGCGCAGGCGGATGCGGGCAGATGCGACGGCCGCGTCGAGAATGGTCATGCCGCGTTCGCGCAACTGCTCGGCGAATTCCACGATCAAGATCGCGTTCTTGGACGCGAGACCTATCAGCATGACGAGCCCCACCTGGCAGTAGACGTCGTTCTGCTGGCCACGGATCCATTGCGCGGAAAGCGCGCCGAGCAAGGCCATGGGCACGGCGAGCAGAATAATGAAGGGGAGTACGAAACTTTCATACTGCGCCGAGAGTGTGAGATAGACGACCAGCGTTCCGAGGCCGAAGAGGATGAGCGTGGTGGATCCCGAGGCCAGCTCTTCGAGCGAAATTCCCGACCATTCGTAGGTGTAGCCCTGAGGCAAGACTTTCGCGGAGAGCTGCTGCATGGCGTCGATGGCTTGTCCGGAGCTGAAGCCGGGGGCAGCGGAGCCGTTGATTTCCGCCGAGCGGAAAAGGTTGTAGTGACCGATGACCTGGGGCGCGGCGGTCTGGCTGATGCCGACCAAATTGTCGAGCGGGACCATGGCGCCGGAATCGGAGCGCACGTAGTATTGCCCGATATCCTGCGGATGCGAGCGGAATTGCTTGTCGGCCTGCACATACACACGATAGGAACGGTTATTGAAATCGAAATCGTTGATGTAGGCCGAACCCATGTAGACGCTGAGGGTGTCGGTGATCTGGCTGAGTGGGATGTGCAGGCTCTTGGCTTTTTCGCGATCGATGGTGATCACATACTGCGGATCGCTCGCGGTGTAGGTGGTGAATAGTCCGGCGAGGTCTTTTTCCTTGCGCCCGCCGCCGGCGCGAGTGAGGTCGTGGGTGACTTTGTCGAGATCCTGAAGAGTGTGATTGCCCTGATCCTGGACTTCGAATTGGAATCCGCCAAACTGGCCGAGACCTTGCACGGCGGGCGGTTCGAAGGGGATGACGATGGCGCCGGAAATTCCGAAGAACGGACCGCGCAGTCGATTGATGACTGCGGCGGCGGTGTGGTCGCGGCCTTTGCGCTGCGCATACGGCCGCAGGCTCAGGAAAACCAGGCCGGCGTTGGGCGCGCTGCCTCCGAAGCTGAAACCGGCGACCGAGAAGGTGTCCTCGATTTCAGGAAAATTCTTGGTGATGGCCGTCACCTGCTCGCCGATTTTCTTCGTGTATTCCAGCGAAGCTCCGGTGGGAGCCTGAATGGCGACGATGAGATAGCCCTGATCTTCGTTGGGGACGAAGCCTTGGGGCACGTGCAGAAAGACGAAGTAGGCGAGACCGAGTCCGGCGGCAAACAGGATTAGAGCGACGACTTCGAAATGTAGGAAGGCGCGGAGGGCGCGAACGTAGCCGTTGGTAAGCGCGGCCAGGGCGCGGTCAACGCGCTTGAAGAACCAAATCTTTTCGCCGTGCTCGCGGCCGAGCAGGAGCGCGGAGAGCGAGGGGGTAAGAGTAAGCGCGTTGAAGGCAGAGATCGAAATCGAGAAGGCGATGGTCAGCGCAAACTGGCGGAACAGAATGCCGGTCGTGCCGGGGAAGAAGGCGACCGGCACGAAGACGGCAACCAGCACCAGGGAAGTGGCGATGACAGCGCCGGTGACTTCCTTCATGGCGTCGGACGAGGCTTTGACGGGATCGGACTCGCCTTCCTGCAAATGGCGCTCGATGTTTTCGATGACGACGATGGCGTCGTCAACCACCAGGCCGGTGGCGAGCGTAATGCCGAACAGCGTCAGCGTGTTGATGGAGAAGCCGAGCAGCTTGACGAAGGCGAATGTGCCGATGAGCGAGACCGGGATCGTGACTGCCGGAATGATGGTGGAGCGCCATTCTTCGAGGAAAATGAAAATGACAAGAATGACGAGGAAGATCGCCTGGCCGAGGGTGGAGACTACGTCGCGGATGGATTCGCCGACCGCGTCGGTGGTATCGAAGGCGAGCTCATACTTCATGCCGGGCGGAAAGCGCTTGGAAAGGCGTTCGAGTTCGGCGATGCAGCGACGGTCTACGTCGAGCGCGTTGGCAGTAGAGAGCTGGGTGATGCCGATGCCAACGGATTCGTGCCCGTTATACTCCAGGTCGGAGCTGTAATCTTCGGCGCCGAGCTCGGCGTGCCCAATGTCCCGCAGGCGGACGAGAGTGCCATCGGCATTGCTCTTCAGGATGATGTTATCGAATTGAGTGGATTCAGAAAGACGGCCGACGGCGCGGACGCTGATCTGGAACTGCTGGCCGGGAAGCGAGGGTTGGGAACCGACTTGTCCGGCGGCGACTTCAACGTTTTGCTCCTGGAGAGCGCTCACCACATCGTCGGCGGTAAGGGCGCGGCTGGCCATGCGAACGGGATCGAGCCACAGGCGCATGGAGTATTTGCGTTCGCCAAAGATGAAGACGTCGGCCACGCCGGGAACGCGCTTCAGGCTGTCGCGGACGTAGACATCGAGGTAGTTGCTCATGAAGAGCGTGGAGTAGCGGCCGTCGGGCGAAAAGACGGCGGCGCCAAAGACGAAGTTCTGCGACGTCTTGGCGACGGTAACTCCGACTTGCTTGACGGCGGTGGGGAGACGTCCTGAAGCAGTGTTGACGCGGTTCTCGATGTCAACGGCGGCGAGGTCGGGATCGCGGTTGAGGGCGAAAGTGGCGGTGATCGAGCTGACGCCGTTGTTGTCGCTGGAGGAAGTGATGTACTTCATGCCTTCGGCGCCGTTGATCTGCTGCTCGAGAGGCGTAGTGACGGCGGACTCGACGGTCTGGGCGCTGGCTCCGGTATAGACGGCGGTGACACCGACCTGCGGCGGCGCGAGGTTCGGGAATTGCGCAATGGGCAGCGTCGGGATGCAGACGGCGCCCGCGAGAATAATGAGCAGGGCGCAGACGGTGGAGAATACGGGGCGATGAATAAAAAAGTCGACCATAAGTGTTCGTTGTCATACTGGCCCCGAGTAGAGCCGAAGGCATCGGGTGATCGGGTCATCTGGTCATCGGGTGATCGGAAGTTCAGTAGATGACCCGATGGCCCGATCATCCGATCACCCGATGCCTAGCTGCTGCTTTCCTGCGGGATTACGGGTACGCCGTCGATTAGAAACTGGGTGCCGGAGACGACTATCTTGTCGCCTGGACTTACTCCGCCCAGGACGACATAGTTGTTGCCTATGATTTGGCCGATCTGGAGCGGCTTCTGGTGGACCACGTATCCACCCTTCTGGTCAGACTCCGCGACGAACGCGAAATATAGGCCGCCGATGCGCGACACGGCTACGACCGGAACGACAGGCTTTTCCTGGCTGCCCCAGAACACGCGGGCGCGGATGAACTGCGCGGTGCGCAAGCTGTCGTTTGAGTTTGCGATGGTCGCTTTTACGAGCACGGTTTGTGTCGCGGTGTCCACCTGTGGCGAGATGAAGGTGATGCGGCTGGCGGCGAGCGAATTTCCTGAATCGTCAACAATCTGGACGGGAAGATTCATCTTCAGCTGCGCAGATTTCTCGATGGGAACATAGATGTAAGCTTCGAGACTGCCGGGACGGTCCACGGTGGTGAGCGTGGTGGTGGTGACGACGCGGTCGCCAACGCGGACGGGAACATCACCGACGATACCGGCACGCGGGGCGACGACCTGGTAGTAGTGCAACTGGACCTGCTGCTCGCGGACCTGAGCATCGAGCGAGTGCAGTTGCGCCTGGGCGGCATCGAGGGTCGCGCGCGCCTGGTCGAGATCCTGCTTACTGACTACGCCGGCACTGGCGAGGCCGTTGACGCGGTCGTAATTCTGCTGCGCCCATTTAACCTGGGCAACCTGGGCGGCGGTTGCGCTCTCCTGACTTTTCAGCGTGGCCTGCTGCTTGGCGGGATCGATCTGCATCATGGGAGCGCCGGAAGCGACGCGCTCGCCGGAGTGGACGAAAATCTGCGTAATGATGCCTTCGACCTGCGGCATGACCACGGCGGAGTCGCGGGATTTCAGGGTGGCGACGTAGTCGGTGGCGTCGTCGACTTTTTGCGCTTTGGCCGTTTGGACTTTGACCGGCATAGCTTGCGGGGCGTCAGCTTTGGCTGCTTTGCCTTTGTCGCAGGCGGTAGAGAAAAGGAGCGCCGCCAGAAGGATGCCGGACAGAATCAGAGGTGGCGTTTTTGCGAAGAAGCGAGACATATAGGTGCTCTTAGTGAAATCCCTCAGCCTGCGGGAAAAGTCGCGCTACAGTCCGCGGCTGCCCTCAGCGGCTAAAGCCGCCATTGATTTTGCGGCACTTACGGCGCGGCTGAAGCCGCGCCCCTTCAAAGCAAAGTCAAAACCCGAGCAAAGTCAAAACCCGAGTTTTTTCCGCAACCTGCCAGCACCTTGGTTACGGCGACTCGGTCGCACCAATATTAGATCAAACATATAGATTCGTGGTAACGGCGGGAGGCTCCGAAGAATTTTTGGTTCTGCTAAATTGTTTTGTTATGAAACCGAGCCGAAGTTTTGCGAGCGACAACAATGCGGTGGTGCATCCCGAGGTGCTGGAGGCGATCCGGCGCGCTAACCAGGGGCATGTGGTGGGGTATGGGGACGATCCGCACACGGAATCGGCGGTGGGAAAATTCCGGGAGCAGTTTGGAGCCGATGTGGCGGTCTTCTTTGTGTTCAATGGGACGGCGGCGAATGTGCTCAGTTTGCAGGCGCTGACGCGGCCGTTTCATGCGGTGCTGTGTCCGGAGCTGTCGCATATTTATACGGACGAATGTGGGGCGCCGGAAAAGTTTACGGGCTGCAAGCTGGTGCCCCTCGGAGCGCCGGGCGGGAAGCTGACGGTGGAAACGGTGGAGCAGGCGTATCACGGGATTGGGGACCAGCATCACGTGCAGCCGCGGGTGATTTCGATTACGCAATCGACCGAGATGGGTACCGTGTACAAGCCGGCGGAAGTCGAGGCGCTGGCGCGGTTTGCCCACGAGCGGAAAATGTTCCTGCACATGGACGGGGCGCGGATTTCAAACGCCGTAGCGGCGCAGCAACTGACCCTGCGGCAGGCGACGCGCGATCTGGGAGTGGATGTGCTTTCGTTTGGCGGGACGAAGAACGGATTGATGGGCGTGGAGGCGGTGGTGTTCTTTCGTCCGGAACTGGCGGAGGATTTTTTGTTTGTGCGCAAGCAGGGGATGCAACTGGCATCGAAGATGCGCTACCTGTCGGTGCAGATGGAGGCGCTGCTGACGGACGATCTGTGGCGGCGGAATGCGGAGCAGGCGAACCGGATGGCGCGACTGCTGGAAGAGGAAGTGAAGAGGATTCCGCGAGTCAAGATTGTGTATCCAGTGGAGGCAAATGGGGTGTTTGCGCACATTCCGCGGGAGGCTATAAAGAAGATACAGGAGCGGTACTTCTTCTACGTGTGGAGCGAAGAAGAGTCGGTGGTGCGGTGGATGTGCTCGTTCGACACGACCGAAGAGGATGTCGTGGAGTTCAGCAAGTTTGTGGGGGCAGTGGTGGGGGACCTCCCGAAGTGAAGTCCCCCGTTGGGCTCAAAGGGCCATCCGATTTTCGTAGAGACGGGGCAAGCCCCGTCTCTACAGGCGGAAGGTCGGCGTACCTATTTCTTGGCTGCCCTAACCCTTGCCCATCGCGCCCGCTGCGCTGCTGCTATTCTCCTGCGTCCTGCGGCGGAAATCGTTCGTTTCTTGCGAGTTGCGACTGGTCCACGCTTGCTCCCCTGCAGGAAGACTTTCCCGAAGGTGGTTAGGGCAGCGGTTACGCGGTGGAGTTCATCCTCAAGTCGCGCACGTTCCTGCTGGAGTTGTTTGACTACGGACTGAATTAGTGTTGTTTTTGCCATGAAGTTATTTTACCACTTGTAAGTTGGACATCAAGGGAGTTCCTGCGGGAGGGGGCTGTAACGGGCTCAACATTCCCGTTTCCGGATGAAATCCCGCTCTGGGCAAGGACTTCAAGCTGAAGTCGCGTCTTACAAGGACGGACAGCTCCGATAAGAGCACACGGGGAGCCTGGAGACAGCCAGTAACGTTGGAAAGGCTGCGCGGCTGTTGGGGCCTCTCGGAATCTTACGGTGGTACGATTCCCTACTGACAACATGACAAACCCTCGCTTGTTCCGGTCGTCAAGTCGCGATGCCAGAATGTTTTTTACGGCGGTCACTGCTGTTTCTCTGATTTTGGCCGGGCTGGCTGGAAATGCGGGATTTGTTCAAACTCAGACGGCAACGCCGGGCAAAGGAGTCCGGCCATCGAATAGCCTGCCGCTGACGGGCTTTTATGACACGCCACATCCGCTGCCCCCGGGCAAGCCGGGAGAACTGATCCGCTCGGAAGCGACCGACCAATACAACCTTCCGTTCGAAGTATCGGCATTGCGGATTCTTTATCACTCGCGGACCGCGAAGGGAGAAGACGTGGCCGTCTCGGCGGTGGTGCTGGTTCCGGATGGCAAGCCTCCGGCAAGCGGATGGCCGGTGGTTGCCTGGGCGCACGAGTTCAGGGGAGGGGCGCGACAGTGCGCTGCCTCACTGATGAAGAATCTCGGGGTGGGGCCGGTGCTCGCGATGTACGCCAATCTCGGCTATGCGGTGGTGGCGACCGACTATGCCGGGTTGGGGGCCGATTCCGGCAAGCCGGCGCTGGACATGGAGTCGAACGCGCTGGACGTGATCTATTCGGTTCCGGCGGCGCGCGCGGCTGTGAAAGAGATCGGGCCGAAATGGATCGCTGTGGGACCTTTCCAGGGAGCTCTGGCCGCCGTGGCAGTGGCGGAGAGTGAAGTACGCGATCCCAACTATCTGGGCAGCGTGGCCACCTCGGGCTTGGCGGATGCGCAGGAGGCTTACCGGCACTTCGCGCAGGGTTCTTCCAACCGCATGCTGCTGGTGCTGGCAGCGACGGTCAAAGCGCTTTATCCGGAGTTCCAGGCAAGCGACATGCTGACCGACAAGGCGCTGCCGGCGTACCAGCGTGTGGGGCAGAGCTGTGGGGGAGAAACAGAGCCGGAGTTCACCAACGCGATGCTCAAACCGGGTTGGGAAAACAACCGGTTCGTAAAGGAATTTTTTAGCAGGAACACTCCCGGTCAAAAGGGGGCCCACGGCCCGCTGCTCGCGATCAGCGGCGAGGCGGACCCTGTCATACCGGCGGAAATGACGGGAAAAACCGTGGCCCGCATGTGCAAGCAAGGAAGCCGAATCCTTTTCTTGAAGTATCCGGATGCCGATGCCAGCGGGGTGATGGGATCGTCGATGGCGGACCAGATCAGTTGGATCAAGGCACGGTTTGCGGGCTATGTTGCGCCGAGCAATTGTCGTTGAGTGACCTCAGCGGCTAAAGCCGGAGTCAAAACCATGCAGTTACCGCAGCGCTGACCCGCTGCGCCACCCAAAATCGGCTACCACTTGCGGTCAGAGTCAGGTGCGTCATCGGCCTGTCTGAACTGATTGCGTTTGCGATAAACAATGAAAATCATGCTAACCGACATGAACGTGGGAGGGACGATAAGGACCAGAATCCCACTGCGCAAGGCCTGAATCATTCGAGCACCGGCGGAGGCCGCCTGCGTATAGCAGAGCGAGCAGCTCTGGGAGAAGGCCGGGAGAGGGGCGGCGAGCATGGCCAGTCCAACCAGCGCAATACCAATAAGCAGGAACGGTCTCTCGACCCTCATTTTTCCTTTTAACATCTCTGCCCTCAACTCGCGCCTTTCCCTTCATGAGTCATTTTGAAAATGGCGCGCCGGAAACCATCCGGAAGCTGTCGGTCCACCCATATTGCATCATCAGCAGGACAGAAACCGTAAAGATGGCGACAAACAGCAGAAAGCCCCGCTTTTCCGCCCCAAGATGCATGAAGAACATCACTGCCAGCCCCGCCTCGACGCAGGCGACCGCCAGCATGCGCGTGAACATTTGCGATGCGTCAATCTTCTGATAGGCAATGACGAATTGCAAGCCTGCCAAAACCAACAGGCAGACATAGATGGCCAGATCCTTCCCGATTCCATTACTCTTGTGCTCTTCCGCTGTTGTCATAGCATTCTGCTCCCAAGCTTTCTTTGATCTAGTGGGCGAGGTTCAAAAGGTAAACCAACGGTACGACGAACATCCAAACCAGATCCACGAAGTGCCAGTAAAGGCCCAAAACCTCGATGTCATCGGCATTGTAGCGGCCGCCCTTGTAGCGCACACCCACAACGATTAGAGCGATTACGCCGGAGGTAACGTGGGTGAGGTGCAAGCCTGTGATGCTGAAAAATGACGCGCCGAACAATCCGGTTCCCCACGGATTCTTAAAGAGGGTCATGCCTTGGTCAATGAGCTCCAGCCATTCACGAACATGCAGCAGGGCGAAAGCAATACCCAAAGCCGCTGTAATCATGGTCCAACGGAAGGCAGCGGCTTTGTCGCCCGCCCGCGCTGACCGCAGTCCGAACAACATGGTCAAGCTGCTGGTGAGCAGAACGAACGTCATCAGCGCGACGTTGGCGATGCCGGGGAACGGTCTGGGCCAGTTGGGAGTTCCATTGCGCAGGAATCCATAGGCCACCAGGCACGCGGCAAAAGTCATGGTGTCCGCGATAATGAAGAGCCACATCGCCAGCTTTTTTGTAGGAAACGAGAATGCCGGTCCTACCGTCAAGCCTGTCGAGTGTCCTTCCATGGTCAAATCCGCTTGGCTCACAGCGCCTCCTAATGGTCGAGTCGGTTAAAGTTTGATCCAAAGCAGCAAAATCAGGTACAGCCAAAGAACGTCCATGAAATGCCAGTAGCGAGCGGTCGCAACCAGCGTGTTCCGTCGCAGGGCCGACTTACTCAGCTTGCGAATCACATAGACGATCCCGCCCAGCCCCCCCAGCACGTGCAGCGCATGTGTGGCGGTCAGCACATAGAAAAAAGAACTGCTTGGATTGGTGGCCAGATAGAGTCCCTGGGCGCTCAACTGCGACCACGCGACGTACTGACCAGCCACAAAAAGCAGGCCGAGAAATAAGGTTATGTAGAGCCAGCGCGCCGGGCTCTCAACCTGACTTTTCAGACCGCCCATGAAAGCAGCGACGCGGCGGCGCGAGACTTCCAGGGTAACGCTGCTGGCGAGGAGCAGCAGGGTGTTGAAGTAGAGGATCGAGGGCAAGGTAAAGGACTGCCAGTCGAGCGATGATCCTTTGCGAACAACCAGGGCGCTGGTGAACGCGGCAAACATCATGGTAATGGCGAAAAGCACTACCCAGATGCCAGTCGAGGACGGCGGCGGCGAGTAGTCGAGCGCCACACGCAGGTCACCATCCGCCGGAACCAAGTTCCGCCAACCGCCGTTCCCCGAGTGCCCTTGACCCGGCAAGCGGTGCGGATCGATTTGCGGCGGTTCATGTACCGTAGTTGCCATAACGCACTAAACTCCCATCCAGATGCCAGTGATCTTTGCTAGAGACTGTTCATAAATGCCTTTCCGCTCGGAAGGCATGTCCCTCAGGGGCTAAAGCCCGCGTCATTATTGGCTCGGGGCGGCACGGCTGAAGCCGTGCCCTACCCAAAACCGATTTATGAAACACGCTCTAGTCACTTCTTGCTAGTTACTGCTTGCGAGTTACTTCTCTTCGTGCTCCGTCTTAACTTGCTCCGGCGAAGCCTGCATGACGTAGTCACCAACCGAACTTTGCACGCCGTATTGATAGGGATCGTGGTAAACCACCGGATGCTTACCGCCCCAATTGTCGAAAGGCGGCGGCGTAGGCGCGCTCCACTCCAGCGAAGTGGCCTCCCACGGGTTATCCGGCGCGGGCTTGCCCCAGAACCGGCTGTGAATCAGGTTGTAGAGAAAAATCAACTGGGCAGCGCCTGTGATGAGGGCAGCGACGGTGATGAACCGGTGCACCGGGATCAGCGGCTGCAGGAAGTCATCCACGAACGTCGAGTAGCGGCGCACATTCCCGGCCATTCCCAGGTAATGGAATGGCATAAAGATGCAATACGCGCCCACGAAGCTGAGCCAGAAGTGAATTTTCCCCAAAGTCTCGTTCATCATTCGTCCGGCCATCTTGGGGAACCAGAAGTAAGTTCCCCCGAAGATGCCAAACATGGCCGCGACGCCCATCACCAGGTGGAAATGGGCCACCACGAAGTAGGTCGCATGGAGCATGATGTCGATCGACGGCTGAGCCAGGAAGAAGCCGCTCACGCCACCGCTGACGAACATCGAAATAAAGCCCAAGGCAAACAGGGAAGCCGAGTTGATGCGCAGCTTGGAACCATACAAACTGAAAGTCCACACCAGCACCACGATGGTGGACGGGATGGTTATGACCAGCGTGGGGAAAGAGAACGCCAGCGAGGAGAACGGATTCATCCCGCTGACAAACATGTGATGCCCATAGACCATGTAGCTGAGGACGGCAAGGGCTGCCATGGAATAGATGAGTACTCTTTGGCTAAGCATCGGCTTGCGCATGTTGGTGATCAGGATATGGGAAACGATGCCGATACCGGGCACGATCGCGATGTAGACCTCAGGATGTCCGAAGAACCAGAACAGGTGCTGCCAGAGAAGAGTCGATCCTCCGGAGTGCGGCAGCATTTGGTCATTCATCACCAGATTCGATGCGACAAAGAAGCTGGTTCCGGCCACGTGATCGAGAATGACGAGGATACATGCCGGCATTAACACGGCAAATGCTGTCAGCCCCATGCACGAGGTAATGAACCATCCCCAAGCGCTGAGTGGCAGACGCATGAGGCTCATCCCTTTGACCCGAAGATCGAGCGTGGTGGGGATGAAGTTCAATGCGCCCAACAACTGGCCAACACAAAACAGAGCAATGGAAATTGCCCAAAGGACCACACCCGCCCCTTGGCCAGGACCCCCAACCGGACCCACCGCATTGAGCGGCGCGTATTGGGTCCAGCCACCCAGGGTCGGTCCATCGCCCACGAAGAATGACGACATCAGGACCAGGAAGGCCACGAATGTGACCCAGAACGACATCATGTTGAAGTGCGGGAAGGGCATATCCTCCGCGCCGACCTGGATCGGCAGGAAGAAATTACCGAATGCCGCGAAAGGTGCGGTCGTGAGCACAAAAAAGACCATGATTGTGCCATGCATGGTCATCAATTGCAGGTAGTACTCCGGCGTCATCACCCCGCCAGGAGCACCGTTCGGCGAGAGCAATTGCAGGCCGGGGATCGCGGCGTTGGTCCACGCAAGGTGGATCCGCATGAACCAGGAAAGCACCATTCCAACCAGAGCGGCGATAAGGGCCAGCGCGTAATACTGCTTGCCGATCACCTTATGGTCCAGACTGAAGACGTGCTTCCGAATGAAACTTGTCGGAGGAACGTGGTGCGCCGCGTGCGCTGACATGTCGTGCATATCCTCACCTCAAAAGAGATGTCTCCATCCAGCCGCGCGTGAGCGCGGACGGGAAGAGACTACTGCATTGCCGCTTCCTTCTTCAGCCAATCATCGAAGTCTGCCTGGGACATTACATCGAGGTATGCCTTCATGTTGTAATGTCCCAGGCCACAAAGCTGCGTGCAGACAATTTCGTACTTGCCGACCTTAGTTGCCGTGAAGTGCAGAGAAACATCCAACCCGGGAACAAAATCCTGTTGCACCCGCAACTCCCGCACATAAAAGGAATGTCCCACATCCTTGGCATGCATGAGGAGATGGATTTCCTTGTTCACGGGGATAGCCATCTCGGCGGTCACGATGTCGTCTTTGGAATCCGGATCGTGTTCGGGGTCGAGACCATAGAAATTCTGCGATCCCTCGTTAATGAGCTCGGGGTGAATGGGGCCGAGCTTTCCATCAGGACCGGGGTAGCGGAAATAGAAAGCGAACTGTCCGGCTTGGACCTGGATCGGCATGGCGTTGGCCGACGGCGCGGTGAGATATACGTCAGCCCATGCCTTCACTCCGAAGATTCCGAGGGCCATGACTTCTATGCCTACGACCAGCAAGGCGGCAATCACCAAGCCCTTGGCGCCGCCGGGAAAAGACTTGATCTTTGCCTCGGGGCCACGGTTTGAGTACTTCCAGATGAAAATAGCCAAAATGAACTGTGCGGCGAGAAAGGAGATTCCAGCCTCGGCCATGGTTTCCGACATCTGCTCATCGATCAGATGTCCATGAGTCGAGATGTCCTCTGGCGCCACCCAGGTGTGCCGCAGGATGGGAATCGCGGAAAGGATCGCGATTACGATGATGGTGACCGCAAAGAATTTCGCCATGATGCCCTCGCCTTGACCGGTTTCAGCCCGGCCTCATGAATCTGTTTTAAGAGTGATTGCTCGCCCTCCCCCACGGAGGACATAACCATAAACGCCGGGGGCAGCCGGCAACACCGACCAGCCCAAGACTTGGGAAACAGCTCCCGTGACGACCACTGATGCGCTAAGCGACCCCTTGTGACGAGCCGCCAAAGGACCCGATCGCGCTCGTCTCATCTTTTTGAATATCGAAAACGGCGGACAGCCGGGTCAATTGGAGCAAATCATGCACTCGCTTATTCAGATTGGTGAGTTTCAATTGCCCACCCTGGTTCCGAATCGTGGTGTGAGCCTTGACCAACTCCCCGATCCCGGAACTGTCTATGTACTGAACTTCGCCCAGGTTCAGCACGATCGCTTTCTTGCCTTTTTCCGCCAGATCTCGAACAATCTCGCGAAGAATGACATTTCCCTCGCCCAGCGTAATTCTTCCGCTGATGTCAACGACGGTTACCCGGCCCACCTGCCGGGTGGCGGTTTGCATCTTGACCGGGGTCCGTCCTTCCATTCCGATTCCCAGCCGGTCAAGAACGGCGCACGCTGAAGTCGCAAGTTCCTTTGACTCTGTCCGAACCACGATCAGCGAACGCCCTTCCTTGAGTACTTCCCGGAAGAACGCGACGTCCTCAGAGTGCTTTTCAGCGGTTGCCGGTTGCAGCGCGTCCGCGTCGTGTGCAGCCGCTGAGCTGACGGCGGCACCCGCGCCCGCACCCGCCAGCCCGAGCAGCGCGGCGGCGCCGAACCCCAGCGCGAATACCGCCCCGACCCCGGGAAGAAGCAGCGTTGCAGCCACAACCCCGGTTGTCATTCCGGCGGCTCCCCCCATGAAGCCTCCCACATATGCGCCGAACTCTTTCGCGATGGAGTTGGCCTCGTTTTCGGACCGCGTCAGGAAAACGATGGATTCATCCGGCACGCTCCGCTCCCGTAACTCCTTGACCGCTTTCTCGGCTTGATCCCGCGAAGCAAATACTCCGATTGCAGTTTCCATATATCCTCCCCGTCCCCAGCCCTGATTTGGCGCTCAAACTGGTCTGCCGTCAGCCCGCTGCACGCCAAACTGGGGCGCGCCACCCACGCTGGCCGGTCTTTCTGGCGCAGAACTCTGTACCGAGGGTAAAGATTTGCCAAGTCAATATCCGCGCTGCCAAGGCAAAAATCTTTCCCATTCAGCTCCGCATGCCCTGCGTAAGCACGCATGCGGCGGAGAGGAACATCTCCGCCGCCGATGCGTGTCAGTATGCCTTCGCCTTGAAGGTGAAGTTGACCTCTTTGGTCTCGTTGCCGGTGATGGTGACGTCGGCAGTCTGCGTGCCGTAGTCCTCATGCCAGGCGGTGATGGTGTACTTGCCGGGAGGCAGGTTGGGCAGCTTGAAGTCCCCCGCACCCTTGCTTACGTCGTAGTGATTCGTACTGAGCACCGCGAATTCGCCGTGCATCCAGGGATGGACATTGCACTTCACCGAGATGAATTCCGGTTTGTCGTATTTATCGACGATGGGCGCAGTGCCGGGCGGCTGCGATTTATTCCACTCGCGGTTCACTTTGGCCAGCGGGTGAATGTTGTGCGAAGTTTGGTCGCTGTTGACGATCTTGAGTTCCTGGTTGACGTGCATGACCAGAACGTGCGGAAGATATTGACATCCTTTCTGCTCGAAGGTGACGGCCTGCGACGGAACCTGACCATCGTCGGGGGCTCCGGAGGAAACGTACACCACCACGTTATCCAATGCATTGTTGGGCCCGGTCACAACCGATTCGACAGTTATGGGTGTGGCATGCTGCTTGGCGCAGCTCGGTTCTTTGGACATGTCGATGGGTTTTTGTTTGGCGGGCGTGCCCGTGTAAGTCACCTTGCCGCTGACCGTTCCAGCGAACATCAGGGACGAACATACGAGCAGCGTCAAGAGTGCTAGTAACATTTGCTTAGTGCGCATTCGAGTACTTCCTCCTCGGGTCTTGGTATTCATTTACTGGCCGCCGCCACCGGGCGACTTGTTATCGGCCGGGGCGACTGGCGCCGGGCTTTTGTCCACGTACGGGGGGATAACGCCGTGCGCAGCCGATAGAACTTCGGTTTCCTTGCCGTGACGGTTGACCTGCAACGTGCGCAGGAAGTGGACGAGATCCCAGGCGTCATTCGGCTGAATCACGTCAGCGAAAGAAGGCATGGGGGTACCGTCCACGCCAGTCATGAATATCTTATAGATATCCTGGTTGGTATTGCCACACTTGAAGCGGGAATCATCTTTGCCCAGGGCGAAGTTGTAGGGACGAATCGGATTGTCTTTGCTGTCGGTGAGGGTTCCGGCGGACGGGCCGTCGCCCTTCCCGGCCGGACCATGGCACTTCCAGCATTCGAGCTTCGTGAAGAGCGCCTTACCGTGAGCGATGCTTTCGATGGTGACGGGAGGCTCGGCGGGAACCTTGATCGGGTCGCCGGCTTTCTCCTTTTCCCAACGGGGCGAGAAGATCTTGATATAGGCCACCAGGTCGGCGCGCTGCTGCCTGGTGAAGGTATTCCAGATCGGCATGTTGGAGTTGGTGAGGCCGCGCGCGATGGTGTTGTAGAGATCTTCATCGGTGGGCAGGGTGCCGGTCAGGGTGGAGCGGCATTTGAAAGTCGCGATGGTGAAGTCGCGCGGCTTCGGATCCAGCCAAACCGCGTTCTCACCGTTGCCGTCGCCCAGATCCCCGTGACAGCCGGCGCAATAGCGGCGGTAGTCGGACTTCCCGTCCGCTGCATGCCCGGTGATATTGCCGATGTGGCTCTCCATGGGTTTGAGCACGAGACGTGGCTGGGGCCCGACTTCGGGCGCCTCCTGGGCGGAGGCCCGAGCGATGAACCCGGCGGCAAGGACCAGTCCCAGGATCGCGGCGAAAAGAATCGCGCCGATAAAACGCATTGGCTTCAAGCTGTTCATAGTCAGCACCCTTAAACCGAAGTCAGCGCCGGCGAATCGAGTTCGCCGGCGGGTCATCCTGGTGGTTAGAAGTCGAAGTCAAATCCCATCAACAACTCACTCGTATTGACATTCGTTTGTGTCAGCGGCGATGTCCCGTCCTGGTGGAATATGTTGAACTCGTTATGCCAGGCAAAACCCGCCCGGCTGGTCATGAACGGGTTGTAACGATAGCCAACCGTGTAGGTGGTGATGTTGCCGAGGTCCGAGCGCGTTCCGGGAGTTGACTGCTGCGACATTCGGATCGTTTCATATCTCGCGAGGAAGATGAGTTGCGGGTTGTAGACGTAGTGAGGTTCAACGAGAACGCCATTCCAAGTCGGGTTGCGCGAGCCAGCGGGCAACGTCGTGCCTGGAGTGTTGTTCTTAAAGCCGGTCGGGTTGTCGATAAAGTCGCCGTAGCCTTGGCCAAACCATGCGCTGTCCGATCCGTGCTGAGTGACAACCGTGGCGTCCACATGCTGGCCGAAGTAGAACTGTCCGACGAAGCCCTCGCGACTGTAACCCTTGTTTCCGGTACCGGAACCGGCAATCGGCGCCCCGCCATTGGTAAGCCATGTGGTCGGGGCTTCGCCCGCCATGACGTAGAAGCCGAGGCGCTGCACGCCCAGCTTGCCGGCATCGAACGCCTGACTGGCGGTGATGAATGTGGAATAGGATTCGGAACCGTAGGGCAAGCCTACCTGGCCATCGTTTGAGCTGAGCAGAGCAACGGAGTACCGCGTGCGGTCGTTGTATGAGTGGCCCATCACCTCGACGCCGAGCTGATTGTCACCCATCTGCCCGAAGACATTGCCGTCGCCCTGCGGCATGAAGTGATAGAGCTGGTAGATGCCGCCGTTGCCGGTGAGGGTCAGGATGCGTTTCTCGGAAAGCAGGTTGTCGAGTTCAAACTTGCCGAGCTTCACGTTGAGCCAAGGGCTGCCGACCACGTTATCCAAGCGCGCCATGACGGTTTCGAAGTGGAAGGATGCGGTCGCATCGGACGAGGGAAGGACGTAAAACGAAAAATTCTTTTCCAGCGTGCCGCCGGTGTGGAAATCGAGACCGCTGAGATCGAAACCCGAGGAGGTGATCCGCCGCTCGACCTGGCCGTCGCCGCTGTCGACGGCTTGTTTGCCTTGGCTCACGCGATGCCAGATCGGAACAATGCGGAAGGTGACTGGCCAGTAGCCCGGGTTCTGCCAGATCGGAGCATCGCGATCGTTCATGAGTTGGTAACCGTTGTCTTTGAATTTTTGGCCGAAGTAATTCAGCATGGGCCAACTTTCATGACAGGCGGAACAGCGCAGGCCATACTTCCTGGCGAAGGCAGGCAACGCGCTCGCCGGTTGGCTTGAGCCCAAGATCAGAAAAGTCAGCGCGAAAGCGGCGGCGAGAACGGAAGTTGCCCGCTGCGGCTTCTGACAGAGATGAGACTGCGCCCACATACGCATGCTGCACTCCTCAGACAAATTCACAGATTTTGCAAGAAACAAAATTCCCCACAACGCGCAAACGGCCACAGCCAAGCAGCGATCAATCGTAACGACCATTGCCTAGCTACTGCGTTCCTGCAGAAACCACAAGACTTTTAAGACTTTCCCCAGGGAGGGGCGACTACCCCACTAGCCGTTGCATACTACTACCGTACGCGACGAAGTGCAAGAGGATTGTAAAATTTTTTTACAAAATTTTTGCATAAGCGTTTCCGAGAGAAACTAGGGAGATGGCGCTCGGGGTGAGTAATGCTGCGAGTTGACAGCGATCCACCCAGCGTATGAGACTCTGCATCAGGAACGCCGGAGCCGGGTCGTGATGTGGGACAAGAGTTTTCGCAGTACGGGGCTGAATGGTTGGGGTGCGCTTTATCGAATTGAACTTTATCTCCGGCTTTATCTCCGGGTGGTCGCAGTTTTTTTTCTGCTCGCTGCCGTCGCGATCCCCTCGCACGGCCGCGAAAAAGACGTTCTTCAGTATGGCGCGGGCCTGATCGTCAATATCCCCTCGCCGGAGCCCGAAGTGGCGCAGGTGGTGGAAGAGGTGGCGCAGAACACAATCATCCGCGGGACCAAGGAATACAACAAAGACGAGTACGTCGCGGGAGCGGTCGCGGCCACGTCCACGCCGGTGTTTCCGGCATGGACGGAGGGCGGCAAGGTTTTCTACAAGGTGCGGAAGCAGGCGCTGGATCCGCGAAATTTCAAAGACAGCGGCGATGTTGGAACGCTGGCGGTGCGCTACGTTGTGCAACCGCAGGGCGACAAGAACACCGTCCTGCGAATTGACGCGCTGTTTGTGGAAGATTTTCGGCACGGCGTTCACCAGTCAAATGGCTCGGTGGAAAGCAGCGAGTACAAGGACATCCATGACCGCCTCGAAGCGGTTGAGCTGATGAAAAAGGAAACCGCCGAGGCCATACAAGCGAACCAGGAACGGTTAGCGAAGAAAAACTTCGGCTTGGGCAATGACACAGTTCTGCTGAGCACTCCGCCATCGACGGCGAAGTCCGTCACTACGAATGGCAAGAGCACGAATGGCGAGAGCGCGACTAGCCAGGCGGCGCCAGCCTCTGCGCCACAATCATTGCCTGCGTCACCAACATCCGCGACGCCGCAACCGCCGGCGGCGTATGAGCAGCCCGCTGAATCGCTGGAACAACACGTTGCGGAGCTGCGCCGGCAGGTGGAGCGGCTGGTCAAGAAGCCCGGGGCTCCGCTCCAGTCCGCTCCGTTCCACACGGCGACCACGCTGAAATCACTGGAGCCCGGCACCGAAGTTCTGATTCTGATTTCAACACCCTACTGGTACGGGGTGGAGACGCACGACGGACAGCACGGATGGATTCGACGGGACCAGTTGGAGCAGGCGCCATGAGGCGGCGATTCATAAATTCCTTTCCGCTAACGGGTGCGCGTGAGAACTCGGTCGTCCCTCCGGGACTTGAATCGTCCATTACACCTTTCCCAGCGCTGAAGCGCTGGGCTAAGCTGGTTCGCCCCTCCGGGGCTGGAACTTCTTGCGCGCCATGCCACCCGGTGACCCGAAGACGAGTTCTCACGCACACTCTAAAGCCCGCATTCTTCCGGGCCCTGAACGGCACGGCTGAACAGTTTGCGGAAAAAGTCGAGCGCCGATGCCCAGCCCGTGAAGGGGCACCCGATTGCGAAGAACTTACGGCATCGCTAAAGCGATGCCCTGATACAAACCTGAGTTTTTCCGCAGCCTGTAAAGCCGTGCCCTACGCAAAACCGATTTATGAAACCAGCTCTACAGGATTCCTGCGGGCTGGGTTGCGGACTGCGTTTCTGCTGGCCGTGTTTCTGACAGCCGCGGCGCAGAGCGGTCGGGCACAAGCAGGTCCGCAAACAGCGCCGTACGAGCGCACCTACCGTCACTCGAAAAGCGCGGTGGAAAAAGCGCTGAAGGAGTTGCAACCGTCCATGAGTGGACGGCTGCCGGTGCTGGAAGGATTCGCCTTGCCTGGCGATCATCCCTTGAACCGCTACCAGCGAGCGTATTACCAATCTGCCGTGCAGGTGAGCTCGACGGCGTCGGGCGGGTCGGTGGTGCGGGTGAGCACGAAGGTGACGGCATATTACACGGATTCAATTCCATCGCGCTCGGGATACCAACTGCTGACTTCGAATGGCCGGCTCGAATCCGACCTTCTCGACCAGTTAACCGATCTGCTGGCGACCAGGCCCGGTGCGGCGAGTTCGGGCGGGAGTTCCAGCGAGAGTTCCAGCGAAGGTTTTCCGGTAATCGCTCCGCCGACGGCGTCGGCCAAGCGGCCAGCAACTGCGGACAAAGGCACTGAAGAACCGACCATCTCGGCGCCGATGCCGAGGTGGCCGGAAAGCGGGCGCACGTTCTCGTCTTCGTTGGAGCAGGGATTGTCGAGTCGGCAACTGGCGGATTCGAAAAGTTCGCAGAAGCCTTTAGATCAACCACCAACCGGCTTGCAGGCGGAGGCCGCGAGTCTGGAGGAAGTGCTCAAGAACCAGGCGCATCCGAAGAATCTGGTCGCGATAAAGAAATCAGGAACTCCGGTGGTTGCGTCTCCCAGTTTGAATGGCAAGACTTTGTTTCTGGCGAGCGCGCACGATGAGTTTGAGATGTTGGATTTCAATGCGGACTGGGTGCACGTACGGATTTCCGGCTTGTCGCGGGGATGGATCTGGCGCACGAGCCTGGAAATGCCGGAGGGGATTTCGGACGTTCCACAGGCCAGGACGAATGCCACACCGGTTGCGGCCGACCTGTTTCAGGTAACGCGCGAAGAAACTGCGCAGTTCCCGGGGGATTGGGAGCCGCTGCGGGGCAAAAACGTGAAAATCATCTCTGTGCAAAAGATCCAGGAAGACGAGAAAAATAGCGGCGCGCAGGCGAAGCTGGAATTCGCCAAATCCTTGCTCGACAAGACCTACGCGGAACTGGCGGCAAAATCACAGGAACTCGCCGGAGTGGTGTTGATTTTCGATTCGGTAGATGGCGGCATGATCGCCATAACGCTGCCCACGGTTCAGCAATGGAAGGCGGGCAGGTTGACCGACGCGGCTCTTTGGCATCGGTGTTATTTTGATCCTCCCGAGACCTTCAGCGTTTCCAGTTCTGCGGGTTCCAGCCCCGCGGGCAACCGCTAACTGTCGTCGCTGGTTGCCAAGGGTTGCGTTTGATGCAAGCATCGTGAGAGCAAAGCCCCGTGTCGCTTTAGGTTTTTAGCTTGACATTTAAAGGCTGGCGCGGTACCAATCCAATCTTCTGACCTTCGCTGTTCCAATGTTTCGTGGGGAATTCATTGGGGGACGCCGGTTTGAGCTGAACCGCCGGATGCGGCGGAGGTAAACGGACGCGTGAGGGGTCCATGTTGCAAACATTCGTGGCTCGGCTGCGCGATTACGCCGAACTGACCAAGGCTCGCGTTACGACCCTGATCGTACTTACGACGTGGTGCGGCTACTTCTTTGGCGCGCACCGCTTGGGCGTTCCGTC
>Ga0187865_1001524_pt1 | contig 26205 bp, 23 predicted proteins | sample June2016WEW_11_1_2_FD_132989 | JGI IMG/M metagenome (GOLD analysis project Ga0187865, IMG submission 132989) | Peatland microbial communities from SPRUCE experiment site at the Marcell Experimental Forest, Minnesota, USA - June2016WEW_11_100 | ecosystem: Environmental > Terrestrial > Soil >...
GCCAGGCACTCGACAACCTAATCCGGGAAATCGGTCTGGAGGTGGCCGCCTGAATTCTCATGAACGAAACGAGAACAAAATTCTCGTTTCAGCGCCTCTTTCAGGCTAAAGCATGCCCTACCTGGAAGGCTTCAACAGCGCGGCCATGCCTTCGAGGACGAGTTCGAGACCGTCTCCGAACGTAGCGTCGCCGGTGGGTGGCCCATCGCTCTCCCGCAACAGACGCTCCAAATGGGGGAACGCACCCGTGGCGATGAGCCGCCGTATGTAGGGTGGCACGGCCTTGCTCTTGCCGTAGCGCGCCCGCCGCAGCGCTTCCGCCTCGGACAGTTCCAGCATGACGAAGCCCATCGTGTAGACGAACACCGAGGCGACCATCCGGTGCATGGTTGCGATATCGAGCCCCAGGCCGGCGACGGCCGCCAGCGAGAATTCGAATTGCGCGAGGCGATTCGGCCCGAACGCCGGACGGCTGTGCAGGAGGCCGGTAAGCCAGGGATGCCGCTTCAAACAGGCGCGCGTCCGTACCCCCACGGTATGCAAATCGGCCCGCCAGTCGCCCGACGGCTGCTCGGGCAGCTCGACGCCGCCCATGGCGGCGTCGAGCAGCAAGTCGAGCAGGTCGGCCTTGCTCGGCACGTAGTGGTAGACGGACATCACACCGCAGCCGAGCTCCGAGGCGAGGCTCCGCATGGAGATCTTCTCCACGCCCTCGCGGTCCGCCAGCCTCGTGGCGGCGCGGACGATTCGCTCGACCGTGATGGAGGGAGACTCGCCGGCCGGGCGCTGGCTGATGCGCTCCCAAATCAGGGGGCCGCAACTGGATCCCTTGCGCGGGGCCGTTTTCGTCCGGGGCGTCTTGTTGGTCATGCCTTTAGCGCGCAAGATTTAATTATAGTACACTGTACGAGACGGGCGTTTGCCAAAGATGCAGAACGAGCTATGACACATTCCAGACGAGCTTCTTTCTATTTCATCCCAGCCCTGGCGCTGCTGTCGCTGGCCGCCGGTGGTTGCCGCCAACAAGCCGCACCCGCAGCCATGGGACGGATGGCTCCGGAAGTCAGCGTCACACCGGTGGCGCAACGGGACGTGCCGGTCTTGGGCGAGTGGGTAGCCACGCTCGACGGCTACGTGAACGCGCAGATTCAGCCCCAGGTGTCCGGCTATCTGATCCGGCAGAATTACCAGGAAGGTTCGTTTGTGCGCGAGGGGCAGGTGCTGTTCGAGATCGATCCGCGTCCGTTCGAGGCGGTGCTCGACCAGGCCCGGGGCGCGCTGGCGCAGGCGCGCGGCTCGTTGGCGCAGGCGCGCGGCGCGCAGGCGCAGGCCACGGCGCAACTGGAGCTGGCCCAGATCAACGTCCGCCGCGACACGCCGCTGGCCAAGGCCCGCGCCATCGCGCAGAGCCAGTTGGACAGCGAGACCCAGGTGCAGAAGACCGCCGAAGCGAACATCCTGACCGCCCAGGCGGGCATCGAGACCGCCCAGGCGAGCATCGAGAGCGCGCAGGCCGCCATCCGGACCACCGAGCTCAACCTGGGATTCACCAAGGTGCGCTCGCTGGTGGACGGCGTCGCCGGCATGGCGGCGGTTCAGATCGGCAACCTGGTGGGCCCCTCGACGGTGCTCACCACGGTTTCGAAAGTGGATCCGATCAAGGTGTACTTCCCGATCACCGAGCAGGAATACCTGCATGTGTCGGGCCTCTCGAAAACGGGGCGCGGCGACGGCTGGCTGCGGCGCGCGGTCCCAATCCCGCTCCAGCTCACGCTCTCGGACGGCAGCGTGTATCCACACACCGGGCACATCGTGTTCACGGACCGGCAGGTGGATTCGCAGACCGGGACGATCCGCATCGTGGCGGCGTTTCCGAATCCCGGGAACATCCTGCGTCCGGGCCAGTTCGGACGCGTGAGCGCGGTGAAGGAATCCCTGCGCGGCGCGCTGGTGGTTCCGCAGCGGGCCGTTTCGAATTTCCAGGGGCAGTATCAGGTGGCCGTGGTCGGGGCGGATAACAAGGTCTCGGTGCGCAACGTGACGGTGGGTCCGCGCCTGGGCTCGTTGTGGGTGATCGAGAGCGGCGTGGCGGCTGGAGAGCGCGTAGTCACGGAGGGAACGGCGAAGGCGCCCGACGGCGCGGTAGTGAGCCCCAAGGCGGCAACCGCGGCCGAAACCGCCGGGCAGCCGAAGGAGCACTGACATGGCGAAATTCTTCATCGACCGCCCCATCGTGGCAATGGTGATCGCCATCATGATGGTGATCGTCGGCGCGGTCTCGCTGGTCCAGTTGCCGACGGCGCAGTTCCCCGAGATCGTGCCGCCGGAAGTGATGGTTCGCGCCATGTTCCCGGGCGCCGACTCGCGCACGCTCGAGCAGTCCGTCGCCACGCCGCTCGAACAGCAACTCATCGGCGTCGACAACATGAATTACATGTATTCGGTCAACTCCAACGCCGGTTCCACCACCATCACGGTGAACTTCGACGTCAAGACCGATCCCAATACCGACCAGGTGCTGACGCAGTTGCGCACCTCGCAGGCGCAGCCGCAGTTGCCGGCCGAGGTGACGACCTCGGGGCTGACGGTGCAGAAATCCCGGGCCTCGGTGCTGATGATGATTGCGCTGTATTCGCCGCACGGAACCTACAACAGCTCGTTCATGTCCAACTACGCCTACATCAACCTGGCGGACGAGTTGACGCGCGTGCCGGGCGTCGCGCGCGTCCAGATCTTCGGCGCCGGCCAGTACGCCATGCGCATCTGGGTGAAGCCGGACAAGCTGGCCAAGCTGGGCGTGACGGTTCCACAGATCGTCAGCGCCATCAGGACGCAGAGCACGGTGAATCCGGCTGGACAGATCGGCGGCGACCCGGTTCCGCGGGGACAGGAGTTTACCTACACGGTGCGCACCAAGGGGCGGCTGACCAGCCCCGAGGAGTTCGGCGACATCGTTCTGCGCGTGCAGGCGGACGGTTCGAGCCTGCGGCTGAAGGACGTCGCGCGCGTCGAACTGGGAGCGCAGTCCTACGGCGTCGCGAGCCGTTTCAACGGGGAGCCGGCGGCCACCATGGCGGTCTACCAGTTGCCGGGTTCGAACGCGGTGGAGGGAGCCGAGGCGGTGCGCCAGCGGCTGAACGAGCTGAAGAAGCGGTTCCCCAAGGACCTCGACTATAAGGTCGCGATCGACACCACCGACGCCGTGCGGTCCGGCATCTCGGAAATCAAGTGGACGCTGATCGAAGCACTGGCACTGGTGGTGCTGGTGGTTTACATCTTCCTGCAAAGCTGGCGCGCGACCCTGATCCCCATGCTGGCCGTGCCGGTATCGCTCATCGCCACCTTCGCGGTGTTCCCGATTCTGGGCTTCTCGGTGAACACGCTGTCGCTGTTCGGCCTGGTGCTGGCCATCGGCCTGGTGGTGGACGACGCCATTGTGGTCGTCGAGTGCGTGGAGCATCACATGGAGGAAGGAATGGCGCCGCGCGACGCCGCCTTGCAGGCCATGCACGAAGTCTCCGGCCCGGTGGTGGCGATCGCCATCATTCTCGCCGCGGTCTTCGTTCCCACCGTGTTCATCCCGGGCATCACCGGCAGGCTGTACCAGCAGTTCGCGGTGACCATCGCCATCTCGGTGGTCATCTCCGCGTTCAACGCGCTGTCGCTCAGCCCGGCGCTGTCGGCCCTGTTGCTCAAGCCGCAGACCAAGCGCCGCGGAGGCCCGCTGGGATGGTTTTTCAGATGGTTCAACCGCATGTTCGCGCGCACCTCCAAGGGCTACATCGGCTTCTCCTCCGTGCTGATCCGCAAGGCGGCGTTCAGCCTGGCGTTCCTGGCGGTGGTGGCCGTGGCGGCAGTCGCCACAGGCCGCCACCTGCCGGGATCATTCCTGCCGGAAGAGGACCAAGGCTACTTTCTGGCCGCCCTGCAACTGCCCGACGCCGCTTCGCTCGAGCGCACCAGCAAGGCGGCCGAGAACGTAGAGAAGCTGATGCTGAGCACCCCGGGAGTGGAAGGCTGTATGGCCGTGGTCGGCTTCAACTTGCTCAGCGGCGTGGCCAATACGTACAGCGCGTTTTTCTTCGTGCCGCTCAAGCCATGGGACGAGCGGACCAGGCCCGAGGAGAAATACGAGGCGATCCGCCGGCACATCACCGTGGGGCTTTCGAAAATCCGCGAGGGCATAGCGTTCTCCTTCCCGCCGGCCGCGATTCCCGGCATCGGGACCTTCGGCGGCGTCTCGTTCGTGCTGGAAGACCGTTCCGGCGCGGAGCAGGAGTTCCTGACGGCCAACGTAGGCAAGTTCCTCACGGCGGCGAGAAAGCGGCCTGAACTCAGCTCCGTTACCACAACCTATCTGCCCACCGTGCCGCAGATCTTCGCCGACGTGGACCGCGAGAAGGTGATGCGCCAGGGCGTCGACATCGGCGACGTGTACACCACGCTGCAGACGTTCATGGGCGGCTACCTGGTGAACTACTTCAACCTGTACGGCCGGCAGTGGCAGGTGTATGTCGCCTCGGAAGGCGAATATCGGACGCGCCCGGAAGACATCGGCCAATTCTACGTCACCGGCAACCGCGGGAACATGGTGCCGCTGGGCTCGGTGATCGACACCAGGATGATTCTGGCGCCCGAGTTCTCGCTCCGGTACAACGAATACCAGGCGGCGCAGATCAACGCATCCGCCAATCCCGGATACAGTTCCGGCCAGGCCCGCAAGGCGCTCGAAGAAGTCTTCGACCAGACCATGCCGCGCGAGATGGGCTACGACTACCAGGGCATGTCGTTCCAGGAGCAGAAGGCCGAGCAGGGCGTATCCTCCACCGCCATATTCGGTCTGTCGCTGCTGTTCGTATTCCTGATTCTGGCGGCGCTTTACGAAAGCTGGTCGCTGCCCATGAGCGTGCTGCTGGGCGTGCCGATCGCCGTCTTCGGCGCTTACACCACGCTGTATCTCCGCAACTTCGAGAACGACGTGTACACGCAGATCGGACTGATCATGCTGATCGGGCTCTCGGCCAAGAACGCCATCCTGATTGTGGAGTTCGCCAAGACCGAATACGAGAAGGGCGGCAAGACGGTGGCTCAGGCGGCGCTCACCGGCGCGCGCATCCGCCTCCGCCCCATCCTGATGACCGCTTTCGCGTTCATCTTCGGCTGCATTCCGCTGTGGACCGCTTCGGGCGCGGGCGCCAATTCGCGCCGCATCCTCGGCACGGTGGTGATCGGCGGCATGCTGGCCGCCACCCTGATCGCCATTTTCCTGATCCCGGTGACGTTCGACGTCATCGAGACGCTGTCGCTGAAACTGCGCAAGAAGCATCCGGTGCTGCCGTCGCACGGCGGCCTACCCGAGGAGACGGCATGATGGCGCGAACCTGGTTTTTCCCGACGATCGCCTGCGCGCTGGTTCTGTGCGGATGCATCAAGGGCCCCAACTACAGCCGTCCGGCAGTGGACGTTCCAGCGGCCTATCACGGCCAGGACAACGCCGCGGCCTCGACCGAATCGCTCGGCAACGCCAAGTGGTGGACCGTCTTCGAGGACCAGGAGCTGCAAAAGCTGATCCGCGCCGCGCTGGAGCAGAACTTCGACCTGCGCATCGCGGCCACGCGCGTGCTCCAGGCGCGTGAATCAGTCGCGATCGCGCGCTCCAATCAGTACCCCACGCTTTTGGGCGGCGTGCTGGTCACCGGCGAGCGCATACCCGCCGTCGGCGGCGCTGCCACGACCACCTACAACATTCCCGAGCTGGGCTTCTCCGGCTCCTGGGACATCGATTTCTGGGGCAAGTACCGCAGGCTCACGGAAGCCGCGCGCGCGGAGCTGACGGGGACCGAGTGGGCGCGCCGCGCCGTGGTGCAGAGCCTGGTGTCGAGCGTCGCTTCCGCGTATTTCGATCTGCGCGAGCTCGACCTCGATCTCGAAATCTCGCGGCGCACGCTGGTTTCCCGCGAGGATTCGCTCGATCTCACCCGCACGCTGGTGGATGGCGGCGCAGCGCCGCTCTCCGACCAGCGGCAGGCCGAACAGCTCGTCGAGACGGCGGCGGCGGCGATTCCGGACCTGGAGCGCGCCATCGCGCAGCAAGAGAACGCCATCAACATCCTGCTCGGCCGCAATCCCGGCGTCACCATCGCGCGCGGGCTGTCGCTGAGCGATCAGCCTATTCCGCAGGCTCCGCCCGCGGGGATTCCCTCCGCGCTGCTCGCCCGGCGTCCCGATATCGGCCAGGCCGAGCAGAACCTCATCGCCGCCAACGCGCGCATCGGCGTGGCCCGCGCCGCGTTCTTCCCCGACATCTCGCTGACCGGCATCGGGGGCATCGCCAGCGGCGCGCTGACGACCCTGTTCCGTGGCGCGTCCCGCGCGTGGAATTACACGGCCTCGGCGATGGAACCGATCTTCACCAAGGGCCGGCTCGACGCGAACCTCCGGCTGGTGGAGGCGCAGCACGAACAGGCGCTGCTGCAATACCAGCAGGCGATTCAGCAGTCGTTCCGCGACGTCTCCGACGCCTTGATCGCGTACCAGAAGCTGCACGAGTTCCGCATGCACGAGGAGAAACTGCTGGCCGCGGCGCGGGATGCGTCGCAGTTGTCCCGCGTGCGCTACCAGGGTGGCGCCACCAGCTACCTGGAGGTTCTGACCAATGAGACGAATTATTACTCAGCGGAAATGGGCGTGGCGGGGGCCATCCTGAGGGAGCGGCTCGCGCTGGTGCAGTTGTACAACGCCCTCGGCGGAGGCTGGGAACAGTAGCCGGTGGGGCAGGCGGCGCCGCCTGCCCGCGGCCGAGCGAAGCTCGCCGCGTCCCGCTGCGCGGGACGTCGGCAAGGGCAGGCGGCACCGCTTGCCCCACCAAACCTTCGGAATTCCGAATTAGGGTACTGGGGTATGGACTGGATAAGCGGCACGGGGCGAAAGATCGTCCTCGCAGAAGGCGACATCACGCGCGTAGCGGCGGATGCCATTGTGAACGCGGCCAACTCGGCGCTGGCGGGAGGCGGCGGCGTGGACGGCGCCATCCATCGCGCCGGCGGAGAGGAAATCATGCGCGAGCTGGACGGAATCCGGCGGCGGATCGGCCGCTGTCCCACCGGCAGCGCCGTGGCCACCGCCGCGGGCAGGCTGCCCGCAAAGCACGTGTTCCACGCGGTAGGCCCGGTGTATCGCGACGGCCGGCACAGCGAGCCGGAGCTGCTGGCTTCCTGCTATCGCAAGTGCCTCGAGATGGCGGAAGAACGCGGCGTCCGCACCGTCAGTTTTCCGGCCATCAGCACGGGCGTGTACGGCTACCCCTTGGAGGAAGCCGCCGCGATCGCGCTCCGCGAAGTCAAAGCGCACCTGGAGAAAGCGGGCACGAAACTTCAGCAAGTCATCTTCGTACTATTCGGCAAGGCGGCGTACGAGGTGTACGCGAGGGTGCTGGGCCGCTGAGCGCCCGCGGTTACTCGAGAACTGGCCGGGCCGGGCGGCCTGGGCCCCGTGTGTCTCAAACCGATTCTGCCTCCACGCTCGCGCCGCACCCAGCGTCCTAGACATCGAGGAGTGGACTCTAAAGGAGTATGCGTATGGGATTTCCCCTTTGTGTGACCGCCGTTCTTTTCGCCGCCGTGGCTTCGGGGCAGCAGGTGATCTACCTGAAGCACGTCGAATCCGCGCCAAGCCTGCAGGAGATGGCCAACGCCATTAAGACTGCCGGAGATGTTCGAGACGTGTCGATCGATCCGGTGAAGAAAACCGTGACCGTCAACGGGACAGCGGAGCAGATCGCTCTCGCGCAGTGGGTGTGCGGCGAACTGGATAAGCCCTCCGCCGTGCAGGCTTTCGCCAAGAGCCAATACGCTGCGCCGACTTCCACGCAACTGGCTGTTCAAGTCTTCTACCTGGCTCACAGCCAGTCATCTCAGGCGTTACAGGAGAGCGTCAACGCCACGCGCGCCGTCACCGACATTCAGAGACTTTTCCCGTACAACCCGATTAGCGCCGTGGTCGCGAGCGGAACCGTGGATCAACTGGCGGTCTCCGAATGGCTGCTGAACGAGCTCGATGCCCCCGCCGCGCAGATCCAGACGCCGGTGCTGCACGATCACGCGGTGCAGGTGGACCCACGCTGGGGCAATCGGGCGCAAGTGTTTTTCCTGCCGCGTGCGCACTCTCCGCAGGCAGTGCAGGACATGGCCAACCTGACCCGATCCCTCGTGGATATCCAGTGGCTGTTCCCCGCGATCTCGCGGAATGCGCTGGTTCTGCGCGGCACCGCGGAACAGGTGGCGTTCGCCGATTGGATTCTGACCTTGCTCAATGACCCCACGGCGCCGGCGGCCGACTCTGCTGCGCTGGAGTATTCCGTGCAGGGCGACACCCGCCAGGGAAATCTAGCGCGGATCTTCTTCCTTTCCCACCCGCAGGACGGGCAGGAACTGGCAAATACGATTCGCTCCACCACCAAGATGCACCGCGTCTGGTACAGTCCCTTCCGCAATGCCCTGGCCGTGCGCGGCACGGGCGACCAGATCGCGCAGGCGGAACAGATCATTCGGGAGCGGGATCGGGAGTAACGGGTAAGGACCACGGTTTACTCGTACCTTAAGGCCACCATGGGGTCCACGCGGAGGGCGCGGCGAGCCGGGATATATCCGGCTAGCGCGGCCACGCCGATCAAAGTTACGACGGTCGCGGCAATCGTCAACGGGTCGGCTGTGCCGATTCCGAACAGCACCGACTTCGCGTATCGCGCCGCGCACAAAGCCAACGGGACGCCGGCCGCGATGCCTGCCAATGTGAGCCACAGCGTCTCGCGCAGCACCAGCCACATGATGTGATCGCGCCGTGCGCCTAGCGCCAGCCGGATGCCAATCTCGGCCGTACGGCGCGCCACCGCATACGCCATCAGGCCGTAGAGGCCGACGCAGGCGAGCAGCAGCGCGAGAGCTCCGAAGAAGCCGGAGACTGTCGCAAGCAGTCGCTCCTCCATCAATGACTCTTCCGTTTGCGCGACCAGTGTTTTGGCACGGAACACCGGCAGGTTGCGGTCCACGGACGCAACCTCCCGGCGCACCTCATCGGGAAGGTTGGAGAGGGAGCCGTACCGCAGCTCGAAGGAAACAAACCCCCACCCGAACTCCTGATCCCGGCCGTGTTGGAAGAGCGGGTGATAGAGTAGGGGCCTCGGCTGGTCGCGCGCGCCGCTGTAAAGCGAGTCTTTCACGACGCCTACTATGGTGTCCGCACCCAGCCGGTGGCCGATCGGATTCTGGTTCGGGAAAGCGCTCTTGGCGAGGGACTCGCTGACGATGACCACCTTGGGCGCGGTTTCGTTATCGCGTGGCTCGAAATCCCGTCCCGAGACGACCGGCGTCGAGACAGTGGAGAAATAGCCGGGACTCGTAGCATTCCACGCGACGCGGATGGCGTTGCGCTCGGGCAGCCCGCGGCCATCGATTTCGTTGACCCGATCAAGCAGATAGAACTGGTCATCCACCGGGCGGACGATGGAGGCGCTGGCGGACTTCACGCCAGGAAGGGCCTGTAGCTTTCGGAGAATCTCTTGATAAACCGCACCGGCGCGGTCGCTTGGGTAGCCCGCGAGCTTGGCATCCACGGAGAACATGAGCACGTTTTCGCGGCCGTATCCTACGTTCACGTTCCAGAGCTTCTGGAGGGTGCGCACGAATAGTCCGGCGCCCGTGACAAGGACCACGGAAAGCGCAACTTGCGCCACTACCAGGATGCGGTCCAGCGTGTGCGAGGATCGGCCCGCGCCGCGCGTCCCTTTCTTCATGACGGGACCGGGATCGACACGCGTGCCGCGCACCGCGGGCGCCAGGCCGAAGAGAATCCCTGTGAGCAGCGACACGGCGGCGGTAAAGGCGAAGATCCGCCAGTCCGGATCGACGGCCAGTGGCACCCGCGAATCGCCGGTGGAAATCATGCGCACCAGCGCCAAGCTACCCCACCACGCCATGGGCACTGCCACAGCGCCCCCGACCGATGCCAGCACCACGCTCTCCGTGAGAAACTGCCGCACCAGCCGGCCGCGGCTGGCTCCCAGCGCCAGTCTCACGGCAAACTCGCGGCGCCGGTTGGAAGCGCGGGCCAGCAGCAGGTTGGCGATGTTGGCACAGGCCACCAATAACACGATGCCCGCCACCGACATCAGCAGCTTCAACGGGAATGCGTAGCGGTCTCGCAGGCCGCTCGACATGCCGCTTGCGGCTGGCCGGAGCACAAGGCGACCCTCGTGAACAAAGCGCTGCACGTTTTCCAGGCCGCCGATCTCCGAGATGGGTAGCTGCTCCGCCAAAAATTGCCGGTTCATTACATCGAGTTCGGCCTGCGCCCGCTCGCGCGAGATTGCCGGACGAAGCCGCCCCGCAATCAGCATCCAAGCCGACGAAAAAGGCTCCGTCCACCGCTTGCTGTCGGGCCTGAGACGATCCAAAGCGTGGAGCGGCACCCAAATGTCCGGGCTGCTTCCGACCGCGATTCCCGAAAACTCCGGAGGGGTGATGCCAATCACCGTGAAGGGAACCTGGTTGAGGGTGATCGCGCCCCCGACGATGGAAGGGTCCGCCCCAAATCGATTGCGCCAGTAGCGATCGCCGATCACGGCTACGGACGCACCCGCCCGGTCTTCGCCTGCCGAGAAGAACCGGCCGTACTGCGGCGTGACTTCGAGAACGGAGAAGAAATTATCGCTCGAAGCATCGCCTTGGGCGATTCCGGATGTTCCGTGGAACCCAACGTTAATGCGCCCAAGTCTCGTCCCGCCGAAGATGCCGGATAGTGTCTTGGATTGCGTTTGAAAACGTTCGAGCTGCGGGTAGGAGTACAGTTCCCGGCCGCTGCTGCTTCCGGTTTCCCACAGTGGAAGGGTGTTTGTGAACTGCACGAGCTGCTGCGGATCGGCCACCGGCAGCAGCCGGAAGACGACGGCATTCAGCAAGCTGAAGATCGCCGTATTGGCGCCGATCCCGAGCGCCAGCGACAAAACGGCCGCGAACGCAAATCCGGGGTTCTTGCGCAACATCCGCGCGGCGTAGCGCAAGTCTTGCCAGAATCGCTCCAGGCATGTCCATCCCCACGCAGCGCGGGTGTCCTCCATCAATAACGCGGCGTTCCCAAGTTCCCGCCGTGCCGCGTATTTCGCCTCTTCCGCCATCAGCCCGGCAGCTTCCGCTTGTTCGGCTTCCTCTTGCAGGTGAAACTGCAGTTCGTCGCGGAGTTCCGCTTCCTTTCTGCCCCGCTCGATCATCCAGCCCAGCTTGCGGAGAATCTGTTTCATACTTCCTCCGGGTTGAGTGGCTTCAGAACCAGTCCCATGGCGCGGGAAAACGTCTCCCATTTGGCATGTTCGGCCTGCAACTGCTTCCGGCCTTTAGCCGTCAGGCGGTAATATTTCGCTCGTTTTCCTCTCTCCGACAGTTCCCAAGCGGCCGCGATCCAGCCGCGAGCCTCCAGCCGGTGCAGCGCCGGATACAACGATCCGGTTTCGACCTGGAGCAGGTCGTCGGAAGTTCGCTGGATGTGCTTGGCGATGGCGTGCCCATGCGTTCTTCCCAGAAGCAGCGTGCGCAGGATCAGGAGGTCGAGAGTCCCTTGCAGGAGATCTACGCGAGAAGCCGGTCTGATGCTCATTCTGTAGACAGTCTACTCTTTCTTGTGTAGAACGTCTACGCCGTTCCGCCGGGGGGCTTTACGGCCTCAGCGAAAGCTAGAATTGGACGCCTTCCGTTTTTTGTAACGCGGTAAGGATGCTGGAGAGATTCGCGGCGGAGGGGCTGCCCTTTGGCCCCAGCATGCGCATCAGGCTCTTGGCGGGTATCCGCGTACGCTTTTCGAGGTCCTGGAAGCCGACCGTCGCGTTGACGTAGTCGCGCAGGACAGCCTTGCCGGTAGGAAGGTCGCCGAGCGCACAATGTCGTAGCTGCGCTATCATAATCGGCGTGCAGCAGTTCGACCGCATAACGATGGATCCTGAGGTCATGGGCGGGAAGCCATGCATCCGGGGCATGCGGGTGACCGTCGGCATGATCGTTGGGGCCATGGCGGCCGGCCGCACGGTCGAGCAGTTACTGACCGACTTTCCTTATATCGAAGAGGCGGATATTCTCGAAGCTCTCGCCTTCGCTGCACGCCTGGCTCAGGGGCGCGAGGTCCGGCTCGCGAGTTGATGCGCCTTCTTATCGACATGAACCTGACGCCCCGTTGGGTTCACTTTCTCCGGCGCGCCGGATATGAAGCGGTCCACTGGTCATCGGCCGGCCCCAACTCCGCGAAGGATAGCGAAATCTGCGCCTACGCCCGCCAATCTGTCTACGTGATTCTGACGAACGACTTGGATTTCCCTCAGATCCTTGCACACACGAAGCAGAATGCTCCTAGTGTCGTGCTCCTCCGTGGGGAACCGCTCGTACCAGAAGTGCGCGGTTCCGCGCTTCTCGGCGCCCTTCAAGATTGCGAAGCGGCACTCAACGAGGGCGCCGTCGTCACCCTCGACTGGACGGACAAGCCGCGCGCCCGAGTGTTGCCGCTCCGATAGATGAGGAGGCCAGATGCCTAGAAGCGCACCGTATGACGATCTTCCGATGGACATGCTGAAAGACGAGGAACGGGCGCTCGCCTATCTCGATGCAGCGCTTGACGAGCAGGACCCGAGAGTTTTCCTGATCGCGCTACGCAACGTCACGCAGGCGCAGGGAGGCATAGCCAAGGTCGCTGCGCATTCCGGCCTGAATCGCGAGAGCCTTTACCGGGCGCTCTCCGAAAAGGGCAACCCGAACGTGCAAACCTTGGCCGCTGTCTTGGGGGCGCTCGGAGCCCGGTTGAGTGTCGCAAGATTGACCTGCCCCGCCCCTGCACCATCCCGAACGCCAGCAGCGCCGACGCCGAAAGCTCGACCGGGTGCAAGGCGCGCGCAACCCGCTTCACGCGCGGGAACACCAGCGCGAAGAGCGCGACGGCGATGATCTCCGCGGCGGCGGCGCCAGCGAAACGTGCGGTTTGTTTCGTGACCGGCGTGTCAGGGGAGTGTCGGCGCTCAGAACAGCCGCATTTCCCAGATCCGGTTCCAGCCCCCCGGCGGTAGAATAGAGAAATGCGCAACGAATTCACGGCGATAGTCGAGCAAGACGGCCCATGGTATGCCGGATACTGCGCCGAAGTGCCCGGCGCCAATGGGCAGGGCAAGACGCGCGAGGAATGTCTGGCGAATCTTCGCGAGGCGATTGCCCTGATTCTCGATCACAGACGCGAGGAATCCTTGCGTGCTCTGCCTCCCGATGCCAGGCAGGAACTCGTAGTGGTGGGATGAAGCGCGAGGGACTGCTCCGGCATCTCCGCCGGGATAGAGTCTGTCAACAGCTTCGGCGATCCATCTGCCCTCGTCTCCGCGGTCAACGCGTGGCGCCGCGCAATCCCGACGATGCTCCTGTCGTGAACGGCGTTTCATGGGATCTATCCCGCGGTAGACGGCTCGAAGCCTCAAACTTCCCAGATGGGGACTTCCGGCCAACGGCGCTGCCGAAAGGGGAAATCCGATCCACTTTCCGAGTGGCGCGTTATCGACCCGGAGCCGCGAAACTTGGTGGCTTATGGACCGCAGGATCTTCCGGTGCGACTCTGCCCATTGACGCAGGGCGCGCGATGCACTTGCCTTATTGAAATGGCTGGTTTTAGGCGCTGCGGAGGACAGGTTTATGGCTAACACTCCGCGCGACCTTGCTGGGAGCGTTTTGCAGCGCGTGGTCTTCGAAGTTCAACTCGCTGATTCTGCTTGTCTTACGGCTCATTGACATGTCACGGATTTCGTGAGATCATAATAACGAACGTCGCTACGGTGCTTTAATGGCATCCGCGCGGACCGACCTGCAGAAGGCGGAAAAGCGCCAGAGTTTCGGCTCTGAGATCCGATGGCCCGATTGGGGTCCGGCGATTCCGGCGTAAGCTCGAATCGTTGTGGTTGATTAGCTTCGGCTATTCAGACCGACCGGCTGGGACGTAGGTTAACGCAACCGAAGCTGTTCGGGAGATATTTACCGCAGCTGCTACCCGGTAGCGCTGCGGTATTTTATTTTCGCCTTTCATGAAGCGGGCCTCACGTAATCATTGGGATAAATGTTCACGTGGCTGGCCGTCACCGAGATCTCTCCCTCCCGTGAACCGTCGAATGTGGTTTGATTGAAGTGACGACCGCCCTCAAACTGGGCATCATGGTGGAACCCTTGCGGCAAGGATGTGCCGAAGCGATAAGCCGTCCGAAGAAGTTCGCGGAGAGGACGCAGCTCCGCAGCAGGATCAATTTCCTGCGCACCATGAAACTCCGTGGGCCGAGCGCACGGAAAAACTACATTGCGGGAATCGCGAAAGATGAGCTGACGCTCATTGTGGTCCAGGAAGTCTGGTAGCATTTCGTGGTCGAACATCTGAGGACTGACTGTTTCCGGCATTGCATTCGCCCACGCACGGATGCCGCGCGTCAGTTCGCAGAAGGCATGCCGCAGGCGTTGATCTTCCAGATGGAAATTTGCAGGGGGCAGCAATAACGGCTCGTGCGATTTCCGGCTTTCGATTCGCCTCTGAAGCAGTCCGACCAGGTCGCGGGTATAGACTTCCATCCCTTTTCGAATTGCCGCTTCACACACGTCCCTTTGATGGCGCCTCTGGTTGCCATAGGCATCAAAGGTGGATAGGTCGCGCAAGGGGACCGGGAAAACGAAAAAATCGAATGCGCGAAGCAGAAGTTCGTCATCTTCCGCCGGGACATAAAAAAGCGCGATTCTTCGAGGCCGAGTCGCTTGATCGTCGCTCCTGTTCTTCAGCCGCCGAGCGGAGAACTGCGCGCCAGCCGTGAGCAGTGCCTGCACGGTCTTCTCGCGATAGAGCAGTCCGTCATAGCTTGGTGATGGGGTAGCGATTACCTTCGCGTGGTTCCCAGCGATGTTCTGAAAGAACTCCTCGATACGGGAGTGTAACGGGTGCGGGAGGCCCGCGAGCAGAAAAAGATCGATGGCGTTGGTGGAGGGCAAAGCAACGGGCAATGTGCGTTGCTTGTGTTTGGGCTTTCCCATCGGGCTTATCGAATCCGCGATAGAATCTGTGCGATGTCAGCCGGTATCATCATGCGCTGTGCAACGTCTGGTGGTTGCGCGGCGAGCAGGCGATCAAGAGCGGTACGACCGGCTTCCGAAGGCTCCTTCTCATCCTGATCGATCCTGGAAAACTGCTCCACTTGTACTCCATGCACCGCCGCCCATTTTTGGATTAGGCTTTCCAGGTCCTTCCTGTCGCTCAACGGTAGAAGGTGGGGATGATCAATCCGCAAGCCCGGGCGTCTATACTCGGGTTCGACGAGGATGTAATCCGTTGCGCGGTCGGGAGGGATGCTTCCGACCTCATAGCGGAAGGGCCTGGTTCTTTTGATGTAAACAGGCTGGTTCTGTACGTTGACGCAGAACGCCAAGAGCACTGGCTTGACGATTTCTTCCAACCGGACGGGGGCTGCATCTTTGTCGGCAAAGCGGTCTGCGATCTGCGTTTCGACATCGGCCCGGACTTCAGGTGTGACAACCGCTATGTATGCCGGGGATCGGCGATCCCAGACAATCTGCAAATCGGGAGCGCAAGTTTCAGTTATCAGTTGCTTGAGGTTGCGCGGCCCGCGGTCGGTCGGCCACTCGTCACGCTTTTCGATCTCGGCGCCAAGATGGGCTAGCAACAGGGGCGTCCGGTTAGCGGCATAATGCGCGCGTACTCTGGCCTTGATCTTCTGCTGGAACTCATCCGGCGGAATCGGTATAATCGTATTCTAACGGATTGAATCACTTGTCGCGTCTCTCAGAATTTCACGGGTGAGTGCATTGTTCAATGTGGCGCGTTCTGAGCGGATCGTCGGCCACTCGGACAAAGGTCCCGAAACGGCGTTCGGGGAAGCGTCTTGTTCCGACCGGATCCCCGGTTACTTTTCCGTGAGCTATTCGATTGGAGACCCGAAGGGCTCCATGCCTTGCGCCAATACCGTTTTCGGAAGCTCGCCGGAACCGCAGATCGTAAATGATCCGAAATCCTTGTACCAATCCCCGTCAGGCGCCCAGGGGCCGGTATTCACCCAGTCCTGCAACCGGCGAAGATCTTGCTCGGAGATCTGACGCTCCGCTACACGCGCAAGAATGTGCTGCCAGACGGGGCGTGGGAGACTAGAGAATCGAATCTTCGGCAATGGCATCCTTCCCGAAGATTGCCCGGATCAGATCCTTTCCAGCTTCATTCTTGCGCACGGGATCGCCCTCCGACATGAACCGCCGATATGTCGCATTGAGACTCTCGCGTGCCGCCGCTTCAGCGTCGACCCCGCGCTGTGCGAGCATGACCAGCGCCCGGCTCATGGTGAGACGCTTTCTTCTGGCTACTCGCTCGACCTCAATCGCCAGGTGTGCTGGAATCGTGACGCTCTGGCGGACGGATGGCGCCATTCGCGTGCGAGCCTTCGGCCTGTTTCTCACACCTTTATCATATCATCTGCACCACTGTGGTGCAGGTAGCGCCAAATCGCGAGCGGATCGTCGGGCGCCCGGAAACTGGACCCGAAACGGCGTTGTGGGAGATCACTCCCGTGAAGTCCCCGTCACCGAATCAGCGGGGATGCCTCCAGGTCCTCTGCAACGCCGTGGCGCAGGCTGAACTGCCCCGGGGGCAGCGGCACGCTGGAATGAGGCGCTGCATACGCCCCTGGCGCCGCTACCAAATACGTGAGCGAACTTCTGAAACGATGCGCTAGGCCCCCGCTTCAATTCCGCAGCCTCAAAACGAACCACACCATCCCGAACACCAGCAGTGCCGACGCCGATACCTCGACCGGGTGCAACGCGCGCGCCACCCACTTCAGGCGCGAGAACACCAGCGCGAAAATCGCGATGGCGATCATTTCTGCCGCCGCCGCGGCGGCTTCCACGAACCGCGCCGCCGGTCGCCAGCCGGTATCGGGCATCGCCAGCACCGATGCAATTTGCCCCGCCAGGAACATGGTGGTCAGGGCCAATAGCTCCTTGCGGCTGCGCGCGGCTAATACCAGCGCCGCCAAAAAACGGGAGCTGCGCCAAGCCGCCCAGCGTCCGAATGAAACCGGCCCCGGATTCCGCCGCCACCGTCTCCATCGGGGTGGGCGGGCGGAAGCGCAGGGTCGCGCGCTCCATCCAGGGTGAGATCGCCCGAACTCCCGCTCATCATGTGGGCCCAGCCGGGCCATGCCGCGAGCGCCAACCAGACGGGAACCTTCATGGCGCCGGGGCGCCGGTCGAAACCAGGCGCCCGCTCAGCCGCGCCTTGCGAATCCGCCGGTAAAGGATGCGCACCAGCGCCAGCACCGGCACCGACAGGAACGCCCCCGCGACGCCGGCCGCTTCCGCACCCGCGAACACGCCAAACAGCAGCAACAAGGGGTGCAGTTCCACTCCCCGCCCCATCACGTTAGGCGAAGCAAAGTAATCCATGAAGACGCGGTAACACAGAACGAAGATCACAACCGCCAGGACGTGGCCGCCGGACACCACGACCACCAGCAGAATCGTGAGCCCCGCCACCACCGGGCCAATCGTGGGGATAAACTCCAGCGTGCCCCCCAGCACGCCCAGCAGGATTGCGTACGGAACCCTCACTACCGAAAAAAAGATGCTGTAAGCCGTGAATGTGCCCACCGAGAGCAACACCATCGCGCGCATGTAGTGGGCCAGCAGCAGGTGGGTATCGGCCAACATGTCGTCGAGCAGCGCGCGGCGCGGGCCTTCCTCCACCAAATCGAGAATGTGCTGGCGCATCAGGCCGGCGTCCTTGAGGAAGAAAAACCCCAGGATGGGGATGATCACCATGTAAACCAAATTCCTGGCCACCGCCAGGAATCTCACGCCGAGTTGCGGAAGCTCGGAGATCAGGTCGCTGGACCACCTGGCTACCTCCGCGCGCACTTTGTCCGCCACCTGCGCCTGGAGCGATCCCGCGGGCGGCTGCCAACCGGCCACCGTGCCGGGAAATGTCTTCTCCAGCGAGGTTGCCTGCTCCACCACGCGAGAGCCGATCTGAGTTCCGATCAGAACGACCGCCGCCACGAAGATCGCATAAGCGAGGCCCAGCGCGAGAGTGCGTGTGCGGCTGCCTGGCAAAAACCGGTCGATCAGGTTCACCAGCGGCGAAAGCAGGTAGGCGAACAGCAGCGCCAGAATGAAAATGAACAGAGTCCCGCGGACCAGGTACACCAGCCAGAGCAGCAGCACCACCAGTGCCGCCGTCCAGGTGTAGCGCGCCGCCGAACGGTCAATCCCGAGCATGTCGATCCAATTCTAACCCGGCGCCGGGGCGGGCGGCTCCGGCAGTTTCCCGATCCTCACCCGCGCGATGCGGTTACGGTCCATTTCGAGCACCGTGTAGCGCCTGCCCTCGTACTCGACGGACTCCCCCACGCTGGGAATCTTGCCCAGGCGGAAAAGCAGAAAGCCCGCCAGCGTCTCGAAGCCGGCGTCGGCGGGAATCTCGATGCCGAACTCGGCTTCCAGATCGCGAATTCGCGTGGCGCCGTCCAGCTCCGTTTCTTCGGCTTCGGGAGCGCGGCGCACGCTCTTCTCGTCGTGCTCGTCCTCGATTTTGCCGACCACGTCCTCCAGCACGTCCTTCACGGTCAGCATCCCGACGATCGTTCCGAACTCGTCCACCACCATGGCGATGTGCGAATTGCCCCGTTGGAACTCCTCGAGCATCTGCGCGAGCGGTTTGGTCTCGGGAACCACCAGGTGCGGGCGGATGAGCCTGGTGATGTGAAAGGCGCGGCTGGGCCGGCCCGAGCGAATGGCCCGGCGGCGCTCCTCCCAAACCGGCAGCAGATCCTTATAGTGCAGGATGCCGACGATCTTCTCGGGAGCGCCTTCGTACACCGGCAGCCGCGAGTGCCGCTTCCCGAGCATGGTCTGCAACACCTGGTCGAGCGTGGCGTCCACCGGAATGGAAACTATGTCATTGCGCGGCACCATGATCTCGCGCACCGCGACATTGCCCAGGTCGAGCACGCGGTGGATCATGTCCTCCTGCGCCTCCGGCAAGTAGCCCAGGCCGCGGCTGGAGCTGACGATGAGCTTGAGTTCCTCGGCCGAATGGCCGCCCTGTGCCCCGCCCCTCAACCTGAGCGCGCGCATGATGGCGCCCGCCGAGCGTTCGATGACCACCACAAATGCGCTCGATACCCGGTAGAACACCAGCAGCGCCGGAGCCACCAGCACCGCCAGGCGGTCGGCTTTCGCAATCGCCAGGTTCTTCGGAACGACTTCCCCCAGCACCACGTGGAAGTAGCTGATTACCAGAAACGAAATCCCAAAGCTCGCGCCGTGAAGGAACTTCGCGGCCAGCGGAGTGGTGACGGGATGGAACAGATCGATCAAAATCCCGTACAGCGTGTTCTCCCCCGCCCAACCCAGCCCCAGGCTGGCCAGCGTGACGCCGATCTGCGTCACCGAGAGCAGGCGCCCGGGGTTGGAGAGCAGGCTGAGCGCCGCCTGCGCGCCCGCCTGCCCCTCCTCCGCCAGTTGCCGGAGCCGCGAGTGCCGCACGGAAAGCAATGCCACCTCGGCGCCCGCGAAAAAACCGTTCACCGCGATCAGCAGAACCACCAACAGTATGCGAAATGGGGAGTAGGGCACGTGATCCCAGATCATTCTATCGAAGTTTCATGACCTCAGCGCCCGCGGCGAGGAAGACAACCGTCATAGGTGATATTCTGGCCTTTGATTGATAATTTCGCAATCTGCTCCTCCCGATGACTCAGTCCCCGATCGCGCGAATTGTTAGATACGTGAATTTCGCGATCGCCATCCTCCTGGCGGTTGCGCTGGCCCTCGTCTACTGGTACGCCTGGCGCCCGCTGCCGCAACGCTCGGGCGCCATCGACGCGCCCATCGATGCCTCCGCCGCGGTGTCGTTCGACGCGCTGGGCGTGCCCCATATTCGGGCCGCCAGCCAGGAAGACGCGCTCTTCGTCCAGGGCTATGTCACGGCGCAGGACCGGCTGTGGCAGATGGACGCCCTGCGGCGTTACGCCGGCGGCGATCTGGCCGAAATCCTCGGCCCGGCCGGGCTGGATTCGGACCGAGAATCGCGCCGGCTGCGGCTGCGGCGCATCGCCGAAGATGCGTATGTGGCGCTGCCTCCGGAAGACCGCGCGACCTTGGCGGCTTATGCCCGGGGCGTGAACCACTTTATCGCCACCCATCCCGGCGGCCTGCCGCTCGAGTTCACGCTGCTGGGTTACCAGCCGCGCCCCTGGAGCGCGGTGGATACCCTGCTTCTCTGTCTCCACATGTTTCGGACGCTCACCACCACGTGGCGGAACGAGATTATCAAGCGCAACATGATGGCCGAAGGCGATCCGCAAAAAGTCGATTTCCTGTTTCCGGTGCGCGCCACCGGCGATGTGCAGCCGGGATCCAACGCGTGGGCCATCGCCGGCAGCCACACGGCTTCCGGCAAGCCCCTCCTCTCGAACGACATGCACCTCGAGTACTCCCTGCCTGGCATCTGGTACATGGCCCACCTCCAGGCGCCTGGGCTGGACGTCTCCGGCGTCACACTGCCGGGAGTGCCCGGCGTGATGGTGGGCCACAACCAGCGCATCGCCTGGGGCATCACCAACCTCCAGTTCGACGTGCAGGACCTCTATATCGAAAAGTTCGACGACCGCACCGGCCGCTATCTGTACCGCGGGAAGGTTGAGCAGGCGCGCCCCGAGCGTGAAATCATCCCCATCAAGGGCCAGCCCCCTACCGAGATCGTGGTATGGGTGACGCGCCATGGCCCGCTGTTCGTCACCGAGGGCAATGACCGCATGGCGCTGCGCTGGGTGGCGGCCGAGCCCGGTATCATGCAGTTTCCGATCCTCGAAATCGACCGCGCGCAAAACTGGCCGCAGTTCACCGCCGCCCTGGCGCGCTGGCCCGGCCCCGGCTCGAATTTCATCTACGCCGACGTGGACGGCAACATCGGCTATCACGCCGCCGGCAAGCTGCCCAACCGGCGCGGGTACACCGGCGACCTGCCGGTGGACGGCTCGTCGGGCGATTTCGATTGGGACGGCTTCATCCCGTTCGACCAGCTTCCCTCGGCCTTCAACCCGCCCAGCGGGATCATTGCATCGGCCAATCAGAATCCTTTTCCGCCCGGCTACCCGCGCGCCGTGAACGGCAATTTCGCACCGCCTTACCGGGTCCGGCAAATCCGCGATCTGCTCTCCGCGCGCAACGGCTGGCGCGCCCAGGACCTGCTAAAGGTGCAGCGCGACCTCTACTCGGGCTTCAGCAAGTTTCTGGCCTCCGAAATCGTGGCCGTCTACGACAAACGCCACGCCCACAACCCCACGCTGGAGACCGCCGTCGCCCTGCTGCGCGGATGGAATGGCCAGATGGAGAAAGACCTGGCCGCGCCCTTCCTGATCGCGCTGGCTTATCAGCACGTGCGCACTTCCGTAGCCGAGAACGCCTCGCCCGGCAAGGGCCTGGCCTATGACTTCGGCATGGGGCCCGCGGTGGTCGAAAGGCTCTTCCGCGAGCGGCCTTCCGGATGGTTCCGCGATTACGACGAAGTGCTGTTGCGCGCGCTGGTGGACGCGATGGAGGAAGGAACCCGCATGCAAGGCCGCGACATCCGGCGCTGGCAGTACGGCGCCTATCTGAAGGTGTCTATCAATCACCCGGTGATCCACCAGATCCCCATTCTCGGCAAGTATTTCGATATCGGGCCTGTGCCCATGAGCGGTTCCACCACCACCGTCAAGCAGACCACCAGGGTTCTAGCTCCTTCGATGCGCATGAACGCCGACCTGGGCGACTGGGACCGTTCGCTGCTCAACGTGCAAATCGGCCAATCGGGACAGGTCCTTTCCAGCCACTACCGGGATGAGTGGACGGATTATCTTGATGGCCGGAGCTACCCGATGCAGTTCGGCAAGGTGCAAGCCAAGAGCACGCTGGAGTTCCGGCCGTAGCGCCCTGAGAAAGACCGAAGATTGCTAGCCGCCGATGAACGCGGAGCCAGGGACATTGTGCACCGGGATGTGACACACTGAAAGGAGGCGGTGCCGATGAAGACCTACAACTTCAGAATTGTGGTAGAGCCGGATGGAGAGCGGTGGCACGCATACTGTCCAGCGCTGGTGGGACAGGGCGGCGCTACCTGGGGCCATACCCAACAGGAAGCTCTCAAGAACATCCATGAAGTGATTCAGATGGTTGTGGAGAGCATGATGGAGCAGGGTGAGGCGCTGCCGACTGAGCCCGCCGATCAAGTGCAGGTGTCCGGGGAACCGCAAGTAGCCGTTGTTGTCTGAAGCATGGCGATCAACTACTCGCACTTGCGCAGCCTGACGGCTCGCGAGTTGATCTCGGCGCTTTCCCGGGACGGATTTGTCTTGGACCGGCAGGCCGGCGCGCATCAACTCTATCTCCATCCCGACCGGCGGCGAGTTACGGTCTCATTTCACCGGCCCGGCGAGACCTTTGAAATGAAGACGCTGCGGACGATGATCGAAACCCAGGCGCGCTGGACGGATGAAGATCTCAAGCGGCTGAAATTGATTTGATTGCTCAACACCAAAGGCCAAATGGCCACGGATGAACAGTGAGACAGGGCTGCATGAGAGAATATTACGGGATGCGCCGCGTCGGACCGCTGTCACTGATCTTCGCTTGCCTGGTTGCGCCGGTTTCCGCGCGCCACGACGTCTCCGTTTGCGGCACCACCCGGGAAACTCCCAACGAATCGCTCTTCCTCCATCGGCAGGCGTTGCGCGCGCGCGGCGCTCGCTTGCTCAAGCCGCTGGCAGCTTCAGCGGCGACGCCTCCGTCGGCGAACCGCGACATCGGCAACATTGCCGTCATCGAAGACGCCGGCGGGGTGGTGGAACGGCTGAACCAGTTCAACCTCGACAACAATACGCTGACGTTCACGCCCACCGCGCCGAACGCCGCCCAGTACCGCTATTCCGTCGCGCCGCAGGGCTACGATTCCGGCGCGGCCACGCAAGGCACGCCGCTGGCCGCGCTGGATGACGACGACACCCGCCTGGTCGGCTTGCCCTTCGCCTTCCCGTTTTTCGGCGCGGCGTACAACCAGGTGTACGTCAATTCCGATGGCAACCTCACCTTTACGGCGGGCGATTTCGCTTCCACCGACCGTTCCCTCGGCCGCATGACCGCCGGCCCGCCGCGCATCTCGCCCCTGTTCGACGATCTCAATCCCGCCCAGACCGCCGGTGGCGTGCGCGTGTTCGCCGATCCGAGCCGCGTGGTGGTGAGCTGGGTAAATGTACCGGAATACGCGCAGTACGGCACCGGCCCCGTGCAAACTTTTCAGGTGAGGCTCTATCCCGACGGCCGCATTCAGTTTTCTTATGACGGCATAAACGCTTCGAGCGCCGTCGTCGGCATCGCACCCGGCAACTTGCAAGGCTCCACCACGCTGGTCGACTTCCGCAACGATCCCACCGGCGACTATTCCGCCGCCGTGGCGGAGCGCTTCGGCAATACCCTGGCCATCGACATCGTCACCGTGGCGCAGCAGTTCTACCAGACCCACGAAGACGCCTACGACTACCTGGTGATCTACAACAACATGGACATCCCCGCGATGCCGGGGGCCGTGGCGTATGAAAGCACCGTGCGCTCGAGCGGCACGGGATACGGGCTCGGTTCCCTGGATGCCGGCCAGCAGTACGGATCGGCATCGCGGCTGCAGTCTCTCATGAACATGGGACCGTTGAGCGAATACCCCACCGATCCCACCGCGCTGGTGCCGTTGCGCGCCTCGGTCGGCGACACGCCAATCACCATACTGGCCCATGAAGCCGGACACCTGTTTCTGGCATTCGCCAGCGTCAAGGATCCCAACAACCCCTCTTCGCAGCCCATGCTCGGCTATGGGGGAGTGCACTGGAGTTTCGTCTACGATTCGGAAGCCTCGCTGCTCGAAGGCGAGCGCATTGCGGACCGGGGCGCCGGCGTTTCACCGCGCTTCCTGACCACCGACACGGTACAGGGCTATTCGCCGCTCGATCAGTACCTGATGGGTTTTCGCCCGCTCGAGCAAGTTCCGGATACGTTTCTGGTCACGAATTACCCGTCTTTCATATCGCCCGTGTCGCACCCCCTGAGCGGCGTCGGCTTCGATGGCGCGCGGCGGAATGTCACCATCAACGATATCTTCCAGGTCGAAGGCCGCCGCACTCCCGATTCGACCGTCGCGCAACGGCGTTTCCGTTTCGCCTTCATCCTCGTGGTGGCGCAGGGCTCCCAGCCTTCCGCCGCCGACCTGGCGCAGATCGATACTTACCGGCAGCTATTTGAATCGTTCTACACCCAGGTGGCTTCCTCCAACAATGCGGTAGCCGACACCACCCTCAAGCGCAGCATGAAACTCTCGCTCTACCCCAACGCCGGCGTAGTTGCGGGCGGCAGTGGAACCGCAACCCTCACTCTCCAGACGCCGCCATCCGGCGACATGACCGTGCAGTTCCAGGCACCCAACGGCAACGCGCAACTGCCCGCCTCCGTCGAGATTCCGGCCGGCGCCGCCAGCGTGAAATTCACCTTCACCGGCTTGAAAGCGGGAGTAGAAGAGGTGCTGGCCACACCCGGCGACCCCTCTTATGAGACCGCCTCCGCCCGCGTGCAGGTGGCGGATGCGTCGATAGTGAAGCTCGTGGCCGTTTCCGGCGACCACCAGCTTGCGAGTTCCGCCGGTCCCCTGCCTGCTCCGATTGTCGTGCGCCTCACCGACGCCAACAACCTGCCGTACCCCGGCGCGCAAATCGTAGCGACGCCGTCCGCGGGCGGAAAGGCGACGCCGGCGGCAGCCACCACGGACGTTCAAGGCCAAGCAAGCTTCACCTGGACTCTCGGCCCGGCCTCTTCCAACCAGTTGCAACTGGCGCTCAGCGGCTTGCCCGCGGTCGGCCTCACGCTTAGCGCCGGCAGCGCCGTGCCGGTGGTCACCGCTGTCGTGAATGCAGCGTCGTCGGTGAGCGGCGTCGCGGCCGGCGCCTTTGAGACCATCTATGGCGTCAACCTCGCGGGCGGCCAGACCGCCGGTGTGCAGGTGCTGTTGAGCGGTTCCGCGCTGCCGCTGCTCTACGTGAGCGACACCCAGATCAACTTCTACGTTCCACAGAGTACGACGCAGGGAACCGCCACCCTCACCGTGGTGACCCCATCCGGCGCGCAGGCCACCGCCGCTGTCAACGTTGTGCCCGTCCAGCCCGGCATCTTCCCCGGCGGCGTGCTGCACGCCGGGACTTCAGTGAGCGCCCTCACAACCCCGGTTCACGCCGGCGATTACATCGAAATCTACTGTACCGGCCTCGGCCCCACCCAGACCGTAGGCAGCTTCCAGGAAACGGTCCTCACCCCCATCGTCTTCCTCGGCGCTACGCCGGTGCAGCCGGTCTACAGCGGCCTGTCGCCCGGCTCCGTAGGACTTTACCAGGTGAATGTGCAGGTACCCGCGGGTCTCGCGCCCGGCGTCGAGCCGCTCCTCATGTCGGTGGACCTCGCCCACAGCAACCAGGTCAACATCACGGTGCAGTAAGGTGGTGGCGCTCTACCACGCCGACGGCCTGACCGTGAAGCGCACGGTTTACGGGATCGGCCGCTTGACTCCGACCGGCCTGCGTGTGCAGCTTTGTGTCAGGCCGTCGTGGGCATTACAGCTTGAACCAGTAGACGGGGGCACATGCGGCGAGGGCCGCGACGGCTTGCAGCGCGAGCACGCGCAACGCCCGTCCTGGAGCCCGCGGGAGCCATTTCAACGCGAAGTACGCCACTACTGGTACTTGTCCAGCCATGAGAAGTTGCCAGAGATGAGCCGCGGTTCCCTCGTCGGCTTCACGCGCAACGCCGAATATCGCAACGTGACCCAGCACCAAAGCCAGGGCGGCTACCGACATTATGATCGGAAGCAAGGCGCTCGGCTGCTTCATCAGTGAGACTTTCATCAGCACCTCCTAAGAAACAAATACGCTTCCCAGGGGTTAAACGACCGGAACAGGCGTCCCCGGAACTAGAACCAGCCCCCATTTGCGAGCCTGTTTGATGATGCGCTGGCGCTGCTTGTCGGCATTTCTCTTCTCCGCCGCCTCAAACCGGCTCTCATCATATTCCTGTTGGCGGGTAATCA
>Ga0187865_1001527_pt1 | contig 26153 bp, 22 predicted proteins | sample June2016WEW_11_1_2_FD_132989 | JGI IMG/M metagenome (GOLD analysis project Ga0187865, IMG submission 132989) | Peatland microbial communities from SPRUCE experiment site at the Marcell Experimental Forest, Minnesota, USA - June2016WEW_11_100 | ecosystem: Environmental > Terrestrial > Soil >...
AAATCCTGGGGTCGCAGGGGCCAGGCCCCCGAGGCCCCCAGTCTCCGCCTCCGTCTCGTGCAAGCGAGTTCATTAGACAATAAATAATTTAGGTGGGTGTCTCAAAGTCATTGACAAATTCCGCAGAGCGGTCAAAGCCGTCGGTTGGGAGGGCCACGGTCGGTCTTGCCTTTTCCGTTCAAGTGTACAACACCGTTGGCCCTAATCACACGGGTTGTACCGTTTACCGGGAGGGAAGAGAGGGCCGGGATGGCCTTTTCCGCCATGGCGAAGAACATCGGGTCTATTTCAACCCCTATACTCGTGTACCCAACAGCCACGGCGGCGGCTATCGTGGACCCCGCGCCCATAAAGGGGTCAAGTACGGTGCCGATTCCGAGTGGGAGGGATGCTCTGACGATCTGGCGCATGAACGCCTGTGGCTTCAGTGAAGGGTGCGGAGCGATCTTGCGCTCTTCAGCACGAGTGGGAGAGGACGGGATCACGTCCAAGAAGGGAGCATCAGCCGCTACCCTCCTGAGTCCTCCCGTCTTCCATTTGCGGAGATTGTCTTGGACCCTGCCCTCGCATGGCTTTCGGAACAGGCCCCACGGTTCCCAAGCGGATCGCGGCATAACAGTCACATCCGAGAACTCCTTGTGCGCATTCTTCGGCCTGTCCCCGCCACGCAGTGTCTGGACGAGCCTTATGATCTCGCCGCGCTTCTCAAAACCAGCCGCCATCAGGGGCGTGTAGACGAGATGCGAAAGCAACGGACTGCTGGCAATAAACAAGTGGCCTCCAGGCACCAGAATGCGCAGGGCCTTGCCGGCAAAGGATGTGAAGAATATTCTTAGCTGCTGTAGGTCCGATTCCGTCAGAACAGTGAAACGGGGTACTGGGTTGCGTTGGCAACCATCAAAAGACGGCGGTATCCGCCAGACTCCACCCCTTCGGTTTCGCAGTTTCCGCTTTTCCTCCGCAGTATATTCCCGGAGCCCATACGGCGGATCAGTGACGATAGCCTGAACGGAACATTCCGGTTGCGCATCCATCCAGACCAGGCAATCCGTCAGGTGGAGAGCATACCCGACGTTACCTGCTTCTTGGCCCGCAGACGCCTCAACTCGACGGGCAGAATTAAGCAGAGCGTGCGGATTCGTCATGGCCGCTACCCCCCGAAGGGCCACACCCGCTCGATGGTTTTGCTGAGTATCCAGCTCTTGTCGTCGGCGTTGAGGAACTTCATGTCGTCGCGGACTACCGTCAGCGCCTGCTCGTATTTCGCCACGGGCTCGAGGATGGGCCAGTCGGTGCCCCACATCAAACGCCGCGGGCCGTAGGCGTCGTAGAGGCGCTTCACCAGTTCCTGCGAATCCAGCCACGGGTATGGCTGGCGCGAAAGCGACCAGGTGTGCGAAATCTTGACGAACACATTCGGGAAGCGCTTCAGCGCGATCAGTTTTTCGAGCTCCTGGGGCTGGCTCACGGGGCAATCCGCCATGTGGTCGATCACCAGCGTCAAATCGGGCAGCTTCTCCATTAACTGGGCGACCTGCGGCATGCGCCCGATGGCGGCCAGCACTGTCATGGGCACTTTCAGTTCCAGGCAGCGCTTCCAGAGCGGGGGCATCAGCGGCCCCGTCAGCCAGTCGCCGGAAGCGCCGCCGCCGGGGCTCAGACGCACTCCGCGGAATCCCTGCGCGGTGAGCTGCGAAAGCTGGTCCGGCGCGGCCGGGTCCAGCGGGTCCACGCGGCACACACCCTGGAAGGTGCCCGGATATTGCTTGAGCACGTGCGCCAGAAAGCGGTTGTCGTAGCGGTAGTGAATCACCTGAATGATGACGGTTTTCGAGACCCCGTTGGCCTTCATGAGATCCAGCAGGGTCTCCGGCGCGGCATCGCGCGCGGGGACATTGGCCCCCTGCGCGAACGGGAACTCGGGGTCGTGTTTCCAGGTGTGGACGTGGGAATCGACGATGCGATAGTCGGCGGCCGCGAGTGTGGTCATGGCGAGTGTGGTCCCGATGAAGGTCCGGCGCGAAACATCAGACATAAATCGGCTCCAGCGTGTTGACCACGTAAGCTCCGCACCGCTCGTAGCTGACGCGGGGGCCTTGGCGGGCTATGTCCAGATCCACTATGAGCCAGAGCTTGAGCGAAGCCGACTTCAGCACGCGATGGCAGGCCGGAAAGTCCACGTCTCCGTCGCCCAGGTCGTAGATGTTCTGGAGGAAGCCGCCGGGGCCGCGCTTGGCATCTTTGTAGTCCGCCAGCATCAGCCGGTTCTTGTACCGCTCCAGGATCTTCGCCGAATCCATGCCGGCCAGGTGAAGGTGGGCGGTATCGGGCGATAGCCAGAACAGCTTGGGATCGGTCATCGTCATGCAGCGGTCCAGCTCGTCTTCGTTCTGCACCATCTGCCCCATGTGGTTGTGGAGGCCCGCCTTGAAGCCCATTTCGCCGGCCAGCTCGCCGAGTTGGTTATAGCACTCGCACATGGTTTTGAAAGCGTCCGGAGCCGCGCCCGCGTTGCGATTCGGCGAGAACACCACCAGCCGTTCCGCGCCGAAATTCTTGAGGAAGGTCATGGCCACCTTGGCGCTGTCCAGGACCTCCTTGCGTCTGGAGGGGTCCTGTGCCGGGCCGTTGAACGAAATGGTCACCACGCGCAGCCCGCGTTTGGAAACTTCCGCTTCCATTTGTTCGGTGGTGATGCCGTAGGTCTCCAGAATCCTGGGGAACTGCGTCAACCGGAGGCCGATAAACCCGGTGTCGCGCATGACGTCGAGGATGTCGGTGAACTTCGATCCCTTGAAGGAATTCCAGAGATTCGACCCCAATCCCCACTTCACGTTCTGGTTGGCGGGAAGCCGGCCGGCCGCCCGTCCCAGGGTGGCTGCCAAGACACCCAGGGTTCCTAATACATCGCGCCGTGTCATCATAGTGCTAATCGTACACTGGTTACGGCTCCTCATGAAGCGCGACTTTTGGCGGTCGCTGGCGGCGGTTGTGTTGGGCAACGCCATCTACTTCGGCGTGGAGCGGTTCCTGCCGCCTCGGGCGCAGCACCAGCTCTATCAAATCGATTGGGGACTGGCGGTGGATTTCTGGATCTGCCTGGCCTGTTACGGGCTGATCCGGCTCATCCGCTGAAGCGGTGAAAAAATTCAGCCGCGCAGGCGGCACCGCCTGCGCCACCACTGCCAACCCTGCATTGCCCCAAGTGCAGAGGCGGGGCAGACGGTGCCGCCTGTCTTGAAGCCTACTTCAGCTTTTGGAGCTTTTTGCGGATCTCGGAAGCATTCTTAGCGTCGGAGGCGAGCGCCAGGTACTTGGTATACGCTTCCTTGGCCGCACTAGGGTCCTTCAACTTTTCCTCGGTTTCACCCAGCCGCAGCCAGGCGTCGCTGTTGCCCTCGTTCCACTTGGTGGCTTCGCGAAACCGCAAGGCTGCGGACCGGTACTTGCCCGTCTTGAAGTAGAAGTTGCCGATTTGCAGTTCCTTCTCGGCCTGGAGGGGATTGAAGGAATACTCTTTCACCGCCAGCGATGTGTCTTCTTCCGGAGGGACCTCCTGCTGGCCGGACGTGGCGGGCTGCGACCGCTGCTTCTTCAGTTGGCCGCCCTGATCTTGTGCGTGGACGAGCGCCACCGAAGCCACGAGCAGCGCCAGAATCCAGCGTGACATAATTCAATTATAGCTTCCCCTCCCATGGAACTCCGCGACAAGGCAGGCCAGCTTCCGCTGGTTCCGGGCGTATATCTGTACAAGGACGCCGGAGGCCGCGTCATCTACGTCGGCAAAGCCAAGAGCCTGCGCAACCGCGTCCGCAGCTACTTTTCCGAGGACAAGCTGGCCGACGCCAAGACCGGAACGCTGATCGCGGAAGCGCGGGACATCGATTACATCCTGGTCGATAACGAGAAGGAGGCGCTGGCGCTCGAGAACAACCTGATCAAGCAGTACCAGCCGCGCTTCAACGTCCTGCTGCGCGACGACAAGACCTATCCGTACATCAAGCTCACGCATGAGAAGCACCCGCGGGTCTACGTGACGCGCCGGCTGCGCAAGGACGGCTCGACTTACTTTGGTCCTTACTTTCCGGCCAACCTGGCGCACCGCCTGGTGCATTTCATCCACCGGCATTTCCAGGTGCCGTCGTGCAAGGTCGACCTGACGCGCTACCATCCGAAGCCGTGCCTGCAATATCACATTCACCGCTGCCTGGGACCTTGCGTCGAAGGTCTGACTACCGGCGAAGCCTACGCCGGCGCGGTGCGCGACGTGAAGCTGTTCCTGGAGGGCCGGCACAGCGACCTGGCGCGCGGCCTTCGCGCGCGCATGGAAACGGCCTCCGGCGAGATGCGCTTCGAGCAAGCCGCGTCGCTGCGGGACCTGCTGGCCACGGTCGAGGAGATCGGGGAGCGGCAGAAGATGGCCGCGGCCGAGGGCGACGATGTGGACATCTTCGCCTGCTACGCCGAGCCGCCCCTGGTGGCCCTGAACCTGTTCCACCTGCGCCACGGCCAGATCGTGGACCGGCGCGAGTTCTTCTGGGAAGACCAGCCGGATTTCGACGAACCGCAGTTCTTCTCTTCGCTGCTGAAGCAGCTCTACCTGGACCAGCAGTACATCCCGGCGGAAATCCACGTGCCCGTGGAGTTCGAGGATTGCGAGGCGCTGGAGGAGCTGCTTTCGGAGAAACGGAACCATCGCGTGGAGATCCGCACGCCGCAGCGCGGGCAGAAGAAAGCGCTGCTGGACCTGGTCCGGAACAATGCCAGGCACAGCTTCGACACGCGGTTTCACGTGCTGAAACCTTCGTCGCGCGCCATTCAGGAAGCGCTCGAAGACGCTTTGAACCTGCCCGCGGCGCCGGCGCGCATCGAGTGTTTCGACGTCTCCCACATCCAGGGCACCGATAAAGTGGCCAGCATGGTGGTGTGGGAAGACGGCCGGATGAAGAAATCGGACTACCGCAAATTCATTATCAAGACGGTGATCGGCAACGACGATTTCGCCAGCATGCGCGAGGTGGTGGCGCGGCGCTATGCGCGCCTTCAGGAAGAGAAACGGGCGATGCCCGGGCTGGTGCTGATCGATGGCGGAATCGGGCAGTTGCACGCAGCGGCCGAAGCGCTGGAAGCGGTCGGAATCGTGGACCAGCCGCTGGCCTCGATCGCCAAGCGCGAGGAGATCGTCTACGTCTACGGGCAGGAGGACGAGCCGGTGGTGCTGGACCGCTTCTCGCCGATCCTGCACCTGATTCAATCGATCCGCGACGAGGCGCACCGCTTCGCGGTGACGTTCCACCGGTCGCGGCGGAACGCGCGGCAGCTTACGAGCGAGCTGGACGCCATCCGGGGCGTGGGAAAGAAAACGGTGCAGAAACTGCTGAAGGAGCTCGGCAGCTCGGAGTTGGTGCGCGCGGCCTCGGAGGACCAGTTGGCCGCGGTGGTGGGCCGCGCGGCGGCGCGACGCGTGAAAGCGCACTACGCGACGTAGGCCCTCCGGCTTGTGCCACACTTTCAATATGAGAAGACTGATTGTGCTAGGAGTGGCGTGCTTGTCCCTGGCCGCCGCGCAAGAGACCCGCAGGGAAATCACCAACGCCGCCACCACGCCCGCCGCGGACGCCAAAGCGAACAGCGACCAGGTGCCGGATGTCTATGCGGTGAGCAGCCAGTTCCAGCGCGTGCTGATCTTCCGTTTCAAATACCAGGCCGATCTGCTGGCCGGCATGGAAAAGATGGTGAAGGAAAACAAGATCCGCAACGCCGTGATTCTGGCGGGCGCCGGCTCGTTGCGAGGTTACCAGGTGCACCAGGTGAGCAACCGCACGTTTCCGTCGAAGAACATGTTCGTGAAAGACCCTACCGCGCCGGCCGACCTCATCGGCATGAACGGCTACGTCGTGAACGGAAAAATCCACGCGCATATCACCATGGCGAATCCGGAGAAGGCTTTCGGCGGCCACCTGGAACCGGGCACCGAAGTCTTCACCTTCGCGATTGTGACGGTGGGGGTGCTGCCGGACGACCTGGATCTCACCAAGCTGGACGACAAGACCTACCGGTAACCTGGGCGCCCGCCGTACGTCATGAGAAGATAGGGATGGGTATGCGTTACCGTCTTCTGGCTGGCGTGTTCGCGGTCTGCTTGGTTGCGGCGGCCCAAACTCTGACGTTGCGGGAGTTGGTCAGCTTTGTTCAATCCTCCGAGCAGCTCATCAAGGAGGGGAAGCAGACGGATAGCGAAGTGGCGAAATACCTGGCCAAGGTGAGACTCACGGAACGCCTGGACGACCGCACCATCGAAGAGTTGCAGGGCTATGGCATCGGGGCCAAGACCTTGCAGGCGCTTCAGGCGTTGCGCGACCGGACGAAAGACCTGGTGGCGGCCAAGCCCATCGAGCCGCCAGCCCGGCCTACGCCCATCGCGCCGCCCTCTTCCGAGGAACAGGCCGCCATCATCTCGGATGTGCGCGAGTACGCGCTGAACTACAGCAAGAACCTGCCGGACTTCATTTGCACGCAGGTGACGCGGCGGTACGCGGCGCCCATGCCAGGCACCAGGTGGGGGGGCAGTTCCCTCAGCGATCCTAGCTGGCAATTGCAGGATGTTCTGCAAATACGCCTGAGCTACTTCGAGCAGAAGGAAAAGTACCTGGTGGTGCTGGAGAACAACAACATCCTCAACAAGGACTACCAACAGATGGGCGGCAGCAAGTCGTTCGGCGAGTTCGGCAGCATGCTGCGCGAGATCTTCGAGCCCTCCACGGAAGCCCGATTCGAGTGGGATCACTGGGGGACACTGCGCAAAAAGCTGGTCATGGCGTTCTCCTACCATGTGTCGCAATCCCGCTCGCAGTACCGGCTGGTGGTAGAGGATGCCAAGCTCAGCATTATCACGGCCTACCGGGGGCTGGTGGAAGTGGACCCCGGCACGCATGTAGTGATGCGGGTAACGACCGTCGCGGAGAATATTCCGCCGGACTTCCCCATCAGGAAGGCGGAAGACGACCTCTTCTACGATTACCAGGATATCTCGGGACATACTTTTCTGTTGCCGCTTAAATCGCAGGTCTTCATGAGCGGCGGCGAGGTTCTGACAAGACTCGACGAGGAGTTCCACCTCTACCGCAAGTACTCGGCGGAAGCCGATATCACGTACGACACCGATCCCATACCGCCGCTGCCGGACGACAAGACCAAAGAGACAGTCGCGACCGACTGCAAGAACCCGAAGAACAAGGACCTGAAAGAGTGCAAGGAGTCGAAGCCGGGCAAGAAGTAGCGCCTGTCAGTAGGTCTTCTCGTACTTGTTGCGGCTGTTGTAAACGGTGAACGTGGCGTCCTTCCGCACGGTCGCGCGAAGCCACTTGCCTTCGCAGATCTCGTCCACGTTGGCGATGAAGGGATCGGGCGAGTTGTGGTCCTTGCCGGCGGCCACGGCATAGTGCAGTTGCCAGAGGTCCAGCATGCCGGGCGAGCTATGAATGGTCTGCCAGGATTCAGCCGCGCCGCCCTTGCGCGCGCCATTGTTCATGATGGCCACGCGGGGGTGCAGCGCATGCACCAGTTGCGGCGAGCCGGACATATCCATGCCGTGGTGAGAGACCAGGTACAGGTCCACCGCGCCGATCTTGTTGGCGGGGCAAACCAGGTCGTACTCCTTGTTCCAGGTGAGATCCGCCAGGTCGATCATGCGGAAGCCGCCGTAGGCGATCAGCAGGCCCACGGACTGCGCGTTTTCGGAGGTGTCCACCTCATGCCGCTGGAAGCTGGCGCACTCCGCATCGGGCTGCCCGGCGCCGGGAAGCGGAGAGGCGAGCAGGTCGCCGGCCGAGGAAAGGACCTTCACCTCGATACCTTTAATCGGGATGACGTCGCCGGGTTTGACCTGGATGTGATTGCCCTTGTCGCGGAAGGCGATATAGGCGTTGTAGAGCACCTGGGCATCGCGGGTGGTTTCGGTTTGGGGGCCGTGATCGACGAAGTTGCGGATGGGCAGCTTTTCGGCAAGCTGCGGCACGCCGCCGACATGGTCGGCGTGATAGTGAGTGACCACCAGGTAGTCGATGCGCTTCACCCCCGCCGCCTTGGCCGCGGCGGCGATGCGCCCGGCATCGCGGTGGTTGAAACCGGCCCAGCCCGTATCCACCAGCATGGATTCGCCAGAGGGCGAAACAAACAGCGTGGCTTGTCCGCCTTCGACGTCGATGCAGTAGATTTCGAGGTTCCTGGCTGCCGGCAAAGCGGCCGCGCAGGCCAGGAACAGGATGCCTAGAAACAACTTTTGCATGGCGCGATGGTAGCACGGTGCGCAAATTCGGGGACTGACACCAGCGTCCACGCGGCGCACGGCCCCCAAGGGGGGCACCCCGGCGCCTTGGGACGCGGGTGTCTGGCCCCTACGGGTGTCGGTGCGCGGTGGGGCAAATTCGGGGACTGACCGCTCTGTCCGCGCGGCGCAAAAAGGCCGCGCCTTGGGACAGAGTGGTCAGGCCCCGCTTGCCGGAACAAGCCGCGATGGCATAACGTATCAGATAGCAGATGCCGTTTTGCAGCCAATGCGGGAACCAGGTGGGCGCGACCGAGGCCTATTGCCGCCAGTGCGGCGCAGGCCAGCCGGTGGGGCCGGCGACGTCTCCATCCGGCGCCGACCCGCTGGCGGGCATCCCGCCGCGAACCGCGTCGATCCTGTGCTATCTCCCGGGGATTGGCTGGATCGCATCCATCATCGTTTTGGCATCGGAGAAGTTTCGCCGCAACCGCAACGTCCGGTTCCACGCCTTCCAGGGCCTGTACCTGTTCGTGGCTTGGCTGATGGAGGATTGGGTATTGCGGCCCATCTTCCGGATGACGCCCGAGCTCCACTTTCACGGGGTCATCCAGGCGCTATTGCTGGGCATGTCCATCTTCATGATGGTGAAAGCCGCTCACGAGGAGGCCTACGCACTGCCTCTGTTCGGAGAACTGGCGCAACGGTCGGTGGCGGAGGATTGAACCCCAAAATTCGGGGACAGACCCCAGCGTCCGCGCGGCGCAAAAAAACGCGCCTTGGGACGCGGGGGTCTGGCCCCTCGCGGGTTACTTGACGATATTCTTGCCGAAGTTGAAGCACGGGCCGACGGAGAAGCGCACTGTCCAGCGGCCATCCGCCAACACATCGTTGAACAGGTGATCCCATACCAGGTCGGCCTGGGTGCGTATGCCGACGTGTTTGGAGAAAAGGATGTCGAAGCCGCCGCCGAACCCATAGAATCCAGTCCAATCCGTCTTCTTGCCGGATGGCGCCAGTTCCTGCGCGATGTGAGTAGCGAACCAATCGCTGGCACCGGGGTGCGGGACGGCCTCTTCGTGGATGGCACCGAGCGATGGCCGGATGAACAGCGTCAGGTGCGAGAAGTGGCGATAGGCAAGCTGCGGGCCGACAGCGAAGGTCAGCGACGTCGAATGAGCCGACACGGCCAAGACGTACCCGGGAGGGAGCAGTTTGGCGGCTATATATTGGGGGATCGCGTCATTTATTGGCTTGCTCAAGGCGGGCGGCAGCAGGTCCGGTGTCAGCACCAGATCGCCGGTGGAACGGCTGAAGTCGAATCCCAGCGAGTACCAGGGTTTCGGCCGGTAGCCGAACTGCGCCTGAAAACCGTTCTCAAAGAGACCGATGTGGGGGCTGTTGAGGAAGGCGTATCCCGCGAAAACATCAAACTGGCTCACATACGTCTGCTGGGCGGCAACAGGCGAGGCAGCCAAGAGCAAGACGACAGACACGACGATCAGCAGCGTTCCCAGGGCGGATGCACGTTGCATGGAGTTCTCCTTAAGCTATCCGATCCGATGACAAAGGGCTATTGTACCTTCTCTGGCGAGAAAAACAAGGCGAAACGCGGAAATAGTTACGATTTGGGGAATAGAATGGGCAGCGCCGGCTCGGCGGTGAACATACAACGCGCGTTGTGGCCGCAGAGCGGAACCACGGCGGTGTGGTGGTGGGCGCCGTATTGCTGGTTCACATATCTGCCAAACGCCTGGCCGCGCGCCAGACGCGTGGGGCCCTGGGCCATGGCGGGGCAGGAACTATCGAAGCCGCCTAAGGGCAGGATGTCGATTTCACCGAGGAGGTAAGTGACAGGCCGCGCGGCAAGCTGCTTCTTCAATTGGTCGCCGGTGAGTTGGGCGGCATAGCCAGTGCGGTTCTGGAGCCCGTAAGGCCAGCGATCGTACGTGGTGCAGTTGCGGGCGTCGGAGAAGGTGAGGAACTCGGAAGCAGCTCCGGCGGGGGCGGGGCGCGCCGGGTCCGGATAGGCGTAGCTCGAAGGGTTGGAGACCACGTAGGTCACGGGAACCCCGAGGGTGTCGTGGACCTGGTTGGCCATCTCATAGCGGGTGACGAACTGGCCGCCGGCGGAGTGGCCGGCCACCACGATGACTCTCAGGTTGGGGAAGATTTCTTTGCGGGCCAGCTTGCGGAGGATGGCGTCGGCGAAATCGTAGGACGTCAGTTTGGGGTTGTTGGTGGCCACGCCGCCGGAGCGCCAACTGTCTTCGGAGCAGCTCCAACTGACTTCGTCCTGGGCGAGGGTGTCGCGGCAGCCCCGGCCGTCATTGGAGGCGAAGCGCGGGGCGACGACCACGGTGTCCTCGAGGGCGCCGGCGAGAAAGGCGGCGGCCAGCGAGGTGCGGAAGTAATTGTCGGCATCGCGCCCCTGGCCGTGGACCACGATCAGCGCGCGGGTGATCTGCTCGTTCTTCGCGTCCAGAGAGTAAGTGCGATAGATGAGGGAGCGCGACGGCCCGCCGGCCAGAGCGACCCACTCGGTGCAATCGGGCGCGGCGATGGTACAGGGCGCGGCGTAGGCAACCGCGGAGATCAGCAAGAGAAATGCGAGTTTCATGGTTGAGAGTTCCAGACCTGGTTGACCAACACTACCACGGATCGCGCCTCGACGGTGTACGCCGTTCCGGTGACGGGCAGCTCGGCGCCAGGGTCCGCGATGTCATGAGGGGGCGTCTGGGCGGTGTCCACGGCTATGAGCCAGCGCCGGCCGGGCACCGCGGGCAACTCGAATTCCAGACTGTCCCAGTGCATGTTGAGCATCACGTGGAGGTCGGGGTCGCCGTCAAAGCCGGCCAGCGTCATGGCCAGCGCCCGCGCTTCCGGATCGGACCACCCCGGAGTGTTGAGTTTGGTCCCGTGCCAAGTCACGTCCGCCAGCCCACGCTGGTTCAACGCGCCGGTAAAGAACCGCCCCAGGCGCAGCGCGGCATGCCTCTTGCGAAACTCGATCATGCGTTTCCAGAAGCGGAGCAGATCGCGGTTGCGGTCCACGAGCGTCCAATCGAACCAACTGGTCTCGTTATCCTGGCAGTAGGCATTGTTATTGCCCTGCTGGGTGCGGCGCACCTCGTCACCGGCGACAAACATGGGGACGCCGCGCGAGAGCAGCAGCAGGGCCGCGAAGTTGCGCACCTGCCGGTTGCGGAGCGCCTCGATGGCCGGATCGTCGGATTCACCCTCGACGCCGCAGTTCCAGCTCCGGTTATCGCCGATGCCGTCGCGGTTGCCTTCGCCGTTGGCCTGGTTGTGCTTGTCGTTATATGAGACCAGGTCGTTGAGGGTGAAGCCATCGTGGCAGGTCACGAAGTTGATGCTGTTGACCGGCAACTGTCCCCGCTCCTGGTAGATGTCGGAGCTGCCGGCCAGGCGGGAAGCCACGGCGCCCACCAAACCCGGATCGCCCTTGACGAAGCGGCGGATATCGTCGCGATAGCGGCCGTTCCACTCGGCCCAGCGATCCCCTGGAAAATGCCCAATCTGGTACAGGCCGGCGGCGTCCCAGGCCTCGGCGATCACTTTGGAATCGGCCAGCTCGTCATCCAGCTCGATCTGCCAAACGACCGGCGGATGGGCGCTGGGCATCCCGTCCTCGCCGCGCGACAGGATGGAGCCTTCATCGAAGCGGAAGCCATCCACGTGGGCTTCCCGCACCCAGTAGCGCAGGCATTCGACGATGAGCTTCTGGGCAATGGGGTGGTTGCAGTTGAACGTATTGCCGCAGCCGGAGAAATCCATGTAATACTGCAAGTCCCAGGGGACCAGGAAGTAGTAAGTGCGGTTATCGATCCCTTTGAACGAGAAGGTTGGACCAAGCTGGTTGCCTTCATCGGTGTGATTGAACACCACATCCAGAACCACATTGATGCCAGCGCGATGCAGCGCCTTCACCATGTCGCGGAATTCGTGTAAGTGGTTGCCGGCCTGGGGGCTGACGCAATAAGCGGACTGGGGCGCGAAGAAGCCCATGGTGCTGTAACCCCAGTAGTTCGGCAGGGGCCGGCCGTCGACCACGCGCAAGACATCGGTCTCATCGAAGTCGAAGACCGGCAGCAACTCGACAGCGGTCACGCCCAGGTCTTTCAGGTAGGGGACCTTCTCAGTGATTCCCGCAAACGTTCCGGGATGCTCGACGCCGGAGGACGGCGATTGAGCAAATCCCCTGACGTGCATCTCATAGACGATCGCGTCCTCGGTGGGACGGTTGAGAGGCCGGTCGCCCTCCCAGTCGTAAGCGGAGGGGTCGATGACCACGGAGCGCATGGAAGCGGCCACGTTGTCATCCGGCCCGCAAGCGCCGGCGCGGTTCCAGAGGCTGTTGGTGTTGCCGCGCGCGTAGGGGTCGATGAGGACCTTATTTTTGTTGAACCGATGGCCGGCGGCGGGGTTGAAAGGGCCATCCACGCGGTAAGCGTAGTGGGCGCCCGCCTGAAGCCCGCGCACGAAAACATGCCAGAAGTGAAAGGTCTTGTTGACATACGGGTTCAGAGGGATCGCCTGAAACGGCCGCGGAGCGTCATGGGCGGAGAAGAGGAGCAGCTCGACACCGGTGGCATTCTCCGAAAAGAGAGAGAAATTGACGCCTTCCGGCGATGGGGTCGCCCCCAGGGGGTGCGGCGAACCCTTCTCGGCGACAAAGGAGACGGGCGGAGCGGCGGTGGCCATCATGGTTCTAACAGTATCAGGTTCTTGTTGCGATTCCGTGAGCATGGACTAATCCCTGCAAACCCATGGAAATTGTCCTCGGGCACTGGCCGACTTCCCGGTACTAATGAGTTCCAGAAGGCAGCTCAAAAATAGTTGTCTGCAACTCAGTGGTTGTTAGCGGGCGAGTCTTGCTTGGCAGCCACAACTCGAACCCGCGGCGGGCCTATTCTCCAGGCACGTTTGCCGACCGCCAGCGGGGGCCGCCCACTCCGATCCCGTTTCTGAAACATGGTTGCAACTATAAGATTCTACGGATCTTTTCGGTTTTAGCTATTGACAATCTCCGGGTGCGTGGCCTATATTTAGAGCGGATGGAAAGCAGCTAGCTGTTGGGGTTGCCTACCACCTGATTCAGTGTACGTGGATCCTCGGTAGGCGAGGCGTCCGCGCGGCAAACAAGCCGCTGCCCTCAGGCATCGAAAGATGCTGTGCGGAGGGTGACCAGGAACTCCCGGGTTAAGGGTCTTTCTAATGTGGCTGAGATCCTCCGGATCTCTCACGGCGCGCGGTGCTGAAGCTTAGACCTGTGGGGGAATCCGGCTGCAATCGCTCGCGATAGGCGCCATTTCTCTGCTCCGGGGGAAATGGCTTTTTCATTTCCCTCCTCTGAGTTTCAACTCGTCTCCAGAAAGGTTTATGGAACCGAACGACGACAAGCCTCCTAGTCAGGGCGGCGACTCGTGGCAGCTTCCGGCGGTGATCCGATAGGAGTTCCAATCGCCTCACCCGCCGCTTCGGCCACGCGATTTTACGGTGATGAACGCGGAGGGTGGAGGCTCTCGTAGTCTTTCTCCCCCTCGACATTTTTAGTGCCAACAGCGCCGGCTTCGGCGCGACGTCCGTACCTTGTTTGCGTGAGCTGCGGGCGGGTTACGAGGGAAGGCATCGTGAACATTCTTTCCAAGCTGTACTACAGGTACAAGAAGATCCTCAAAATACTGAGGCTGTACCTCATCATCGCCGGCCCCGGCATTATCGTCATGGTGGCCGACAACGACGCTGGTGGCATCACCACGTACACTGCCACGGGCGCCCAGTATGGATTCCACCTCATCTGGTTTCTCATCTTGTTGGGTCCGGTGGCCTACTACGTTCAGGAGATGACGGTAAGGCTGGGCGCTGTCACCAAGCGCGGCCATGCCGAAGCCATTTTCCACGCCTTCGGCTCGTTCTGGGGGTGGTTCTCGCTGCTGGACCTGGTCCTTACCGATTGGCTCACCATGATCACCGAGTTCATCGGCATGACAGCCGCCATGAGGATCTTTGGAGTGCCGCCCCTCGTGACGGTCATTGGGGCGTGGATCATCATGAGCGCAATGGTTCTCCAGGGGCGCTACTGGACCTGGGAAAAACTGGCCCTCGTTTTCTGCGGCCTCAACCTGATCTATGTTCCCGCGGCGTTTTTGATCAATCCGCCAATACACGAGGTTTTGCGCGGCGCCCTGATCCCGCATTTCCCGCCAGGCGGGTTCACCAATGCGCTGTTCTTTCTGCTGATGGCCAATATCGGCACCACGATCGCGCCCTGGATGATCTTCTTCCAGCAGAGTGCGGTAGTTGACAAGGGTTTGCAGGAAAAAGACATGCGGTGGGGAAAGATCGACACCGCTTTGGGATCCATGCTGACGGTCCTCGTTGCCGCGTTCTGCGTCATCCTGACCGGCACCCTTCTTCCCGGTCAGCCGATCAACGACGCGGCAACCGCCGCGCTCAAGTTCATGAGTATCAACAAGCACCTGGGAGCCTGCCTTGCCATCGGACTGTTCGATGCGGGATTTCTGGGCGCCATTTGCATCTCACTTGCCAGCTCGTGGGCTTTCGGCGAGGTCTTCGGCTGGGCCCACTCGCTCAACCACCGGCTGAAGGAGGCCCCGTGGTTTTATGCCTATTACATCCTGGTTCTTCTGTTCGCCGGCATTGTGGTGCTGATCCCCGGCGCGCCGCTGGTGCTGATTACGCTTTTCGTTCAGGTGATTGCGGTGACCCTCCTGCCGGCCGCGCTGGTGTTTCTCATCCTGCTCCTGAACGACGAGGAAACCATGGGCGAATACAAGAACACGCTAGTGCAGAACGTGGCCAATATCGGCATCACGGCCATGATTATCGTAGTCTCAACGTTGTACGGGATCAGCGCGCTCTTCCCCAATATTCTGAAGTAACCGAGATAGAGGTAAGTCATGATCGTGACATTTTTCAGGACCACCGTTCAAACCGTCCAGGCAATCAACCGGAAGTACGCAACTCCGCATTTGAAGACGACGCGGTTCGTCAGAGTCTGTCTGGGATTGCTTCGGGGGTACCTGGTGCTGCTTATTGGGATTCTGGTTTTCAAGTTTTTTCAATCGCTTCACTAGATGGAGGTGATCCGTGAATGGAGTTGTGAGAAACCCAGTCGAAGAAACCCTGTTTCTGACCCAGTTGGTCGGGGTGCCCGCATACGTCGGAAACAAAAAGATCGGCAAAGTGGGCGATGTAGTGGCGGTCGACCAGGGCAAAGTGGCGGAGGTCACGCACCTCCAGATCGCGCGACCTTTCGGAGAGCCGCCGTTGCTGGTTCCGGTTACGAAGGTCCGCTCGCTCACACTGCGGGAAGTCGTACTGGACATTGACGACCCCAGGAGCTACGTTCGGCCGGTCGCGCCCGAGGAAGTTCCCCTCCGCGACTATCTGCTGGATAAGAAAATCCTGGACACTGACGACCGTGAGGTGGAAGTCGTGTATGACATCCGGTTGGTCCGGACGGGGAACCGGCTCTACCTCGTCGACGTCGATATCAGCCGGTACGGGCTGTTGGTTCGCCTGGGATTGAAAGGACTCGCCGCGTTCCTGTACAGGCGTGCCGGTGCAGCCAGAAAGAGATTGATCCCCTGGTCCTACGTCCAGTCCCTGCCGCCCCAGTTGGGAACGCTCCAGGGGAACGTCAAGCTGAACGTTCTCAAAGAGAAGCTCTCCGATATTCACCCCGTCGACCTGGCCGACATCCTGGAGGAGTTGGACAGCGCTCAGCGGGCGGTGCTGCTCGATGGCCTCGATACCGAGCAGGCTTCCGACACTCTGGAGGAGATTGACCCGGCCGTTCAGCGGGATATCGTGTTCTCGCTGAGCAAGGAGCGGGTTGCGCAACTGATCGGCGATATGACTCCCGGCCAGGCCGCCGACATCGTTTCCGTTCTGCCCGGGGACAAGAAGAGGGACATTTTGCGCCTGCTTGAGCCCGCTATGGTGGCGAAGATCGAAGAGATCGTGGAGCAGCAGGACACCGCCATCCTGAATTTCGCCACAACCCACTTCCTCAAGTGCCCGCCCGACATGACGGTCCAGCAGGCGCGGGCGAAATTTCGCGAGCAAGCGAAGAAGATGGACGTGGTGATGTACTTCTATGTCGTCGATGAGGCCGACAAACTCCTGGGAGTGCTCGATATCAGGGACCTGTTCATGGCGGAGGACAGCGTCGTGCTCAAGGACCTCATGGTAGAGAGCATCATCAGCCTCAACCCCGGCGACCCGATGAAGCGCGCTTCCGACATGTTCCTGCGATATGGCTTTCGGGCGCTGCCGATTACGGACGAGAACGACAAGATTTTCGGCGTGGTGCCGTACCGCGATGTGATGAACCTCAAACACCGGATTCTGGAGTAGCCATGCGCGTGAACCGCCTCTCCGTACTGATCTTGCCCAGCGTTCTGGCCGGCGTCCTGCCCGCCGCCGGCCAGGAACCCGCCGGGGACCGTTGGACGATTCATTTCCAGGCGACCTCGATCGGGCAACATCACGGGAGCTTCCGCGCCCTCTATGAAGGCGAGAACAGCCTGCCGCCTCATTCCGAAAACCGGGTATCGCTCACAACAACCATCTTCCTGGGTTTTCGCGTCAGTCGGCATGTCGAACTGGTGGTGAATCCGGAAGTGGCGGGCGGCAAAGGTTTCGGCATGGTGACGGGGATCGCGGGCTTCACCAACGGTGAGATTCCGCGCGTTTCCAGCGCAACGCCAACGCTATACGCGGCGCGGGCGTTCGTTCGCACGGTCTGGGCGTTGGGTCCTGAGACCGAGCTGGTGGAAGACGGAGCCAACCAGATCGCTGAGAGCGTGCCGGTCAAGCGGCTTACGACCATCACCGGCAAGTTCGCCGTCACGGACTACTTCGATAGCAATACGTATAGCCACGACCCCCGCAAGCAGTTCATGAACTGGTCTCTGATGTACAACGGCGCCTGGGATTACAGCGCGGACACCCGCGGCTGAACCATGGGGACCATGGAAGAACTGACGATGAAGACATGGTCGCTGCGCCTGGCGCACGTCCTGGAACCTACCACGCCAAATGGGCCGACGTTCGATTTTCGGGTTGCCGAGAACCGCGGCGATATGGTCGAGTGGGAGCGCCGCTACACGCCGAAGGGGCGATTCGGCGCCCTGCGCATCCTCGGTTTTGCCAACCGCGAACACGCGGGCACGTTTCGCGAGGCGATTCTGCCGAATGGAACCACGGACATCGAGTCCACGCGCCGGAACGGAACACTGAAATACGGATTTGGCGTGAACATGGAGCAGTCCATCACCTCCGCAATCGGTGTTTTCGGCCGCTATGGCTGGAGCGACGGCAAGACCGAGGCGTGGGCGTTCACCCAGATCGACCGCTCGGCGAGCGGCGGGATCTCCGTCAGCGGCAGACTCTGGAAGAGGAAGACCGACCACGCCGGCATCGCCGGCGTTCGCAACTATCTTTCGGGCGACCAGCGGAATTTCCTTGCGCACGGCGGCCTTGGCTTCATCATTGGCGACGGCAGGCTGGATCACTACCGGCCCGAGAATATCGTCGAAGTTTACTACTCTTGGCAAGCTACGAAACAATGGACGATCACCACCGATTTTCAGCATATTCGGAACCCGGCATACAACGCCGATCGTGGGCCGGTCTCGGTTGGTACGATCCGCTTGCATTGGGAAAGATAGACATCACGTTGAAACTGTCGAAACAAGAGAATGACTATGACGGACGAAATCGCGCGCCTTCGGAGAAAGGCGGCGGAACTAATCGAACAAGCTGCGCGGCGCGATAGGCCATTATCGCCCGCGGAGGATGCCGAGATCCTGGCCTTGCTGGAACAGGCTCGCGAGTTGGAAATCCATGACAAGCAGGGCAAGAAGGCGCACGACCCGGCCGATTGACTTGAAAGGGATGCTACTGCGCGTCGCGCTTGGGCAATGAATTCGATATGAATTCGCCGATGTCGTGCTTCAGCTTGGTGTGCGAATCGCCGTCGATGTAGAGCATGTGACCCGCCTGGTAGAAACTCCAGGTGATGTTCTTATGCATCTCGGCGTTGAGGCCCATGTGGTTGAAGGTGTGCTCGACGGCGTAATACGGCGTGGCGAGGTCAAAGTAGCCGGCGGCGACCATGACCTTCATGTAGGGGTTCTTGGTCATGGCGTTGCGCAACAGGCTGGTGGTATCGCCGAAACCGTTCTGAACGCCGTAGTCCCAGGGCTGAATGCCCCCGGTAGGGTAATAGTAGAGGTCGGTCTTGTATCCCAGCTCGTTGCGCACATAGTTGGTGAAGATGGCGGTGAAGGGCGGAGTGATGAGCGAACTGGAAGGGTCAAACTCGCTGGTCTCGCCGACATTCAGCGCGGATGGACCAACCAGGCGTCCATCGTAGCGCCCGATGGTCTGGCGCCGGTCGCGCAGCAGTTGGCGAGAGAAGTGCGACACATCGAAACGCAGGTTGCTTTCGTCGATGTAGCGGGCATCGAGTCCGGTATAGCGCACCAGTTTGTCGATGACCGCTTTGCGCTCGGCGGCGGGGAGATCGTCCCCTTTGCTGAGGGCCGCGGCATATTCGCCGGTGGCAAAGCTCTCCACCTCCTTGAGCAACGATTTCAGGTCCTTGCGCTGGAGGTCCGGCGCGGTCTTCTTGTGGTACCAGGCATCCGCGGCATAGGTAGGTAATTCCAACTCATAGACGAGGTCGTCACTGCGGCTCCAGATGGTCTCGAGGTTGAGAGTGGTTCCGATCAGCACCACTCCGTTGAAAGCGATCCCACGGTCGATCAGGTAGCCCGCCAGTCCCGCCGCCCGGAACGTGCCATAGCTTTCGCCGGCGATAAACAGCGGCGAGATTTCGCGGTTGTTGCGCACCAGGTACATCCTCATGAACTCGCCCACCGATTGGATATCTCCCTGCACGCCGTTCATGCGGCGCGCCACCTCGACGGTCTTGGCGCGGCTGTATCCCGTGCCCACGGGGTCGATAAACACCAGGTCGGTTTGATCGAGCCAGGTGTCCTGGTTATCTTTCAGTTCGTACGGTGGAGGCGGCATGCCACCGTTGGGCAGCAGCTTGGGACTGCGCGGCCCCATGCCGCCCATGTGTACCCACATGGACGCCGAACCGGGACCGCCGTTGAAGCAGAAGGTGAGCGGACGCCGCCCAGGATCTGTGACACCGTCCAGCGTGTACGCCATATAGAAGATATGGGCTTCGGTTTCGCCAGCGGGGCTCTTCAACGGCATCTGAGCGACGGTCGCGGTGTAGTTGAGGGCCTTGCCGCCGACGGTCACGGAGTGATGCGTCACGACGGGGGTTTCATCGACTTCTCCTCCAACCGCCGGTCCAGGACCCGCGATTCCTCCGCGGCCGCCGCGGCCTCCGGGCGTCACCTGAGGCTGGGTGGTGGGGGTGGTCGTTGTGGTTGTGGTTGTCGCGGGCGCCGTCGCCGGCGTTTGCGGTTGGCTCTGCCGCCCCTGGGCCCGAGCCTGGGGTGGTTGCTGCGCGAGCAAGAGCAGGAGAAGCGGGGCAATCGGGGTGATTGCACGTCTGAAAGGAGAATTGGTCATTTGGGTGAATGATACCCTAAAACTTCCGACAGGCGGCGGGTGCAGGGCATCGGACCCGGGGACCGACCGCTCTGTCCGCGCGGCGCAAGAAGACTGCGCCTTGGGACAGAGTGGTCAGGCCCTATATGCGGTGGTGGGAAAGTGGGGTAGAATAGAATCACGATGCGGAGGGTTTCCAGTTCGTTGATGGCGGCGCTGATCGTTGTGGCGCTGTTCTGGGGAAACTGCCTCTCCTGTCCGCAGATGCTGCTCACCGTAGCGACGCACCAACCCGCGCATAGCTGCTGCCATCGGACCAAATCGGCGGGCACAAGCTGCCAATCCCAGGGATTGCAGCATTTCCTGAAAGCCGGTCCGGAGTTGCGGACGCCAGCCGTCGCGGTGGTGGCGGTGATGGCGCCGGCGATCGCGGTTTCTCCGCCTCAAGGCGCGCTGATTGCGCCCGTCGAGGTGGAACACACGCCGCCTGATTTACTCTCCTTACACTCCATTTTTAGAATCTAGTCGTTTCCTTCACAGCTTGGGACAAGGAGTGTCCGCATGAGTGCGGACACGGCAGGCATGAGTGCCTGCCCCACAAGTGGGTGAGAGGAAATGAGATTACGATATCTGGTTTGTATCTTGGCCCTTGGGGCGCCGGCGGGGGCGCAGCCGCTGCCGTCGCTGGTGGAAGAGGCGCTGCGGAATAATCGCGAGATCCTGGCGGCGCAGAAGCGGTACGAGGCCGCGCGCCAGCGGCCCAGCCAGGCCAGCAGCCTGCCGGACCCGACGGTGTCGGTGGGCTATACGTCCAATGGCGGGCCGTGGCCGGTAGCGGGCATCGGACGCGAGGCCACCAGCAACGCCGGCCTCACCGTCTCGCAGGAAATGCCGTTCCCGGGCAAGCGCAAACTACGGGGTGAGATCGCGGCGAAAGAGGCCGATGCCGAATTCGAGCAGTATCTCGCGGTTCGGCTCAACGTGGTCTCGCGGCTCAAGCAGGCGTACCACGAGTTGCACCACGCCACCGTGGGCATCGCGTTCGTCAAGCGCTACCAGGACGTGCTCCGGAATATCCTGCGCATATCCGAAGCCCGCTACGCGGTGGGACGCGCGGCGCAACAGGACGTCTTCAAGGCGCAGACGCAGTTTTCCATTTTCGAGACGCAGTTGTTGCGGTACGAGCAGGAACGCGACAGCAAGGAGATCGAGATCGGCGCGCTGCTTAACCGGCCCGCCACGGGGCGCATCGAAGTGCCAGAGGACATGGCGCCGGGCGAGCTGACGGTGACGCTGGATGAGATGCTGGCGCACGCGCGCACCCAGGCGCCGGCGCTGACGCGCGAACAGAAGGTGGTGGAGCGGAGCGAGCTGGCGGCCAACCTGGCGCGTAAGAGCTACTACCCGGATTACACCGTTTCGGGCGGCTACTTCAACCAGGGCGGCCTGCCTCCGATGTGGCAATTCCGCGTGGATTTCAAGCTGCCGGCCTGGTTCGGGACGAAACAGCGCGCGGAGGTCAACGAGCGGGTCTTCACGGCGAGCCAGGCGCGGCACGACTACGAAGCCGCGGACGTTGGAATTCAGGCGAGCATTCGCGAACAGTACACGCTGGCGGCCACAGCGCGGAAGCTCGTGAACTTGTACCAGAAATCGGTGATCCCAGAGGCGCAACTGGCCTTGGAATCGTCCCTGGCCGGTTACCAGACGGGGGCGCTCGATTTTCTTTCGGTGTTTTCGAATTTCATGAACGTGGTGGATTACGAGCTGATGTACCACGAGGAAGTGATGCAGTTCCACGTGGCGCTGGCCAAGCTGGAGGAGCTGAGTGGCATGGAGATGCAGCAATGAAAAAGGTTGTCATTCTGTTTTTGATCGCCGCGGCTTATGTGGGGGGCTACGGCTATGGCCGCTGGTATGCGAAGCCGGCCGCGACCGCCACTGAGCGGAAGCCTCTCTACTGGGTGGACCCCATGCATCCCTGGTACAAGTCCGACAAGCCGGGGATCGCGCCTGACTGTGGCATGAAGCTGGTGCCGGTGTACACGGCCCCGGAAGAGAAGCCGGGCACCCTCGAGATCCCGCCGGAGAAGCAGCAGCTCATGGGCGTCGCGTTCGGGGCCGCCGAGTATGAAAACGCCACCGGCTCGATTCTCGCGGCGGCGCGCGTGACGCTCGATGAAACCAAAGTCGCCAAGGTCCAGACCAAGCTGGAGGGCTGGATCGACCAGGTCTTCGTCAACTTCACCGGGAAGCTCGTCCAAAAGGGCGATCCGCTGCTGACCATCTACAGCCCGGAGGCGCTGGCCACCCAGCAGGAATACCTGCTGGCGGCGAAGGCGCAGCGCCTGATCGAGGACAACCCCGTACACGAGATGCTGGGCAGCACGGAGAACCTGGTGGCGGCGGCGAAGAAACGCCTCGAACTTTGGGACATCAGCGACCCGCAGATCGACGAGATCTCGCGCACCGGGCAGACCCTCAAGAACCTGACGCTCTATTCGCCCATTTCCGGGTTCGTGATGGAGCGCAACGCGTTTCCCAGCCAGCGCGTGACGCCGGACACGGTGCTCTACACGGTGGCCGACCTCTCGACCGTGTGGGTAATCGCGGACGTCTTCGAGTACGAAGCCGTCAACATCCACCTGAACCAGCCTGCGGCCCTGACGCTGGCCTATCTGCCGGGGCGCGCGTTCCACGGGCGGGTGAGCTACATCCTGCCCCAGGTGGACCCCGCTACCCGCACGCTCAAGGTGCGGATCGAGTTCGCCAACCCGGGCTACGCGCTGAAGCCCGATATGTACGGCGAAGTCGAATTCCAGACGGGCGGAGCGCGCAAGCTGGTAGTCCCGCAATCGGCGGTACTGAATTCGGGTGACCACCAAACCGTGTTCGTGGATCGCGGAAACGGCTACTTTGAGCCGCGCGCAGTCAGAATTGGCGAGCAAATGGACGGCCGCATCGAGATACTAGGCGGGTTGAAGGCGGGAGAGCGGATCGTCGTCTCGGGCAATTTCCTCATGGATTCGGAGAGCCGCCTGAAATGATCAACCGCATCATTGAACTTTCGGCGCGCCACCGCTTCATCGTGTTCCTCTTCACGACGGCGGCGGTGATGGCGGGATGGTGGGCTCTGCGCAGCATCCCGCTGGACGCCATCCCCGACCTCAGCGACACGCAGGTAATCATTTACTCGCGCTGGGACCGCAGCCCCGACATCATGGAGGACCAGGTCACCTACCCCATTGTGAGCGCCATGCTGGGCGCGCCCAAGGTGAAGGATGTGCGCGGGTTTTCGGACTTCGGATACTCCTACGTGTACATCATTTTCGAGGACGGCACCGACCTCTACTGGGCGCGCTCACGCACGCTCGAGTACCTCTCGAAAATCCTGCCGCGGCTGCCACAGGGCGTCAACACCGAACTGGGGCCGGACGCCACCGGCGTGGGCTGGGTCTTTCAATACGCGCTGGTGGATAGCGGCGGTCACGACCTGGCGCAGTTGAGGTCGGTGGAGGACTGGTACCTGCGGTATCACTTGCAGTCGGTAGCGGGGGTGGCGGAAGTGGCACCGCTGGGCGGCTTCGTGCGGCAGTACCAGGTGAACGTGGATCCCAACCGGCTGGCGGCGTACGGCGTGCCGATCTCGAAAGTGGTGGCGGCGGTGCGAGAGGGAAACAACGACGTGGGCGGGCGGCTGGTGGAATTCACGGGCCGCGAATACATGGTGCGCGGGCGGGGATACGCGCGCTCGACGGCGGATATCGCGAACATCTCGCTGGCGGTCAGCCCTTCGGGAGTGCCGGTCCTGGTGCGCGACGTGGGAACGGTGACGCTCGGCCCGGACATGCGCCGCGGCGTGGCCGATCTCGATGGCACGGGCGAAGTGGTCTCCGGCATAGTAATCATGCGGCAGGGCGAGAACGCGCTGGCGGTGATCGACCGCGTGAAGGCCAGGCTGAAGGAGATCGAGCCGGGGCTGCCGCCGGGAGTGAAGATCGTCACCGCGTACGACCGCTCGGAGCTAATCCTGGCCTCGATCGACAACCTGAAACACACGCTCATCGAAGAGCTGGCGGTGGTGGCGATCGTGATCCTCATTTTCCTCTGGCACATTCCGAGCGCCATCATCCCCATCCTGACGATTCCCATCGCGGTGGTGATTTCGTTTCTGCCCATGCGCCTGATGGGGATGAGCTCGAACATCATGTCGCTGGGCGGAATCGCCATCGCGGTGGGCGCCATGGTGGATGCCGCCATCGTGGTGGTGGAGCAGACCCACAAGAAGCTGGAAGGGGCGCACCCGGGCTGGACGGCCGGCGATTACCAGCGCGCCATTGTGGGCGCGGTGAAGGAAGTGGGCGGGCCGAGTTTCTTCGCGCTGTTGGTGATCGCGGTCTCGTTTCTGCCGGTGCTGACGCTGGAGGCGCAGGAGGGCCGGCTGTTCAAGCCGCTGGCGTACACCAAGACCTTCTCCATGATTGTGGCGGCGGTGCTGGCCCTCACGCTTGACCCGGCCATGCGGCTGCTCTTCTTCCGCAAGGAAAACTCCCGACTGCGGCCCCGCTGGCTGGCGGGGCTGGTAAACGGGGTTTTGGTGGGCACGATCCATTCCGAGGAGAAGCACCCCGTCAGCCGCGTGTTGATGCGGCTCTACGAGCCGGTGGTTCGCGCGACCCTGCGCTGGAAGTGGATCGTGATTGCGGGCGCGCTGGCGCTGGTGGCGGTGACCGTTCCGGTGTTCCAGGAGCTGGGCTCGGAGTTCATGCCGCCGCTCGACGAGGGTTCGTTGCTGTTCATGCCTACCACTCTGCCGGGCATTTCGGTTGCCGAAGCGCAAAGGCTGATGCAAGCGCAGGACCGCATCCTGATGCGGTTTCCCGAAGTGGAGCGCGTGCTGGGCAAAGCCGGCCGCGCGGAAACCTCGACCGATCCCGCGCCCTTCTCCATGATGGAGGCGGTGATCTCGCTGAAGCCGAAATGGCAATGGCGCAAGGTCGCGACGTGGTACGACAACTGGCCGCAATGGACCAGGGCGTTGTGCGCGCACATCACTCCGGACCACATTTCCACCGACCAGCTCGTCACCGAAATGAACGATGCGCTGCGCATCCCGGGAGTCTCGAACGCCTGGACCATGCCGATCAAGAACCGCATCGACATGCTGACCACGGGCATCCGCACCCCGGTGGGGATCAAGATCTACGGCTCAGACCTGGCCCAGATCGAGCGCGTGGGGAAGGAGATCGAGCGCGTGCTGCCGCAAGTGGCCGGCACGCGCAGCGTCTTCGCCGAGCGCGTGGGCGGAGGCTATTTTCTGGACTTCGATCTGAAGCGCGACCAGCTTGCGCGCTACGGCCTGAGCGTGGACGATGCGGAAATGGTGGTCACCAATGCCATTGGTGGGGAGAACGTGAGCACCACGGTCGAAGGGCGCGAACGCTACCCCATCAACGTGCGCTACTACCGCGATTCCCGCAGCTCGCTCGAGAGCCTGGGGCGCGCGTTGGTGCCCACCATGGATGGCAAGATGCAGATCCCGCTAGCGCAGATCGCGACCCTCAAGCTGGTCACCGGGCCTGCCATGCTGCGCAATGAAAACGGCATGTTGAGCGGCTATGTGTACGTGGACGTGGCGGGGCGCGACATGGGCGGCTACGTCGCGGAGGCCAAGCGCGTGGTGAGCGAGAACGTGCAGCTTCCGCCGGGATATACGCTGGCGTGGAGCGGGCAGTACGAAGCCATGGAACGCGTCCGCGAGCGGCTGAAGGTGGTTCTGCCGCTGACGCTGTTCCTCATCTTCCTGCTGCTGTATTTGAACACGAAGTCCACGGCGAAGACCATGCTGATTCTGCTTGCCGTGCCCTTCTCGGCGGTGGGCGCCATCTGGCTGCTGTACCTGCTGGGTTACAACATGAGCATCGGGGTGTGGGTGGGGCTGATCGCGTTGATGGGGGTGGATGCGGAGACCGGCGTGTTCATGCTGCTATACCTCGACCTCGCCTACGAGGAACGGCGCCTGGCGGGGCAGATGCGCAGCGTGGCGGATCTGCGGGAAGCCATTGTTCACGGCGCGGTGAAACGCATCCGGCCGAAGTTCATGACGGTGGCGACGATGTTCGTGGGGCTGGCGCCGATCATGTGGTCCACGGGGGCCGGGGCGGACGTGATGAAGCGCATCGCGGCGCCCATGATCGGCGGAATTTTCACTTCTTTCATTCTGGAGCTGGTGGTTTATCCGGCAATCTATGAGGTATGGAAATGGCATTCGGTAAAGCGGCAAGCTGCCTGATTCTGGCGG
>Ga0187865_1001533_pt1 | contig 26029 bp, 21 predicted proteins | sample June2016WEW_11_1_2_FD_132989 | JGI IMG/M metagenome (GOLD analysis project Ga0187865, IMG submission 132989) | Peatland microbial communities from SPRUCE experiment site at the Marcell Experimental Forest, Minnesota, USA - June2016WEW_11_100 | ecosystem: Environmental > Terrestrial > Soil >...
GTTATGGAAAGCAATATCCCGCCGATGCTTGCGGCGCAATCTGCCTTTCCTTCCGGCCCCTTGCCAGGCTTTCATAAAATATTTCGATCAACTAATTTGGAGATAATCCACAAGTTACAAGTTTCAGTCCCGCGTTTCGCGGGATTGAAACTAAGAAAGAACCTTGGACGATTTCTTAATGGCGCAGAGTTCACCGCACATGGTACAGACATCGGTCTCCTTCGGCATGCTGGACTCCCGAAGCTTCCTGGCCCTCAGGGGATCGATGGAGAGCCGGATCTGCTCCTGCCAGTTCAAGGATCTCCGGGCCCGGGCCATCAGGCAATCTTTTTCCAGGGAACCTTTGAGACCTCTGGCAATGTCTGCGGCATGGCCGGCAATCCTGGAGGCAATGACCCCATCCCGTACATCATCAACCGTGGGAAGCCGAAGGTGTTCTGAAGGAGTGACATAGCAGAGGAAGTCGGCTCCTGCCCTGGCAGCGATGGCCCCACCGATGGCTCCGGTAATATGATCATACCCGGGGGCGATGTCGGTTACCAGGGGGCCTAAAACATAAAAAGGGGCACCGTGACAGAGCCGTTTTTCCAGGAGAATATTGGCTTCTATCTGATCCAGGGGGACATGGCCAGGCCCTTCGATCATGACCTGAACCCCTTTGGCCCAGGCCCTCTCGGTCAACTCGCCCAGCAGGATGAGTTCCTGGATCTGTCCCCGATCCGTGGCGTCCGCCAGGCAGCCCGGACGAAGGCCATCTCCCAGGCTCAGGGTCATATCAAAAGCCTTGGCGATCTCCAGTAGACGGTCATAGTGTTCAAAGAGTGGGTTCTCTTTTTTGTTGTAATCCATCCATTCCACCAGAATCGCCCCGCCGCGGCTGACCACCCCCATCAATCGGCCTTCCTTTTTTATTTTTTCAACCGAGTTCTGAGTTACTCCGCAATGAACCGTAATGAAATCCACGCCATCTTCTCCGTGCCGTTCAATTGCCCGGAAAAGGTCATCGGCGGTCATCTCTACCATCGGGCGGTTCTTTTTCCGGGGCAACTCAATAGCTGCCTGATAAATGGGCACGGTTCCGACGGGAACTGTGGAGGCCTTCATGACCGCTTTTCGCGTTTCGTCAATCCCGGGGCCCGTGGAAAGATCCATGATGGTGTCGGCCCCAGCTTCGATGGCCACGCGAACCTTCTCCAGTTCCTCTTCGATATTGTTGTGGTCTACGGAAGTTCCCACGTTGGCATTGACTTTGGTGCGCAGACCTTTGCCGATGGCCAAAGGGGCGATGCTGGAATGCTTCACATTTTGGGTGGTCACCATCGTTCCCTCGGCCAATCCCTGCCGAATGGTTTCGGGGGAAACATCCTCGGCCGCAGCGCACTTTTTCATGGCGTCCGTAACCTGTCCCTGCCTGGCATATTCCAATTGAGTCATGATCCCTCCCGGATCCCTGAAGCGAAATGAAAACCTAACCACAGAGATCACCGAGAATTTATTTATTTTCCAATAACAAAAAAGCCGTCGATCCCAAAAGAACCGGCGGCTTAGAACCTCTTTGGGATTTGCTTCCCTCCGCTGGTATTATCCAACAGGTTCGAGGGGTCGTCCCGAATTTTTGTCTCGGGATCTCTCAGCCGGTCCAGCTCCCCCAGCAAATCTAGATATTATTTTACGCCTTTCGCACGTAAAGTCAAGAAAAGAAGAATTTCTTGCAAAACCTCCCACATGAAGGGAAATTCGTCATTCCGGGCAAGCAAAACGCGACCCGGAATCCAGTCCCGCCATCGGCGGGATTCAAGCAATTCTAGATTCCCGCTTTCGCGGGAATGGAGAAACAGAGACTTTTGCAAGAGGCTCAGAAGAATTACAGAATTCAGAAGCCAGAATTCAAAAAAACCTAAACGTCTATGCTTTATACTTCTGGATTCCGACTTTTGGATTCAATTCTTAAACGGCCAACGCCTCTTCAATCTCCTTCCTGACGATTTCATCCGTTTCCAAACTTCTCCGTCTTTCCAGGGCGGCTCTGGCTTTTGTACCCCCGAGCTTTCCTAAGGCCCAAGACACATTGGCCCGAACCAGAGGCTCTGGATCTTCAAGGGCAGGGGACAAAAAAGGAACAGAGTCCGGGTTTCCCTCATTCCCCAGGGCAATGGCTGCGTTCCTCTGCCAGAGTTTCCGGTTTTCTTTACGGATATAAAAGAACCTCGGCCAGACCTGATGTTCGTAATGATCCTGAGACATGGAAAGCAGGGTTCTAAGATGAAAATGTTCCGCTCGTGCAAGGAGCGCTCCGTCCATGGGTTTGGGCTTCTCCGTCCACTTTTTATTACGAGGACACACTTCCTGGCAGCGGTCGCATCCATAGACCCAGGTCCCCATTTTGGGGCGAAGTTCCCGGGGGATCTCACCGCCGTGGAAGTAGCTGAGATAGGCGATACATTTCCTGGGGTCCATCTTCAAGGGCGCGTACAATGCCCCTGTCGGGCAGGCCTCAAAGCATTTTTGGCAGTTATCCGGGCAACTTAATTTCAGAGTGGGCTCATCCGGTTCCAGTTCTCTGTCCACCAAATAGGGCTCATTGACCAACCAGGAGCTTTTACCGGCCGCTTCATTGGCAAAAGCAAAACAATTCTTCCCGTAACGGGTCACCCCCGCTCTGGCTCCGGCCATCCTGGCCGGGGCAGGGCCATAGAGAGTCTTTATCCCCAGTTCCTGGAGAAACTTCTTAAACGCTTTCCTCCGCTGGCTGGGCAGAGTGTCTTCGGGGCAGAAGAGTCCTTTAAGGTAGCAACGACCGATCTTCCCGGCGAGGGATGGAGGAAAATCCTCTTCGAAATAGCTGTCGGTCACTACAATCAGCGATTTGACTTCGGGGAGGAAATGCACAGGGTCCGCAAATCGGGTGAGGTCCAGGTCTCTGACCGAAGCCCGCTGGCTCAACGTCTTGCCCCACTCATACATTTCCGGGCGACTGGCCAGTTCCTGGGCATAAAGGTCAAAGGGGTCGGCCGTCGCTACGCCTACGGCCACAAACCCCAATTCTAAAGCCCTCTCTTTGATGATTTGAACTAGGGACATCTCTTACTCCACGAATCCAAAGGCATTCACCTACGTTGTCTTTCTTCTTGCTGGCCGCTGATCGCTGACCGCTAATAGCTTCCATTCATGGCTTCAACACGTACCTCTGCTCGGATTTGGGTACATACCACTTATCCATGTTGTAGGTAATACCTGCCGGGGCCGGTTCAATGCCCTCGAACCGGGCGCTGATGATGGGCAGGGCGTAAGGGACATAGAGGAAGGTATAAGGCTGCTCTTCGGCCAGAATCTCCTGGATCCGGTCATAACAAGCCTTGCGAACTTTTTGGTCAAAGGTGTACCTTCCCTTCTCCAAGAGTTGGTCGACTTCCTTATTTTTGTAGGAGATAAAATTCAATTCTTTGGGCCCTACCTTGCTGGAATGCCAGATGTCGTAAATATCCGGATCCTGTCCCAAGGTCCATCCCAGGATGACCGCCTCAAAATTTTTCTTGTCGATAAATTCGTTGATGAAGGCAGCCCATTCCACAGTGCGAATCTTCACCTTGATTCCCACCGCCCCCAAACGCCGCTGAATAATCTCCGCGCACCTGGCCCGCTGTTCATTCCCCTGGTTGGTCAGGATGGTAAATTCGAAAGGATTCCCGTCCTTCCCTAGGATCCCGTTTCCTCCGGGTTTCCAACCGGCCTCGGCCAAGAGTTTCCTGGCTTTTTCTACATCATAAGAATACTTCTGCACGTTCGGATTGTACCATGGGGTGTCCGGTTTGTAAGGACCGGTAGCAATGATGCCCAGGCCAAGGAGGACACCCTGGATGATCTCCTCTTTGTCGAGGGCGTAGGTAATGGCCTGGCGGACCCGGACGTCTTGAAACTTCCGATCCTTCAGGTTGTATCCCATATAGGTATAGGCGAATGCCAGGTATTTATACTTGTGGAAATCCCGGTGCATTTTATAGGTGTCGGTTTGGCGTTTATATTGCAGCGGGGAAAGGCCCATAAAATCGAGGCCCCCGGCCTTCAGCTCCAGGAACATCGTAGCCGGATCCGGGATGATCCGGTAAATAAAGCCATCGACGTAAGGGCGGCGGTCAAAATAATCCGGGTTGGCCACCAGAACGATCTTTTCTCCCGTCTTCCATTCCTTGAATTTATAAGGACCGGTACCGACCGGGTTCCGGCTAAAGGGGGTTGTGTTAATGTTCTGCCCTTCCAGAATATGCTTGGGCAATACGACCAGGGACCCCCAGCTGGATAATCCCGGGGCAAAGGGACGGTGGTAAATCACCCGAAAAGTGTAGCGATCGACGACCGTCGCCTGTTTTACTTCTCTATAATCCCCCGAATAGGCAGTACGGGTGTTGGGGTTGATGATGGTCTGGTAGCCGAACATGATATCTTCGGCCGTGAACCCCTTTCCATCCTGCCATTTTACTCCATTGCGCAGTTTGAAGGTGATGGTTAATCCATCCGGGGAGACTTCCCATGATTCGGCCAGATCTCCCACCAGGTTCAGGTTCTTGTCGTATTTCAACAGGCCGTTAAAGATCAGCCCGGAAATGTCATGGGAGGCGCTGTCCGAGGCCAGAAGGGGGATAAGATTGCTGGCATCTCCGATCGAACCCTGAATCAAAAGGTCTCCGTAAGCAGGCTGGGCTTTTTCAGAAAGGCTCTGCTCTTTCCCTGTTTGTACCTTTTCTTCTTTACTCTGGCCGCAGCTGAGGGAAAAGGCCATCAATAATAAAAAGAGGAAAGGAAGGAATTGACGCGGGGATGGCGTGAAGACGTGACGTGGTGGGTTACCGTCGCTTCTCCGCGTCGCCGCGTCTCCCCGTCTCGCCATCTGGATTCCTTGATGTCCTCCCCTGGCCATTCTAATTAAAACGGTAACGCACCCCTTTTTCTTTTTCAAGTTAAAAAACCTTGTCAAACAACCCAGAATCTGATAGGAGAAGAAAGATTAGGTCATCCGATTTCCCCGGGGGAGGGCACGCTTTGCTGGAAGGAATTCCGAGGAAAATCAAAATTATCGTGAACCCCAATGCCGGAGGCGGCAAAGGGCGGAAGCTATTCCCTTTAATCCGGCAGAAGCTCCTGGATCGGAAGATGTCCTTTCACCTGCAATTTGCCGACAGCGCAGAACACGTCACCCAATTATGCCGCCAGGCCCAAAGCGAAGGGTACAATTTTATTGTCTCCTGCGGGGGCGACGGCACCCACCACCGGGCCCTCCAGGCCATGGTGGGAAGTCGGTTCATCCTGGGTCTCATGCCCGCAGGCACGGGAAACGATTTTCCTGGCAACCTGGGCATAAAGGAGGATCTGGATTTTTTCTGCGATCTTCTCCTCAAGGGGAAAATACGCAAGATTGACGTAATTCAGGTTGATACCGGCGAGTATATGGCCGGAGTGGGCGGCATCGGTTTTGACTCCGAGGTAAATGGCATTGCCAATCGGATCAGCCGCTTTGTGGGCGGTAGAGCGGCTTACGTTTTTCCCGTCCTTTTAAAGACCCTCACTTACCAGCCCAAGCAAGTATCCCTTCAGGTGGACAATGAACGCCGGCAGGGAAAGGTTTTAATGGTCGCCTTTGGAAATATTAAGAGTTATGGAAAGGGCATGCAGATCACCCCTCTCGCTGAGCCGGACGATGGCCTCCTGGACATCTGCTGGATTGACCCGGTAAAGACCTTCCGTCTCTACCGGTTTTTCCCCACCGTTTTCTCCGGGGAACACCTTGAGATGCCCGAAGTCCACTATTACCGATCCACCACCGCCCGGGTGGAATCTACAGATCCCATGGACTTTTATGGGGACGGGGAATTCATCTGTAAGACGCCTTTTACCTTGCGGGTCATTCCTCAGTCTTTGCGGGTTCTCGTCCCATGAAAAACCAAAATGAAAAAAACCGGAGAATTCAGAAGTCAACCCCGCGAAACGCGGGGTCAGGGTCTAGAATGGAAAAAACAAGTGAATTTTTTTCTGACTTCCGGATTCTGACTCCTGGCTTCTGAATTCTTTTTTATGGATCCGAGTTCCTTCCGCCCCATTTACACCGTTTCTCAATTAACTGCCGAGGTCAAGACCCTCCTGGAGGGAAAGTTCGAGCACGTTTGGGTTGAAGGGGAAATCTCCAACTCCCGCCTCCCCAGTTCCGGCCACCTCTATTTTACCCTGAAAGACGAGTCGGCTCAGGTACGCGCCGTCATGTTCCGGATGCAAAATCGCCTCTTAAAATTCGATCCCGAGGATGGCCTCAAGGTCGTATGTTATGGAAGGCTCACGGTCTATGAACCGCGGGGAGAGTACCAAATTGTAGTGGATCACATGGAGCCCAAGGGCCTGGGTGCGTTCCAACTGGCCTTCGAACAGCTGAAAGAAAAACTCTCGCGTGAGGGCCTCTTCGACCCGGCCCACAAGAAGCCCTTGCCCCCACTCCCCCAGAAGATCGGCATCGTGACTTCCTCCACCGGGGCCGCCATTCGGGACATCCTCCAGATCATCGACCGCCGCTTCGCCAACGTGCACATCCTTCTCTATCCGGTGAGAGTCCAGGGCCCAGGTTCCGCTCAGGAGATTGCCCAGGCCATCGACGAACTCAGTCAATGGCCGGGGCTGGACGTGATGATCATAGGAAGAGGAGGAGGTTCCCTGGAAGACCTTTGGGCTTTCAACGAAGAAGTCGTGGCCCGGGCGATCTATCGTTCTCGGGTGCCCATCATTTCAGCCGTGGGCCACGAAATTGATTTTACAATCGCTGATTTCGTAGCTGATTTGCGTGCTCCCACTCCTTCTGCCGCAGCGGAGTTGGTCGTCCGGAACAAAGTGGAATTGGCTCAAACCCTGCAGAGCCTGGTCTGGCGCCTTTGTCAAACCAGCCGGGTAAGCCTGGAAGCCAGGAGGGAGCGGCTTTCTTCCCTCATCCCCCGCCTGGAGGACCCCCGGAAAAGAATATCCGACCAGCGTTTGCGACTGGATGACCTCTTTTTCCGTCTGGGCGGGTCCATGCACCAGGTCCTATTGCGAAAAATCGATCGGATCAAACTGAAGTTCGAAAATCTTCTCCTTTTGCATCCCGGGCGGCGGGTTGCTGAATATTCCCATCGTCTTTCCCAACTTTATCGACGTCTGTCCGTAGCCGGGGGGGCCGGCTTGCGCTTCTATCGTCATAGGTTGGAAGGCTGCATGGGAAAACTCCGAAACTTGAGCCCCCTGGCGGTTTTGGAAAGAGGGTACAGTATTGCCCAACTGCTCCCTTCCAAAGAGATCATCCGCCGGTCTTCACAATTAAAGGTAGAAGACCGGGTGAATGTGAGAGTCCATCAAGGGGAATTCATTGCCCGGGTGAAGGAAGTAAAGCAGGACAAGAAAAACTAAACCTTTGACTGGCAGGTATGTCGGGGTATAATAAGGCCAAAATGAAATGGGGTTTCAGATTACCAGTAACTGAGTTCGGAGTTAAAAGTCGCCGAACTAAATTACTCCGAACTGTTTTATGGAGGGTTCGTGGCGGAACAGAAATACGAAGATGCTTTCCAGAAGCTGGAGTCCATCGTCAAAAAATTGGAGGATGGCAACCTCAGTCTGGAAGAATCCCTGAAAGCCTTTGAAGAAGGGGTGCGTCTTTCCCGTTTCTGCTCTAAAAAGCTGGACGAAGCGGAAAAAAAGGTGGAAATCCTCCTAAAAGAAAGCGATGGACGTCTCGTTCCCAAGGCATTCTCCTTAGAGGAAGAGGAGGACTGAGTTGAATTTGAAGGAATATCTCCAGCGGCGTAGCCGCCTTGTCGATGAAGCTTTGGAACGCTGGGTCCCCGGCGAAAGTGAGTTTCCTCCTCAGGTACATCAGGCCATGCGTTACAGCCTCTTTGCTGGAGGAAAGCGACTCCGGCCCATTTTAACCCTGGCTTCCACGGAGGCTGTGGGAGGGCGGATGGTGGATGCACTCCCTTTAGCTTGCTCCATGGAGCTTATTCATACTTACTCTTTGATCCACGATGACCTTCCCGCCATGGATGACGATGACTTGCGCCGGGGGAAACCAACCAATCACAAGGTCTTTGGAGAGGCCCTGGCCATTCTGGCCGGTGATGGGCTTCTGACTGAGGCCTTCCACCTGGCCACCCGGCCCGACCTGATGAAGGAAGTCTCGCCCAGCCGGCGAATTCGAGCCCTATGGCATCTGGCCCGAGCTGCAGGTTCCTTGGGAATGGTTGGCGGCCAAACCATGGACATCCTCACCCAAGGAAAGGAGGTCGAGGCCCCCATTCTGGAGTACATCCATACTCACAAGACCGGCGCTTTGATTACCGCTTCGGTGGCTATGGGTGCTATTGTTGGAGGAGCCTCTGCTCGGGAGTACAAGGCTTTGATGGGCTATGGAGAAAACCTTGGGTTGGCCTTTCAGATCACCGATGACCTCCTGGATGTGGAAGGTGAAGAAGGAAAACTGGGAAAAGCGGTTCGCAAGGATCAATCCAAGGGAAAAGCCACCTATCCGGCTCTCTTCGGGATCAACGAATCGCGCCTCAGGGCTGAGCGTTTGATGAAAGAAGCCCTTGCCTGCCTGGACTCCTTCAACCGGCGGGCCAATCCATTGCGGGAGATCTCCCAATTCATCCTGAAAAGAACGAATTAAATGGGTGAGTTACTAAAGCAGATTCAGAGCCCCTCGGACCTGCGCCAGATGCGCATAACCGACTTGGCCTCACTGGCCCAGGAGATACGCGAAGAGATTATCCGAACGGTCTCCAAAGTGGGAGGTCATCTGGCGTCCAGCCTTGGGGTGGTGGAGCTGACCCTGGCCCTCCATTATGTCTTTGATACCCCCCGGGATCGTCTGATTTGGGATGTGGGCCATCAAACTTATGCTCACAAGCTCATCACCGGCCGCCGGGAAAACTTTCATACCCTGCGTCAGAGCGGGGGAATCTGCGGGTTTCCCAGGCGGGAAGAGAGTCTTTTTGACACTTTCGGCACGGGCCATTCCAGTACCTCCATCTCGGCAGCTCTGGGCATGGCCCAGGCACGCTGCTTGCGGGGAGAGGACTATAGGGTCATCGCGATCATCGGTGATGGATCCATGACAGCCGGGGAGGCTTTTGAAGGTTTGAATCAGGCTGGAGCCATGGATAAGGATTTCATCGTAATTTTGAATGATAACGAACACTCCATCTCTCCCAATGTAGGGGCTCTGTCCGCTTACCTGAACCGCTTGATGACCGGACAATGGGCTACCCATTTCCGCGAAGAGATCAAAAGTTTTCTCAAAGGCCTTCCGGCCATTGGCGGATCTGCCCTGAAATTGGTGAAATATGCCGAAGAGTCTCTGAAAGGGCTATTTCTGCCCGGTTTGCTTTTCGAGGAACTGGGCTTTAAGTATGTTGGCCCTCTACCCGGCCACAAGATCGAATCTCTCATCGAAAATTTCCGCAACATTAAACAGCTCCACGGTCCCGTTCTCATCCACGTTCTGACCACCAAGGGGAAAGGATATTCTCCCGCGGAAAAAGACCCGGTGACCTTCCATGGCGTCGGGCCCTTCGTTCCGGAAACGGGGGAAATCCTGAAGCAAAAAGGGGGATGTCTCTCCTATACCAAAGTCTTCGGCCAAACCATGGTGAAGCTGGCCCGGGAGATTCCCTGCCTGGTCGCGATCACCGCGGCCATGCCCCAGGGGACGGGTCTGGATGACTTCGCCGCCGAATTTCCGGGCCGGTTCTACGATGTGGGAATCGCTGAACAACACGGGATTACCTTTGCCGCAGGTCTGGCAGTGGAAGGGTTCATCCCGGTCGTGGCGATCTACTCTACCTTTATGCAACGGGCTTATGATCAAATCTTGCACGATGTATGCCTCCAAAACCTCCCCGTGGTACTGGCCATGGACCGGGGAGGGATTGTTGGCGCCGACGGCCAAACCCATCAAGGTCTTTTTGACTTTTCTTACCTGCGCCACATTCCCAACCTGATTGCCATGGCCCCCAAGGATGAAAACGAGCTTCAGCATATGCTCAGGACGGCTATTCTTTGCGGGCGGCCAGTTTCCCTGCGCTACCCCCGGGGAAATGGCTGGAGGGGTTTCTTAGACGAAGACATCAAAGAGCTACCCATCGGCAAGGCAGAAGTCTTGAGAGAGGGGCGAGACCTGACCCTCCTGGCCATCGGTTCCACGGTAAAAGCAGCCCTGGAGGCGGCTTCCCAGCTACACAACCGGGGAATTGAATCCACAGTCGTTAACGCCCGGTTCATTAAGCCACTGGATGCAGACCTATTGTGTTCCCTGGCTGCTGATGGTAAGCGGGTGATCACTGTGGAGGAGAATGCCCTTCAAGGCGGATTTGGCAGTGCCGTCCTGGAACTTTTCGAAGAGAAGGGACTCACCGGAATTCGGGTTAAGCGCCTGGGGGTCCCGGATAATTTTGTTGAACATGGATCGCAGGCCTACCTGAGGCACAAATACGGAATCGATACCGAAGGGATCATAAAAGCTGCGGAATCCTTCCTTGACGTGCAGAATGCAGAATGCGGAGGACGGAGTTCAGATGGTTCGGTCCGGAGTTCGGAATTCAGAGCTCGGAGTTAAAACCCCGGCTGTTTACGCTGAGCTTATTGCCCCGAACTCCGTACGGGCAGCACGCGTCTCGGGTGACCGCGTGCCCCTATAAATTCTGAACTTTTCTCTGCCGAAACCGCTCATAGATCACCAGTCCGGCGGCCATGGCCACATTCAGGGATTCAGGTGGTGGAGTCATAGGAATGGTGAGCAAACCGTCCGCCTCTTCCATTAAATCCTCAGGAATCCCTGCTCCCTCCTGCCCGAATATCACCGTACTGGGCCGGGTCAGGTCCGCCTCCCAGACGGAAGTTCCTCCATACCCTGCGGTGGCCCAGATCTTGTAACCCTTAGACCGAAGAACTTTCAGGGAATCATGGGGATCCTGATTGACCAAAAAGGGGAGACGGAAAATGCTTCCCATGGAAGCGCGAACCACCTTCGGGCTGTAGGGATCTATGGACTCCTTGGTCAAAATCAGGCCGGCCCCTCCTCCGGCTTCAGCCACCCGGAAGATGGTTCCCAGATTCCCCGGGTCCTGCAATCCGGAGAGAAGAAGGACCATCCCCTCTCTCTTCCCAAGCTCTTCCCAGCTATATTCCCTCTTCCCCAGGACAGCCAAAATACCCTGATGGCTCGGGGTGTCGCTGATGGACCCCATGACCTCTTCGCTCACGTAGAGCCATTCGGCCTGGGAGATTTTCTTTCGGGCCGAAGACAGGAGAGCGGCTCCCCTCTGGACTTCTTCCAGCTTTGGACTGTAGACGACCTTCCGCACGGGCAGAGCCTGGCGCAGGGACTCTTCCACCAATCGTACCCCTTCGATGAAATACTCCCCCCGGGCGTGACGGTGCTTGGCCTGTTTCAGTGAGCGGATTTCCTTGATTTTGGGATTAGACTTGGAAGTGATCATAAGTCTAGTTCGGAGTAATGTAATTCGGAGTTCGGAGGAGTAACTTCTTTCTCCGAACTAAATTACTCCGAACTCCGAACTGTGAACGCGCACTATTCTTCCAGCAGCTCCGTATTCCAATAGGACACATCCACCATGAAGTCCAGGAACGGAGCCCATTCCTTGCGCATGACCTCCTGGAGGGAAACATTGATCGGAGGCGTCCAGGCAGGCCTTCGGGGGTGGGCAATCAATTTTATTCTGGCCTCGGTCGGGGTTCTCCCGCCTTTTTGGCGGTTGCACTGGTGACAGCTGCAGACCACATTTTCCCAGGTTGAGGTCCCCCCTTGAGAGCGGGGGATTACATGGTCAAGGTTGAGTTCGCTCCGGGAAAACCTGTGACCGCAATACTGGCAGGTGTTCTTATCACGGGCAAAGATATTGTACCGGCTGAACCGAACTCGCCTCTTGGGAACCCGGTCATAGGCGATGAGGAGGATCACCCGGGGAATTTTGATCACCCGGTCCACCAGCCCAACCGTTTCATCGTTTCGCTCGATCGTGATCTGGCTCCAGCTTTCATAGTCAAAGGTCTCATACTGGGAGTTCACGGCTTTGGCAATACCCGCGTAAAGTAGGCAAAAAGCCCTTCGAACCGTGGTAACATGGATGGGCAAGAATGATTTATTCAGGACTAAAACGTGGGAATTCGTCATTTCAAACCCCCCAAAAGACAGAGAGAGGGAGGCAGAGAAACGGTGACCCGGAGAATCTCCGCGTCACGCTGTCTCGCCATCCCCGCGGCAATTTACCTGTCCTCCATTTACAATTTCTCGACCTTTCAAATCCTATTGCTCCAAGGCGCGGCGTACCGCCTCCAGGAGCGGCTCCTCTTCTTCTTCGGCTACCGTCCTGAGGTCCAGCAGGACCTCTTCCTCTTTGACCCGGGGGATCACGGGCGTGTCGCCTTTTCTCAATCTCTCCTCTAAGACCGCGGCGGAGATCCGGAGAGGGCGCAGGGCCAGCACCCGAGTGGGTAGCGCTTGCAGGGGCAACGCCCCTCCCCCGACCTGGGAACTCTCTTCCCTCAGGGTTATTTGACAAGAAGAGGACACGACCTTGATCAGCTTCCGTCGAACCTGTTTGGCCCGACCTTCCAGCTCCTTCAACGGGCAGGTCAACATGCTGAGCGCCGGCAGATTCTTCAAAACCTGATCTGGATCCAGGTACGCCCGGAGGGTGGACTCCAACCCCGCCAGGGTGAGTTTATCGATCCGCAGAGCTCGGTTCAACGGATTCTTTTTAAGAAGGTCGAGGGCTCTTTTCTTACCCAGGATAATGCCGGCCTGAGGTCCTCCCAGCAACTTGTCTCCGCTGAAAGTCACTACCTCCACCCCGGCTTGAACGGCTTCCTGCACCGTTGGTTCCGATTCCATCCCGTATCGGGACAGATCGAGAAAGCATCCGCTCCCCAGGTCTTCCATCACCGGCACGCCTTTGGCCTGCCCCAGAGCCACCAAATCTTTTATGGGAACCTCGGCAGTGAAACCTAAAATGCGGAAATTGCTCGTATGGACCTTGAGCAAGAGAGCCGTGTCCCCGCTGATGGCTTGTTCATAATCTCGCAGATGGGTGCGGTTGGTAGTTCCAACTTCCACCAGACGGGCCCCGCTCTTTCTCATCACATCGGGAATCCGGAAAGAGCCCCCAATCTCCACCAGCTGTCCCCGGGAAACGATGACTTCCTTTCCTTCCGCCAGGCTGTTCAGGGCCAGGAAAACGGCTCCCGCGTTGTTGTTGACCACCAGAGCAGACTCTCCACCCGAAATCCGGCAGAGGATTTCTTCTACGTGTTCGTAACGGGAACCCCGCTCCCCGGTCTTCAGATTGAACTCCAGATTCGAGTAACCACCGGCAATTTCCACCAGGTTCCGGAGAGCAGCTTCGCAGAGGGGCGCTCTTCCCAAGTTGGTGTGGAGGACCACACCGGTAGCGTTGATCACCGGCCGGAGGGATGGACGAAAAGAGGCCGCCAGTTCTTCTTCTATCGCCGCAGCCCACTGTTCGGGCGTCAGGGTAACGGCTGCGGCCTCCTGGTCATCTCTGCTCTGAAAGATAGTCTGTCGCTTTTCCTCCAGGACCTTCCGGATGGACTCAACGACCAGGGTCCGGGAATGAATTTTTAAAAGGGGCTGAACTTGGGCCTGGCGGAGGAGCTCATCGACCGCGGGAAGGGTTCTCAGGTATCTCTGTCTAACTTCAGGCTCCATATCCATCCTGTTTACCACGCGGCTAACAAGACCGGGAGAATCTCCTGGGGGTCAGTGACTTTGCGGATGTTGGAACGCATGCCCATGTCGGCAACGGCCGACCGGGCTACCTCTCCCAGGCTCTCTCTGGGGATGTTCACCTGGGAAAGTTTTCGGGGAAGGCCGGTCTTCCCGGCAAATTCCTCTACCGCCCGCACAGCCATCTCCCCGATCTGGTTATCGTCCTTTCCCCTCATGTCCAGGCCAAAAGCCTCCCCAACCTCGCGATAGCGGGCGGCGCTGACCGGCATGTTGAACCTCATCCCGTGGGGCAGAAGAATGGAATTGGCCAGGCCGTGATGAAGACCAAACATCCCTCCCAGAGCGTGGGCCATGCCGTGTACGCAACCCACCAGGGCATTCTGGAAGGCCATTCCACCCATGGTGGAGGCGATGGCCAGCATCCCCCGGGCCTCCACATCATCCCCTCTTTCCAGGCAGCGGGGAAGGTACTGGACGACCAATCGGATGGCCTTTTGGGCCAGTCCATCTGCAATGGGTTCATACCCGCGGGCATGAAAACTCTCGATGCCATGAGACATGACGTCCATGGCCGTGGCAGCCGTCATCTGGGGAGGAAGGCTGACGGTGAGTAAAGGATCGAGGATGGCTACCGGGGGAATCAGGTTCGGATCGGACATCAATCTCTTCTCTTTGGCCTCGTGGTCTTTGATCGTGGCGAACATGGTCACTTCGCTGCCCGTCCCGGAAGTCGTCGGGATGGCAATATGGGGCACGATGGGCCCACCCACTTTGCCAATGCCCACAAACTCTCTCAAGTCATCCTTCCCGGTCTTAACCAAAACGCCGATGGACTTAACCGTGTCTATGGAGGATCCGCCGCCGATCGAAATCAGCCCGTCCGCGCCTTTCTCTCGAAAGACTCTGGCTCCCCTGCTGACCACCTGGAAGGAAGAATCCGGAATGGCTTCCGGAAAAAGCCCTGCGCACCGTTCTCCCAGAGCGTCCAGAAGGGATTTCACCATGGCAGTGTCTTTCAGAGTTACGTCGGTGACCACCAGAGCTTTGCGCATCCCCAGGCCGGCCATTTCCTTCACTGCGTCTTTAAGGGCCCCTGCACCGAAGACAATCTTGGTGGGGATATGAAAATTGAAAGTAAACCGATCTTTGTAAGTCATGGCTCTTTTTCCATTTCCGGTTCGAGGATCTCCACCAGTTCGATGAGATCCTTGTTAATCGCCAAGTACGCCTTGGGAGAGGCGAAATCTTTTGATTCCACATCGATCAAGCTGATGAACTGCCTCTCGTCATTCATGACATCTGAAATCCGGGTTTGATCCTTGGACAGAAAAATGGTACCGGTATAAGTTGAACTTAGGGTCTTGATCCAGGCCCTAACTTTCCGGTAGGGAGCCTTTTTTATCTCCTTCATTTCTCCTTCCTCTGGCCCTGCTGCCACCCTAGCCGGGTTGTAACTCATCATAATTAAAGGAATATGACCTTGTCAAGAAATAAGTAACAGGGGCGATCAGCCGCACGCCCCAAACCCGGTCCAATTCGAAGCCTCTAATTCTTTCCGCTTGGATGGCCCACCCAAATTCTCAACCCCCTTCGATAGCCATACCTAACCCTTTCCCGAGTGGTAACGTAAAAAAAATTTGACATTTTATGGGGAAAAGAATATCCTCACAATTCGTGTACATATGCAAATATGCTGGAGGGATAACCGCAACTTCCATGAACCAAACGATGAATAAACTGTCCGAAGAAGAAATTGCCTGGCTGATGAGTGTCCTTACTCCGGGGGACTGTAAATCTTGTATTTGGAGAAACCGGGAGGAAGAAAAGTACCGTTGTTTCCCATGCGGTGATTCTCCCTGTAAGGTTTTCGCTGATAAAGTCCTTTACGGCCTGGAGAGATCAGGGCTCATCTGAAAGAACTGTCCGGCCGGCTCCCGATCTCCCTTCCTCTCCCCACTAACCCTCTTCCTTAAGACCCGTTCCTGGGCCAAAAGCCCGGGGCATAATTTCTTTCCAACCCAACCTCAAAATTCTTATGAAAAGCAAAAAAGATAAAGCCACAGAGTTCAGCAAGAGCCGAAGCACCCGGACCTGTTGGGCGGCCTTTATCGGGAAATTGGTTTTATTGATCAATTTATAGTAAGAGTTTAGAATAGAAAAATGAGGGTTTTCCACCCAAGAGGATCCTCTGTGCTATGAAGGTCAGGTTTCTTTAAATTTTGTAAAAAAAATGTTAGTACTTCGAGCTACTGGCTAAAAGTTAATTGTTTCTTTTGGTTGCGGCCCTGCCGCACTGTGGTTGCTTTGGGGCCATTCCCTAACCGTGAAAGGGAGATCTGAAATGGAAAACAGGACCATCGCCGACATCTTCACCGAGATCGCCGACATCCTGGACATTCAGGGGGAGAACCCCTTTCGGGTTCGGTCCTACCGCAATGCCGCCCGGACCATCGGGGATATGAGCCAGAGTCTGGAGTCCATGGTCAAGGCTGGAAAGAACCTGGAGGAGATCCCGGGAATCGGCAAATCGATCAGCGAGAAAATCCACGAGATACTGTCCACTGGGAAATGCCATTTTCTTGAGGAGCTGAAAGCCGAGGTTCCCCCGGGCCTGACCGAGCTTTTGAGGTTAGAAGGCCTGGGCCCCAAAAAAGTTAAAGCCCTGTACGACGAATTGGGCGTAGACTCTGTGGACCGCCTGGAGAAGGCGGCTCAGGCGGGGCGTCTGCGGGATCTTCCCGGCATGGGCTTGAAGACTGAGGAAAAAGTCCTGAAGTCTATCGAGCATTACCATGCCGGAATGGGTCGTTTCAAGCTCTCTGTAGGGTTTACCTATGCCGAAGCCCTTATAGAATACCTGAAGGACGTGCCCGGCGTGAAGCGGATGGATGCAGCGGGAAGTTTCCGTCGGCGGCGGGAGACGATTGGAGACCTGGATATCCTGGCCATCTGTGGGAAGAATTGCAAGGTCATGGACCGGTTCACAGGATACGGGGACATAGCCGAGGTGCTCGCCAAAGGTGAGACCAAATCCAGCGCCCGTTTGAAAGGCGGCCTGCAAGTGGATGTGCGGGTTCTGGACGAAGAGAATTATGGAGCGGCCCTCCATTACTTTACCGGTTCGAAGGCCCACAACGTGGCCATCCGGGAGCGGGCCAAGGAATCGGGGATGAAAGTCAGCGAGTACGGGGTATTCCGGGCCAAAGATGAGAAAAGGCTAAGCGGGGCGAAGGAAGAAGATGTCTTTAAAGCCGTGGGCCTTCCCTTCATTCCGCCCGAGTTGCGGGAGGACTGGGGAGAGATCCAGGCCGCGGAAAAAGGGAAACTACCCAAGCTGATCGAGCTAGCCGATATCCGTGGCGACTTGCAGATGCACACCCGCGCCACGGATGGGAAAAACTCCATCGCTGAGATGGCGGAGAAGGCGGAGGAGATGGGCTACGCATATATCGCCATTACCGACCATTCCAGGGCGGTGCGCGTAGCCGGAGGCCTAAATGAAAAAGAATTGGCCAAGCATCTGAAGGAGATTGAGAAGGTAGGCAGCCAATTCTCCGGGTTGCGTATCCTTAAAGGGGTGGAGGTGGACATAATGGCGGATGGGAGTCTGGACCTGCAAGACGACATTCTCAAAGAATGCGATGTGGTCCTCGCCTCCGTGCACTCTCGCTTTAACCTGGAAGAAGGCGAGATGACCCGGCGCATCATCAAAGCGCTGAAGAATCCGAACGTGAACATATTGGCCCATCCCACCGGACGGTTGATATTGGAACGGGAACCTTATAAAGTAAACCTGAAGGAGGTCATTCAGGTGGCAACGGATCAAGGGGTTGTGTTGGAGATCAATGCCTACCCGGACCGGCTGGACCTGAAGGATGTGGATGCGCGTATGGCCAAAGAAATGGGGGCCAAACTGGTCATCTCGACCGATGCCCACAGCACCCTGCAACTCGAATTGATGAAGTTTGGTATTTTCACTGCCCGACGGGGGTGGGTTGAGGCCAAAGATGTGATCAACACCCTTCCTTTGGAAGGGCTCTTAAAGACGTTGAGGAGGGGATAAGGAGAACACCCGGGGAATTGCAGGGTCTCTCCTCATTCCTTATATCCTCATCATTAACTAAGGGGGACAGAAATGAAAAGATGGCGTTATTTGGTTGGGCTTGGTTTTATTCTCTCGATTATGCTGGCATTCGCCGCTTCCGCGTCTGCCAACGGAAAAATTATGGTCTATTCCCCGTGGAAGGATGAAATCATGCAAAAGTTCGGCGAAATGTTCCAGAAGGAGACAGGGATCAAGATGGAATCGATTAACATATCGACGGGGGAGATCTATGCCCGCTTAAAAGTGGAAAAGGCTCGACCTCAAGCGGACATTTGGCATTCGGTCCGGGCCGAGCTCCTCGATAAGGCCAAGGAAGAGGGAATGCTCGCTCCCTACAAGCCGACCAATTCCAAATATGTCCTTCCCCTGTATACCTATCCTAGTGAACCCACCTTTACGGGCACAACGATGTATCCTCTGGTCGTTGGATATAACGTAAACGCCCTGAAAAAAATGGGTGCAGAGCCTCCGAAGAGTTATGAAGACCTGTTAAACCCCCTTTGGAAAGATAAGATCGTCATGCCCCATCCGGCGGCCAGCGGCACCGGTTATGCTTTCCTGGTCACGATCATCCAGCTCTACCGCGAAAAAGGAGAAACCGGGACCCAGTCCAGGAAAGGTTGGGAGTACCTGGCGAAACTCAACCAAAATATGTCCCAGTATACCCGCAGCGGCAGCGCACCGGCCAAATTGGTGGCCACCGGGGAGTTTCCCCTTTGCATCACTTTCTATGACCGGGTCTTCCAGCTCGCTGAGGAAGGGTACCCCATCGCCTTCACTGCTCCCAGCCCGACCTTTGCCGAGCCCTCCTGCACGGCCATCGTGGCCAATGCACCCGACATGGACGGGGGGTAAAGAAGTTCATGGAGTTGATCCTCTCCAAGAAGGCCCAGGAGCTGGCCGTCAACATGGGGAATTATTCTGTTCGCCCGGATGTTGATCCTCCCAAAGGCGCCATTCCTCTCAAGGATCTCAAGATCTTCCAGGATGATTATAAATGGGGGTCAAAGTACAAAAAGGAGATCCTGAACGAGTTCAACTCCAAGGTGGCCATGGGGAAGAAGACCGCGCAATAGAAAGGACGACACGGAGATAGGGTGAGAGGGGGAAACGGAATTCACCGCGTCCTTGTATCTTCGCGTCACCCCGTCTTTATTTTAGGCCCTTATGAAGCAGTTATTCAAAGAGCCCGTGGTTCTTATCGTCACTCTCGTGACTTTCGGCATCCTGTTCTACTTCGTCGCCTACCCTCTCTATGCTGTCTTTCGGGAGAGCGTGATGGACGAAGGGGGGAATTTTGTCGGCCTCACCAACTACGCTAGTTTCGTCAAAAGCGAATATTTCCGCCAGGTTTTTTACAACACCCTCTTCATCTCGGTAATCTCCACCATCGGAGCAGTCCTGGTGGGGATTATCTTTGCCTTCGGGATGACCCGGACCGACATCCCCTGGAAGTGGCTCTTCATGGTCATGGCCATCCTCCCCATGATCACTCCCCCCTTCATTAACGCCTTTGCCCTCATCCTCCTTTTGGGAAGAAATGGAGTCGTGAATGTCTTCCTGGAACGGTGGCTGGGTTTTAAATTCGTTATCTATGGGTACCACGGGGTAATTCTTTCGGAGATTCTCACCACTTTTCCTCTGGCTTACCTGATAATCTCCGCAGCCTTCAGCGGCCTCGACAGCACGCTGGAGGATTCTGCTCAGGATTTGGGAGCCCAGCCCCTGGCCGTTCTTCGCACAGTCACCCTGCCCCTGATTACTCCCGCCATCTTGACGGCTACCCTGATGGTCTTCATGACCAACCTCAGCGCCTTCGGAGCACCGGCTCTGCTGGGTGGAGGGATTTCGGTCCTGGCGGTGGAATCCGTGATCCAAACCCTGGGAGTCCTGGACTGGGGGATGGGGACGACGTTGAGTGTGGTTCTCCTCATCCCTTCCTTTCTCCTTTTTTACTTCCAGAGCTGGTACCGCTCCAGACGCTCTTACGTTACCATTACCGGACAGCCGGCTCATACGGAGATCCGCAAAACTCCCTGGAAGATCAAAGGGCCTATTCTCGGATTCTGCCTCCTCATGTCGGGGGTGATTCTGATCACCTATCTCGTAGTCCTTCTCGGAGGTTTCTCCAGGGTCTGGGGAGTAGACAGCTCTTTCACACTGGCTCATTACCGCCTCGTTTTCACCAACACCCTGCGGTCGATCACCAACAGCCTGATCCTTTCATCCATCGGCGCCCTTCTGGCCACGCTCCTGGGGCTCCTCACCGCTTACCTGATCGTCCGCCAGAGTTTCCCGGGCCGGAGGGCTATGGATTTCCTGGGAACCCTTCCCTATGCGGTCCCCGGGACTATGATGGGGCTGGGGTTCGTAGTGGCATTCAACAAGGCTCCCCTGATCCTGACCGGAACGGCTTTCATCCTTGTTCTGGATTACTGCATCCGGCGGATGCCCTTTGGCCTGCGCTCCGGCGTTTCCACCCTGAAGCAGATTGATGTAGCGATGGAAGAGGCTTCCGCGGACCTGGGCGCTTCCTGGCTTACGACTTTCCGGAAGATCGTGCTGCCCTTAATGAAGCCCGCTTTCATCGCCGGGATCACGTTTTCCTTTATTCGGGCCATCACCGAATTGACTTCCACCATCTTTCTGGTCACCCCTCGATGGAGGGTTATGGCGGTGGACATCTACAACATGGTAGAATCAGGGGCTCTTGGAGGGGCGGCGGCCATGTCCACTTTGCTCATGGCTATCGTGGTGATCATCCTGCTGGTGATATACCGGGCGACGGGAGCCACGGCTTCCATGTTCCGGATGTGAGGACCGCCTTTTCACCGCGCAGAACGCAGAGAGCGCAGAGAAAAAACCGGTGCTGGCTTCTGGGTATCCAGCATCGAGTATCATGGGTTCCATCAGTATTTAACCCAAGGATTCTTCCATGACCCAAAGAGAAGGTGCTTCAGAGAAGGCCATCACCGTTTCCCTTCAGCATGTGACCAAAAGTTTTGGAAAGGGGGAAGGTCGGGTCTTGGCAGTCAAGGATTTTACTTATGACTTCGCTCCGGGGAAACTCACCACCCTGCTGGGCCCCAGTGGCTGTGGCAAAACGACTGTCCTGAGGTGCATCGCCGGGTTTTATGAACCCGAGCAGGGAGAGGTGCTCATCGCGGGGCAGAAAATGAATAACCTCCCCCCGTATGATCGGCCTACCGGGACCGTTTTCCAGCATTACGCCCTCTTCCCTCATATGACCGTTTTTGAAAATGTGGCCTACGGGCTGAAAATCAAGAAGTGGCCAGCCAGGTTGATTCAGGAGAAAGTAGCTCAGGGATTGGCGCTTCTCCAACTCTCGGGTATGGAGGAGCGTTATCCGAACCAACTCAGCGGAGGTCAGCAGCAGAGGGTGGCCATTGCGAGGGTTTTAGTCAATGAACCCAAAGTTCTGCTTTTCGACGAGCCTTTGAGCAACCTGGACGCCCGATTGCGGGTATACATGCGCGGGGAAATCCGGGCTCTCCAGGAGAGGTTGGGGATCACCACGATTTACGTGACCCATGACCAGGAAGAGGCTATATCCATATCCCACTCCATTGTCATTATGAACGCAGGGAATATCGAGCAATCGGGAACCCCCTGGGAGATTTACCGCCAGCCTCGAACCCCTTTTGTCGCCGACTTCATCGGGACGACCAACTTTTTAAAGGGGGAAGTCTCTCAGGTTACCGATCACGCGATAAGAATTAGATTGGCGGGAGCAGAGATTTTAACCAGTCAAATAGGGGAATTTGCGGCGGGCGAAAGAGTCCTCGTAGTCCTCAGGCCGGAGATGATCCGGTTTACCGAAGAAGGAGAGAAAGGTCGATTGTCCGGAACCGTGCAGGAAGTCTCTTTCCTGGGCTCCATGGCCCGTTATGTGATAGAGATGGAGAATGGAGACCGAATCCAGGTGGATGAACAGAACCCCAAAAAGTTTCGGCAGAAGGGAGCCCCCGCATATCTCCTGCTGGATGAAGAAGCGCTGCACCTGCAAAAAATTAATTAAAGCAGAATTCAGGAGTCAGAATCCAGAATAAAAAATTTCTTCTGACTCCTGAATTCTGACTCCTGACTCCTGAATTCTATTTTTCTATGGTCTTTCTAAACGTCGTCCTTCCCGTCTTCCTCATCATCGCCCTCGGGTTCGGAATCCGGCGCAGCGGGTTTGTCGATAAGTTCTTCCTGGATAAGATCAGTCACCTGGCTTATTTTGTGGCCGTTCCATCCCTCCTGATCTGGAAGATTGGCACCGCTTCCTTCGATTTAAACTTCAATCCCCGCTTGATCCTGGGAAGCTACCTGGCAGTAGCTGGGTGCGGTCTGGGTGCCTACGCAACAGGCCGCGTTCTCCGGCTCCCGCCGAGGGAGGTGGGCTCTTTTACGCAGGGCTCCTTCTGGGCCAACATGACCTACATCGGACTTCCCATTCTCCTGGCCGCTTACGGAGAAGGCGGCCTTCAGAGGGGCGGGGTTCTGATCGGCTTCATGAGCCCCCTGATCAATGCGGCTGCGGTCCTGGCGCTGATCTGGCCGCTGAAGGGGTCCATAGACTGGAAATCGATCGTAGACCTGAGGAACGCCCTGATCACAAACCCAATCATCCTCTCCTGTTTTGCAGGCTTGCTCCTTTCCCGGTTCTCCGTTCCTTTTCCCACCTTTGTGGTCAATTTCCTCCGATTTCTCTCTGATCTGGCCCTCCCATTGGCTTTGATCGCCATGGGGGGAAACCTCTCTTTCGAAAAGATCCGAAAAGATTACAAGGCCACGGCGTTCGCCTGTCTCTTCAAGCTTTTTTTGATAGTGGGGTGGGGATGGTTTCTCTTGGAATGGCTGGGGGTGAAAGGCCTGGATCTCAAAGTGGGGATCATTCTGCTGGCCTGTCCTACGGCTTTCTCATCCTATCTCCTTTCGGCCAAACTCGGAGCAGATAAAAGCCTCATGTCCTCGGATATCATGATCTCCACTCTTCTCTCCATGATCACCCTTTCCTTCTGGCTTTGGAAGCTGGGATGATCCAAATGCGGAATGGGGAGTGCGGAGTGTGGAATTAGAAAAAAATACTGACCCTCACACCGAAACTGACACGGCCTTCTTGGGAATCGACCCGGAAGGGAAGACCCCGGAGCAGATGGAATGGGAATGGTTCGAAAACCATTACCGGGGGGACATTCCGCAACTCACCCTGAGAGCCGTGCTGATGGGAATGCTTTTAGGTGGGGTCATGAGCCTTTCCAACCTCTATGTGGGGCTGAAAACCGGATGGGGGTTGGGCGTGGCCATTACGGCCTCTATCCTCTCTTTCTCCCTCGGCAGTGTCCTGAAAAAGTTCGGGATTCTGGGAACCAATCTAAGTATTCTCGAAAATAACTGCATGCAATCCACTGCCAGTTCGGCCGGCTACTCCACTGGCAGTACCATGGTGGGCGCGATTGCGGCTCTCCTGATGATCCAGGGCGAGCACCTGCCTTTTTGGACTCTTTTTCTCTGGACCATTTTTCTGGCCATACTGGGCGTTATGATGGCCATCCCCATGAAGCGGCAGATGATTAATGTGGAGCAACTCAAGTTCCCCAGCGGCTTAGCTGCGGCTCAGATGCTCCGTTCCCTTTATGCCGAAGGCAGGGAGGCAGCTAAAAAAGCCAAAAGCCTGGGGATCTCCGCACTCCTGGGTGCCGCTTCCGGCTTTGCGCGGGAAAATTTATTCTCCTGGTATCCCCGGGCCCTGAAGATTCCCAGCTTGCTCGAATTTCCGGGCACCCTTGCCGGGCAGAAGCTGGTGCAATGGACCCTATCCTGGGATATGAGTCTGATCATGATCGCCGCCGGAGCCATCATCGGCCTTCGCGTGGCCTTTTCCATGCTCCTGGGGGGGCTGCTGAATTACGGGTACCTGGCCCCGACGATGTATGAGAAAGGAATTATTCAGGAGTTGGGCTACCGCGGGATCGTTGCCTGGAGCCTCTGGGGAGGAACGGCCCTCATGCTCACTTCCGGCCTGCTCGCTTTTGCCTTCCAGTGGCGAGCCATCGGCCGGGCCTTTTCAGGAGTGACTGCAATTATCCATCGGAGTAAGGGGAAGAATCGTGACCCCCAAAAGGAGTCTCTTGAGAAAATCGAGGTCCCGGGAACCTGGTTTCTTTCAGGCACGGCCGCAGGCACACTCGGAGTGGTCGCGATCCAGGTTCTCAGCTTTTCCATCCACTGGTGGATGGGGGTCGTCTCCGTCCTGATGAGCTTTTTCCTTGCCCTCGTGGCCTGCCGGGCAACGGGAGAGACGGATATCACTCCCATCGGGGCCATGGGCAAGATCACCCAGCTATTCTATGGCGTGGTCGCTCCGGCCAGCATTACGACCAATCTCATGACCGCCTGCGTCACCGCTGGAGCGGCAGCTTCTTCGGCTGACCTGCTGACGGACCTGAAATCCGGATATCTGCTCGGGGCGAACCCACGCCAGCAGTTCATCGCTCAGTTTCTCGGAATCTTCGCCGGTGCCCTGGTGATTGTTCCGGCCTTCTACCTGATCGTCCCCACCCCTGGAGCTCTGGGAGGCGAGGAGTTTCCCGCCCCCGCAGCGCAAGTATGGAAAGGAGTGGCCGAACTTCTCGCCCATGGACTCTCCAGCCTCGACATAACCGAACGCTGGTCATTGGTTATCGGCGGATTGGTGGGAATTCTAATCCCCACGCTCGAGCGATTCCTTCCTGTCAAAGGCCGATCTTTCAGGCCATCGGCCATGGGGTTGGGCCTGGCTTTTGTAATCCCTTTCTGGAATACCCTCTCTATGTTTGCAGGAGCTGTTGCTGCCTGGGTCTTCGTCCGGAGATCCAGGGAGCTTGCCGATCGCTATACGATCCCCGTGGCATCGGGTCTGATTGCAGGAGAAAGCCTTATGGGCGTAGCCATTGCCTTGCTGAGTGCTTTGGGAATCATGAGATAGAAGAAGAATTGCTTTCGGTTTTTTCAACCCTCTTTCTTTATTTTCAAAAACATCCTAGAATAAAGGCCAGCCTGTGATCTGCTGTCTGAGTTTTTAAGATTTACAATTTTTGCTCTTCCCTCCAGTGACGGATTGCCAGGCGTTTATGAAATGGAAGTTCAATGATCTACTTATCCTGATGGTCATCTTTGCTGTCCTGATGTTCTTTGGCACCGCAGTCTGGATGGTCGTCCAGAATATAACCAGCGGAAAAGTCCGCTGGGTCTTCGATATCTCATCGGCCTTTCTCTTTATCTCGTTATTGTTTTGGCTATTTGTCTTGGATGATTCGATCAAGAGCGGGAAGTGAGAAAAGGGGTTGTCGCCCCCCTATTCAAGGAGACAAACTTATTGCTCAGAGGGGGAAAAAGATAGGCCTGGGAATTCCCTTCCCCTTCTAGATAAGTTCGAGTACTAACTCCCGGTTTCCGCATTTCGGGCACTTCATCAGATCTTCTTCAAATTCTTCCAGGTTGATCTCTCCCCAGCCCAGCGAGGAACCGGGCCCGGGGCTTTCAAACTCTAACAGGATAAAATCAAACAACTCATCGCAGTAAGGGCAGTAAAGTTCAGCGCCGAAGCCATAGACACTTTGCTTCTTTCCTTCCTCCCCCATCAGGACCGGCTGGCTGAGCCTCCGCCTTTTTACCGCCCGATTCTTATAAAACTGGGAGAAGCCGAGCGCTGAAAAGGAACTTGCCCAATCATTGGGATCATGTAACCTGGCCATGAAGGTGGATCCTCCTACCCTCAAATATGACAGGGGTGGTTAATAAAATGACTCATTCAGGTTTGTTCATTTCATTTGATTCCCTTGATGAACCGTAACCAATTCAAAGGCCGAAATGACCTCGGGATTCTTTGAATATTCTGAATAATTTTGGCCTTTTGAGGAGCAGCCCCGGTCTATTTGCCCTGATTATTTTTTCCCTCTCCAAGCCCATAATATTTCCTCAGAAAGAGCGCTTTTCAAAATTTAAATATGCTAAAAACATGCCAAGAAAATTTATGGAGATTTTCCCTAACTTCTCCTTAAAAATTTTGGGTCATCTCCAAATTAGTTGGTCGAAATATTTTATGAAAGCCTGGCAAGGGGCGGAAGGAAAGGCAGATTGCGCCGCAAGCATCGGCGGGA